>Ga0194119_10001801_pt1 | contig 38090 bp, 16 predicted proteins | sample TA2MahC100mmetaG_FD_148620 | JGI IMG/M metagenome (GOLD analysis project Ga0194119, IMG submission 148620) | Freshwater microbial communities from Lake Tanganyika, Tanzania - TA2015018 Mahale Deep Cast 100m | ecosystem: Environmental > Aquatic > Freshwater > Lake | place: Tanzania: Lake... | reverse complement strand
CTGGATCTGCGCCCGTTCGAAGTCCGCAAGATCGCCTACGACTACCTCCCGGACACGCTCAACGAGTACCTGCGCCTGCCCTCCGGCATGGCGGAGAACGAACCCCTCCACGATGGCAAAACCGCCGTGCAGGCCCTGAACGAGCAACTGACCCTGCTCGATACCACCCTGCACGACCTGGCCAGGAGCCTGTTCGAAAAGGACGCGGCCGGGCTGCTGGTGCATGGACGCTTCCTCAAGGAAAAGTTCGCCGACCCGCGCGATGCCCTGCGCCAGGCGCCCTGATGATGGCCAGATGATGCCAGCCGCCTACCTCCTTGCCCCCATCGGCATCGCTCTCGACCAATGGCTGGGCGAACCGGCGCGCCTGCACCCCCTGGTCGGCTTTGGCCGCCTGGCCGGGCGTGTCGAGATCTGGCTCTATGGCCCACCGGCCCTCCCCGATGGAGCGCGACGCCGGCGCGGCTTGGCGAGCGTCGTCTGCCTGTTGCTGCCCGCGGGGCTGACCGCCCTGGTCATCGAGCGGCTGCCGGTCATCGGTCCCTGTGCGGCCGTGCTCGGGCTCTACCTGGCCGTGGGCGCGCGTAGCCTGCGGGAACATGCCGAGGCGGTGCGGGATGCCCTGGCGGAGCAGCGACTCGATGCCGCCCGCGACGCGGTCGGCCGCATCGTCAGCCGCGATGTGCGGCATCTCGATGCGGAACAGATCGGGACCGCGACCGTCGAGTCGGTGCTGGAAAACGGCTGCGACGCCATCTTCGGCGCGGTGTTCTGGTTCATCCTCGCCGGCCTGCCCGGCGTGGTCGTCTACCGGCTCGCCAACACCCTGGACGCCATGTGGGGTTATCGCAATGCGCGTTACCACGCCTTCGGCTGGGCGGCGGCGCGCCTGGACGATCTCCTCAACTGGTTGCCGGCGCGCCTGACCGCGCTGAGTTACGCGCTCTGCGGCGATTTCTCCACCGCCCGCCGAGCCTGGCGGCGGCAAGGCTCGCGTTGGAAAAGTCCCAACGCGGGTCCGGTCATGGCGGCCGGCGCCGGCGCGCTGCGCCTGCGGCTGGGCGGTCCGGCGATGTATCACGGACAACTCACCGACCGGCCCGATCTGGGCGAAGGGCGACCCGCCAAGGCAGGGGATATCACCCGCGCCATCACGCTGGTTCAACGCGCCCTGTGGCTGTGGCTGGGAGTCCTGATCTCGGGGGGATTGCTCCATGCTTGAGCACGGCGGACACCTGCGCCGGGTGGCCGCGGCCACCGGCACCCGACTGGAAGACTGGCTGGATCTCTCCACCGGTATCAGCCCGCATCACTGGCCGGTCCCGGAACCGCCGTCCGAAAGCTGGCGGCGGCTACCGGAAGACGAGGACGGTCTGCGGGAAGCCGCCGCCCGTTATTACGGCGCCACCCACCTGCTGCCTTTGCCCGGCACCCAGGCCGCCATTCAACTGCTGCCGCGCCTCCGGCCCGCCTGCCGGGTTGCGGTGCTGGGCCCGGCGTATGCCGAACACGACCATTGCTGGCGGCAACAGGGACACGCCATCCAGGAACTGGACTTCGCCACCCTGGACGATCACATCGAACGCCATGACGTCGTGATTGTCGTCAATCCGAACAACCCCACCGGAGACTGTCATGCGCCGTCATGTCTGCTGGGATGGTGGGAACGACTCCGCCATCGGCATGGCTGGCTGGTCGTCGATGAAGCCTTCATGGACCCGACCCCGGAAGGCAGCCTGACACCCATGACCGGCCGCGACGGCCTGATCGTCCTGCGCTCCTTCGGCAAGTTCTTCGGCTGCCCTGGCGCCCGCCTGGGCTTCGTCGCCGCTTGGCCGGCGCTGCTGCGCAAGCTCAACGAACTGGCCGGTCCCTGGGCCGTTTCCGGCCCGGCCCGCTGGGTTGGACAACAGGCGCTCAGCGACCGCGCCTGGCAAGACCAGACGCGGAAGCGGCTGCAGCAGGGCAGCCGGCGGCTGGCCGGACTGCTCCAGCAACAGGGGCTCTCCCCCGGCGGCACCGCCCTGTTTCAATCCGTGCTCACCGGGCAGGCAGCGCCGCTGGAGCAGCATCTCCTGAGTCAACTCATCCTCATCCGCCGCTTCAACCGCCCCGCCCGCCTCCGGTTTGGCCTGCCGGGGACCGCGGAGGACTGGGAAAGGCTGGAAAAGGCGCTGGGCGAGTGGAATCCGCCACTCTCGGAATAGCGATGAGACTGGATATTGCCGGGGTTAATCACAGTGAAAGGAGGATGACGCAAATCATCAAGCTCCCTGTGCACCCCTTCTCTCCGGCCCTCCCAGCACGAGGGGTCGCTTGAGCGCGATCCTGACCCCATCAAGGGGGTGGAAGTACCCTTGTCAGTTCATCCATCCAGAAATGGCTTATTACCCACAATACGTTATGAACAACAATCCCCGGCTCTCACGTCTGATTCTTCCCATGGCCTTGCTCGGGCTCGCCGCCTGCTCAGATGCAACGATGCAGGAGTCATCCCAGCTATGGGTGCGAACCGAGGACACCCCCGAAGCCGAGGCGCGTGCCGCATTTGTCCATGTCGCGAGTGTCAGCCAGAGTAAGGATATCGACGCCTTCAGGCAGCTCATTTATCCCGCCGACTTACCGGATATGGATGCCGAGGAGAGACAACAGGCGGGCCATTACGCGGCTGTCATGGCATCGATTGCAGCCCATAAGCCCAAGGATTTCAGGCTGGATCTGATAGGTTCAACGGCGACTTTCACGACTGACCCTGACCTCCAATCGGACAGCGGGACCGTTGTCGTCCTGCTTCGTGACGGGGCTCTGTGGAAGATCGCAAAACCAAAAACTGATAGCCGTTCAGCCCCCATTTTTTCCGCTGACCCGAACGATGCTGCCGGGGATGGGGCGCGAAGACGGAAAACTCGGAAACATGCGCACAGAGACTGACGACTCGTCGCTGTCCACGCGTTGGATCGAGGAATGATGAAAGCACTCAGGGATAGAGAGTCGCCAGACCTCGCCATAACGCCGGTCCGACCCCCGCCTGATCGTTTAGGGACGGCAAACCGAACAGCAGGCGGGAATGATAAAGTCCGGCCGGGCGAGGGTTGGCTTCCAGAAAGACCGGGACCGGACGACCGTCGGCGTCGAGGTCGAGCACGATATCCAGTCCGACCAACAGGAGCTGGCCGAACACACCGGCCGCCCGCGCCGACAGTCTCTCGATGTCGGACCACAGCGACAGGTCCGGTGTGTCGATGATACGCCGAGGCTGGCGCCGGTCGACGAGATTGGACAGCACGGTGGCCAGCGGCAGGATGCGGCCATTCCGGCCCCGCGCGGCGGGCTGTCCGGAATCGGCGCCAATCTGTGCGAAACCTGAGGCCAAACGGTGACGGCGCTCGTCGCGCACCAGGTTGAGCCGCAAGGCCAGGCTGTGCAGCCCCCCGCTCCGGGGATCGCGAAAAAGCACGCCATCCCGGCGCTCCTGAATCAGGGCGTCGCCCAACCGCCAGCAGGCTTCCAGCCCCGCGTTCACCACGAAGGCGAAGCCCGGATCGCTTCGGGAGGGATAGACGACGCCGATGCCCTCCGTGGCCGCGTTCGGCTTGATCACGATTTCCGGAAAGGTCGCGAAGCAGCGTGCGATGGCCGCCGCCTCGCCCGGCGAGATCGTCTCCGAGCGAGGCGTTTCGAGGTCGAGCGCCGACCATCCCGCAAGCGTGGCGGCCTTGTTGTCGGCCAGCGCCGAGGGCGCCAGCGGATTCACCTGGGGGCACTGAAAGCGCCGGGCGAGATCATGATGCAGCGCCTGCTCCCGGCTACCGAGACAGAGCATTTGAACGCTGTCGGGGCGGAACGGCCGTTCCATGGGACCCTCGACCAGACACCCCCGTTCGGCATCCAGCATCACGGCACGGCGGATGGCGCCCGCCGCATCGAGCCAATCCACATGGACGCCCAGGGGAAGGATGCCCGGGATGTCTCGATGCCGCGCGGCGCTCTCATAGGCATCCACCGCGAGAGGGAAGAACTCGTTAGCGAAGCCCGCGGCCGACTTGAAAATCACGGCATGTCGCCGCTGGCCGGGCTGGTCCGCGACGGCCAGCAGCCCGTGCCGCAAGCCGGTCTCGGGCGCCGGAGAGGCCCCGGGCACGGACGCCATGGTCATCTCCAGCAGATGGGCGGCTTGACCCGGCCCGGCCGGAGCCGGCGCCCCCCTGACCTAGCCATGGCTTCGGCGGGGTGCGCTCCACCCTTCAGCCTGATGGCACGCGCCCCATGCCCGGGATCAGGCATCACAGGCATCACCCCGAGTTTCCTGGAGCCGGCGTAAATAGGCCTCCCCCGCCTGGTTGAGATCGCGCAGGACCACCCGAGCCTCCCGCCCGATACAATCCCAGTCGGGCGCGCGACCCTCGGTCTCCGCGCGCCGCCATTCGTGAACCTCCTCGCGCAGCGCCACCCGATCCCATAACCCCACGCCGATGTTAGGCTCGATCAGCACGGCCCGCCAATCGACAATCTCGCCCGGAAACTCCCGGCCGTCCCGCTCCAGGATGAATACGGAACCTATGCGGGCGCCGTCCGCGTCGTAACAGGGACGAATGTCGACAAGACGGCCGGGTTGCTCGAATACCGGCGCCAGGATGAAATCCAGCATCAGATAGCGCGGCCGGCCGTAGGAAACGCCCAACAGATCACTGCCGACCTTCCGCCCCGTTTCGGCCCTGTAGGCTTCGCTGGCGCGCGTCTCGTAGATGGAAAGCGCCTCGGCGGCCAGGCGTCCGGCTTCCGCCAGCCGGTTCATGGCGCCTGCCCGGCACTCGGGGCGAATGCATTTAGGCAACCATTGTTCCAGGATACCGCCCCGTCCAAGGTTGGTGATCAACTGCCGGCTGTTGAGGGTGATCCAGTGAGAGAGATGCCACTTCCTGACCGGATCCGGCTCTTCGGGGTTATCCGTGGAGAGGATAACCCGCAGCGAACCGTAGGTGGCCGAATGGGGCTCGCGGCGGCGCTCCACGGCCTGGCCCCACTCGACGATGTTCCGGCGGACATAATCCTCCATGAATTCCTCGGTGGCCCAGAATTCCGGTGTGCCATGCACCACTTCCTGCACGGCCACGTTGTTTTTCAGCGAGAGCCGATGGATGAAATCCACCGCCTCCGCCAGTTCGGAGGAATCACGCAGCCGGAACGCGCGCATATTGCGTCCCCCCGATTCCGCCGCATCCTTGACCACCGCCCGCGGATACCTCCCGGCGAAAGCCGCCAGACCCGGCCAGGGGGCGCCCGGCAGCCCTTCCCGAATCCAGCTTTTCACGGCGGCCGCATCGGCCCGGGCGGACCAGTCGGCCAGCCAATCGATTTCAGCCGGCAGTTCGACGCCGGAATCCCGGAAGATGTCCGGGTACTTCGCCTTGTCGTAGGTGGTCCAGGTATGGAATAGCGACTGCACCGTGTAAGGCAGACCGGCCTGCTCCAGGCCGCCGGAGGTATAGACGGGATCGCCGTGGAAGGGATACACCAGCGCCGCCTGAACCGGCCGGGTAAACCGCGCCGCCACCCGGATGCCCTTGGGTCCCACCGCGACCGGATTCGCGCCCGGCTGGTAACGCGCCAGGGCCGCCCGATAAGCGGCTTCGGACAGGTAGATATGGCCGCTGCGGATACGCGCCACCGGATGCGGACGCCCCGACTCGTGGTGTAACTCCAGCTTGCGCCCGATGATGATGTTGGCGCCCGGCCGACCCGCCGCCTCGAGTTCCCGGGCCAGCGTCGGCCCCTCCCGCAACAGGCGGGAAACATGCGTCCGCCCGACCGGGGTGGCAATGACATGATTGATGCGCGCGCGATCGGCGATCAGCTCGGGATCGAAGACGGGAAAGACCACCGGCAGCGGGAAGCCATCGTTGCGTATGAAAGCCAATTCCCGGATTTGCCCATAACATCGCCAGGCCCGCTCGGCGGTGCCATCCGCCTCGGCGCCAATAGCCTCCACCAGGGTCTCGCCGTCGCGGACCAAGCCCAGGAGAGCCGCCTGCTCCTGCACCGGCAACGCCCCGAGTTCCGTATGGCGGACGCAGCAGGCGCGAAGATAGCGATATAGCCAGTCATGCCGAGCCATCGCCCGCTCATACAGCGCTTCGCCCTGCCAATGGGCGAAACCGGTCCCCCGACTGTAGAGCCAGGGCCGGTATTCGTAATGGTGATCGTTGAGGGTCCTGGCGAAGAAATCCGCCAGGGTCCGCCACAGGGGCATGGGATCGTCCGCGGCATCGGGAAGCACGGCCTCGACGGTGTCCACGGCCAGCAGAATGGTAAACAGTTCCGCCCCCTTCACGATCGCGTCCAGCCGGCGGGCCTGCTCTTCAGCGCCGATGTCGCCAGACCGAGCCTGGTCCGCCACACCTTGAGCCAGGCGTGCGAAATCGCCGATAGCCTCGTAACCGCCGGCCATGGCTTCCCAGACCTCCAGCTCCAGTCGGCGCCCTGAACACAATTCACCAATCCGGCCCAGCAGCGTCGGCCGCTGCGCCGGTTCCGCCAGTTCCTGGGCCAGAGCCATCAAGGCGTTGCGCGCCTGGCCCATAAACTGGCCAAACGCGGTTTCGCTTACGCCTTCCTCACCCAAGCCCAGGGCGCTCATGGCCGCGCGGAAGCATTCCTCGAATGGCGCCACGCGATCGGGCACGGCGGCAAAGGCCGCCCAGCGCTCGTTGAGCGCCCTCGCGCGCGCCAGCCGCGCCGCCAACTGGCGCCGTGGCTCCAGGTTGGTAACGAACGGTTCTTCGGTGGCCTTGTTCGAACTCTCCACGCCACGCTCATGCCTGATGAGTTCAGGCGCGGCTCTTCGAAACTTCGTCGGCAGCAGTAATCGCCAGCTCTCCCCACCGGCGGGTTTTCCGCCGAACCGCAGGATCGCGTTTTCGATCAGCGCGCGGCTGAATTCCAGCTCCTCAGCGCTGGCGCCCACCAGCAGGAACAGCCCACCCAGGGACAGGAATTCCGTGAACCCCAGCGCCTCCAGCGGCAGGCCGCCCGCCACCCTGCCGAGAGCTTCGGCATGGACCGGATCGCGCGGTCTGAGCCGGCCGCCGAGCGCAAGCTGCCCGGTTTCGTCCAATGCCGCGTGGGCGGACTCGTCCTGGCGCAGTTCCGCAACGATCTCGGCGTAAATCCGTCGCGCCTCTTCCGGCAGATTGTCATGCAGGGCCTGTCGCAGACGCTCCGCGCGCCGGCGACGACGGCGCATGTCAGCCCGCCAGGATTCGACGGAATCAGCCCCCAGACCGATACCGGCATAGACCGCTTCGCGACCGTGCCGCTCTCCGGCCGCGAACCAGAGCATCACGTCCAGCCGGCTCATCGCCCGGGATCGCGCTCCAGAGGCGCCGTCCACGATGACCAGCGCGCTATGGGGATGCCCCTTCAGCATGAGTTCACACAGCCGGCCAGGCTCGGCCAGGAGGTCCAGCAATCCCCGATGGGGTATGCCGGTATCCAGGACATCGGCGCCCTGGAGCGCGTGTGGATAATCCGGCTCCGGTCCCTCGACGGCCAGTTTCAAGGCTTGAATGCGCCCATCCAGGAGTGTGCGCAAGGTTGTACGGTCACCCGGGGTCAGGCGGCGCGCCGTTTCCCAGCACTCCAGACGCGCCCCGTGGCTGACCAGATTGGCCTCGATTTCCGGGTGGCTGAAGCCGAGTGCGAGCAGTTCAGCCCTGGCGGACTCGGCCGCCTCGGTCAGGCGAGCGCCGCTGGTATAGTTCAGCACATCCTGGGTCGAGAGCCCCGTGGGCGCCACCAGCCGAATTTCAAGTGGCGGCGGGTGGGCGGGAAACAGCTCCCGCAGCTTGTCGATAGCGTCCTTGTCAGTGTCCTGGAGATTCAGCCACCTGAGTACCCCGGTCGTCCGCCCCTGTCGTTCCAGCGCCGTAAAACCCTCGCTGAACAGCAGCGCCAGATCCTGTCCCTCGCCGTCGAGGGCGGAGCGCAGGTGATCTCCGGTACCCGCCAGAATCTCGAACTTGCGCAGCCCGACGGAGAACCGCCCATCCTGCGTATCGGGTTTGTACTCGGCGGTCAGCACGACGATGGCGCGCGCCAGGTCCACTGGCGAATGGCGGCGCGCGGCCTCGGCCAGCGCCTGCCGAATCAGCCAGACCTTGAAGAACGGCATGAACCGGTTGACCTGTTCGCCGCCGGTCACCATCTTATGCAAGCCCCACCGGGCCGCCAGGCTGGCGGCGAGACGGCCGGTATCACGCAGTTCCGGCTGACCCAGCCCATCCAGCACCCGCGCCACCCGAGTGATCTGAAACAGGCCCGCCCCGGGCGACCACTCGGCCTGCCGCAAGCGCTCGGCGGCCCAGGACTCCCAATCGAGATCGGAGGCAAAATCGGAGCGCCGCTCCAGAAGTTCCCGAGCCAACCGGATCGCCTGCGCCTGCACGGCCGCGGGCACACCGATCTGCTGAAGCTTCTCGGCCCGCCCCAGGCTCAGCACGAACTCCAAGAACAGTCCGTCCTTGGGTACGCAGTAACCGCCATAACCCTCACCGGCCGGATGTATCCGGCGGTCCTGCCGTCGATTCATCTCGTGCGCCATGGCTTCGACATCCCCCCGTCGCGTCGCCGCAACCATCAGCGACAGGGCGTTGGAGAAGGCAAAATGCGACGTCATCGAGGCATTCTCGCCGGTTTTCAGGACCTCCGGTTCGGCCAGGCTGTCGAACCCGCGGACATGTTTGTTGATCAGGCCATACAGTTCGCGGCCCACTCGGGTCGCCGCGCGGTCGGCGCCCCCCACCCATTGCGCCCAGCTTTCCACCGACTCGCGCTCCCTCGCGCCGAGATCCACCCGACTGGGGGTATAGAGCAGATGGAAGCGCTTGCCTGGGCCGGTGGCGGTCATGCGATACCGGGGATGCAGCGCCAGAGGGGAAAGCCCCCGCTCGGCGATGATTTCCTTGCGAGCCGTGGTGAGCGAAAGCTGGCGACGGTCTCTGAGAAAGGCACGGCAACGTGCCGTGAGTGCACCGCCGGAAGCACCGGCCTCCAGCCGCTCGAGCGCCAGACGGCGGGCGGCGAGGCGGGTATAGGTTTCCAGGTCGCGGCGGTAGAACGCGTCCTCCATCACGACCCGTCGCAGCGCCGCCTCCTTGTCCAGTTCCGGATGCCGCTGACGGCAGGTCTTCACTTCGTATCGCAGGGCGGCGCCATTCCGCTCCAGCACCTGTCCCAGCGCGGTCTCGCGCAGGCCATGAGCCTCGCGGTCGAGTATCGCCCGCACCAGCACCGGTTCATCGACGCATTCAGCCGATTCCTGCTCCGGCCCCTGCCCCTGAAGCTCCAGCAAAACCCCGAGACAGGATAGCGCCTCCCTCAGGAACGGATTGCCCGCAATGAGGCGGTCGATCGCCGTTGTCACGGCAAGATTTTCGACGGCGCGAAGCTCCTCGACTTCCACCCATAGCCCCAGTTCATGAATGAGTTTCTCGCCCAGGGCCCGGACTCGGGTGTCGTGCCAATGCCGCCGGCTTGCCACCGCCGGATGCAGGGCGTGATCCTCGACGATGTTGAAGAGCGCCACGGACTCTTCCAGCCAGGACCGGATATACCCCTCGGTCATGCCGGCGGACTGCGTCGTCAGCACATGCAGGGCCGGTAGTGGCCGTCGGGGCATGAGCGCTTCGGGCAGCAAGCGGGTCCAGGCTTCGACAAAATCCCCAGTCCAGCCCTGCTCCGCCCACAGGGCGGCCACGGCCGCCGGCCAGGAACCGGCGGCGGCACGCCGTTCCAGCCCCAGGCTGATGAGCTGAGTATCCGGCAGAACCTCCCGGGCCGCCTCGAACGGCGACAACGACTCTCGCTCGACCAGACGCTGCACGTCGGCCGCGTGAAGCCGATAAGCCTCGGCAAATAACAGACCCAGGGCGGCGACATCCTCGCGATCCGGGTCCGGGACTCGCGGCCCGGACCCAACCGGTAGGCCCGCTAAAACTTGGCTGGACAGAAGTTCGTAGGCCAGGGCCAGGCATTCACTCTCGAGCACCCGCCGGAGATTGACCGCCCAGTGATCAGCCATCTCCTCGCGGAAAGACTCCTCCATACCGGCGATATCGATGACGGTGCGTACTGTTTCGCATCCGTCCGCGAGGGTTACTTCCTCCTTGATGAACAGCGGAATGGCTTCGATCCAGTGGTCGGCCACCGACAGCCAGCGATAATCCGGGCTGGCGTAAACGCGGTCGCCGGCCAGTCCGAGCAGCTTGCGGAGATTTTCGGGCTTGCCGGGATAAGGGTCTTCCAGTTCGTTGAGCTTGGCCAGTAGATGGGAGCCGGTTGCGGAAGGCCGCTGGCTGACGACCACATAGGCGGCGGGCCGACGTGGACTCTCCAACAGGCGCTGGCGCAGGCGTTGGGCAAAGCCGAGGCAGTCCCGGGTGTGCTGGAAGACGGCTTCCATATCCAGGATGGGCGCCGGACCGGCATGGCCGCCGCTTGCGTGCTCCATGCGCTCGCGCACCGGCTTCAGTTTCCGGGCCAGAGCCGACCGCTGATCTTCGAGCACGGCATCCTCGAAACGCTCGATGGCTCCCTCCAGGCGGGTCAGCGGCGCTTCGGCGGAACTCTCCAGCAGGAGCCGCAAAGCCTGCGCGGCGGTCTGGACCGCGACACCGCCCAAGGCAATTCCTTGAAATTCCAGCACCAGCCTGGCCCAGGCGGCATCGGGCCGGAGCCAGACCGCGTCGGCGAACAGCAACGCCTGGTTAAGAAAGGCCCGGCTCATCCGACCAAAGATCAGCAGTTCGCCGCTGTGCCGCAACTCTGCCGCCATGCGCTCGATATTGGCCAGTTCCAGGTGTCGGTCGTATTGCCGGATCACGCCATGCAGACGCCGGCGCTTTTCATCGGCATCGGCCGAACCGCTCAAAATGGAAAGCGCGGCGCGGCGATCATAGGGGAGACCGATACGATCCCGACTCAGCAGCCAGGCGATGAGACGTTCCCGATCTGGCGTCGCCGCGCCGCCGTCAGCCCGTTGCAGGAATGAGGAAAACAGCCCATCTGGATCGAGACCCGAGCCTTCGAGTGCACGGAATACACAGTCACGGTCACTGTCGGAAAAAGCCTGGTACAGTTCCAACACCCCGCCCAAGGCGGCGTGGGCGCTACGTTCCCGCCGGGAGAGGCCGGCATGCACCAGGCCCAGTCCCAGCAGCAGATCAAGACCGCTCCTGAGTTTATCCGCTGCATGGTCCCGGTCTGAAAGCGGGGCGATGGTATCGAGGGTCGCCATTGCCGCGATCGGGAGTTCCAGCGCGCCGGAGTCCGGATCGACGGCCAGCAGGGCTGCGCCATCCGCCAGGAAGCGTATGCCGGGTTCGGCGTCGGCCAATCCCTTCAATATCTCCCGCAGGACGGGATGTTCAGCGTAACTTGCCAGCAGCCGTGACCAAGCACGGTCCAGCCAGGCCGCGGCCCGGACTACGGATGCGTCCGCAACGGATGGAAGTTGACAGCGCCGTTGCGATGATTCCGCCCTCTCGCGTCGCCACACCCCTTCGGCCAGTAGCGTCCCCGGTTGGTGACCCGGCGAGCCGGTTTCCTCCGGGATATGGGGTGTGGCGAAGCGGAGTGGAAAATCGCGACGATGGTGTATCACGGAATCTCAGTAAGTCACTTGGTTGATGAATTGAGTCTCGGCCATGGCCGGGCTCTGGCTGGGAGGGTGACGCTACCCTAGCCATGTTTCCATTCCATGAATCCGAAGCAGATGCCAACCCCTTCGAAAACATGGGCATGGTGATATGACCAGGCACTACCGGGCGTGAAGCGCCACGGCTAGAACTATGACCGCCCATGGTTTAAGCGCGAGAGGGGCTGATGGCGTCTTCGTGCAACCCCGCGAAGGCTGACCGAGGAATTGGGATCGGCCGACTCCGGTTCCCCGAGTAATGCTAACGCTGTCAGCCAGTTGAGGCGCATGATTCACTAGCCAAGTGCGTGATTCAATGCAAAGCATCACTTAAAGATAACCGCTGATTACTCTGTCGCCAGGCGCGGGCAAGGGTCGCGACATAAATAACCATTCATGGTTTTTTTGGATTTTCTATAACATTTTAAAGCGTCGTTTTAATATTATAATGAAGGGATTATTGTCCCTGTGTAATATCCTTGCAGGGCATTGCAATAATCTTTAGTAAATGTTATCAATATAACGCCGGTCAGATATCTTCATTTTGATTTTATCCACCTCAACTCTCCAATCGCAAACGGTCGCTTTAGTCGCGACCCTTCCAATCGCAAACGGTCGCTTTAATCGCGAAACTTCACCAGTATGGGAGGGGAAGGAGAGTATGAATTGTAGCGATGTTATCTCTATACAGGAAGGTTATAAACTCCAGGCTGGTATACGATAATCCAGCGCCAAACACGGCAGTACGTCGAACATCCAGGCCTATGATAAAGAATTTATACGCAGAATGTGTGCCCTTCGAGACGCTGGATACCGGATTATTTGCCGGAATGACGGCGTCATATTCCACTATAGCCATAGGATTTTCCGCAGGCGATGACCCTGCCTATGGCGCCATGAATATCCCATTTGTCTTGCAACATTAATACCAGAGTCATAGGACTGTCATCCTGGCTTCACAACTTCTTCATGTGCCTCCCATAAAATGATCGGGCAATGTAGATTCATTGCAATATAGGATAGTTGTTTAATTTTCCGGAGTTGACATGATGAATATCAACCGTTTTCTAACTGCGTACTTGGGCGTCATGCTGGGTGCGGCGACTTTGAATGCCAATGCTATTGAACCAGCCTATCAGGGGCGGGTTGAACTCGGACCACGGCCCTTCTTTCTGGTCAATGACATGGAGGATAGCGAGCTGAAAACCAAGTTGCTGCAATGCGTCAAGGGACCTTTCAAGAAAACCGATTTTTCGATTGGCCATAGAGGCGCCGCACTGCAATTTCCCGAGCATACCAAGGAATCGTATATCGCCGCGGCACGCATGGGCGCCGGTATTGTGGAATGCGATGTTACTTTCACCAAGGATAAGGAACTCGTGTGCCGACATGCACAAAACGATCTTCATACCACCACCAACATACTGACAACCCCTCTGGCCGCCAAATGCACCAAGCCGTTCACCCCGGCCACTTATGATGGCAGTGGTAATCTGCTGACACCGGCAATGGCGGAATGCCGTACCAGTGATATTACTCTAGCGGAATTCAAGCAATTGCGCGGCAAAATGGATGCCTTCAACCCCAGGGCGCTAACGCCAGAGGAGTATCAGAGAGGCACGGCCAATTTCAGGACCGATTTGTATGCGGGTCCGACCAGCGGCACCCTCATGACCCATAAGGAGAGTATCGAGCTTTTCAAAGCCATGGGCGTGAAGATGACCCCGGAATTAAAGAGCCCAAGTGTCACGATGCCCTTTAACGGTTTAACCCAAGAAGCCTATGCCTTGAAAATGATCGATGAGTACAAGCAGGCGGGGGTCAGTCCTTCCCGCGTGTGGCCTCAGTCCTTCAACAAGCCGGATGTTCTGACCTGGATCGAGAAGAGACCCCCATTTGGCAAGCAAGCGGTTTATCTGGATGATGCCGAAACCGTCGCCGATCTGCCAACCTTAACGGAACTTCTTCAATATAAAGCCCAGGGTATCAACATTGTTGCACCACCGCTATTCGCGCTGCTGGAGTCCGATGCTGAAGGCAATATCCTGCCTTCACAATATGCGCTCAATGCCAAGCAGGCTGATCTCGGCATCATTACTTGGACACTCGAACGTTCCGGAATACTGGCCGATGGTGGCAATGGTTTTTATTATCAGACATTCGATTCCGCCATCAAACGCGAAGGCGATATGATGCGGGTTCTCGACGTGCTGGCCAAGGATATCGGCATATTGGGAATTTTCTCCGACTGGCCCGCAACGGTTAGCTATTATGCAAGCTGCATGAAGCTGAAATAATATAAAATATACACGATTTTCATTGCAGTTTTAATCGCTGCCATATAGAATTGAATCGTATCCCTTAGAGTCGCGAATGGTTATCCAGCCAGCAGTGGCTGGCCATTCCTTTCTCGAGCCCATTCTCACGGATGGGCTTTTTTTTATGCATCGCTTCATCCTGACCTGCCCTCGTTTTCATCAAGGTATCTGTGTCAGTTATTGCTCACGCATTGGCCAGGACGGCAGGAGATTTCCTCATTGTGTTCACAGTCAACTTGAATAGAAGTTATGGTCTCTCGATAGAGACTTACCGAACTGTAGATTGAACAATTCTGCATACCGTGAGTTTTTGTTTTAACGGCTAAACCAAAGCCTGGTTGAGCGTCCGAAGATAGCAGCGATAGCCAAACTCCAGGGGCTTGAGCTTGCAACAGCCGACCATCCATGGCACTGAAATATCGCATCCTTGAACATAGATGCCTTATAGACTCAGCATGGACATCAGCTCAAGAAAAAACCCATCGGCTCTTAGAGCCGATGGGTTACAGTACAGCGAGCCTGATGGGAAGTTATCTCAGACTGGGCAATGCACCATCGGTAAGACCGATATAGCCGATGGCAGCCTTCTTCTTGTTATCCCACTTGGCGTTGATTTCGGCCAGGACAGCCTCCTTGTCAGGACCGGTATAGCTGGAAATGTTGCCCGAACCAGGATGTTGGAAGTTACTCATGATATAGGCATGACCATAATAGTTGGGTATAACCGACAAACCGGTTGCTTCCCCTGCCATGGGTACCGAGAGGATGCGGGACAACTTACGAGTATCCATGTTGAAAGCCCACACATAATTGTTATTGCGCCGGCTGGTGTCTTCCCCGATAAACAGGGTGCGGATGGAATCCACATAGCGCAGGTTGTCCGGACCGCAGGGTTTATCCTGTTGACACTGATTCCCCTCGGCATCCTTCACACCGCCATTCCAGCCGCCTACCAATTCGGGAATGGACTTCAGGCTGGTCCCCACGAAATTACTCTTGATGGCCCTGCCCTGGCTATCCTTCTGCCCGAACCGGGTTTCCATTTCAAGGATGATCCCGCCATCATTACGCGCCACGGCAATATCACCGCCGCCATCGCTCATACCGGCTTCCACACGCGAAATGACCAGATAGAACTTTCTGTCCTGAGCATTGAATGCGATGTATTCCATCTTGGAAAACTCCGTGGTTGCGCCGAGCAGCGCGGCATAACGACGGGTTTCCAGGAATGCAGCGGCCTTTTGCATACCAGGCTTGAGGCGTAACCACTCCGTGCCATTGTAGGTCACGACTTTCTTGTAGGAGGCGTTATTTGGATCTTCATTCGAAACATCAAAGATGTCGCTGAACTTGATACCGCCATCAACAATTTTCTGAATTTCGGCATCCGTGGCGTGGCCCAGGCGAATCCACTGCAGGTCATAACTCCCACCATTATCAACGCTGGTTTGAGTCACTTTAGCGGCATAGATTGTTCCGGCGGAAAGTTTACCCGCGCGATCCGCGACGAACATGAACAAGCCGGTGTTCTTGCCGTCATCCCCAGCTATGGCCGTGCGACGATCGTTGGCCATCTCCTGCATTTCCCGCGCGAAGCGGCCCGGCGCGTAATGCTTGACGACCTCGGCTTTACCGTCCTTGTCGACCTTGACTTCCGGCACCAGGCCGTAATGGTAAGGATTGGCGGCGGCTGGATCGCCAAAATAATACTTACTGAAGCTGTTGATATCGGTCGCGTCATCCGATCCGCTGGCCTTGGGCAAGCCTTCCCGGGTCTTTGCGTCCGGCTCGTATTCCTCGGAACCTATGTGTGTATTCCACGCGGACAGGGTGGATCCGCAATGTATCCAGCCACCTTTCACCGCGCTAAAGCTGATGTTGTCGTAATCCACAACATTCAGAGCGCCGGTCCGCCAGTGTTGATCCAGACGGGCCAGGCCCATGGCGGCAGGCATTTTGCTCCAGAAGTCACCCGTGCTGATGCCATCATTGGGCGGCAGTTCCTTGTATTCGAAATGGGTAACCATCGCCAAGGGGTTGTACATTTCCGGGTCGCTGGACAGCATCCCGGGAATCCGCATCAATGAAGTGCCATCCGGTGCATCGGAAGCCATCTGCCCATCGTTGTCAGTAAGTGGGGCATCGGTTGTATCGAAAAGACCACCCACAACTTTGCCATTGACCTTTTCAGTGGTCGCCATCAATTGATGGTACTTGAGATCGAAGGTGCGGGAAGATCCGTTCCGATAGGTGTACTTGATCTTGGCCTTGGTATACACGTCGGCCTTTTCCTCAGCCGTGGCTGGAGAATCCATGCCAATGAATTCAACTTTCGCCGCCGTGGCTACTTGCGATATCAGGCCTAGATTGAGTACGGAAATGACCGCAACAGCGGTTTGCTTGAGTTTCATCACTACCTCATCAGCAGAGTTAAATCTTTACTCTACCTATTTAAAATTACAATTTCATGTAGAGATCATGAATACTTCATGACTATATTTTCTTGAGGACGAAATAATATGATAACCTGTGCCCGCATATATTGTGATCTTGAGAGGCAGTTAACGTTTATTTGTGTGCGCAACCAACGAGGATGGAATAACCAAGACAAAAGGGTCCTGCATTATTGAAACTGTGCTCCGGCTGACTCCTTCTTTTCCTCCCAGGCCGTTACCTTCATATCTTCCAGTTGATAACGATAGTCCTGCACCTTGTTCTCAAGTTCCACGCGCTTGATTCCGGTCAGTGGTTCCAACGTCTTCATCTTCTCCAGAAAATCAGGCTCTTGATATTCAGATAATATCTTTTTATGGAACTTCAATAATGCCTTGTTCTTGTCCTGACATTTATTAATCCATTCTTCCCGCTCCTTCACGGCTCCGACCAATAATTGATTGTCCTGCTGTCCGAGGGCAATCTGGCCTTGGAGTTGCTGTACTTTCTCCAGAACACTCGCGTTCTCCGCCTTGATGATTTCGTTATTCTTCTGGAGAATGGCGTTATTGTTATGCAAGGTCTCGATAATTTTTGTCTTTTGGGCAACCTGTAGCTCCAGACCTACCTTTTCCCTGGTTGTCGATTCAAGAGATTTCTTTTTAGCCTCCAGGTCGGAGGTCATACTGGAAACTTTTGTTTCCAGTTCGGTCACCTTGGCCTCAAGCGCCGTCTTCTCTTGATTGAGTTGCCTGAGCATACCTTGTGCTTTTTTTAGGGTTCCCATGACATCGGGTTCCCCCTTTTCGGCGGCCGACACGGGTGGAACCACTGGCATGACCAAGAGGTATACCAGAAAGATGATGATCGACCTTCCAGACATCTGGTTTACCCTTCCTGATTTTGACATGTCCCTGATTACCCTAGAATCTGGCATTAAGATCGGCGAAAATCTGATCGACATCATAGGTCGGACCGGAGATGACCTGGGTTGACATCCAACGCAAATTGGCCCAGACGTTGTTGGCCAACCCGTAATTCGCGGCTATCACATAGCCTTTGGCGTTGGTTCCGCTCAGGTGAAAGTTGGAATCCGTGAAGGCGTCCATGACCGAATCCCGCTCCAGATATTTATAAGCCGCGGATATGTTCCAGTCACCAAACCTGAGCATATCGGGACGTCCAATATCCAGACGAATCTGGTAGGCGGATGTCTGCGGCAATATGTCTTCGCCCAAGGAATCATAGATTTGTTGCTGATTAAAGCCAAAGTTCTTCGTGTAGTTCCCGGTCAGCAGGACATGATTCGGGGCAAATCCGGTATAGTCGTATTGTGCGATAGCATCCAGAATTTCAAATTTTGACGCCAGACCCACGAGTTGCGGTTCATTGGCAGGATCGAGACCATTGCTGATGACGGCCAGGCTGTTACCCTGAGTAAAAAACTGTGGTGCGGTCCAGTCATATTCATTGCTTCCCAGCGGGTTCTTACGCGCTTGGGTATTCTGGAAGTTGTAATAAGCCACACCGGTTTTTATCCGGTTGTTACTCATGAACAGCCAGTCGAAGCCGGTCTGAGCCGCCGCAAACCATTTGTCGTGCGAACTAAGTTGTACCTCGGTCAGGGGAAACCAGCCGGCGGTCAGATAGAACTCGTTAGGCTTCGTAAAACCCTGATTCAGGTTCATGAACCATAGGCGACCGGCCGTGTTGGGCGCGTTGTAGGCGCGCACTTCAGGATTGTCGGGTCCAAACGCCACCCTGAATTCACCGGAAAACCCTTCCATGTTGACATCGGAATCCCAGAAGTTGTCGGTACTGAACCAGGGATTAGGCGTCCTGCCACCCCACAAGGTAAACCAGTCATAACCCTGATCATCCAGATAATCATATTGCAGGAAGGCACGGTCGAGCTGAACGACATACCCCTGATTATAATTACCCAGTGTCTGATTGGTCGTAATAGGGCTGTATTGATTGCTCGTCGTCACACGAAAGTTGGTCTTGAGCCCTTCCACGATTTCAGTTTCGGCGCCAAAGCGGAATCTGACCCGGAATCGATCCCTATCCTGAGTGGTATTCAAGTATGGATTAGGTACATTGGCAATACCTCCGCGAGCATTGATCAAAGGCCAGTTGTAATAGGAATTGGGTATATTGTCTGGACCAAAGAAAATATCTTCGAAGCGTAAACGAATATCACCGAATGGCTTGATTCGACTGACCCAAGGGGGCAAGGCCGCCGGTATTCCCCATTGTTCTTGCTTGGCTTCGGCTTTCACCTCCTTGACGACCTCATCCTTGAGCTGCTTCCTTACGTCGGCGCGGATTTCATCCTTCACGAAATCCGGTACATAAGTGACACGCACCGGCCCTGATTTTCCGTTCGTCTGGGGTGTTGCGTTGACGAAATTGGCTTCCGCCGACGGAGTCCCCATGACTGTCGCGGTCGATCCTGGCGTGGTCTCATGCTTCGCCTCATCGGCGGCCTTCGATTCGGCCTTGGAGATCATCGCCTCGGCCTTTTTCTTATCGATAATGCCTTCCTGCACCAGCATGTCGATGAGATTCAGCGTGGTGTTCTTCAACTTGAGCAGTTCTTCCTTTTCACTGACTGCCTGAGCCTGGTATGAAGACAATAATGTAGCCATGAGAAAGGCTAACTTGCCTTGCCTCAACGATAATCGGGTATTCATCATGATCATAGTGCTCTAAAGCGTGCTTTGTGATTCTTTACTGAAATAATGTTCAATCAGGATTTGATCCGTATCTTCAAAGGCTGAGGCAAGCGCTCGGGTGGCGGTTTAAGCCGTCCTTTGATATTGCCCATGGCAACTTTGAGAGCCTCATCGATCTCGGCTTCTCCACTGGAGTTTTGTAATTCGACCTTGCTGATATCGCCATTTGCGGCGATCCAGACATGAACCACGGCCGTGTAGTGCGTCGTTCTGGCTTTATCCTTGAGCTTGTTCTGTAACTCCGCCACCAGTTCGCGTTGCACATGCTGACCGTAAAAAATAAAAGCGTTACCACCTCCGCCGTTACCGCCCGAACCCTTGATTTGAGTAATATCCTTTCCCCCTTTTTTACCCTGCAAACCAAAGGCATCACCGGCACCGCTACCCACGGCATCCACGCCCAGTTGCTCGCTCACGGGCGCCTCGGCGGGTTCCGGTTCTGGCTCCGGTTCCGGCTCATTTTCCAACGGCTCAATTTTTTCCTCCTTAACCTCGGGGGGCTTCACCACTTGAGGGGGTGGCGGCGGTGGTGGAGGCGGAGCCTGAACCACCTTGATTTGCTGAACCTGCTTCTTGGCTTCCACCGGCTTCTCGAAAATATCCTTGAATAGAAAGACCATAAGTGCTGTTACCGCTATCAGGGTGACACCGATAAATTGCGGCAGATACCTTTTCCAGTGAAAGCGCTTCATGAGATGGAAAATCTAAGGGATATCATCAACAGTTACTCAAGATCGATTATTTAACCAGTTTTTGGGTGACTAATCCTAATTGACTGATTTCCAGCCGGGTTATTACATCCAGAACCTCGATGACCTTCTGATACTGTATCGATGAATCCGCCTTGAGCACCACCGGCAAGTCCGGTGTGGCTGCCTTATATTGCGTGAGTCTTGCCTCCAACTCTGGCAAAGTAACCGGATACGTATCCAGGTACAGTGTCCCATCCTGGGTGATGGAGATGGCCTTGGTTTTGGGTTTGGACAAACTGGGGGTACTGCTTGCCTTGGGTAGATTGACGGTTATGCCCTGGACGGTGGCCGTGGTCATGATGATGAATATCAACAACAAAACATAGGCCACATCCAGCATGGGTGTGATGTTGATGTCATCGTAGGGCTTTTCTTCGGATTCTACTTTCATAACACCTATCTTAATCTATTGGCAACTTTCTCGGTAAGCGTTGCGAGAAACTCATCACTGAAAACCCGCATGTCCGCCGTAATATCCTTGATTTGCACCAACAGGTAGTTATAGGCAAACAAGGCGGGAATGGCGACAGCCAATCCCGCCACGGTGGCAAGCAGTGCCGCGGCGATACCCGGAGCAATCGAGTTGATATTCACATCACCGGTTGCGGCGATAACCGCGAAGGTGATCATGACGCCCACCACTGTTCCCAACAGGCCCAGGAAAGGCCCGCCCGCGATGGCGATCGTCAGCAGTACCATCTTGCTATTGAGCCGTTGTCCTTCCCGGACAATGATCGAGTCGATCATCACTCGAATCACATTCCATGCCTCCGAGCTCAAAGGCCGCGCATTTTTTCCTTCAATACGCTTTTTCATTTCATTGATACCGGTGTGGTATATATGGTACAGCGGCGAGCTCTGATAATGGTCATGCTTACCGATTACGGCGGACAGAAAATCGTCATTTTCGAGTTCCTTTTCCTCCTCGGTCTCCTCCCTGTCGAGGGAGGAGATATCTTCCGAATCCACGATTTTCTGGTAATCCATCATGAAGGCCTTATTATCCTTGCGTACCCGCCTGATCACGATGGTTTTGATTATGATCACCATGATGGCAATCACAAACATAATCCCAGTAAGACCAATAACGACCCAACCGTCGATGGTTACATTCTGGATGATGACTATGAAGGAGCTTCCATTGCCGCCACTATCCTTGCCTTCATCCTGTCCTAGGGACAATATCGTGAATTCCGGACTCTGACTGCGGTGAGACAGTTTCATCCAATCCACGGATCGTGCCACATTGGAAATCTGAACTTCATCCATTAAACCGTTGTAAAATCCGCTCGCCACGGCCCCACCCAAACTCACCACTGGATTCATGGGGACAAGGGTGATGGGAATGGAGGACGTATTGATGCCGTCCAGAAACAGTTCCAGTTTGTTACCGCGTACTATCAAACCTACATGATGCCAATGATCGTCTTGAGGTATTCCGGCCAGGGGCGTTTCAATAGGTTTACCGTTCGATTCGAATCGCGCCAGCAAACCCTGTTGCCTGAGGATAAGCGCTAAGGAGTTATTCGCCTCACTTGCCCTGACAACAAAGACATCAACATTTTGCCCGAGGGGCTTGATCCAGGCCGAGAAACTCCACCCCTTGGCTGCGTCGATCTGCAGGGAAGGGTTGGGTTTGATGTTCACAGAACCCTTACCATCGAATTTGGCGGACTTGCCTATCCAACCGGCGGACTCCACCTGATATGGAGCACTGGAGCCATGGTTTCCGAAGGCGGTCGAATCCTTGGGGGGTCCATTATCTTCATTGAAGTGATATACGAGGCCAAAACTGTCATCGTAAATCCCCGCCGCTGAATCGGCTGCCGGCGCGCCTTCGCTACCGTAATACATCCAGAAAGTATCCGACGTGGCGGCTCCTTGCAGGGTGGGCATTCTGACCCATACGAGAGCCATTTCTCCTACGGGATCAAACTTTTCTATTTGAAACTTCAACGGCGTTTTGTCGTCCGCCATGATGCGTATGTCCTTGCCCTCCTTGTCCATTTCGCTGAAGTAACTGAAATTTCCGGCATGCAGGCGAACAAGGATCGGGAAATCGACCAGATTTTCCTTTAGATCGGCGCCAGTAATGCTGGTATCCACGCCAATCTGCTTTCTGGACTCCCAATCTTCGTTCCACCACGCTTGCGAAATCGGTGAAACGACTAGCAGCACAAATAGGGCTATGGATGTGTTAAGTCTCATGGAACTTGGCTTCTGATTAAACGAAATATGAACTATTTGTTGGCTTCAACTGCGATGAGCTGGCCGATAAGCTGTGGGTTTTGAAAATACGTCACTGTTCTAGCGGGTAGAGTACCTAACGAAACTTTGATCTTGTGCTATCGGCTTTCAAGGCACTCAAAATGATTAAGATTATCAACAAGGCATGTGACAGAATGATTACGAAGAAATGACGATATCATGACAGCTATGGTTGGAAATTCCATTTTCACCCCAACCCGACACAGTCATAACCGCAAGCGCTCATGCCACGACAAAGACTGATCATCCTCGATACCGATCGTCAAGAGGTTTGAACAATATGCCAAATTGCCGGCGCAAACCGGCCGCTAGGTGAAATGCCAACCAGCAGGACTTCTTGCGTCCTGTAGAAATTGCATTTACGGAGTATTCCCCGTGAGTACGAGGCTATGCTGTATTTACCAGACAGTGATTCTAGAGTATGTCCATCCGTTACGAGCCTACCCTTGTAATGGCTCATAATCATGTATACATGAGAGGGCGGGTGCTTCCCGCATCAACGAGCTACACGAGTCCATGGGAAGCCTATTCAATCTATGAAAAGGCTTCCCATGGGGATAAGCTAAAAGATAGTTATATATAGCTGGATGAGCAGGTAAAGGATCATTTTAAATCCACTCACCCAGCCCTCTCCCCGGCGGAGGAGAGGGGGTTGATTTTTACCTGTTGTTCATTTATCCCTACCCGGAGTCTCAAACACAACCGGGTTTGCCATCCCGAACATCGGCGACCCCGCACTCGCCGAATCCCAGGATATCCACCATTACGGGATTGAGCTGATTTTCAGCCAATTTGTTTTTTTCCTGGGCCTGATTGACGTCATTGTTGACGGCATCCTGGGCGGTATTCGTGGCGGCCGTTGCCGCCGCCGCCGCGCCCGCTGGCGTCACGGGCACCGAAACATTGGTGGCAGGCACGCCCGTCGACGTACCACTGACCTGGATATTACTTGCCCCGAGCACTGCCGTCGCCGCGATGGTGATGTTGGTGCCGCCGATACCTGCCTCACCGGCATCAACCACACCCCTGGGCGCGGCCAGGTAAACATCGCCGGGACGCGTGACTGTAGTCGCCGCGGTGCGTATGCCGCTCCCCGAAACCGATGGCGGAAACTCGACCTTGAGATTGCCCTGTTGATCGAAGGTCACGACGGGAGGCGGAACCGCGAGCGCCGATTTGGCCCCGCGTCCGGCATCGATGTTGCCATTGGATGACCAGACGGTGATATCGCCGCCATTCAGGGCAAACACCCTGGACTGATTCACCATGAAATTCTTGTTCACGATGCTATTGACATCGCCATCACCCTGCACGACGACACCCAGTTCGCTGGCCGATTTCGAACCCGCAAAGGCTGAAGCCAGTCCCGCGTTGACCCCGCCGCCCGGCGCCATGAGATTGATATCACCGCCCGCCAGGGTCGATATCCGGCTAAAGAAGAGTTTGATATCCCCCGCATACCCTTCGGATTTCTTGGATTTTTCCGGGAATAGCGCATGAATGGGGTCGTAACCCTGTTTGTAATCCGCGGTTCTCCCGGATTTGGCGGCCTTGGTCGCAGATTGTCTGATTTCCGAGAACAGAATTTTAAGTAACAATTGATTTTGCAGGTTTTCAGGCAACGACTTGTAAACCTGACTGGCCTCAGATCCCTCAATATTTTCGTTCCCGGTCACTTCGCGTACATACTCGGTCAATAGGGGGGAAAACCTTTCGCTGGCCGGATCGTATTTCTTGGCAAAATCGCCAAATTTGGCGCCCTCCGCGGCGAGACCCGCCAGAATCGTCACGGCGGCCCCCTCTCTGGAAAGCGCGGGATTGGCCGTGTTGCCCAGGGTCAATACCCCCAGGGAGGTGCCCAAATCCACATCCCTGCCGGCACTGAGCCATAACTGACCCGGGCCGGAGAGGCTGATCTGGCTGTTGATGTTCAATAGTCCGCCAAACTCATTCCTGGGCGATTTGTAAACGATATCCCGGCCGGCGTGGATCAATGAAACCGCGTAGTCGGAATGTTGAATGTTGAAACTCACATCGGACAGATCCAGTCCCGCATGGACATCCACGGGCTTCGGCAAGGTAAAGAGCAAGGGGTCATCCGCCTTGAAATCGCCACCCGCAAAGAGCATGGCCCGGCCTGGGTCGCCTTGATGCACCGGGATCTTGGCGTGCAGATAATCCGCTATTCCATAAGCATTCAACCTGAGCGAAGCGTCACTCCAATCCTTGGCGGGCAGTCGCGCGGAGGGCAGCAGGGCCGGATCGGCATCGGACATGGTGACATTGACATCATTACCCAGCTTTCCCGTACCGATCTGGCCGGAAGCCATCATCTGGAATTCGGCCCTGGGGGCCGGATAGGTAAGGAACGATCGTGTGAGTTCGATATCACCGCCCAAAGCCTGTACTTTCAGTCCCGCCGGATAGACCGAGAGCGCCCGGTCTGCGCCATTCGACATCAGCAGCACCTTTTCCGGGGCTCTCAGATCATTGATGGATTCAAGTACTCCCGTGATATCGTTGCTGAGCCGGATATTCCCGGCCAGAGCCTGCAAATTGAGCTGACTGGTATCGGAATACGTAAAAAACAGGCTGGGGGCGCGATTGGATTTGGAGGTCGAGCCATCGATGACCGATGGGTTGATGGCGGCGGCCAGATCAATATCCTGACCCGCTTGCAGCTCCGCCCGACCGTTGGCCAGTCCCACTATCGCTCCCAGCTTCGTCACAGTCGATTGAGCAATCGAACCCCTGGCATTCAGTCGGGTATCACCCAAGCCGGTAAAGTAAAGCCCCCCCAGTATGTCGTTCCCGGCGGTGACCGCAAGTTTCCCCGCCCCACCCTCGACATATTCATTGGTCAGGTAATTCGCATCGGTCGGCAGATCCGGTCGTGCCTTGCGGCCGACCTGCTTGAGGGTATTGGGAATTACAACGCTTAAGTCAGCGACATTCCTGCCGGCGCTAACATTGACCGTACCGCCGCCCAAAGCGCCGATATTCTGATTGAAGGTCGGTTTCACCTCACCCCTTCGCAATACGGGACCGCCGACACTGATTCCCATGGCTGTAGGCTTCTCGTTCTCATGATCCCCCGCGGACGTCCAGTTGCCCTGCCTGGAATACCAGCCATCCAGGAACTGTGGCGTGAGCGCCCCAACGATATCCCGTCCGGCCTCAAGGTTGATGTTGCCGCCCTCAATGGGATATTCCGCCTGAAAAACATAGGCGGCATAGAGATCATTGAAACTCCCATAGCGCTGATGCGTATCCGCCCGGCCCGCCGTGTAAATCGAGGAACCGGCATTAGTCAGCAGGATATCGTTACAGGCCTTGACGTCGATGAACCCGGTACCCGTGCGGACGGTCGAGTCCGCCGCAACCCTGAAGTCCTGACCGGCCTTGAGTCGGTAGCTCCAGGACTCACCCGTTTGCAAGCGATCGACATAATTGACGGATCCTCCTCCGTCGCTTAATTCGACCGTTTCATCCTTGACTCCATCGGTCAGTTTGCCGTTGATGGTCAGATTGCCCGCCGCGCTCAAACTCAGCACCCCGGCTCTACCGCCATACCGCCAATCCACCAGATTCCAGCCGGACGCGCTGGTCGCGAGGTCCCCTGAACTGCGGACCGAAATCCCCGGCCGCAAGCCTTGAGAGAGATTCAGTCTCTTTTCGATGCTATCGGCATTGGCCATCCAAGTCTCGGTTTCCGTTTTATAGGCATCGACCTGCTCGTTGGTCAGGGTTCCGTTGGCCTGATAGGTTTTAACCGCCTCCACCGTGGTTTTGAACGAACCGGTCACGGCAGCGCCAATGTCCCCCTTGACGGCCACGTCCTTGCCCACCCTGGCCGCGACGAATTCAACGCGCCCGCCGGGCCCACCATCGACGCTGGCGACATTAATCGAGGCTCCGGGCGCCACGCGTATGCCCTGGACGTTATCCGGATTGTGCGTCACGGCATCCAAAATGACGCGCCCAGACTGGTGGCCGCTTCCGTTAGCCTCGATGCGGGCGGTCGCGGCCAGTTGCAAACTCTGGCCCGCGCTCACCTGAACGTTCGCATCTTCACCCTGGGCTCGGAGCAAACCGGCAATCAACACGTTGCCAGACTCGGCGCTCAAGCCCACCCTGCGCGCCTCCAAGCTATCTCCCGCCGCCAGCGTCCAGTCACCGGTCCTGGCTGAGAGATTCACCGAATCGGAGAATCCAGCGGCCTTGATGCGGTTACTCAATCCTCCCAGGTTGCCGGCGCTGGCAGTGGAGCCGATATCCATGGCGAACTTCCCGCCTTCGCGCAGGCCTTGCGCTTCGATGGCGCCAGACCAGTCGAAGGCCCCTTGCGGAACGTCAATCTTCAACGTCCCCCCGACATCTCCCTGCAATTTGAGACCGGCGCCTTCCGCCAGATGAACATTGCCCGTCCGGGTCGCGAGTTCCACCGTGCCGCCTGGAGAGCTGACACTGGCGGTTCCCAGCGTCAGGTTGCGCCCGGACACGTCAATCAGGGATTGCGAGGCGAGATCAACGTCGCCATTGAGCGCCGTCAGTTTCACGACTCCCGAGGGCATATCGATGCGCGTGGCGTTTCGAATCGAGTCAGCCGTCACATTGAAGCGCCCTCCCAACCACTCGCGCGCGGGAGTTTCACCCGCGCTTGAACCGACCAGTTCGACGGATTTGCCGGTGGCGTCGATGGTGGTATTGGCGCCCGAACCGGCGACAACGTGCGGTGTGTCAATGCGCAAATGCGCCGCCGAAATCAGTGTCGAACTGCCCTCCGTAGTCAAACCGGAACTGGCGCCCAGACTGGCCTGCTCGAAGCCTCCCAGCCGATACTGTCCCTCGCCCAGCACGACTTCCTTGCCCTTGATCGACAAGGTTCCGAGTCCATTGCCCTGCTGTTGGGCCGTGGCGCCATTCCGGTTATCGATACGAAGTTTCTCGCCTTCCAGCGTGGCGGATTGACCCGCGCCGGCAAAACCCAGCAGGCCGTTGCCACGGAGGGTCAGCTTCTTGGCGGAGATACTGACATCGCCGTAAAGACTGATATCACTCGCACTGCTCAGGGTGAGTTCCGAGGGTTCCAGCTTCCTGAGTTGCTCACCCGTCAATTTGAGGCCACTCGCGCTGCCATCGCTATCGCCAAGACTGATACGTCCCGCGCCCAGGGCCAGGGAGCCTTCCTTGATTTCGATCTCTCCGTCCAGTTGATTCGAGGCCGTGGCGTCCAGCATCAGGGCCCCCGTGGCCGAGACTTTCGCACCGCCATCCAGGCGGACCGAGCCCGTTTGGCTGGTCACCCCGGTCCGAAAGAGTTCCATTTGTTTACCGGTGCTGGCCCTGACCAGGGCCGCGTCCCCGGCTACATTCAGGATCGTCGAGTCTCCCGCCTGTGCCTTGCCGCTGGCCTGCAGGAGCGAGCCTTGCTTGAACGTAATGCCATCCTTGGCTGCCAGCAGGTAATCCTTGCCCCTCAGCTTCGCTTCCGCATCGAGTTGAACCGTGGAGGACTGCACCGTAAGGTCGGTCTCGCCCTCGAGATCGGAGCGAAAACCGCCCAGGGCAATACTCGAGACGCCCAAACGGTTCAAACTGTTGGCGGACAGGTTGACGACGCCTTCGGTCGCCTCGGCGGAACCCAACTGGTCCACGACATTCAATTTGTCGGCCGCGATATCCAGACGGCCCCCGCGCGCCTTGGCCAAGCCATCAGCCTTTACCTTGCCATCCAGTGTCAGTTCACTCTTGGCGCTGATTTGAATGGCGCCGCCATCACGCGGCAGGAAGGGTGTGGCAAGACTATCCTCCCTGTCGGCTTTTTCCTGATAAAAGGTATTGGCTACATCGATCCCGAACTCCGATCGGGTTTTTGCCCTAGCGCCTTTTTCCACGGCAAAGGCGCTCCATTGCGCATCTCGAATAGCCGTTCCGGATACCGCCCTGTAGCCCGCCACCACCGTGGCGCCATCCGACCGGGACACCTTGTCGCCGGGAAGGACGGTAACGCCGTCGGGTTCAGGCGTGACGAGATAGGCGCCAGGCAGGAGCGCGTAATGTGCCGGCAGCAGGACATAGCGGCCGGCCTTGAGACCACCGCCACCGGCCAGGTAGACACTATCCCCGGCCTTGAGATCCGAAAAGGGGGTTTCCAGGGGATCGATCGGTGCCGTCTGGCCCCGATAACCCGGCATGACGGCATAGGAACCCTGATACCCCTCGCTGGCGGGATCCAGGCGGTCGTAACTGCCGCCGGGGCCTGGGAGAAATTCAAATGCCGTCAGCTTGCCACCCCCCCGGGTGTCAACGACCGAGCCCGGTTCTATGCGGACCCGACTTCCCTCCAGCGCCAGTTTCTTTTCAGGCGGCGCGTCAAACACCAGTGTTTGGGTGCCCAGGGGATAAATCCACTCCAGCCCGCCCTGGGTCCTGCCAAAGGGAATCGTGCTGCCCTTGGCGGAGTTGGAGGTCACACTCCCCGGCGCCAGCGTCAGGTTTTCCCCGGCCTTGAGATTGATTTCACCCAATGGCGCCGTGATGGCGCCTGCCTGCACGATATTGCTTGCTTCCAGGGTCACTTGACCAGCGGCGGACAGGACCTTGGTCGGTTTGGCGCCGGTACCGTGAATCGTCAGAATGGCTTCAGGATTGTCGAGGATGCCGATGCGAAAATCACTCAAGGTCGTCGGGTAAAGCTGCCGCGCCACGATATCGAGACTGCCCGTAGTCAGAAATTCCCCCTTGAAGTCCCGTTGATCATCACTGGTATTCACCCCGATCAGGCGCAGATCTCCCGCAGAATTCAGCTTGGAGTAGCCAAATCCTTGGAGCACGCCCTCCCCGCGCAAATCCAAGCTGGCTGCATCGGCAAAGAACCAGGCGTCCCCCTTTGTGGGTTTGTACTGCCCAGGGCGGATGAGGCTGGAGCCCACCACCACATGACTCGATGTAAGGTTCAGATTCCCCAGACTGCCATCGTCACCTTCCTGGGCCATGATCACGGGAGCGTCGAAATCGATGCTCCGCTCGGTTTTCAGCGCGGTATCGCCATTGATCTCTATCTTGTTGGGTGTCCGTAGGGTGACCGATGAGAAACCTCCGGACTCGATCTGATTCGAGGAGATGAACCCCTTGCCATAATAGGCCTTGGGCAGCGGTTCCGATTGATCGAGCAACGGCACCGAGACGTTCGGCCATTGCGAGAGGCTGACGATCAGAGGATTTGCAGGGAAGTTGACCTGTCCGGTATTCAATTGCCCCGGCAGATTCCGGTTCAAATTATTCAATTCCAGGGTCAGATCGGCGCCGGCCGCGCCGTCCCCGGAACCGGGTTGACCATTGACCTGCCCCTGCAGCAGAAAGCCTTCCGCCGAGGTGATCAGCAGGCTGCCACCCGATGAAGGGACGAGTTCTCGACGATAGGCCCGGGTCCCGGCGCCGCCCCGTGTGGGTAGATCGAGCTCGGCGGCGGTACCGGAGACATCGATCACGGAACCCAGGGCGGTCGCCACAAAGCCTCTATCGGCGGTCATGGACACCTTGCCGCCAGGCAGCACCTTGCCGTGAATCACACCCAACTCATCCGTAAGACGCTGATCCGTACCGCGGGCGAGCAGGCTGCCCGTGGAACCGAGACGTATACCCTGATCCGCCAGGAAGCCCTGCTCAGCCTGGACGGTGCTCGGCGGTTTGACTCTCAGATCGATGGTTCCCGCAGGCGCATTGAGCTGGCCATTGACGATGAGGCTGGCATCGGATTGCAAATGAATTGATCCGCCCGGGTCGGTTGCCAATAAAGCGCCCTCCCCCACCACCAGGTTGGCTGATTTTTCGATATCCTGCGCCGTTTGCGAGAGAATGAGCTCCAGTGACCCACCGGGTCTGGAAATATCCGGCAAACTGCCGATATGACTGAATTCCTCAAGCCGACCACCCGATGAGCGGCTGGCCGCGTCGCCCTCACTCAAAATCCGGTTTTGCACCTTCAGTTCGACCCTGGCGCCATCCTCTACATGAAGCCCGCTCTTGTTGGACTGCAGCGTGTAATCCTGGAAACCGCCCTGCCCAAAAAAACCGGGATCGATCACCAGAGGCTTCATCCGCTGGGCGTTGTCATTGACGGCAATTTCTGCGCCTTCTTCCGGCGGCGGGGAGGTGATCTCGGTCGCCGCCGCGCTGGCGCCCGTACCGATGACGATCTTGTCGGACGCCAACGTCAGCTTCCCGCCGCGACCGCCGGCCACGGCATACCCCAGCAGCGTAGCCTCGGTAGCGAGATCCGAACCGTTGAGTCCCGCGGCGTTGAGGCTGATGCTACCGGCGTCGCCAGGTTTGATCTCCCGTGAGATAGTGCGTTGCGCGCCACCGCTGACATCGATGAGGCTGCCTTTAGCCAACCGAACATCACCCGCGCCTTTCAGCGATACTTCGCCGCCATCGAGCCATAGGGGCGATTTTTCGAACCGACTTTTACCATCGCCCTCGGCCGGCCGATCATTCGACCACTTGCCGGAAGTATCGATTCTGGCGGTGGCTTCCAGGATCAGATCGCCGTTAAGTTCATCCTCCTGTCCCAGTTTGGTATTGAGATGCACCTTACCGGAATGCGCGACGATGGCTCCGCCCATCCGCAACCGGGTTCCGGTCAGATCGAGACTTCCCCCATCCACCATGGCGATGGTGGCATCCTTGGCGATGCTGACCTCGCCATTGGTCGCGATCCTGGCGGATGACAAACCTGCTCTCAGGAACTCGTCGCCCTTGAATGCCAGTGGCGCATCATCGGTGGCACGGGTTACGGCTTGCTTCGGATCCTGCGTTCCAAACACCACGGCCTGGCGACTGTCGACAAAAGCTGTGGTATCGAGATTGAGAGTCCCGCCCCGGGCTTGCTGTTCGGGTAATCGTTGATGCACACCGTTCAGCGCAATCGCGTTGATTTCGCCCTCGAGCGCCAGTACAGCGCCCTTGATATCTAGTGCACCGGCGGATTTGCCTTCGAGATAACCCCGCTCATAGCGGCCGCTCTCGGCCGGTCCCAGGCGATTGAAGCTGTTGACCTGATTCCAATCCTTGAAGGTCTGACTGATCTTGCCGACAAGACCGATGTAACGCTGATCAGGGTTCGCGTCACCAATATCCACGGTTTTGCCATTCGGGGCGATCAACTGCGTGGTGTTGACATACCCCGGCCGGTAGAACACCGAACCACCAGAGAAATCGATACGGGCATTGGGACTCAGGGTCACTGCCCCTTCCGAAATCAGGTTGACCTTGCCACCCGTGGTGCTGCGCTCGGCCACCGTGCGTTCGATGCGATCCAGTTCGCCGCTGATATCGGCGATGGGGGTACCCTTGCGGATATCCACCCGGATTTTCTTCGCATAGAGAATCCCATTACGCTGCAGCGGAGAATCCCGCAGTTCATTGCTCCGCAATTCGACCGTGACAATGTTTCGTGACATCGGCAACTTCACATTGCGTACACCCGAAACATCGATCACCGCACCCGGATCAATCGCTATCTCGCTCTTGTTGCGGCGGCCGTCGAGCAAGGGTTCGACGGGGTTATCCGTCGCGGTCAGGCTGATATCACCCGACTTCGCCTGGATCAGGGCTTGATCCTTGACCTGAATTTTCTGCCCCATCACCTCAATACGGGAAATGAGCTGATCTTGCCCATCGACGGCTTTCTCCCGGGATTTGAGGTCCGGGGTCGCTATGGTCTGGCTCCCTTCACCAAAGGTTACCCGGGCCTGCTTGCCCAAACCATCGTCGCGAGCCTCCTCCCGCCGGGTGGAGCCCGGTTGGAGCAACCAGCCATTGCTGCTCCTTTCCACGCGAGCGCCCTCGCGCGCCAGCAGACGGATGGACCCATTGGCCGAAACCGTGGTTTTCGCCGAAATCCGGCCCTGCTGATTGACCGCAAATCCCATGAGTGTTGTGTTGCCACGATGGGTGATCAAGCTGCCGGCATTGGTGACCTCACCACCCGTCTGCACCTCGACTATCAAGCCTCTCAGGGCGGGATCACCACTGGCCTCCTGCAAATACACCTTGTCGCTGGCCGCCACCATGAGAATCTGGCCGTCCGGGGCCTGCAGGGTTCCGGCATTTCGGATCTCGGGCGCCGCCGCGATAATGCGGCCATTCTTGTCGGTATTGATCCTTGAGCCTTCCAGAAACTGGATGGCAATTTTCTGCTTGTTGCCATTGGCGTCGAGCATGAAATTACCCTGGGCATCCTTGCGATACACCTCACCGGTACCGATCAGGGCGGGTCGTCCGTCCTGATTGATCACCTTGGTGACACCTCGCTGGAAGGTTTCATCGCTGATGTCCAGGGTGCTGGCCACGAGCGTATTGACATTGACTTGGGACTCCCGGCCAAAGACGAAGCCATTCTGGTTGAGGAGATAAACCTGCCCGTTGGCCGTCAGTTTGCCGAAAATCCGGCTGGGATCCTCCTGAAAGATCCGGTTCAGCGCCACCGCCGAAGTGGATGGCTGTTTGAACTGGACGGTATTCTCCTTGCCGATATTGAAGCTCTGCCAATTCAGGATGGCCTGATTGGTATATTGGTTGATGGTCATCTTGTCGCCGCTGACCACCTGATCAGCTCGTCCCAAAGTCGCCAGGGCGGCGCTGGGCACGGGTAATTCACCCGCCCGAACGACGGCCGCGTCAGCAAAGGCGATAGTCGCGATGATGGCGCGTATCGCGGCGGCCAGAGGTTTGATGGCGGATGGATGAGCGCTATGGGGCAAGGCGCTCGCATGCAAGCATTTCGAGGTTCTAGAATTCATAAGCCACCCTGAAGTCGATACGTTGCTGACCGGCCTTGACGAACTCGGTTGCAACGAATGGATATTCCCAGTAGAACTCACCCAGAAAATGATGGAAGGCCCGCATCCTGAAACCCGCTCCCGTACTGAACAGGTCATAATTTTCGGGGGTGTTGGGCAAGGGATCGATCAGCCACAACTGCGCGGCATCCGTGAAGGCCAGCATTCTGAAATCGTTGAGCGATTCGAGTCCTTCAAAGCCAAAATCGCCAAAATCCGGGCTCCAGAACTCCATCGAGCCGATGACCCCGTTGTCACCCAGCCGTTCCACTTCGTGATAGCCCCGGACCGTCAACATGCCGCCCGCGCCCATTTGCTCATTACTGATGAGCGGTTCATTGGCGACCTGACCGCTGACCCTGAATTGCAGGGCGAGATCCTCCGGCAACGCCTGGCGATGCTTGACCTCACCCGCCAGATAGAGATAGTTGGGCGTGGCGCCATAGCGACGCTTGGCAAACTCCTCGTAACTGCTGCCCATACCGGCGAAGTTGAAGTTGAGTTCGCTATTGAATTGACTGAGTGACCCCCCTTCCTGGAAGTAGGAGGCGCTATAGCCCAACTGGAAGGGCGAATAGGCGACCGGGGAGCTGTCCGACATGCCGGAGTCGGCCCCGACCGGATTGATGCTCTGACCAAAATCCTTGTAGTCCCAACCCAGCGTGACGCTTTGCATCAGCGACCGGGTTTCGTCGATCGGCTTGCTGAGCCTCATGCCGAAGATATTGCCGTTACCCACAACATTCAGGGTGCCGGCTGATGTGACATCGCTGGATGAATCGAGACCGATGCCATAGAGGGCCAGACGTGAGCCGATGGCTTCAATAGGCAACACATAGGTGCCGGACCATACCTGGACGTTACTGGGATCTTCCGGCGAAATCTGGTATTGCAGTGAGGCGCTGTGATTCAACTGCCATAGGTTGTCATAGCGCAACATGACCGGGAGTCGCAACCGCGTGGTGTTGATACTGTTGCGCGCGTTCAACTCCATGCTGCCGTGCAAGGGCAACTCATCCTTGACTTCCAGATCCACGTCGATGGTTCCGGGCGTGCTGCCGGCCCGCATGACCGGCGTGACCTGACGATCCGGGTTTTCCCCGGCGAGTTTGGTCAATTCCTTTTGAGCCTGTGGCAGATTCAGGGGCTTGCCCTCCGCCATGGCGGGCACGGATTCCTTGATGTGGCTGGGCGAGAAATATTGAGCGCCGGTGACCCGCATCCGATCCACGGTCCCTTCCTGTACCTTGAGGATGACCACACCCTCCTTGACATCCTGCTCCGGAATATCAACCAGAGCCGCCTGATAGCCCGCCTGATGATAGGCTTTTTCCAACGCGGTTCTGGCCTGCTCCACATCGGTCAATGATTTACCCGGCCCCAGAAACTGGTATACAGTTTTCTCGATCGTTCGATTTTCGAGTACGGAATTTCCTTGAATCTGATACTCCCAGACATCAAATTTTGGGTTTTCCGTGACCGTTGAAGAAACCGATTCAGCGGCCATAGAAAAACCGGACATCGATACCAGCATCAATCCGGTCATACTGATGGATGGGCTGAGCATGAAGGTGTTAATTCGCATCAATCGGGACCGCTAAAATTCAGGCCTTTCCGCCGATAACCTGGAGTTCGGTTGAGAATCGCCGGTTCACACTACCGCAGGGGTAAAACAAGAAACTACCGGCATGGAAATCCATGCCGGTAGTCTGGGAGATAGGGTCCTCAAACCCGGTGGGTTTGAAACCCCATGAGCCGCTTACATGCGGATTTCATCATCAAACAAACTGACGGAAGGCACCGCGCAGTTATTGGTGGGAGCACCAAAACCCAGGCTGGTGACGGGGTTGTTGATGAGGTCGGTGGAGGCGGTGGAAGAACGCGCCAGGTAGCCACTGGTACCCCAGGGATACGTCCGGTTGCTAGCCTTGAGGACGGCGGGCTCAACGGCCTTGGCGGCAATCGCCTGCGCCAGCAACAGTTGGTTACCAGTCAGGGTCTTTTTATTCAAATAGACACCTTCCGCCGCGAACGGATAGCTGCCGCTGGCCATATTTTCCAAGGTCGGGCTCACGCCGTTAATCTTAATGTACCGATATTTCTTACCGAATACTCCAGAAGAAGGCACATTACGATCGACCGCCAATATGCCCACGGACCAGTTGGCATCATTGGCACCATCAAGACAGTTATCCACAGCCCCCGAACTCGCGTTCTCGGTCACCAACGGGCCCTGAATCGGGTCGTTGAATGTGGTCATCGGCAAAGCGCCAGCGGTGCACGGATACCTCATGTAGGCCGCATGCACGGCCGCCTTGGTGCCGGAACCAGATTCGCGGGTACAGAGCTTAACCAGGGTTGAAGTCGGGCGATTACTAGCAGAAGCGAAATCGAACAGACCCACCAGGCTGCCACCGTTCTTGACCTTGACCTTGTTCCAGTCACCGACGTTACCCTGCAGCAGACTGGCCACAAGGGAAGAACTGAGCGAAGGCATGCAGGCCTCGGTCTCCTGACCCACGCAGCCCGCCGGCAGTTTGCCTTCGGCAATCTGCGCTTCCTGCAGGGCATTGCGGAGCTTCAGCGACACAGGAGTATTGAATCCCAGATAACCGCTCGATCTGATAGTCAAGCCCTTGATTTGTGTGGAGGTTAAGGCTTTGAAACCTACCGAAGGCAGATTTTCACCTTTGAACAAGGCGGGATCGACATCCGCCACCCCCAAGTGTGGGGCCAGCAACTGCGGGTTCGTCAAAACACAGGACCATAGTGGCACGGTTACGGCGCCGGAAGGCATCGTGATGGTCTTGCTGCCGGTGGGTCCAGAACCACAACTGGCGCCATTCAAAGGCATGGCGTCGAGTTTTGTGGCGGCGTACACCGGATATACTCCCAGCCCGGACCCACCAATCGGCGGGTTATAGTTAACGATCGGGCTGGTACCTTGCTGGGAACGGGTGGTAGTACTGAATTTTCTAACCAGGATCTTGGTGCCATCGACAATACCGGGAACACCGCTGCTCAAGCAATAATAGGCGCGGTTGTTACTGCCAGTGGGAGCCGGATTAGCCGCCGTTCCATCGTAATAAAAATCAATCGAGCCTGGCTGACACATACCTACGATGGCTCTCTCGACATTATTTTCCTGAGCCGTTGCACCCGCCATCACCAAGGTGACACCGGGGGTGGGATTGGTAATGATACTAATCGCGTGAGCGCTACCTGCCGCGGTACCGGCAACAGCCACCATGGCGGTCACCAGTGTTTTCATGGATGTCATGTTATACCTCAAAAGATTACAGTATTGCTGATTTTCACGGGTGGTTCCCGCTAAGATCACATTACCATTGATATGTGACGATTCGATTAAGATTTGGTTAATTATTCAACTACCTTGATGGTTATCTGATCGCAGATTGAACTACCCTTGACACAGGCTTTCAATACAGCGTTTTCGGCTACATCCTTTTTCTTGGGTCGCCATAAGAATCTCCCGCTTCTTATTGTGGTAGTTCCAAGCCTGCGCCATTTTTGCCCATCCCCAACGGAATAACTTAACCTGATGCGGCGCTTACCCTCAATCAAGTTGGATCGGATCAGAACCAGGTTTTTCCGACCGACCTTTAAGGACTCACTCGATACATTGATCAGCAGACCCGCAAACCTTGGATTGAGGATGCGCTTCTGCGGTACGTCGGCGGCAGGATCATCGACGGGTGGTGGCGCCTCGTCATCCGGCGGCGGTTGCTCATCATCCGGCGGCGGTTCTTCATCGTCGGGCGGCGGTTCCTCATCCGGCGGCGGGCCTCCGCCCGTATCGGAAGGGTCACAGATCTTGTAGGCCGAACCATTCACTGGCACATAGCTCAGCACTCCAGCAGCGGTGAGTGTCCAATTCCCCAAGAGTTCGGTTTTGCCTTTCGGCTTGCCACCCTGCACGAAATAAAAAGCCCCCTCCGCATCCAGACCCACATCCGTCTGGCCACCACGAAACCCCGCGATATTGTCATCACTACCATGATAGGCAATGGAGTCCGATGGGTTGACTTGAGAGAAGTTTTCAGAAACCTTCGTAGTTGTTACGGTGTTGTTCAGTTTGGCAATATACGACTGCAGTAACTTGAGATCCGCCAGCACATTGGTAGTGGCCGTATCAAAAATGGAATCACCCGAATCGGAAGTCGCAACCAATCCCCAGACACTCCTGTTGGATCCGTCATCCTTGATTGGATAGACTCCGGCAATGGTATAGACCAGCGGGGCCTTGGGATTGCCGTCTTCATCCACTTCCTTGCTGGAAACATCGTTGTAATATTTCAGGAAGGCCTGAAATTTCGGGTCCTTTTCCAAATTAGCATCGATGCATCCCTCCTTGGCCTTCAGCGATTCCATGGAAATCCCCAAATCCTTGTAGTAGGACTGCTTGCCAATCTCATCCACGATGGATATGAAAAGTTCACTTGACTCCCCTTCACCATTTAGGTACCCCGGATCAATCAAGGCCTGACAGCCAAATGGCGCCAAAAGACCCAGCACGAACGCGCCGACCCGCAACAACACACCTTGTTTTATATGCCTTATGACGTAGATCATGGCTTTGCTACCTGACTCGATGTTCCTAAGAGGAAACGGCTCTGTTAGTATTGGAGTATGTCGCGTAGCGTAGTCAGCGGAATCTACTCGCAGGCGCAACACCTCATTCTCCTATCATACCTTGGCAAGATGACAGTGTTATTACAGAAATATGACAAGACTGTGTTGGGCAGGCGGGGGGCGTACGGAACACTTCTTCAGTTACATCAAACCTTGTATTGACTTATGCTGTAGCTCCATGCATCACTGGATAAGCCCATATCCAGAATAGTTGGTTGCCCTGAGGTATAAGACTATCTAAAATGACCCGATCATAAGTATTCTCGACTTTGGCCTTTTTCAGGGAGGCAGCGGGCGGTTCTCGTAGCACAATAGCCGCTTGGTGATGGCTTGCGAGAGATGACAGACAGTGCTGATGCTCCCCGACGTGGCGTTGATGGTTTTGGGCT
>Ga0194119_10001790_pt1 | contig 38171 bp, 51 predicted proteins | sample TA2MahC100mmetaG_FD_148620 | JGI IMG/M metagenome (GOLD analysis project Ga0194119, IMG submission 148620) | Freshwater microbial communities from Lake Tanganyika, Tanzania - TA2015018 Mahale Deep Cast 100m | ecosystem: Environmental > Aquatic > Freshwater > Lake | place: Tanzania: Lake... | reverse complement strand
CGGAAGTGGCGCTCTACGCGCGCCAGCCGCAGGTGGCATTGAAGAATGCCGAGCTCTGGCGGGAACTGGAACCAGAGTCGCCCAAGGCGCTGCAAACCCTGGCCTCCCTGCTCGTCGGCAGCGGACGCATGGCCGAAGCCAAGCCCCACCTGCAGGCGTGGATCCGCACAGGCAAGGGGGGCGAGGTGTTCATGCAGATGCATGCGCTGTTCCTCAAGCAGAAGGACAAGCAGGCCGTCCTGGATTTGGTCGAGGAGCTCGCCGCCGCTTATCCCAACGCCCCCGAGGCCCGCTTCGCCGTGGCCCAGGCGGCCTGGCAGGCCGGTCAGGGCAAGCGCGCCCTGGTCGCCCTGGACGAGGCCCAGCGCCAGAAGCCGGGTTGGGAAACCGCCGCCCTGTACAAGGCACAGGTGCTGCAGAGCACCGACGGCGACGCCACCGTGCTCGCGTATTTCAAGGATTTTCTGAACGCCCAGCCGGGTGCACGCGAGGTCCGCCTGGCCTATGCCAAGCATTTGGCCCGGGTTGGCAATCTGGTCGAGGCGCGCCAGCAGTTCGAGCATTTGACACGGGAAATGCCCGATAACCCGGAAGCCCATTTCGCGGTGGGCCTGGTCGCCATGCAGGGCAACGATACCGCCAACGCCAGGGCCAGCATGCTGAAGGCGCTGGAATTGGGGCATCGCGAGGAAGGCCAGGTGCGTTTCTATCTGGGCCAGTTGGCCGAAGCTGACAAACAGTTCGACGAAGCCCTGACCTGGTACCGCTCCATCTCGCCCGGTCGCCAGCAGTTCGACGCCCAGTTGCGGGTCGCCATGGTCCTGGGCAAGCTGGGCAGGCTGGACGAAGCCCGCGCCTGGCTGGCCGAGCTCAAACCCGCGGGCGAGGCCGATCGCAGCCGCCTGGTGCAGACCGAGGCCCTGCTCCTGCGCGAGGCCAAGCGCTACGAGGCCGTCTACGACGTGCTGTCGAAGGCACTGGAAAGCATGCCCGATACGCCGGAGTTGCTGTATGACCGCGCCATGGCCGCGGAAAAGCTGAACCGACTGGATGTCCTGGAGAAGGATCTGCGTCGCCTCATCCAGATCAAGCCGGATTACGCCCACGCCTACAACGCCCTGGGCTATACCCTGGCGGACCGCACGCCGCGCGTGCGGGAGGCGCTGGAACTGCTGGAGAAGGCACTGAAACTGGAGCCGGAGGATCCCTTCATCCTCGACAGCATGGGTTGGGCGCTCTTCAAGGCCAAGCGCTACGACGAGGCGGTGGTGTTCCTGCGCCGCGCCTTCGCCGGCCGCCCCGATCCCGAGATCGCCGCGCATCTGGGCGAGGCGCTGTGGATGAAGGGTGATCGAGAGGAAGCGCGCGGCATCTGGCGCAGCGGCCTGCAACAACATCCCGACAACGAGGCCTTGCGCGAGGTCATGTCGCGCCTGAAGCCCTGATGTCTCCTCGCGGGCGCGGCCTGGCGGTCGCGCTGACGGCAATGCTGGCGGGCTGTGCGCAGTTCCCCGGTTTCTCCGGCAAGGTGCCGGCGCCCCGTTTGCAACTGGCTCCGCCGCCGGCGGCCTACCGCCTGGAAGGCCGGGTATCGGTACGTGCCGGCGAGGAGAATTTTTCCGGCGGCATCGCCTGGCGCCGCGACGCCACCAGCGAGGAACTGTTGCTCAGCACCCCGCTTGGGCAGGGCGTGGCGGAACTGCGCGGCGACGCCCAGGGCGTCACGCTGCTCGACGCCAAGGGCCGCGAGCATCGCGCCAGCGATGCCGAGACTCTGGTGCGCGAACGCCTGGGCATGGCCTTGCCCCTGCGCGGCCTGTCCTGGTGGGTGGTGGGGCATCCGCGTCCCGATTCGCCCAACCAGGCCGAAGCGGATGTCGACGGACGCATCGCCTCGCTGGTCCAGGATGAGTGGCGCATCGAGTTCAGTCGTTATCAGTCGCACGGCGTGCATGCCCTGCCGGGCAAGCTCGTCGCCCGACGCGGGGAGGATCTGGAGGTACGCCTGATCGTGGATCAATGGGAGTTGCCGTGATCCTTGATGCCGCCGCCTACCCCGCGCCTGCCAAGCTCAACCTCTTCCTGCACGTCGTGGGACGGCGTCCGGACGGTTATCACCTGTTGCAGACGGTGTTCCGCTTCCTCGACTTCGGCGACAGTCTGGAAATCGAGTCGCGCGCGGATGGCGAGATTCGCCTGCATTCGGCGTTGCCGGGCGTGCCCGAGCAGCACGACCTTTGTTGGCGCGCGGCCACGCTGTTGCGTGAGCACACCGGTTGCCGGCTGGGCGCCGATCTCCGACTGGTCAAGCGCCTGCCCCTGGGCGGCGGCCTCGGCGGTGGCAGCTCCGACGCCGCCAGCGTGCTGCTGGTGCTGAACCGGCTGTGGAAACTGGACCTGCCCCGGAGCGAACTGCAGACCCTGGGCTTGCGCCTGGGCGCAGACGTGCCGGTGTTCGTGTTCGGCCGTTCCGCCTTCGCCGAGGGGGTCGGGGAAGTGTTGCGGGCCTGGACGCCGGCACCGGCCAGCTACGTCGTCCTGACGCCGCCGGCACAGGTCTCCACGCCGGCCGTGTTCGCACATGCGGGATTGACACGCAATACGCCAGCCGTCACAATCGCCGCCCTCTCGGACGGCTTCGGGCACAATGATCTAGAGCCCGTCGCCCGCGCGCTGCACCCGCCGGTGGCCGAATATCTGGACTGGCTGAAGACGATGGGTAATGCGCGCATGACCGGGTCGGGGGCCTGCGTGTTCGCGGCGTTTCCCGATCGCGCCACGGCGGAAGGTGTATTTGCCGCGCGGCCCGGTCATATGAGCGGTTTTGTCGCCGACGGCGTCGATCAGCATCCCCTGTACGGGTATGCGGATTGAGGTGGTTGGACGAATCTTGGGGAGTCGCCAAGTGGTAAGGCACCGGATTTTGATTCCGGCATTCGTAGGTTCGATCCCTACCTCCCCAGCCAGATAAGAAGCCCGCCCACGCGGCGGGATGAGGAGCGTGCCGCCGTCGCAGCACGCTTTTTTGTTTTTGTGTTGTGCCGACACCGGCTCGCCGGGTTTGGCCGCGGGGCTCGAAAATGGCTTATGACAGCTTGATGGTGTTCACCGGCAATGCCCATCCCAAGCTGGCCGAGGATGTGGTGCGGCATCTCAACATCCATCTCGGCCGGGCGACCGTCGGCCGCTTCTCGGACGGCGAAGTGAACGTGGAGATCCTGGAGAACGTGCGCGGCAAGGACGTGTTCGTGCTGCAGTCGACCTGCGCCCCCACCAACGAGAGCCTGATGGAGATCATGCTCATTGTGGACGCCCTGCGCCGCGCCTCCGCCGCCCGCATCACCGCCGCCATCCCCTATCTGGGCTACGCCCGCCAGGACCGCCGAGTGCGTTCCGCGCGGGTACCCATCACCGCGCGGGTGGTGGCCGACATGCTCACCGTGGTCGGGGTGAACCGTGTGCTCACCATGGACCTGCACTCCGACCAGATCCAGGGCTTCTTCGACATTCCGGTGGACAACATCTATTCCACGCCCATCCTCATGGGGGATATCTGGAAGCAGGACTACGACGACCTGATGGTGGTGTCCCCCGACGTCGGCGGCGTGGTACGCGCCCGCGCGGTGGCCAAGCGTCTGGAGTGCGATCTGGCCATCATCGACAAGCGGCGCCCGAAGCCCAACGTGGCCAAGGTGATGAACATCATCGGCGACGTCGAGAATCGCACCTGTCTGATCATGGATGACATGGTGGACACCGCCAACACCCTGTGCGAGGCGGCGAGCGCCCTCAAGCAGCATGGCGCGAAGAAGGTCATCGCCTATTGCACCCACGCGGTGCTGTCCGGCAGCGCGGTGGAGCGGGTGAGCAATTCCGCGCTGGACGAGCTGGTGGTCACCGACACCATTCCGCTGCGCGAGGATGCGCGCGCCTGCAAGCGCATCCGCCAGTTGTCGGTGGCCAATCTCATGGCCGAAACCATCCGTCGCATCAGCGACGAGGATTCCGTGAGCTCGCTGTTCATCGAATAGCGCGCTCGCAATACCGGGCCGCCTGGTCGCGGGTGGCCCTTCATCAACCGCAAGGAGCGTAGTCATGCACATCGAAATCAACGCAAGCAAGCGCGCAGCGCAGGGCACCGGAGCGAGCCGCCGCCTGCGCCGCGCCGGCCGGGTACCCGGCATCGTCTATGGTGGGGGCGCGGACGCCCAGGCCGTCGATCTGGACCACAAGGAACTCTTCTTCGCCCTGAAGAACGAGGCCTTCCATTCCTCCGTGCTCGACCTCAACCTGGAAGGCGCCAAGCAATCCGTGCTGCTGCGCGACTACCAGATGCACCCCTACAAGCCGCTGGTGCTGCACGTCGACTTCCAGCGCGTCGACGCCACCCACAAGATCCACGTCAAGGTGCCCCTGCACTTCATCAACGCCGACATCGCGCCGGGCGTCAAGCTGGGCGGCGGCGTGGTCAACCACATCCTCACCGAGGCCGACGTGACCTGTTTGCCGAGCGCCCTGCCCGAGTACATCGAGGTGGACCTGGGCATGCTGGAAGCGGGCCAGTCCCTGCACCTGGCCGATCTCAAGCTGCCTGCCGGCGTGGAATTCACCGCCCTGGCGCGCGGTGACAACCACGGTGTCGTCAACATCATCGCCCGCGGCAGTGCCGGCGCGGAAGGCGAGGGTGAGAGCGAGGGCGGCGCCGCCCCGGCGGCCTGAACGGCCCTGCCGCATTCCTGACCCGAGCGCGGAGGATCGATGCGGACCGGCATCCGCCTGGTCGTCGGCCTCGGCAACCCGGGCCGGGAATACGCCGATACCCGGCACAATGCCGGGTTCTGGTTCTGCGAACGCCTGGCCGCACGGCTGGGCGTCTCTCTTGCCGTCGAATCCCGCTTCCATGGCCTGGCCGGCCACGCCCGGGCACAGGGCGTCTGGCTGCTGCTGCCGCAGACCTTCATGAACCGTTCGGGTCAGGCGGTGGGTGCCCTGGCGCGCTTCCATCGCATCCCAGCGGAGGAAATCCTGGTGGTGCATGACGAACTGGACATTCCTCCCGGCCAGTTGCGCATCAAGTTCGGTGGCGGCCCGGGTGGCCACAACGGCCTCAAGGACATCACCGCCCACCTGGGCACCCAGGACTACTGGAGGCTGCGCATCGGCATCGGCCATCCGGGTGACCGCGACGAGGTGGTCAACTTCGTCCTCAAGCCACCCCGGCGCGAGGAGCTGGAGGACATCGACGCGGCGCTGGAGCGCGCCCTCGAACTCTGGCCGCTGATCGAGAAGGCGGAGTGGAACGCGGCCATCAAGCGCGCGCACACCAAGCCCGCTCTCCCCCCCTCACCGAAACCCCAAACGGAAACACCATGAGCCTGAAATGCGGCATCGTCGGCCTGCCCAACGTCGGCAAGTCCACCCTCTTCAACGCCCTCACCAAGGCGGGCATCGCCGCCGAGAACTATCCCTTCTGCACGATCGAACCCAATGTCGGCATCGTCGAGGTGCCGGACCCGCGCCTCAAGCAGTTGGCCGACATCGTCAAGCCGCAGAAGATCGTTCCGGCCATCGTCGAATTCGTCGACATCGCCGGCCTGGTGGCGGGCGCCTCCAAGGGAGAGGGGCTGGGCAACCAGTTCCTCGCCAACATCCGCGAGACCGACGCCATCGTCAACGTGGTGCGCTGCTTCGAGGACGACAACGTGATCCACGTGGCCGGCAGGGTGGATCCCGTCTCCGACATCGAGGTGATCGGTACCGAACTGGCCCTGGCCGATCTGGCCACGGTGGAGAAGGCCCATGCCCGCGACGTGAAGAAGGCCCGCGCCGGCGACAAGGAGGCGCAGAAGCTGATCGCCGTCTACGACAAGCTGCTGCCGCACTTGAACGAGGCGAAGCCGGCGCGCAGCCTGCAATGGTCGGCGGATGAAAAGGCGCTGCTCGCGCCTTTGTGCCTGATGACCATCAAGCCGGCCATGTACGTGGCCAACGTGGCGGAGGATGGTTTCGAGAACAATCCCCATCTCGACCGCCTGCATGCCCTGGCCGCCAGCGAGGGCGCGCCGGTGGTGGCGGTGTGCGCCGCTATCGAGGCGGAGATCGCCGCCCTGGACGAGGCCGACAAGCTCGAGTTCCTGGAGTCCATGGGCTTGCACGAGCCCGGTCTCAACCGCCTGATCCGCGCCGGCTACGACCTGCTGGGTCTGCACACCTACTTCACCGCCGGCCCCAAGGAAGTGCGCGCCTGGACCATCCACAAGGGCGACACCGCGCCGCGCGCAGCTGGGGTCATCCATACCGACTTCGAGCGCGGTTTCATCCGTGCGCAGACCATCGCCTTCGAGGACTTCATCGCCTGCGGCGGCGAACAGGGCGCCAAGGAGGCGGGCAAGATGCGCTCGGAAGGCAAGGAGTATGTCGTCAAGGATGGCGACGTCATGAATTTCCTGTTCAACGTCTAAGCGCCTATTGCAGTAGGCGGCATGCCCCGCTCCGCTTGTCGCAATGCAATATTCCGCTTTTCCCAGAATTGACAAGAATGGCGAAGGCCGGAATAATGCCGCGCTTTCCCGGTGGGGTTCCCGAGCGGTCAAAGGGATCAGACTGTAAATCTGACGGCACTGCCTTCGAAGGTTCGAATCCTTCCCCCACCACCAGGTTTGCCAGATTTTGCGTGGAGATACCGCGCCATTGAGCGGTCCCGGCGACGGGATGTGGTCCAGGCGGGTGTAGTTCAATGGTAGAACCTCAGCCTTCCAAGCTGATGACGCGGGTTCGATTCCCGCTACCCGCTCCAGTTTCGGAGTGGTGGTTGTAAGGGTTTAGTTGCCCATGTAGCTCAGTGGTAGAGCACTCCCTTGGTAAGGGAGAGGTCGCCCGTTCAATCCGGGCCATGGGCACCAGATTGTTTTTTTATTGTTGACCGGGTGTTGAGTTCATCCGTTTTTGCTGAGGTAAGCGAAATGGCCAAGGAAAAATTCGAGCGTACGAAGCCGCACGTGAACGTAGGTACGATTGGGCACGTGGACCATGGCAAGACGACACTGACCGCAGCGATCACCATGACGCTGGCGAAGAAGTTCGGCGGCACTGTGAAGGGCTATGCCGACATTGACTCTGCGCCGGAAGAGAAGGCCCGGGGCATCACCATCAACACCGCCCACGTCGAATACGAAACCGAACACCGGCACTACGCCCACGTCGACTGCCCCGGCCACGCCGACTACGTCAAGAACATGATCACCGGCGCCGCCCAGATGGACGGCGCCATCCTGGTCGTGTCCGCCGCCGACGGCCCCATGCCCCAGACCCGCGAGCACATCCTGCTCGCCCGTCAGGTCGGCGTGCCCTACATCATCGTCTACATGAACAAAGCCGACATGGTCGACGACGCCGAACTGCTCGAGCTGGTCGAAATGGAAGTGCGCGAACTGCTCAGCAAATACGACTTCCCTGGCGACGACACCCCCATCATCATCGGCTCCGCCCTCAAGGCCCTGGAAGGCGACACCAGCGACATCGGCGAAGGCTCCATCTTCAAGCTTGCCGACGCCCTCGACAGCTACATCCCGATGCCCGAGCGCGCCATCGACAAGCCCTTCCTGATGCCCGTCGAAGACGTCTTCTCCATCTCCGGCCGCGGCACCGTCGTCACCGGCCGCGTCGAGCGCGGCATCATCAAGGTCGGCGAAGAAATCGAAATCGTCGGCATCCGCCCCACGGTCAAGACCATCTGCACCGGCGTCGAAATGTTCCGCAAGCTGCTCGACCAGGGCCAGGCCGGCGACAACATCGGCGCCCTGCTGCGCGGCACCAAGCGTGAAGACGTCGAGCGCGGCCAAGTGCTGGCCAAACCTGGCAGCATCACCCCGCACACCAAGTTCACCGCCGAGATCTACGTGCTGAGCAAGGACGAAGGCGGCCGCCACACCCCCTTCTTCAACGGCTACCGCCCGCAGTTCTACTTCCGGACCACCGACGTCACCGGCGCGATCGAACTGCCGGCCGGCACCGAGATGGTGATGCCTGGCGACAACGTCTCCATCACGGCCGCGCTGATCGCCCCCATTGCCATGGAAGAAGGTCTGCGCTTCGCCATCCGCGAGGGCGGCCGTACCGTCGGCGCCGGCGTGGTGGCGAAAATCATCGAGTAAAGCTTGATTCAACTCCGGAAAGGCGGGTAAAATCCCGCCTTTTCCTGTTTCGGGAAACGCAATGCAAAGCCAGAAAATCCGTATCCGGCTCAAGGCCTACGATTACAAGCTGATCGACCAGTCGGCCATGGAGATCGTCGACACTGCCAAGCGCACCGGCGCCGTGGTCAAGGGTCCCGTCCCTCTGCCGACCGCCATCGAGCGCTTCGATATCCTGCGCTCGCCGCATGTGAACAAGTCCTCCCGCGATCAGTTGGAGATTCGCACCCACAAGCGCCTGATGGACATCATCGATCCCACCGACAAGACGGTGGATGCCTTGATGAAGCTGGATCTGCCCGCCGGTGTCGACGTCGAGATCAAGTTGCAGTAAGCGGTAAGCAATACAGGCCCTGGGGCGGCCCAAGTCCCCGAATTTGAACCTGCCGGCCAATTGCAGTCGGCGCCTTAAGAAGGAAACTAGAAGATGAGTCTAGGCCTTGTCGGTCGGAAGATCGGCATGACCCGCATTTTCGCCGAGGATGGCGCTTCCATCCCGGTGACCGTGCTGGACGTGTCGAACAACCGCGTCAGTCAAGTCAAGACGACCGCCACGGACGGCTACACTGCCCTCCAGGTCGCCTATGGCAAGCGCAAACCCAGTCGCGTCAGCAAGCCCGAAACCGGTCATTACGCCAAGGCGGGCGTCGAAGCCGCCATCGGCATGACCGAGTTCCGCGTCGGCGAGGACGTGCTGGCCCAATATCAACCCGGCGTCGCGGTGAGCGTGGAGATTTTCCAGGCGGGCCAGATGGTCGATGTGTCCGGGGTTACCCAGGGCAAGGGTTTTGCCGGCACCATCAAGCGACACAACTTCAGTTCACAGCGCGCGTCGCACGGCAACTCCCGCTCCCATAACGTGCCCGGCTCCATCGGCCAGGCCCAGGATCCCGGCCGCATCTTTCCCGGCAAGCGCATGTCCGGCCACTATGGCGCGGTCAACCGCACCGTGCAGAACCTGGAAGTGGTGCGCGTGGATGCCGAGCGTCAGCTGCTCCTGATCAAGGGCGCCGTGCCAGGCGCCAAGGGTGGCGATGTCGTCGTGCTGCCCGCCGTGAAAGGAGGCGCCTGATGGACCTCAAGCTCATCAATGAACAAGGCCAGGACGCGGGCGCCGTGAGCGCCGCCGACAGCCTGTTCGGCCGTGAATACAACGAAGCGCTGGTGCACCAGGTGGTGACCGCCTACATGGCCAATGGACGGCAAGGCGATCGCGCCCAGCTGACGCGGGCCGAGGTGCGCCACAGCACGAAGAAGCCCTTCAAACAGAAAGGCACCGGACGCGCCCGCGCCGGCATGACTTCCTCGCCCTTGTGGCGTGGCGGCGGCCGCGCCTTCCCGAACAAGCCGGATGAGAACTTCGCGCAGAAGGTCAACCGCAAGATGTACCGCGCCGGCATCGCCTCCATTCTTTCCCGACTGGTAGCCGATGGTCGTCTTTCCGTGGTGGAAAGCCTGGGCGTCGACGGCCCCAAGACCAGGATTCTGGCCGGCAAGCTGAAGAGCATGGGCATGACCGATCGGGTGTTGATCATTTCCCCAGTGGTGGATGACAACCTCTGGCTGTCCGCCCGCAACATGCACAACATCCTGGTGCTGGAGCCGCAGCAGGCCGATCCCGTCAGCCTGATCCGTTTCGACCGCGTCCTCATGACCCGCGACGCCGTCAAGTCCTTCGAGGAGATGTACGCATGAACGCCACGCCGATGAAAGAGGAGCGGCTGCTCCAGGTCATCCTGGCGCCGATCATCTCCGAAAAGGCGACCATGCTGGCCGACAAGCGCGAGCAGGTCATCTTCCGTGTCGCCACCGACGCTACCAAGCCCGAGATCAGGGCTGCCGTGGAGCTGCTCTTCAAGGTCCAGGTCAAGGATGTGAAGGTGGCCAACGTGAAGGGCAAGAACAAGCGATTCGGCCGTTTCACCGGCCGCCGTTCCGACTGGAAGAAGGCCTTCGTCTGCCTGAAGCCCGGTCAGGAACTCAACTTCGCGGCAGGAGAATAAGCCATGCTGGTCAAAGTCAAACCGACCTCCGCCGGCCGTCGCGCCGTCGTCAAGGTGGTCACGCCGGGCCTGCACAAGGGCAAGCCCGAAGCGACCCTGGTGGAGAAGCAGAACCGCAAGGCCGGGCGCAACAACAACGGTCATATCACCACCCGGCACAAGGGCGGTGGCCACAAGCAGCACTACCGGATCATCGACTTCAGGCGGAACAAGGACGGTATCGCCGCCCGCGTCGAGCGCATCGAGTACGACCCCAACCGTAGCGCGCACATCGCGCTGCTCTGCTACGCCGACGGCGAGCGCCGCTACATCATCGCGCCCCGTGGCGTCGAGGTGGGCGCCACCCTGATGAATGGCGCCGAGGCGCCCATCAAGCCGGGCAACTGCCTGCCGCTGCGCAACATCCCGGTCGGTTCCACCGTCCACTGCGTCGAGATGATGCCCAACAAGGGCGCACAGATCGCCCGCTCCGCCGGCGCTTCCGTGCAACTGCTGGCGCGCGAGGGCAGCTACGCGCAGTTGCGGCTGCGCTCCGGCGAAATCCGCAAGGTGCATATCGACTGTCGCGCCACCTTGGGCGAGGTCGGCAACGAAGAGCACAGCCTGCGTTCCATCGGCAAGGCCGGCGCCAACCGCTGGCGCGGCATCCGGCCGACAGTGCGCGGCACTGCGATGAACCCCATCGACCACCCGCATGGCGGTGGCGAGGGCCGCACCGGCGAGGGGCGCGTGCCCGTTTCTCCCTGGGGTCAGCCCACCAAGGGTTATCGCACCCGCAACAACAAGCGGACCGACGGCATGATCGTGCGCCGCCGTCACAAAGCGTAAGAGGTGAGTGGATATGGCTCGTTCCGTTAAAAAAGGCCCCTTCGTTGACGGGCATCTGATGAAAAAGGTGATGGCTGCCCTGGCCACCGGCGACAAGAAGCCGGTGAAGACTTGGTCCCGCCGCTCCACCATCCTGCCCGATTTCATTGGGCTGACGCTGGCTGTGCACAACGGCAAGCAGCACATCCCCGTGTTCGTCACGGAAAACATGGTTGGCCACAAGCTCGGCGAATTTTCGCTGACCCGCACCTTCAAGGGTCACGCCGCCGACAAGAAGGCCAAGAAGAAATAAGGAGCACAGCGATGCAAGTTTCTGCCATTTTGCGCGGTACGCGGCTGTCCTCCCAGAAGGCCCGCCTGGTCGCCGACCTGGTGCGCGGCAAGCCCGTGGACCAGGCCCTCAACATCCTTGCCTTCTCGCCGCAGAAGGCCGCCTTCACCATCAAGAAGGTGCTGGAGTCTGCCATCGCCAACGCCGAGCACAACGAGGGCGCGGACATCGACGAGCTGAAGGTGAAGACCATTTACGTCGACCAGGGCGCCACCCTGAAGCGCTTCACCGCGCGCGCCAAGGGCCGCGGCAACCGCATTAGCAAACCCACCTGTCACATTACCGTGACGGTTGGCGACTGAAGGAAGGCACATGGGACAGAAGATTCATCCGACCGGCTTCCGGCTCAGCGTCAACAAGGGCTGGACGTCGAAGTGGTTCGCCAATAGCAAGGGCTTCGCCACGACCCTCAACGAGGACATCAAGGTTCGCCAGTTCCTGAAGAAGAAACTGGCGCACGCCTCCATCAGCAAAATCATAATCGAGCGTCCGGCGAAGAACGCGCGCATCACGCTGTTCTCCAGCCGTCCCGGTGTGGTCATCGGCAAGAAGGGCGAGGACATCGAGTCCCTGCGCAAGCAGTTGAACGCCCTCATGTCGGTGCCGGTCACGCTCAACATCGAGGAAGTGCGCAAGCCCGAGACCGATGCCCAGCTGATCGCCGACTCCATCGCCAACCAGCTGGAGAAGCGCATCATGTTCCGCCGCGCCATGAAGCGGGCCATGCAGAACGCCATGCGTTTCGGCGCCCAGGGCATCAAGGTGATGTCGGCCGGCCGGTTGAACGGTGCGGAAATCGCCCGTACAGAGTGGTATCGCGAAGGCCGTGTGCCCCTGCATACGTTGCGCGCCGACATCGATTACGCCACCTCCGAAGCCAATACGACCTACGGTGTCATCGGCATCAAGGTGTGGGTCTACAAGGGTGAAAGCCTGGCGCGTGGCGACAAGCCCGTCGCCGCGCCCGAGCCCGAGCGCCGGCCCCGTCGTCCGTCCGCGCCGCGCGCCGGAAAGGAGTAAACCGTCATGCTGCAACCCAATCGCAGAAAGTACCGCAAGGAACAGAAGGGCCGGAATACCGGTCTGGCCACGCGCGGCGCCAAGGTCAGCTTCGGCGAGTTCGGCCTCAAGGCCATCGCCCGCGGCCGCATCACCGCCCGTCAGATCGAGGCCGCGCGTCGCGCCATGACCCGTCACATCAAGCGGGGTGGCCGCATCTGGATCCGCATCTTCCCGGACAAGCCGATTTCCCAGAAGCCCGCCGAGGTCCGCATGGGCAACGGCAAGGGCAACCCGGAATACTGGGTCGCCGAGATCCAGCCCGGCAAGGTGCTGTACGAGATGGAAGGGGTGACCGAGGAGATCGCGCGCGAGGCCTTCCGCCTGGCCGCCGCCAAGCTGCCCATCGCCACCACGTTTGTTTCCCGTCACTTTGGGGTGTGAGATGAAAGCCAGTGAACTGAAGACCAAGGGCGCTGACGAGCTGAAGAAGGAACTCAAGGAGTTGTTGCGTGCCCAGTTCAGCCTGCGCATGCAGCTTTCCACCCAACAGACCAACAAGACCCACGAGATTCGCAAGGTCCGCCGTGACATCGCCCGCGTGCGCACCGTCATGATGGCCACCGCGAAGCTCAAGGCCGGCAACTGACGAGTCCACCATGAGCGAACAGCAATCCGAAAAAAACGTCCGCGCCCTCACCGGCACGGTGGTCAGCGACAAGATGAACAAGACCGTGACGGTCCTGGTCGAGCGTAAGGTCAAGCACCCGCTCTACGGCAAGATCATCCGTCTGTCCAAGAAGTATCACGCGCACGACGAGAACAACGAGTTCCACCCCGGTGACGTGGTGGTGATCGAGGAGTGCCGCCCGCTGTCCAGGACCAAAACCTGGAAAGTGGCTCGCCTGGTGGAAAAGGCGCGCTTCGTCTGATAGTTGTTGCATTCAGTTGAAGCAGACGGCATAATCGTCAGCTTTTCAGCGCCCGACCATGCGTTGGGCGTATTTTGAACGGCGCGTCAGCGATGGCGCGCTCAACCCGAACGGGATCCAAAACTGCCGGCTTCAGGGCTGGCAAGTTGGAGAGAGAACATGATCCAGATGCAATCCATGTTGGACGTGGCCGACAACACCGGCGCTCGCACAGTCATGTGCATCAAGGTGTTGGGCGGCTCGAAGCGCCGCTACGCCGGCGTCGGCGACATCATCAAGGTGAGTATCAAGGACGCGGCTCCGCGTGGCCGCGTCAAGAAGGGTGATATCTACAACGCCGTGGTGGTGCGCACCGCCAAGGGCGTGCGTCGCCCCGACGGCTCCCTGATCCGCTTTGACAAAAACGCGGCCGTGCTGCTCAACAACAAGCTCGAGCCCATCGGTACCCGTATCTTCGGGCCCGTCACCCGCGAACTGCGCACGGAACGATTCATGAAGATCGTCTCGCTGGCGCCCGAAGTACTGTAAGGAGTTCATCATGCGCAAGATTCGCAAGGGTGACGAGGTCATCGTGACGACCGGCAAGGACAAGGGCAAGCGCGGCACCGTGCTGCGCGTGCTGGAGGGGGCCCTGGTGGTGGAAGGCGTGAACCGCGTGCGCAAGGCGGTGAAGCCCAATCCCATGCGCGGCACCACCGGTGGCTTCATGGACAAGGACATGCCCATCGACATCTCCAACGTGGCGTTATTCAACCCCGCCACCAGCAAGGGAGATCGCGTGGGCATCAAAACGCTGGAGGACGGGCGCATGGTGCGCTTCTTCAAGTCCAACGGCGAAGTAGTGGATGCGTGAGGAACCGACCATGGCGCGTATGCATGATTTCTACAAGGACACGGTGGCCAAGCAATTGACCGACCGGTTCGGCTACAAGTCTCCGATGGAGGTGCCCCGCATCACCAAGATCACCCTGAACATGGGGGTGGGCGAGGCCGTCGGCGACAAGAAGGTGATGGAACACGCCGTTGGCGACATGACCAAGATCGCTGGCCAGAAGCCGGTGGTGACTCTGTCGCGCAAGTCCATCGCCACCTTCAAGATCCGTGACGGTTACCCCGTCGGCTGCATGGTGACCCTGCGCCGGGAAAAGATGTACGAGTTCCTGGACCGTCTGGTCACCGTCGCCATCCCCCGCATCCGCGACTTCCGCGGCATCGGCGGCAAGGGCTTCGACGGTCGCGGCAACTACAGCATGGGCGTGAAGGAGCAGATCATCTTCCCGGAGATCGAGTACGAGAAGATCGACGTCCTGCGCGGCATGAACATCACCATCACCACGACCGCCAAGACCGACGAAGAGGCCAAGGCCCTTCTGGCGGCGTTCAAGTTCCCTTTCAAGAATTGAGGTTGCGATGGCCAAGCTCGCACTGATCAACCGTGAAGACAAGCGCCGCAAGATGGTGAAGAAGTATGCCGCCAAGCGCGCCGAACTCAAGGCGATCATCCAGGACGTGAAGCGTGATGACGCCGAGCGCATGGATGCCCGCCTGAAGCTGCAATCCCTGCCGCGCGACGCCAGCGAAAGCCGGCTGCGCAACCGTTGCCAGCTTACCGGGCGCCCCCGTGGTGTGTTCCGCAAGTTCGGCCTGTGCCGCAACATGATTCGCGAGATCGCCATGAAGGGCGAGATTCCGGGCGTGGTCAAGGCCAGTTGGTAAGGGAGAGAAAAGATGAGCATGAGTGATCCCATCGCCGATATGCTGACCCGCATTCGCAACGCCCAGATGACCGAAAAGGTGTCCGTGCGCATGCCTTCCTCCAAGCTGAAGAAGGCCATCGCCCAGGTCCTGCAGGACGAGGGCTATATCGACGGTTTCGTCGTTCGCGACAATTCCGGGTTGTCCGAGATGGAAGTCGCGCTGAAGTACTATGCCGGCCGCCCCGTCATCGAGAAGATCGAGCGCATCAGCAAGCCCGGCCTCCGGATTTACAAGGGCCGCGACGACCTGCCCCGTGTCATGAACGGCTTGGGCGTCGCCATCGTATCCACTTCGCGCGGTGTGATGACCGACCGCAAGGCCCGTTCCCTGGGCGTGGGCGGCGAAGTCCTGTGCATCGTGGCGTGAGGTAAGACATGTCCCGCGTTGCCAAGAACCCCATTTCCGTGCCCGCCGGCGTCGAGGTCAAACTGGATGCCGCCGCGGTCACCATCAAGGGCCCCATGGGCTCCCTCAGTCACGCGCTCACCGGTCTGGTGAAGGTCACCCTGGACAACAATGTCCTGCAGGTGGCCGCCAACGGTGAGTCCCGCCAATCCCATGCCATGTCCGGCACCACCCGCGCCTTGCTGGCGAACATGGTGCTGGGCGTGTCGAAGGGTTTCGAGAAGAAGCTGACCCTGGTTGGCGTGGGCTATCGTGCCCAGGCGCAGGGCAACAAGCTCAACCTGACCCTCGGCTTCTCGCATCCGGTCGAGCACCAGATGCCGGAAGGCATCAAGGTGGAGACTCCCACCCAGACCGAGATCCTGATCAAGGGCATGGACAAGCAGAAGGTCGGTCAGGTCGCCGCCGACGTGCGCGCCTACCGCAAACCCGAACCCTACAAGGGCAAGGGCGTGCGTTATGCCGACGAGGTCGTGGTCATCAAAGAGACCAAGAAGAAATAACCTGGAGCGAATGCAATGGACAAGAAAATCCGGCGACTGCGCAGGGCGCGCAAAACCCGCGCCAAAATCGCGGAGCTTGGCGCGATCCGTCTATGCGTGCATCGCAGCAATACTCACATTTACGCGCAACTCATCGATGCCAGCGGCGGCGTGGTGCTGACCTCCGCCTCGACCATCGAGAAGGAACTGCGTGATCAGATCAAGAACGGTGGCAACGTGGCGGCGGCCAAGCTGATCGGCCAGCGCATCGCGGAGAAGGCCAAGGCCCTGGGCGTGGAGAAGGTCTCCTTCGACCGCGCCGGCTTCGCCTTCCACGGTCGCGTCAAGGCCCTGGCCGACGCGGCGCGTGAACACGGTTTGCAGTTCTAAGCGAGGACATCATGGCAAGACCCGTACAGCAGCAGGAAGACAAGGGCGATGGCCTGAAGGAAAAGATGATCTCGGTCAACCGCGTCACCAAGGTGGTGAAGGGTGGCCGGATCCTCGGCTTCGCCGCCCTCACCGTGGTCGGTGATGACGATGGCGGCGTCGGCATGGGCAAGGGCAAGTCCCGCGAGGTGCCGGTCGCCGTGACCAAGGCTATGGAAGAAGCGCGCCGCCGCATGATCAAGGTGCCTCTGAAGAACGGCACCTTCCACCACGCGGTGGTCGGCAAGCACGGCTCCTCCGTGGTGTTGATCCAGCCCGCTTCCGAGGGTACCGGCATCATCGCCGGCGGCGCCATGCGCGCGGTCTTCGAGGTGATGGGTGTGCGCAACGTGCTGGCCAAGTGCCTGGGTTCCACGAACCCCTACAACGTGGTGCGCGCCACGCTGAACGGCCTGCAGCAAATGATGACCCCCGGCGACGTGGCGGCCAAGCGCGGCAAGTCCGTGGCGGAAATTCTGGAGTAAGCCATGAGCGGCAAAGTCAAAGTCACCCTGGTGAAGAGCCCCATCGGCACCATCGCAAGCCACCGCGCTTGCGTGCTGGGTCTGGGCCTGAAGAAGATGCATCAATCCCGCGTGCTGGAAGACACTCCGGCCGTGCGTGGCATGATCAATAAAGTGAACTACCTGGTCAAAGCCGAGGTGGCGCAATGAAACTGAACACCATCAAACCCGCGGCGGGCAGCATCCAGTCCGGCAAGCGTCCCGGTCGTGGCATCGGCTCCGGCCTGGGCAAGACCGGCGGTCGCGGACACAAGGGCCAGAAGTCGCGCGCCGGCGGCTTCCATAAGGTCGGTTTCGAGGGCGGTCAGATGCCGATGGCGCGTCGCCTGCCGAAGCGCGGCTTCGTCTCCCTGGAAAAGGCCTTCAAGGCGGAAGTGCGGCTGGATGATCTGGCGGCCCTGCCCGTGGACAGCGTAGACCTGCTGGTGCTGAAGCAGGCCGGCCTGGTGCCGCATCTGAGCAAGTCCGCCAAGGTCATTCTGGCCGGCTCCATCGCCAAAGCCGTGAAGTTGGTCGGTATCGGCGCCACCAAGGGCGCCAAGGCCGCCATCGAGGCTGCCGGCGGCAGCGTCGAAGCCGCCGCCTGAAAGAAGGAAACGGATCTTGGCCGGAGCCGCTAACCTGCTTCAGATGTCCGGAAAAATGGGCGACCTCAAGCGTCGCCTGTGGTTCCTGCTGGGCGCGCTCGTGGTCTACCGCATCGGCACCTACATCCCGGTGCCCGGTATCGATCCCACCGTGCTGGAGGATTTGTTCAAGGGCCAGCAGGGCGGCATCCTGGGCATGTTCAACATGTTCTCCGGTGGCGCCCTGGAGCGCTTCTCCGTCCTCGCCCTGGGCATCATGCCCTACATCTCCGCCTCGATCATCATGCAATTGATGACGGTGGTGTCTCCTACCCTGGAGGCCCTGAAGAAGGAAGGCGAGGCCGGACGCCGCAAGATCACCCAGTACACGCGCTACGGCACCGTGGTTCTGGCCCTGTTCCAGGCCATCGGCATCTCCATCGCCCTGGAAAGCCAGGCGGGTCTCGTCCTGGATCCCGGCCTGATGTTCCGCATCACCGCCGTGGTGACGCTGGTGACCGGCACCATCTTCCTCATGTGGCTGGGTGAGCAGATCACCGAACGCGGCCTTGGCAACGGCATCTCCATCATCATCTTCGCCGGTATCGCCGCCGGTCTGCCCAGCGCCATCGGCGGCACCCTGGAACTGACCCGCACCGGCGCCTTCTCCATCCCTCTCGTGTTGCTGCTGTTCATCGGCGCGCTGCTGGTGACTGCCTTCGTGGTGTTCGTCGAGCGTGGCCAGCGCAAGATCCTGGTGAACTACGCAAAGCGCCAGGTCGGCAACAAGGTGTACGGTGGCCAGAGTTCCCACCTGCCGCTGAAGCTCAACATGGCGGGCGTCATTCCTCCCATCTTCGCCAGTTCCATCATCCTTTTCCCCGCCACCCTGGCGAGCTGGTTCGGCAATCAGGAATCGATGTACTGGCTGCGCGACATGGGGGCCGCCCTGTCACCGGGCCAGCCCATCTACGTGTTGCTCTACGCGCTGGCGATCATCTTCTTCTGTTTCTTCTATACGGCCCTGGTGTTCAACCCCAAGGAGACCGCCGAGAACCTCAAGAAGAGCGGAGCCTTCATTCCCGGCTACCGACCGGGCGAACAGACCAGCCGCTACATCGACAAAGTGATGACGCGTCTGACCCTGATCGGCGCGGCCTATATCACCCTGGTCTGCCTCATTCCGGAATTCCTCATCGTCAAGTGGAACGTGCCCTTCTATTTCGGCGGCACCTCCCTGCTCATCATCGTGGTGGTGACCATGGACTTCATGTCCCAGGTGCAGGCCTATGTGATGACCCATCAATATGAAAGTTTGCTCAAGAAGGCCAACTTCAAGGGTGGCAATTTCCTTGCCCGATAAGCAGCGATCATGGCGAAAGACGATGTCATCCAGATGCAGGGTGAGGTTGTTGAAAACCTCCCCAACGCGACGTTCCGGGTGAAGCTGGAGAATGGTCATGTGGTTCTGTCGCACATCTCGGGAAAGATGCGTATGCATTACATCCGCATCCTGCCCGGCGACAAGGTGACCGTGGAACTCACGCCCTATGACCTGTCGCGCGCGCGCATCGTCTATCGCGCCAAGTGATTTTTAGATAAAGGAGCAGAACATGCGTGTTCAAGCCTCGGTAAAGAAAATTTGCCGCAAATGCAAGATCGTGCGCCGCAAAGGCGTGGTTCGCGTGATTTGTAGCGAAGCCCGGCACAAGCAGCGTCAGGGCTGAGCGGATGCCGCTTTGGCTTGCCAAAATGCGGCTTGTTTCAATATAATCTTTCGTTTTTGTTGCTGGGGGTTAGTACATGGCCCGGATTGCTGGGGTAAACATCCCGAACCATAAGCATGCTGTGATCGCGCTCACCGCGATCTATGGCGTCGGTCGCACGCGCGCGCAGAAAATCTGCGTGGAAGCCGGGGTCAACCCCGCCGCCAAGATCAAGGATCTGACCGACGCGGAAGTCGACAAACTGCGCGAAGGCGTGGGCAAATTCGCGGTGGAGGGCGATCTGCGCCGCGAAACCACCATGAACATCAAGCGTCTCATGGACCTGGGTTGCTACCGCGGTACCCGGCACCGCAAGGGCCTGCCCGTGCGCGGCCAGCGCACTCGTACCAACGCGCGCACCCGTAAGGGCCCGCGTCGGCAGATGCAGATCAAGAAGTAACAGGACAACGACATGGCCAAGGCAACCGCCGCGCGTGCGCGGAAGAAAGTAAAGAAGAGCGTGGCCGATGGGGTCGCCCATATCCACGCTTCCTTCAACAACACCATCGTGACCATCACCGACCGCCAGGGCAATGCCCTGGCCTGGGCGACCGCCGGTGGCGCGGGCTTCAAGGGCTCGCGCAAGAGCACCCCATTTGCCGCCCAGGTGGCCGCCGAGAACGCCGGCAAGATGGCGCTGGAATATGGCGTCAAGAATCTGGAAGTGCGCATCAAGGGCCCCGGCCCGGGCCGCGATTCGACCGTGCGCGCCCTGAATTCCCTGGGTTACAAGATCACCAGCATTTCCGACGTGACGCCCATGCCGCATAACGGCTGCCGTCCGCCCAAGAAGCGCCGCATCTAAGGAGAGCACAAGTGGCCCGCAATCTTGATCCCAAATGCCGTCAGTGCCGCCGCGAGGGTGAGAAACTCTTCCTCAAGGGCGAGAAGTGCTTCACTGAAAAGTGCGCCATCGAGCGCCGCAACCAGGCTCCCGGCCAGCATGGCGCCAAGCAGGCGCGGCTGTCCGACTATGGCGTTCACCTGCGCGAGAAGCAGAAGGTGCGCCGCATCTACGGCGTGCTGGAAGCCCAGTTCCGCCTGACCTATAAGGAAGCCGAACGTCGGCGTGGCGTTACCGGCGAGAACCTGCTGCAGATCCTGGAATCCCGCCTGGACTCCGTGGCCTACCGCATGGGTTTCGGCGCCTCCCGCACCGAGGCCCGCCAGGTGGTACGTCACAACGGCATCAAGGTCAACGGTCGCCGTGTCAATATCCCGTCCTACCTGGTGAAGCCGGGCGACGTGGTGGAAGTCAGCGACAAGGCCAAGGCGCAGTTGCGCCTCAAGGGTTCCGTCGAGGCCGCCGAGGGCCGCGGTTTCCCAGAATGGGTGGAAGTCGATGCGAAGGCCATGAAGGGCACCTTCAAGGCGCTGCCGCAGCGCGCCGAGTTGCCGGCCACCATCAATGAATCCCTGGTGGTCGAACTCTATTCCAAGTAATTGACTCGCGGGCCCGCCTCACAAGGGCGGGCCGGGCAACGTAAAGGGAACCCATTATGTCCAACTCCGGTGAACTGCTGAAACCGCGTATTGTCGAGGTCAACAGCATTTCCCCTCGCCAGGCCCGGATCACTCTGGAGCCTTTCGAGCGTGGCTACGGCCACACCCTGGGCAACGCGCTGCGCCGCATCCTGCTGTCCTCCATGCAGGGCTACGCGCCCACCGAGGTGCGCATCGCCGGCGTCGTGCATGAGTACTCCGCCCTCGACGGCGTGCAGGAAGACGTGGTCGATATCCTGCTGAACCTGAAGGGCCTGGCCGTCAAGCTGAACAGCCGGGGCGAGGCCCTGCTGTCCATCAACAAGGATGGCGAAGGTCCCGTCACCGCCGCCGACATCCAGGCAGGTCATGATGTGGAGATCCTCAACACGGACCACGTCATCGCCAACCTGACCAAGGGCGGCAAGCTGGAGATGGAAATCAAGATCGAGGCCGGCCGCGGCTACGTTCCAGCCAGCACCCGCGTGCAGAGTGACGAATCCCGCCCGGTCGGCGTCATTCTGGTGGATGCCCTCTACAGCCCGGTGAAGAAGGTGGCTTTCAGCGTCGAGTCCGCCCGCGTAGAGCAGCGCACCGACCTGGACAAGCTGATCCTGGAGATCGAGACCAACGGTGTCATCGAACCGGCCGAAGCCGTGCGACATGCCGCCCGCATCCTCATCGAGCAGCTCGCTTCCTTCGCCGATCTGCAAGGCGTGGTCAGCATGGGTGGCGATACGCCGACGATGAAGTCGGTTTCGCCGCAGGTCGATCCCATCCTGTTGCGCCCCGTTGACGAACTGGAACTGACGGTGCGCTCCGCCAACTGCCTGAAGGCCGAGAACATCTATTACATCGGTGACCTGATCCAGCGCACCGAGACCGAATTGCTGAAGACCCCCAACCTGGGCCGCAAGTCCCTGAACGAAATCAAGGACGTGCTCGCCGCCCGTGGTTTGACCCTGGGCATGAAGCTCGAGAACTGGCCACCCGCCGGCCTCGACAAGCCCTGATCACGAGGTAGAAGAAAATGCGCCACCGCCTGTCCAACCGCAAACTCAACCGCACCAGCAGCCACCGCGCCGCGCTGTTGCGCAACCTGTCCATCGCCCTGCTGACGCACGAGGCGATCAAGACCACGCTGCCCAAAGCGAAGGAGCTGCGCCGCGTCGTCGAGCCCCTCATCACCCTGGGCAAGACGCCGACCCTGGCCAACCGCCGCCTGGCCTTCAACCGCCTGCGTGACCGCGACTTGGTGAGCAAGCTGTTCGACGACCTGGGCCCGCGCTTCATGAGCCGTCCGGGTGGTTACGTGCGCATTCTCAAGTTCGGTTTCCGCCAGGGCGACAACGCCCCCATGGCATACGTCGAACTGGTCGATCGCGCGCCCCAGGCCGCAGAAGCGGCCGCCGCCGAGTAAGCTCGGCATCGGCGCAATAAAGCCGGCCTTGGCCGGCTTTTTTGTTTTCCGGCTAAGCTTGCGGCCCAGCAATACCTCAACAGGACATCGCCATGCTGGTGTTGTTCACCGATTATGGTTGGAGCGACCCCTACGTCGGCCAGGTCAAGGCGATGCTCGCCGCGCGGGCGCCCGGCGTGCCCCTCATCGATCTGCTGCACGCGGCGCCGGACTTCAACGCCCACGCCGCCGCCCAGTTGCTCGCTGCCCTCGCGCTGTTTTTTCCGGCCGGCGCGGTGTTCTTCTGCGTGGTCGATCCCGGCGTCGGCGGGCCGCGCGCGGCGGCGGTCGTCGAAGCGGACGGCCGCTGGTTCGTGGGACCCGACAACGGCTTGCTGTCCATCGTCGCCGCGCGCAGCGAGCGGACGCGCGTCTGGCACATCCACTGGCGGCCGCCGGAACTGTCCGAGAGCTTCCATGGCCGCGACCTGTTCGCCCCGGTCGCCGCCCGCCTCGCCGCCGGCGATTTTCCCGGCGACTGGCTGACGCCGGTGGATGCCCTGCAAGTCCGCTTCGACGCCGCCGACCTGCCGCGCATCCTCTACATCGACCATTTCGGCAACGCCTGGACCGGCATCCGCGGCGGTCTCGCCGATGTAGGCGCGACCCTCGAGGTCAAGGGCGCAACCATCGCCTGGAGGCGCGTGTTCAGCGAGGCGGCCAAGGCCGAGGCCTTCTGGTACGTGAACAGCGCGGGCCTGGTGGAGATCGCCGCCAATCGTGCCAGTGCCGCCGAACTGCTGGGGCTGCAGGTGGGAGACCCGGTCAGGCTATCAGGATCGCCCGGAAGTCATTGGCATTAGTGCGCGTGGGCCCGGTCACTTGCAGGTCGCCGAGGGCGGCGAAGAAGCCGTGGGCATCGTTGTCGTCGAGGCGGGCGCGGGCGTCCAGGCCCAGCGCCGCGGCCCGCGCCAGGGTGTCCGGAGCCAGCAGGGCGCCGGCGTTGTCCTCGCTGCCGTCGATGCCGTCGGTATCCGCCGCCAGCGCGTGGATGCCCGCCATGCCTTGCAACTCCAGCGCCAGGGCCAGGAGGAACTCGGCGTTGCGGCCGCCGCGTCCCGCGCCGCGCACGGTGACCTGGGCCTCGCCCCCGGAAAGCAGGACCAGAGGGCGGTCGCCATGCCGCCGCGAGACCTGTGCCCTCGTCAGCGCGGCGAATTCCGCCGCCAGGGTGCGCGCCTCGCCGGTGTAGTGGTCACCCAGCACCACCGCCTCCACTCCCTGGCCGCGCAGATACGCCGCCGCGCCCGCCAGAGCGCTGCCACCATTGCCGACGATGCGGGTGTCGACGCGGTCGAAGCAGGCGTCACCCGATTTCGGCGTGTCCGCGAACAAACCCGCGGCGCCTTGTTCCAGATAGGCGCGGATCGCGGCCGGCACGGCGACGCGCCAGGTCTCCAGCACCGCCAGGGCGTCGGTGAAGGTGGTGGGGTCGGGGGCGAACGGGCCGGAAGCGATGACCGCCGGATCGTCGCCGACCACGTCGGACAACAGCAGGGCGGTCACCGGCGCCGCGCAGGCCTGGGCCAGACGGCCCCCGAGGGTACGCGACAGGTGCTTGCGCACACAGTTGATGGCGGCGATGGGAGCGCCGCAGTGCAAGAGGCCGCGCACCGTCGCCTGCGCGTCGGCGAGCGACAGGCCCGCCGCCGGCAGGGTGAGCAGGCTGGAGCCGCCACCGGAGATCAGGGCCAGGACGAGATCGTCGGAGCCGACCAGCTTCAGGCGCTTGAGGAGGTCTTGCGCCGCCGCCTGGCCGGCCTCGTCGGGCAGGGGATGGCCGGCTTCGACCACCTCGATGCGCCGGAGCGCGCCGTCGGCGGGCAGGCCATGTCCGTGGCGGGTGATGACCAGGCCGGAAAGGGGCGCGCTCGCGGGCCACAGGGCCTCCACGCAGGCGGCCATGTCCGCCGCCGCCTTGCCGGCGCCGACCACCAGGGTGCGGCCGCGTGGCGGGGGCGGCAGATGCACCGGCAACAGGCGCCGCGCGCCGATCGCGTCGACGGCCGCGCGGAAAGCGCCGAGCAGCAGTTCACGCGGCGCCATGTCGGGCACCACGTTCATGCCGCCCGTCTTTGCACGAAGCTGACCTGGAAATAGCCGCCAAGCAGGCGTTCGCGGCGCGTGGTCCATTGCTCGGGATCCAGTTCGCGCAGGGGATCCCAGGTCCACATCTCGCGGGCAAAGGGCTCGAACACCGTGAAGATGAAGTTCGCCCAGAAGCGGCCCAGCCAGGTTTCCGGCCGGTGGAACTCGCCGTACATGAAGGTGCCACCGGGCTTGAGCACGCGCAGGCATTCGGCGAACACCCGTCGCTTGTGCGCGGGCGGCAGCTCGTGAAAGAGGAAGAAACTGACGACGTGGTCGAAGGCCGCATCGGGCAGCGGCATCGCCACCGCGTCGCCCTGGAAGAGGCTGCAGGCCCGCGCCTCGCGCGCGTGCTCCAGCTTGCGGCGGACATTGCTCAACTCGGCGTGCACCAGATCGAACACGTACACCTCGCCCAGCCGGCTGCAGCAACTTGCCAGCGCACGGGTGAAATCGCCGAAAGCGCAGGACACCTGCAACACCTTCTTACCCCGGCAGATGTCGCAGGCCGGCCCCAGCACGCGTCGCGTCAGGCGGCGGTACTGGAACAGCAGGATGGCGTTGGCGATGAACTGGCGGTCGGTCAGGCGGATCAGCAGAGGCTGCCGGTAGATCCAGTAGATGTGGCGCGAGCGTTCGCCGCCCAGGGCGAAATGGCGCGCCACCAGGATGGAGAAGTGGGTGGTGACGAAGAAAAAGAGGGCGATGCCCAGGACGCCTTGGACGAGGAGCGTGAGGGTGGCGGACATGTCGGGTGGGGTGGCCGCGCGCGGCCGGGGCGGGCTTGCGAAAAAGCCATTATCCTCGTGTGCCGCCAGGCGCGCGCCCAATCACCACGTCTGGGAGGCGATCCAGCCGCCGCGTATGGACTTCGCGCAACGCCGCGTCGCGCGTCCGGGGGGTGTTAGCATGCGCCGCCATGCGCATCGAAGAACTCCGTCGGCGCCTGCGCGAGCTCGGCGCCAAGCCCATGCACGAACACCGCCTGCTGCGCGGCTGGGGCCAAGCGCTCGCGCCCGCGCCGGGACAACGCTCTCCGCTGGATGGCCTGCCCGCCCGCGTGCGCGCCGCCTGGCCCGATCTGCAACGGGAACTGGCCGGCCTGGTCGGCCTGCTTTCCGAGCACGCGGGCGCGGACGGTTCCTCCCGCCTGTTGCTGCAACTCGCCGACGGCCAGAACGTCGAGGGCGTGCTGCTGCCGCGCGGCGGCCTCTGCGTCTCCACCCAGGTGGGCTGCGCCGTCGGCTGCCTGTTCTGCATGACCGGGCGGGACGGCCTGCAACGCCAACTCGGCTCCGCCGAGATCGTCGCCCAGGTGGTCCTGGCGCGCGCGCGCCGGGCGGTGCGGCGGGTGGTGTTCATGGGCATGGGCGAACCGGCGCACAACCTCGACAACGTGCTGGAGGCCATCGAGTTCCTCGGCACGGAGGGCGGCATCGGCCACAAGAACCTGGTGTTCTCCACCGTCGGCGACCGACGCGTGTTCGAGCGCCTGCCGCTGGGGCCGGTGAAGCCGGCCCTGGCCATCTCCCTGCATTCCACGCGCGTCGAACTGCGCGCCCGCCTGCTGCCGAAGGCGCCGCCGCTGCCGCCGGAGGAACTGGTGGAAAGCGCCGAGCGCTATGCCCGCGCCACCGGCTATCCCATCCAGTACCAGTGGACCCTTTTGGCGGGCGTCAATGACGGCGAGGACGAGGTGGAGGGCATCGCCCGCCTGCTCGCCGGCAAGTACGCGATGATGAATTTCATCCCCTACAACGCCAACGAGGGCTTCGGTTTCCAGCGGCCCGCCTGGGAACACGCCGTCCGCCTCGCGGGCCTGCTGAACCGGCGCGGCATCCTCACCCGCCTGCGCAACTCGGTCGGCCAGGACGTGCAGGGCGGCTGCGGCCAGTTGCGCGCGCGCGCCGCCGAATTCCCGATCGAGCTTGCCCGGCCGGATGAGGCGCGGGATGCAAGCGCGCCTGCGCGGCAAAGCACGACTGGTAACGCTTAAAAGCGCTCGCCCTCGCGCAGCAGCCGCCAGCGGCCCAGCGGCAGGTCGCCGAGCCGGACTTGGCCGATGCGCACCCGCTTCAGGCCGGTGACGCGCAGGCCGACCAGTTCGCACATGCGGCGGATCTGGCGCTTGCGGCCCTCCTTGAGGATGAAGCGCAACTGGTCCTCGTTCTGCCAGCTCACCCGCGCCGGACGCAACTTGCGGCCGTCCAGTTCGAGGCCGTGGTTGAGCAGCTTGAGGCCTGGTTCGGAAAGCTGGCCGGAGACCCGCACCAGGTATTCCTTTTCCACATCCGAGTCGTCGCCGATGAGCTGCTTGGCGATGCGGCCGTCCTGCGTCAGCACCAGCAGGCCGGTGGAGTCGATGTCCAGCCGGCCGGCCGGAGCCAGGCCCTTGAGCATGCCGTGCGAGAAGCGCGGGCCGCGGTCCTCGGCCCAGCGCGTGTCGTCGCGGATCAGGGTGACGGCGGGCTGGTAGCCGGGTTCCGGTTGCCCGGAGACGTAGCCGACCGGTTTGTGCAGCAGCACGGTGACGCGCTGCTGCTGCTGTTCGCGGGCCCGCTGGGCGAGGTGGATCTCGCAGCCGGGATCCACCCGCGTGCCCAGCTCCGTGATGCGCTGGCCGTCGACGAACACCAGGCCCTGTTCGATGTAGGCGTCCGCCTCCCGGCGCGAGCACAGGCCGCGCTCGGACATCAGCTTGGAGAGGCGAACCCCTTCAGGCGCCGGAGTCATGCACCCAGTCCGCGCCCAGTCCGCCGCGCAGGCTGTCTAGATAGGCCGGCGCCTCCACCTCCTCGAGCCGCGCGCGGGCGCGGGCCAGTCTGGCCGCGCACTCGTCGTGCTGGCGGGGCGCGCAGCGGGCGTCCGCCGCCGCCATGTACTCCTCCAGGTAGGCTACCTGCCGGCGCGCCAGCTTGATGTCCCGGCGTTGCTGGATTTCCAGGCGGCGCTGGTACCAGTCGCTGGCCAGCACGTTTTCGCGCGTGAACAGTGCGCGGATGTCGGGGTGTCGCAGGTCCTTCCCCTCGTATGCACCGGTGGCCATGATGAACAGCAGGGCCTTGAGCGGCGGGCAGGCGTCCCGCGCCGAACCGTCTTCCAGGTAGCCCAGGGCCACCTTGCGGTGTTGCTCGGCGATATGCTCCACGCCCTCGGCGAAGGCGGCCGGGTTCTGGGTCTCCGGGCGCAGCATGGCCTCGTCGAAGGCGCTCACCGGGTCGTCGAAGATCTTGCCCAGGTAGGCGTGCATGAAGCGGGTGGTGATGCGGTAGCCCAGGCGGCTGGCGGGGATGAGACGGCCTTCGTGCTCGAAGTCGCGCACCGGTTCCAGATAGCCCTTCTCGATCAGCCAGCGGGCGTCCCGCTCCCGCGGCGACAGGCGGCACCAGATCTCGGGCATGAGGAAGCTGACGTCGTGGTCCACGCGCCGATGCGGGCCGATATGACCGGCGGCGGTGGAATAACCGTCATGGCCGCAGAGGATGAAGGAGACCAGGGCGTTGTTGAGGTCCGCCGTGTAGGTCAGCGCGTTGAACGGCCCTTTGGTGAGGGCGCCTTCCGAGCCCGCGCCGGTGGTGGAGGGGGACTTGCCGGACAGGCTGGCGATGAAGTCCATGAACAGTTCAGGCAATTCCTGGTAGTGGATCGGGCCGTATACCGCCAGGGCGGGGATGCCGGGCGCCGGAGGGTTGTTGCGGCGCCCCGGCAGCATCGCGTCCACCGGCCAGAGCACCGGGGCGTGGGCCGGCATGCGCCGCGCCAGGCGGGCACCCATCTCGGCCACGTGGGTGTCGCGCGGCCGCTCCAGGTCCGGGCGCTTTTGCAGATAACGCACGTTGGGGCTGGGCTTGCCGTCGACGATGCGGGCGTGGGCCGAGGAGACGAAGTAGCCGTCCTCCGTCGCGGCCTCGCGGATGAAGGCCTGCATGTCGGCGGTGTAATGGTGGAAGCCGACCACGTCCTCGGTCAGGTCGATGGCGTCCTGGCGGGTGAGGGGCTCGAAGTTGGAGATGAAATTGTCGGCCTGTGTCAGATCGTGCTCGGTCTGCGCGTCGAGGCCGCGATGCCGGGCGTCATCCGGACGCTGGAACAGGCGCGCCTCGCAGTTGGCCACCAGTTTCACCGCCGGTGTCGGCATCACGCCGGGTCGCGCATGAGCAATGTGGTGGGCCGGCAGGGTGGCAGACACGGCGATGTCGTCGGCAAGCTGGATCTTGCGCGCGCCGACGAAGTCCTGCCGGGTCTTGTAGACGCGCCAGGCGCCGTCCTCCAGCCGGCCGATGCGCAGGTAGCTGGCCTCCAGCTTGCGGCGGTGGAACTTCAGCTCATGGCCGGGATGGCCGTTGACCAGATCGACGTGGAAGTGCTCCCGCCAATCGTCGCCCCACTCCTGGCGATAGAAGCGCTTGATGACGTAGACCAGGGCGCGCACGTGGTTGGGAATGCGGGCGTGCGAGGCGTTGTAGGCGTCGGTGTATTCCTCGGAAGGGGTGAGCAGCTTGATTACCGAGCCGACGGTGCGGTTGTCCGTCAACAGGGGGCGGGTGTCGGGGGTGCCGGCGGGCGGAATCTTGAAACGGTCGGAGAAGTCGCGCCGAAAGATGGCTTCCACCTGGTCGAGATCGCTCCTCAGGTCCTGCACGTAGTAGGGGCCGGACAGTACGGCGGCATCCAGGGATTTGGAAATCTCCGACTTGCCGCCGCCGGACACGGTGCAGGGTTTGTAGCAGAAGACGCCTTCCGGCTCGCTGCCGACGAAACGCCAGGACGGCGCGTGCGGATGCTTTTCCAGGCTGACCTTGAATCCGCAGGGGTAGAGGTAGGCATTGCCGGCCAACAGCTTGATGCTCCGCTCCACCCCCGCGCGGGTCCAGGTCGCGCGCTGCTCATGCATGTCCAGGCGGGCGTCTTCGGGCAGGTAGAGCACCTCCTTGCGGCTACGGTCGACGCCATAGCCCTCGGGACGGAAATCGATGAGGTCGGCGTAGCGTTCCTCCATCTCGGCGAAGGTGTGGCCAGCGGCCAGATACTTCGAATCCAGCACGTAGCTGTCGCCCAGGTTGTAGCTGGGGAAGGCCAGGGCGCCGCCCGAGTGTTCCTCCTCGCTACCTCCGAGCAGGTTGGCGGCGAAGCTGATCTGCGACTTGATCTCCTTCTTGGAATAGCCGAAGTAGTTGTCGGCGATGATCGTGACGATGACGCCTTCCATGTCGCGGCACACCACCTTGAAGGCCGAACCGTCGTTGTAGCGCTCGTCCTCCGACCGCCAGCACATGCCGTCGCGGCGCTGGCGCTCGCTGGCCTGGTCCCAGTGGGGCAGTCCCACCTCCCGCTTGGTGAGGTCGATCAGGTGGGGCGCCAGGATGACGCAGCCGCTGTGGCCCGACCAGTGGTCGACATCGAGACCGGCGTCGTGCTCGGGCAGGTAGGGATCGCCACCGTTGCCGAAGATGCGCTCCACGAAGTCCAGGTTGGCGACCAGTCCGCCGGGCGCGAAGAAGCGCGTCTCCATGCGCTTCTCCGGCAGCGCGCCGGGCACGCAGGGCGATACCAGGGGACGCAGCAGCAGGGAAATCCACAGGTGGGCCTGCGCGTCCTGGGTGCTGGTAAAGGGCAGGCGCAGCAACTCGGCGGGCGGGTTCATGGCGGCATTGAACAGGGCGGCGAAGGTCGCGGCCGGCACTGCCTTCTTGTCCCAGGGCACGGGCAGGCCACCCTCCACCACGTGGAACACGCCGGCGGTGGTGCGGCGGTCCTTTCGGGGGTTGTGCAGCACGCCCTGCTTCACCCGGTAGGAGGTCAGCCAGGGCGAATCGAAACGATCCCCGTCTGCGGGCAGGGAAAGTTCCGCCGCCAGACCTGGCCGGTCGAGCACGAAGGCATCGCGCGGCAGCGACGGCTCGGCGGCGACGCCGTTGCGCGCCAGGTAGGCGCGCAGGAAGTCCTGGATGCGCCGGTCCGCCGGGCAGCGGTAGGCGCCGAGCAGCAGGCGGTGCTGGCGGTAGTTGCGCAACAGGTCGTCGGCAATGTCCAGCAGGTCGTCGGCTTCGCCCCCCCAGCCAGGCTCGCCCAGGGCGGCCAATTGCAGGTTGGCGTGGCGGATCTGGCGCAGGCGTTCGGGCGAGATGGAGCGGCGCGCCAGGCGGCCGGCACGCGGAAGATCGTCTTTCATGGGAGTGCACCGCAGGTTGCTTCGACCCGCGATTTTCTCATCAGACCGGGGCATGGGTCACCCCATGGGCGAACGGCTTCAGACGCAGGCGCGCGGGTTGACGATTTCCAGCAGTTCGAAGGACTGGATCAGGGAGGTCTGCATGATCTCGGTGAGCATGCTCCGTTCCAGGCCCAGGCCTTGCCAGGCCGCCTCGTCGAAAGTCAGGTTGTACTCGCCCAGCTCGAAGCGGGCCTTGATGTCCGGCGACATGTGGAAGGCGATGTCCGCCGCGACGTGGACGATAGCCGCTTCCCGCGGGTAGTGCGGCGCCTCGCCGGGACGCAATTGATGGGCGATGAGCTCATCCAGCGACTCCGGCAGCCGCCAGGCGCGCATCAGCGCCGCGCCCAGTTCGGCATAGGTGAAGCCGAACACCGCGCGTTCCGCCTCGATGACGGCCGCCTCGCCGTAATCCTTCTCCTGCAGGACCTGGCGGTATTGCACCGGCCGGCTGGCGTAGAACACCAGGCGCCCCACCTTGTGCAGCAGTCCGGCCAGGAACATGCGCTCGGACTCGCGCACGCCGCATTTCAAGGCCAGGTTGCGGCTGACCACGCCGCAGGTGACGCTGTTGTCCCAGAAATCCATCATGTCGACGAATTCCGCGGAGATGCCCTTGAAGGTGGTGATCACCGAGGTGGACAGCACCAGATCGCGCAAGGCCTTCATGCCGATCAGGGTGATGGCGCGGGAAATGCTGTCGACCTTCGAGGGCAGGCCGTACCAGGCGCTGTTGGCCAGGCGCAGCACGGTGGTGGAGATGCCGGCGTCGAGTTGCACCACCTCCACCAGATCCTTGATGGAGGTATCGGGCTGATCGATCAGCTCGTTGATGCGGATGGCGACGTCCGGCAGGCTGAAAAGATGTTCGACGTCCTGGACCAGTTGCTGGGGGGTCATGGCGGTGCTCGGTGCGGAAGACGCGTAAGGATAGCGTCAAACCCCGCTCAATCGGGGATTCCCGCAGTGTTCGGCGCCAAGCGGGCGCGGATGGCCGCGAGTTCCTCGATCGCATCCGGGGTTCCTCGTAGTTGTGGCCGCAGCGCCTTGCGTTGTCCTGCGCCTTCCGGGCTGGTCCGCGCTTCACCCTCGTTCATGTGCAGCACCGCGTGGTTCCAGCAGGGCAGCGGGTCTCGCTCGTCCCGCTGGGCGATAGCGACCATGCCCACCCCCGCGACCATCAACATACCTGCCAGGATGCGGTCTCCAGGTGTCACCGGATTCGGGGGAGACAGGGGACGGTTGGAGGTTATGTTCGGATGGAGCTTATTCGCGCTCGACGATTGCGATTCCAGAGGCCGAGGAACTGAATGCCGCTCGGATAGGAGGCCTTCGGGATACACAGGTCTACTGCTCGGAAAAATAATCCGAATCGAGCTTCTTTACTTCGAAGATGGCAACGGGACTGACACCCAGGCCATGGTCGATCATCAATTGGGCGAGTTGATCACCGTCGATCAGCACAATCTTGTTCTCGATTCTCGACGCATAGTCATGGGCTTCCTTTGAGAACGAAGAGGTGGTGATCATGATGCCCTTGCGCGCACGCTGTCCCTGCAAGGCGCCCGCAAATTTCTGTACCTCCGGCCTTCCTACTGTCCCATCCCAGCGCTTGGCCTGAATGAAGATGATGTCCAGGCCAAGGCGGTCTTCCTTGATGATTCCATCGATGCCCTCGTCGCCGCTTCGTCCGATGGCCTTGCCCGCATCCTTGCGGCTGCCGCCATACCCCATCTTGACCAGCAGTTCCACCACGATTTTTTCGAACAGTCCTGGTGAACTCCCCTTGAGTTGCTGCAACAGGTCGTTCGCCAAGGTGTCGCGAAGCTGTTTGTAGGCTGTTTCGAGGGCCTCTTCTGGCGTGTTGTCGGAAAGCTCGTCCTTGATATCTGCTTCTTCCAGCCGAGCACGTTTCAGGTTCCGGAATTCCTTAAATTCATCGAATTGATCGAGGTATTTCACATCGATACGATCCGGCGATTGTTTTAGTACGTCCAAGCCACGTGCCGTGATTTGGAAGTGGCTTCTGCGCGTGCTTTCAAGCAGGCCGGCCTTCTTCAAATAGGTGCGCGCCCAGCCCACGCGGTTCACAAAGACGAATTGTTGCCCACTCGGTAAGAGTTCCTTGAGTTCATCCTGGGTCAGCCTGAACTCGATTGCCAGGCTGTCTACCGCTTCACGCAGGGAGTGCTCCAACTTGTCTGCGGTGAACCGAAGCAGTGGTTTCATCACGCTTTGATAGTCGGGGATCGTCATGGCCTTTGCCTCGCTGGATTGTTTATGGTTGATGAATGGATTTCTTATGGGATTTACTGTCCCAGCCCAGCAGCCGGAACAGGGGATCGAGGAAGTCGCGCCGGAGCTGGGTTTCGTTGTACTGGCCGTGCTTGTAGTCGGGTAGTTGCTCGCGGAAGCGGGCGACCAGGTCGAGAAGGGCGGCGGGAGCGGGCATGCGGTCAGTCCAAGGCCAGGTGCAGCCGGATGGCCGCGTCCACCGACCGCATCTTTTCCGCCTTGAGGTTGCCCGCCGGCTGCCCGGTGATGCGCGCCTTGGAAATGGTGCGTATCTGCTGGGCCTGGGCCTTGGAATCCTTGGGCAGCCCGGAATCCGCGCGGGAGATGGCGACTTCGAAGGGAAATACCTTGGCGATGTTGGAGGTGATGGGGAGAACCGTCACCGTATTCGCCGCCCGGTTGTTGGCGTCGTTGCTGACGATGAGGACGGGGCGGCGCTTGTTGATCTCGGACCCCACGGTGGGGTTCAGATCGGCATAGTAGATGTCACCACGCTTCATCGTTCAGCCCATCCGCGGCGGCTTGTTCCCAGGCCGGGTCGTACTCCCCGGAGGCTTCGCGATAGGCCGCTTCCAGTTCTTGTTCGCGCAATTTGCGCAAGGCCAGTTCCACCACCTGGGAACGGCTCTTGATGGCGTGGGATTCCCGATAGGATTCGATGAAAGCCACGGTGTCCGGCGGCAGGGAGATGGAGAGTTTTTCAGCAAGCATGATTGTTCCTATGCACAATGCTACCGGGAATCCTACCGACGAGGGGAAGATGCGGCAACCCCGCCTTCAGGTGGAACCTCGTTGCCGAGCGCCGGTCATCGCGAGCATGCACCGCAGACATTTCCTTGCCCAATCCCTTGGCCTGTTGCCGGCGCTGATCGCGCCGCTGGCGACGGGCGCTGCCGCGCAACCTGGACTGCGCAAGGCCCTGCCGCGCGGCGGCCCGCTCCTGCCGGTGATCGGGATGGGCACCTGGCTGACCTTCGACGTCGGCGACGATTACGAGGCGGTGCGCCGGCGGGGCGAGGTGCTGCGGCGATTTCTCGCCCACGGCGGCGGCATGGTCGATTCGTCGCCCATGTACGGCCGCGCGGAATGGCTGCTGGGCCGCTTGCTGGCGGACATGCCCGGACGCGAGCGGGTGTTTGCCGCGACCAAGATCTGGACCCCGCTGGATGCCGGCGGGCCGCGCCAGTTGGAGGATTCCCTGCGGCTGTGGGGCCTGCCCGGCCTCGACGTGGTGCTGGTGCACAACCTGCTCAACTGGCGCGCCCACCTGAAGACCTTGCGCGCCGCGCGCGAACGCGGCCTGGTGCGCTACATCGGTATTTCCACTTCGCACGGCCGGCGCCATGACGAGGTGGCGGCATTGTTGCGCGACGAGCCCCTGGACGTGCTGCAGATCACCTACAACCTGGCCGACGAGAGCGCCGAACCGCTGCTGCGGCTGGCCGCCGAACGCGGCGTGGCGGTGGTGGTCAACCGCCCGTTCGACGGCGGCAACCTGTTCCACCGGGTGGCCGGCCGGCCCCTGCCGTCCTGGGCCGCCGAGATCGACTGTGCCAACTGGGCGCGGTTCTTCCTGAAGTGGGTGGTGAGCCATGCCGCCGTCACCTGCGCGATCCCGGCCACCACCAACCCCGATCACCTGGACGAGAACATGGGCGCGGGGCTGGGCCGCATGCCGGATGCGGCCATGCGGTGGCGCATGCGGGAGTATGTGATGCGGGCGTGAGCCCGTGTCGGTCGTCAGGCGGCGATCCGATTGCCGCGCGTGCGATCGCCTATTCCCATGAGCAGTCCCTCCACACGGATGTCCTCATCCAGTTCGTCCCAGTGGATCCCGGTGCCACCACCGGATAGCTCGTAGCTTTTCAACTGCTCGGCCGTGGCGGCCAGCAGGCGGGGGAAATAGGCGAGAGGCACGCCCAGCCTGCGGCCGTCGGCGAGGCTGACCCACATCATGCCGCCATCGAAGCTCAGTTCAGTCGCCGAAGTGTTCATGCCATGCCCTTATGGCAGCAGGACTATGATGTTTTCTTTGTAGGGGTGTGCTTGCGGGCTTGTTGTTCCTCAGCCGCCGTCTTTCTGGCCAATTCACGGGCATGCTTGGCCGCGCGGCGCAATGCCGGGAGGGATTTCGCCAGGTCGGAGGTCTTGGCTTGTTCAATCGGCTTTGGGTTCATCGCGTTCTCCCCAATCAAGGAGCTTTGGTTCGTGGCCTGAATTGTCGTACATCGCCCAGGCATCGACCAGGTGACGGTAGATTCGTTTGAAGTTCCCAATCCCGAGGCAAAGCGTCGCCTGATGACTGCCTCAGGAACATCGTGACCGCCTTGCCGCACACGCAGGGCAACTCGGGAGATGGCGTCTTTGGGTTCAGGCAGACTGAGGAAAAAGAGTTCAACACGATAACCAAGCGCTTGCCATTCGGGAATGCGCCGGGCATACCCCACACCTGACAAGGTGGTTTCAAAGGCGAAACTTTCCTTTCGCCGAACATGTTCCACAATTTGTTCGAGCATGATGCGCGCAGCGCGGACCGTTGCCGTGTCGGGCGAGAAAGGTGACAGACCCGCCGCAATCAAGTCGGCGTTGACGAAGATCGGGCAAGCGGCTTCGTTGGGCAGGAATTCCCGGGCGAAGGTTGTTTTCCCCGCCCCGTTCGGCCCTGCGATGATGATGATTTTCGGCACCTTCAGCCCCGCTTCAGTACCGGCTTCAAATACTTCCCGGTATGGCTCGCCTTGTTCCTCGCCACCTGCTCCGGCGTGCCTTCGGCGATGATCCGTCCGCCGCCTTCGCCGCCTTCCGGCCCCAGGTCGATGACCCAGTCGGCGGTCTTGATGACGTCCAGGTTGTGCTCGATGACCACCACGGTGTTGCCGTGGCCGACCAGGCGGTGCAGCACCTTGAGCAGCATGTCGATGTCGTGGAAGTGCAGGCCGGTGGTGGGCTCGTCGAGGATGTAGAGGGTTCTTCCCGTATCCCGCTTGGATAGTTCCAGGGCCAGTTTGACGCGCTGCGCTTCGCCGCCGGACAGGGTGGTTGCGGGCTGGCCCAGGCGGATGTAGGTGAGGCCCACGTCCATCAGGGTTTGCAGCTTGCGCCGGACCACGGGCACGGCGTGGAAGAAGTCGAAGGCTTCCTCCACGGTCATCTGCAGGATCTCGTGGATGTTCCTGCCCTTGTACTGCACCTCCAGGGTTTCGCGGTTGTAGCGCTGGCCGTGGCAGACGTCGCAGGGCACGTAGATGTCGGGCAGGAAGTGCATCTCCACCTTGATCATGCCGTCGCCCTGGCAGGCTTCGCAGCGGCCACCCTTGACGTTGAAGGAGAAGCGGCCCGGCTCGTAGCCGCGTTCGCGGGCCTGCACCGTGCCGGCGAAGAGTTCGCGGATGGGGGTGAACAGGCCGGTGTAGGTGGCCGGGTTGGAACGGGGGGTGCGGCCGATAGGGGCCTGGTCCACGTTCACCACCTTGTCGAAGAATTCGATGCCCTCGATGGATTCGTAGGGCGCCGGCTCGTGGGCGGCGCCGTGCAACTGGTTGGCGGTGACCGCGTAGAGGGTGTCGTTGATGAGGGTGGACTTGCCCGAGCCGGAGACGCCGGTGACGCAGACGAAGATGCCGGTGGGCAGGTTGAGGGTGACGTTCTTCAGGTTGTTGCCGTGGGCGTCGATGAGCTTCAGCACTCGGCCTTCCCGCGCCGCGCGGCGGGTTTCCGGCATGGGGATGGACATCTTGCCGGACAGGTAGCGGCCGGTGAGGGAGGCTTCGCTGGCCAGGATGTCCTTCAGGCTGCCCTGGGCGACGATCTCGCCGCCGTGCTCGCCGGCTCCCGGCCCCATGTCGACGATGTGGTCGGCGTGGCGGATGGCGTCCTCGTCGTGCTCGACGACGATGACCGAGTTGCCCAGGTCGCGCAGGTGCTTGAGGGTGCCCAGCAGGCGGTCGTTGTCGCGCTGGTGCAGGCCGATGGAGGGCTCGTCGAGCACGTACATGACACCGGTGAGGCCGGAGCCGATCTGGCTGGCCAGGCGGATGCGCTGGGCCTCGCCGCCGGACAGGGTGTCGGCGGAACGCTCCAGGGAGAGGTAATCCAGGCCCACTTCATTCAGGAAGGTGAGGCGGGCGACGATCTCCTTGACGATCTTCTCCGCTACCTGGGCGCGCTGGCCTGTCAGCCTTAGTTCGTCGAAGAACTTCAGGGTTTGGCGGATGGGCAGGCGGGAAAGGTCGTGCAGGGTCCAGCCGTGGATGGTGACGTTGCGCGCTTCGATGCGCAGGCGCGCACCGCCGCATTCCGGGCAGGGGCTGGTGGCGATGTAGCGGGCCAGTTCCTCGCGGATGAGCTGGGATTCGCTTTCCTTGTAGCGTCGCTCCAGGCTGGGGATGACGCCGTCGAAACGGTGCCGGCGGATCACCTTGCGGCCACCGTCGGCCAGGTAGTGGAAGGGAATTTCCTCGCGGCCGCTGCCGTGCAGGAGGATGTGGTGGATGCCCTCGGGCAGGTCCTCCCAGGGCGTGTCGATGTCGAAGCCGTAATGCAGCGCCAGGGATTCCAGCATGCGGTGGAAGAAGGCGTTGCGCTTGTCCCAGCCCTTGATTGCGCCGGCCGCCAGGGACAGGTGGGGGAAGGCCACCACCCTTTTCGGATCGAAGAATGTGATGGTGCCCAGGCCGTCGCACTTGGGGCAGGCGCCCATGGGGTTGTTGAAGGAGAAGATGCGCGGTTCCAGTTCCGGCAGGGCGTAGTCGCACACCGGGCAGGCGAATTTCGCGGAGAACAGCATCTCCCGGCCGGTGTCCATTTCCACCGCCAGGGCCTTGCCCTCGGAATGGCGCAGGGCGGTCTCGAAGCTTTCCGCCAGGCGCTGCTTCATGTCCGTGCGCACCTTGAGCCGGTCCACCACCGCCTCGACGGTGTGCTTCCTGTTCTTCTCCAGAACAGGCAGGCCGTCGATGTCGAACACCTCGCCGTCCACACGCAGGCGCACGAAGCCCTGGGCGCGCAGCTCGTCGAACAGGCCCGCCTGCTCGCCCTTGCGCCCCACCACCAGGGGCGCCAAGATCATCAGCTTGGTGTTCTCGGGCATCTGCAGCACCGTGTCCACCATCTGCGAAACGGTCTGCGCCGCCAGTTCGATGCCATGGTGCGGGCAGCGCGGCGTGCCGGCGCGGGCGAAGAGCAGGCGCAGGTAGTCGTGGATCTCGGTCACCGTGCCCACGGTGGAACGGGGGTTGTGGCTGGTGGCCTTCTGCTCGATGGAGATGGCGGGGGAGAGCCCCTCGATGAGGTCCACGTCCGGCTTTTCCATGAGTTGCAGGAACTGGCGGGCGTAGGCCGACAGGCTTTCCACGTAGCGACGCTGGCCTTCGGCGTAGAGGGTGTCGAAGGCCAGCGACGACTTGCCCGAGCCCGACA
>Ga0194119_10001781_pt1 | contig 38258 bp, 47 predicted proteins | sample TA2MahC100mmetaG_FD_148620 | JGI IMG/M metagenome (GOLD analysis project Ga0194119, IMG submission 148620) | Freshwater microbial communities from Lake Tanganyika, Tanzania - TA2015018 Mahale Deep Cast 100m | ecosystem: Environmental > Aquatic > Freshwater > Lake | place: Tanzania: Lake... | reverse complement strand
TTCTTTCCAAGCTGAAACTTCACTTCTTACAGTATGAGCACTCAATATCATCGATCCGCATGACAAAAAACCATGCGCCCAACTCACCAAGCGCCCACACCTATCGGCTGTTCAGTTGTTAAAGAACAATGCTGCAGAGCAGCGGAAAGCCGCGCATTATACAGACGGACAAGCGCCGGTCAACAGTTTCTGGGAATTATTTCGGGCGCAGTTCGACCCGCGCGAACTTGCGCTTGCCGACCTGCAAAACGACGCTGCTGCCGGCCTTCAAAACCAGGGCGCGATCGGAGAGTTTTTCGCTGTCCAATCTGACGCCGCCCTGCTCGATCATGCGCAAGGCCTCCGACGTGCTGGCAGTCAGCCCGGCCTGCTTGAGCACCTGCGCGATCGGCATGCCCTCTGGACCGCATTCGATGGCGGTTTGCTCGATGTCGTCAGGAATGGCGCCCTGCCTGAAGCGCGCCTCGAAATCCGCCAGGGCCTCTTCCGCATCCTTGCGCGAATGGAAACGCGCGACGATTTCCTGGGCCAGCAGGACCTTGATGTCGCGCGGGTTGCGCCCCTCGCCGACTTCCTTCCTGAACTGCGCGATCTCCTCGTTCGAGCGGAAGGACAGCAGTTCGTAGTAGCGCCACATCAGCTCGTCCGAGACCGACATCAGCTTGCCGAAGATCTCGCGCGGCGGCTCGTTGATGCCGACATAGTTGCCATAGGACTTGGACATCTTGTTGACGCCGTCCAGCCCTTCCAGGAGAGGCATGGTCAGGATGCACTGCGGCGCCTGCCCGTAATGCTTCTGCAGTTCGCGCCCGACCAGCAGGTTGAACTTCTGGTCGGTGCCGCCCAGTTCGACATCCGCGCGCATCGCCACGGAGTCGTAGCCCTGGCAAAGCGGATAGAGGAACTCATGGATGGCGATGGGCTGATTGTTCGCGTAGCGCTTGGCGAAATCGTCGCGCTCCAGCATGCGCGCCACGGTGTGCAAGGCGGCCAGCTTGATCATGCCGGCCGCGCCGATCGGCTCGAACCACGTCGAGTTGAAGCAGACCTCGGTCTTCTCCGGGTCGAGGATCTTGAACACCTGCTCCCGGTAGGTCTTGGCGTTGTCCAGGATCTGCTCGCGCGAGAGCGGCGGGCGGGTGGCGTTGCGCCCGGTCGGGTCGCCGATCATGCCGGTGAAGTCGCCGATGAGGAACATGACATGGTGGCCGAGTTCCTGGAAGTGGCGCAGCTTGTTGATGAGCACGGTGTGGCCGAGATGCAGGTCCGGCGCCGTGGGATCGAAGCCCGCCTTGACGCGCAGGGGGCGGCCGGACTTGAGCTTGTCGATCAGCTCGGCCTCGATGAGCAGCTCGTCCGCGCCGCGTTTGATGAGGGAAAGAGCTTTCTGGACGTCCGTCATGGTGAATTGCCCCGGGTTGGGTCTGGTCGGGTTTTTTGCTACACTCGCTCGAGCTTTTTCCCGCGCGCCTGCATGAATAACGAAAAGACGCGAATTTTAGCGCAACTCCAAGCCGTACGCGAAAACCGCCCGCACCACTTCTGGGCGGCTTCGCTCGTGGCAGGCGTCTCGTTGTTCGGCATGGTCGCCGCCTTCGGCATTGCACCGGACAGCGCTGAAATCCGCGCCTATCAGCATACTGTCGTCGAGCCGCTGTCCTTCAGCCTGACGGACAAGCGCGAGCCGCTGGAAAGCCCCATCGTCCGCGAGGAACGCATTCAGCGGAGCGACACGGTCGCCTCCCTTCTGTCCCGCCTGGGTATACAGGACGAAGAAGCATTCGCCTTCCTGCGCCGGCAGCCGGAAACCCAGTCGATTTTCAGGCAGATGCGTCCCGGCAAGGTGGTCACGGCCCGAACGGGTGAGTCGGGCGAATTCGTCCATCTGAGCTTCCCCCTGAACGGCCCCAAGGACAATGTACTCGTGGTCGAGCGTCGAGATGGTCGCCTGTTTGCCGGCGAACAGCCGTTGGCATTGGCCGTGCAGGTCCAGATGAGGTCCGGGGAGATTCGCAGTTCGCTCTTCGCGGCCACCGACGCCGTCGGCATGCCGGACAGCGTCGCCATCCAGATGGCGGACATTTTCGGCGGCGACATCGACTTTCACCGTGATCTTCGCCGCGGCGATCGCTTCAGCGTCGTCTACGAGATGCTGTACAGCCAAGGCCAGCCCGCGCGCACCGGACGCATCCTGGCAGCGGAATTCGTCAATAACGGCAAGGCCTTCAGCGCGATCTGGTTCGAGAGCAAGGAGGGCCAAGGCTATTACACGGCCGACGGGAAGAATATCCGCAAGGCGTTTCTGCGCTCCCCGCTGGAATTTTCACGCGTCACCTCCGGCTTCACCGGTTCCCGCTTCCATCCGATCCTGCAGACCTGGCGTGCCCACAAGGGGGTGGATTACGGCGCGCCGATCGGCACCCGGGTCAAGACCACCGGAGACGGCATTGTCGAGTTCGTCGGGAAGCAGGGGGGCTACGGCAATCTGGTCGTCATCCGGCACCATGGCCGTTACACGACGCACTATGGCCACTTGAACGGCTTTGCGCCCGGCATCCGCAAGGGGGTGCGCGTGTCGCAAGGGGATATCATCGGTTACGTGGGCAAGTCGGGCTGGGCCACGGGACCGCATTTGCACTACGAATTCCGCATCAACGACGTCCATCAGAATCCGCTTTCCGTCGCTCTGCCCAGCGCACCGCCGCTGGGGCAGCATCAACTGGCCCAATTCAGGCAGCATGCCGAACCGCTGACCTATCGTCTGGAACGGATGCGCGGCCTCAATCTCGCGCTGCTGAACTGACGGGCCTCTCGCATACGGCGAGATGATGCCCGGCACCCCCCCAAAGGACGCAAGCGCCGACCTCTTCGTGGGGATCATGTCGGGTACCAGCCTCGACGGGATCGATGCCGTCCTGGTCGATTTCGGCTGCGGCCCGCCCAAGCTCGTCGCATCGCGCTTTGCCCCCTACTCCCGCTCACTGGCGGCGAAAATTCTCGAGTTGCATGAGGCCGGGAAAGACGAACTGCATCGTGCCGCCCTGCTGGGCAACGATCTGGCTCGCCAGTATCACCAGGCCGTGGCGGACCTGCTAAGAACGGCCGGTCTGTCGAGAGAAGATGTCCGCGCCATCGGCTGCCATGGCCAGACGATCCGCCACAATCCCGCTGCCGGCTATACGCTGCAGATAGGAAACCCGGACCTGCTCGCCGAATTGAGTGGCATCAGCGTCGTCGCAGGTTACCGCGGGCGTGACATTGCGGCCGGAGGGCAGGGAGCGCCGCTGGTGCCGGCATTTCACGATGCCGTATTCCGTGCACATGATCGGCACCGGGTCATCCTGAATATCGGCGGCATTGCAAATCTGACCAACCTCGATCCGGCATCGGCCACCACCGGGTTCGATTGCGGCCCTGGCAATATGCTGCTCGATGCCTGGATTCAGCGCACCTTGGGCGAACCGTACGACAAGGACGGTGCCTGGGCTTCCAGTGGACGCGCCATTCCTGATTTGCTGGAAGCCCTGCTGGCCCACCCCTTCTTTCATGCGCCACCGCCGAAGAGTTGCGGCCGCGAGGAATTTGGCCTGCCCTGGCTTGCATCGCGGCTCTCGGGAACGCCAAAGCCCGAAGACGTTCAAGCCACGCTTCTGGAACTTGACGCGCGCACCATGGCTGATGCCATTCGGCGCTGGTGCAGTGCGCCGGACGAGGTGGCGGTTTGCGGAGGCGGCGCGCACAACCGTGCGCTGATGCGCCGGATCGGCGAATGCCTGCCGGCAAGCCGCGTGTTCGCCACGGACGAGATTGGAATGGGCGCGAACTGGGTCGAGGCGATGGCGTTCGCCTGGCTGGCCAGGCAGCGGCTCATGGAACGGTCGGGTAATCTGCCCGCGGTCACGGGCGCACGGGGAGCGCGGGTTTTGGGCGCGCTTTACACCCGCTGAAAAACCCGGGGGAGCCTAGGCCCCCCCCGAGCGATGCCGCAGAAGATGATGGTGGTTATACGTTGAACGAGGAGCCGCAGCCGCAGGTCGAGGTGGCGTTCGGGTTCTTGATGACGAACTGGGAACCTTCCAGGCCCTCCGTATAGTCGATCTCGGCGCCCACCAGATACTGATAGCTCATCGGGTCGATCAGCAGCATCACGCCGTTTTTCTGCATGACGGTGTCGTCCTCGTTCTGCACTTCGTCGAAGGTAAAGCCGTACTGGAAGCCCGAACATCCGCCCCCGGTGACGAAGACGCGCAGCTTGAGCTCGGCATTGCCCTCCTCTTCAATCAGTTCGCGCACCTTGTTGGCAGCGCTGTCCGTGAAGACCAGGGGAGACATCTCGGTAACGGCATTCATGTGAGGCTCCAGAAAATTCGGATTTGAAGAATATAGGGGCTGGCAAGACCAGCGTCAATTGCTCGATGCGAGTTTCAGTTCGACCGCCTTGCCGGTGCCGCCCCGATGCACCAGCCGGCCCTGAACGATGGCCCCGAGATGCATCTCCAGGCCGTTGTACTGCACGTCACCTGTGACGCGCGCACGAGGCTGAAGTTCAAGGAACTCGCTCGAATAGACCGGCCCGATAATCGTGCCGTTGATAACCAGGTGGGAAACGTGGATTTCCCCTTCGATGCGGGCATGCTCGCTCACCACGAGGGTGCCGCCGCCGTCTCCTGTGGACCGGACATTTCCCTTGATCTCGCCATCGACCCGCAAGCCTCCGACGAAGGTCACATCGCCTTCGATCTTGGTGCCAGCGCCGATCAGGCTGTCGATTCTGCTCTGCGGCTTGCTGGTCTTGTCGCTTTTGAGAAACATCATCGGCCTCCGTTAAAGCGTAATCGTCTGTGATGCCCGCGTCACGCCATCCTGTATGAGCCTTGCTTCGACACTGGTGATGCGCGCCCCTGTCGGCACCTGGAACGTGCCATCCACCCGCTGGAAGTGCTTGAAACTGATATTGAAACGATGCCTGGCCGAATCGCCTGGCTCGGGGAGGAGCATCATAGCACTTTTGCCATCCTGATGTAGTCCGACCATCAACTGCACGCTCCCCTTGAATTCCCGATCCTTCTTGCCACCCTGGGCCGCCGCCAGCAGTCTATAGCGATACTGCCCGGGATTGCCATTCGGCTCGACCTGCAGACGATTGATGGTGAAGCCGGGCTCCTTTCCCTCTGCCGCAGCAAGGTTCTCGAAAAAGGCAAGGTCCTCCTTGAGTCGGCTGTTTTCCATCTCCAGCGATTTCGCCTGGCGAGCCAGTTGCTGCTGCGTAGTACGCTCGATCTGAACGTGGCTTTCGCCAGCGCTCGCCATCGCACGCAGCTTGGCCGCTTCCTTTTCGAGTTCCACCAGGCGATCGCGCAGGGCGGTCAATTCCTGTTCCGATTCCTGCCTGTCGAAACCGGCAATTTTTCTGCCAGCATCGTAGATCCATCCGGCCAGGGCAAAGGAAATCGATAGCACGGCGACGGTCGCCATCGCACGCCAATACCAGGAAATGTGGGTGCGCACCGCCACCTTGGGGGCGGAAATGCCGAACCGGCTGCGCACGCGGCGCAGCGTTACGGCAAGACGGGTATCTGCGTAAGCCCTGCGCACTCGTCGATCCCAAACATGATGTTCATGTTCTGAACGGCCTGCCCGGCAGCCCCCTTGACCAGGTTGTCGATGATCGAAAGCACGACCAAAGTACTTCCCCCCTGGGGCCGGTGCAAGGCAATCCTGCAAACATTGGCTGCACGCACCGACCGGGTGTCCGGATGACTGCCGAAGGGCAGAACATCGACAAATGGCTCGGACTGGTAACGCGTCTCGTACAGGGACTGGAAGTCCGCCTCCCGCTCGATGCGTGCGTAAAGCGTGGCATGGATGCCGCGCACCATGGGCGTCAGGTGGGGTACGAATGTCAATCCGACCGGCTTGCCGGCTGCACGGGCAAGCCCCTGTCGGATTTCAGGCAAGTGGCGATGGCCAGGCACGCCATAGGCCTTGAAACTGTCCGACGCCTCGGAAAAGAGCGTATGTACTTCCGCCTTGCGCCCGGCACCGGACACGCCGGATTTGGCGTCCGCGATCAGGTGCGACAGATCCACCAGCCCGGACTCCGCGAGCGGCAGTAAACCAAGCTGGACAGCTGTCGGATAGCAGCCGGGGTTTGCCACCAGCCGCGCCTGCCGGATGCTTTCTCTGTTTACTTCCGGGAGTCCATAGACCGCTTCAGCGACCAGGTCGGGCGCGGCATGCTTCATCCCATACCACTTCTCCCATTCGGCAACGTCCCGGATGCGAAAATCCGCTGCGAGATCGACGATTCTCGTGCCGGCCTTGAGCAGTGCCTGCGCCTGCCCCATGGCAATCCCGTTGGGGGTGGCGAAAAAAACCACATCGCACCTGTCCAGGGCGGCTGTTTGTGGATCGACGAATCGCAAGGCCACCCGCCCGCGCAGACTGGGGAACAAGTCGGCGACGGCGGTACCGGCTTCCCCGCGGGAAGTGATGGCATGCAGTTCGACGTTCGGATGCTGCGCCAGCAACCTCAGCAGTTCGACGCCGGTATATCCAGTCCCACCGACAATGCCGACCTTGATCATCCGGATCTCCAAAGGCAACGATGAATGTTAATCACGAAACCAAGCGGGTGCAATGAATCGCCCGTAGACGAAAAAGCCGCCTTGCGGCGGCTCTTGTCGTCGATCTCGCACGGTCAGCGCTTGGAGAACTGCTTGCGACGGCGCGCCTTGTGCAGGCCGACTTTCTTTCGCTCGACCTCGCGGGCATCGCGCGTGACGAAGCCGGCCTTGGACAGGACGGGCTTCAGGGTCTCATCGTATTCGATCAGGGCGCGGGTTATGCCGTGGCGGACCGCGCCGGCCTGCCCGGATTCGCCGCCGCCGCACACATTGACGAGGATGTCGAATGTTTTGTCATGCTGAGTCAGTTCCAGCGGCTGTCGAACCACCATGCGGCCGGTCTCGCGCGAGAAAAACTCGTCGAGCGGTTTGTCGTTCACGATGAACTTGCCGCTACCCGCCTTCATGAAGACGCGCGCAACCGCAGTCTTGCGACGCCCCGTGCCGTAATAATAATTCGCAGCCATTCCTTAAATCTCCAGCGATTTGGGTTGCTGGGCGGTGTGCGGATGATTTCCGCCAGCATAAACCTTCAGTTTCTTGAGCATGGCGTAACCCAGAGGCCCCTTCGGCAGCATGCCCTTCACCGCCTTTTCCAGCACGCGCGCCGGCGCGCGCTTTTGCAGCTTGGTGAAAGTGTCCTCATATATGCCGCCCGGGTAGCCCGAGTGGCGGTAGTACACCTTTTGCTCGGCCTTGGCGCCGGTCACGCGCAGCTTCTCCGCGTTCACCACGACGATGAAATCACCCGTATCGACATGCGGGGTGTATTCGGGCTTGTGCTTGCCGCGCAGACGGCGCGCAATTTCTGTGGCCAGCCGGCCGAGGACCTTGTCTGTCGCATCGACGACGAACCAGTCGCGCTTGACTTCATGCGGCTTGGCGGAAAACGTTCTCATGGGAATCCCTTAACGACTCACTGCTGGATACGGAAAGCCGCGCATTGTATTGCAGTTTGATTTCGCATGTCAAATCAGCCAGTTCATTCTTCAATGGCATAGCCCGGCAAGGGCAAAAAAAAGCGCGATCCAAGAGGATCGCGCGAATTCCACACCAAAGGAGGAGGGTGGAGGAGACAAAATCTTGAGCGCCAGACTTCACGCTCGAACAATTTCATTATTACAAACCGGTTTGTGCATTGCAAGAATTTTTTGCGCATCGCACATAATTTTATTTATGCCAGGATCAGCCGCGCTCGAATATTTATATCATCGTCTTGATAATTAATTATTTTTTGTATTGTTCTGAAACATGGTGGAAGGCGTTCAATGAGGGAAAAACTCGCCATGATTTATCAAATCCGACAAACGCATACCGCATTGCACAAGCCGCATTGATCGGGATTCAGGCTACGCCGTTCCGATAGAATCGCGTTTCATCGATCTGGGGGATCAAATGGAATGCACGGTGCGCTGGATGGGGGTGGATGGGATGGCTTTTGCGGCCAGGACAGGCAGCGGGCATATCGCGGTCATGGACGGCGCGCCGGAGGGAGGGGGCAACAACCTCGCGCCGCGTCCGATGGAACTGCTGCTGGCCGGCGCGGGCGGTTGCGCCGCCTATGACGTGGTCCTGATCCTGAAGAAAAGCCGCCAGGAAATCAGCGGTTGCGAAGTCGGCATTCAGGCCGAGCGGGCGGAAACCGATCCCAAGGTGTTTACCCGGATCCATTTTCACTTCACGGTGCGCGGCAAAGGCCTGAAGGCGGATGCGGTCGAACGTGCCATTCATCTTTCGGCCGAGAAATATTGCTCGGCCTCCATCATGCTAGGCAAGACTGCCGACATCACGCACGACTGGGAGATCGTCGAGGCATGATCAAACCCAGTAGGCGGTACGTGTCATGACACCCGAGGCCAGCCTCATGGCCTGCTTGACCACCGCCGGCAGGTCCCGCGCACCCAACCGTATCGCAGTCTCGGCATGGGCGATTTCGTCCGCCTGCATGGCCTCGACGATCGTCCTGGTTTTTCGGTCGCTCTCCGGCAGTCTGGCGAGATGGCCTTGCAAATGCGCCTCGACCTGACGTTCCGTTTCGGCGAGAAAACCGAGATTCCACATGTCGCCGGCCCTTCCGGCGATGATGCCGATGGCCAAGGCGCCCCCATACCATAAGGGGTTGAGGAAACTCTTGCGCCCCCCCAACTCCGTCAAGCGGCATTCGGTCCAGGCAAGATGGTCGCCCTCTTCCGCCGCGGCCTGCCTGAGGCTTTGACGGATGACGGGGTTCGATGAGGAAATCGCCTGACCCTGGTACAGGGCCTGGGCGCATATCTCCCCGCAGTGATTCACCCGCATCAGGGCCGCGGCATGGCGCTTTTCCCGCTCCGTCAGAGCGGCGTCAGGCAGCCCCAAGCCGGGAACGGGACGCGCGCCAGTTCCCCGAACAAAGACCGCCCGAAGCGCCTTGTCGAACTCGATGATCGCCTTGTCGATCATGTCCGGCTAACGCGCTTCCGGATGGTGGCCGCGCTTCAGGGCATCCACGCCCTCCTCGGCCCTGTAGATGATCACGTGGTTGGGACAGAAGTATTGCCGGTACAGGAAGGCATGCTGGCTGCCCGCCTTGATCGCCTGCCATGCAGGATTGCGAGCTGTGCTCCAAGTGGTGTCGCTCCGGCCAAAGGCATAGAGCTTTCGTTCTTTCGTGCTGCAGCGCAGGCCCTCGTAACTGACGTTGGTCGAGCCCGCGGATGTCTTCACCACCATCACATACCTGACCACGCCATCCTGGCCGACGGTCAGCGTTTTCCCGTCGACATAAAAGCGATTGGAGGTAGCCGCGCCCGCGTCGATCTCGATCAGGTCATCGGGCTTGGGGAACTCCGGCGGATTCGATTCGAGCTCCACCCATTTCTTCTCCTCCTCGTAATACTCTCCGTATTTCTTGTCTCCGTAAAAGCCGCTCCCTGCTACGGGAAGAGGCAAGGCAAGGCTCAACAGCAAGGCTGCGGGAAAACACCGGGTTTTTCGCAAAACGACTGATCGGTTCATGAGAGCGTTTCGAGCGGCTGCAGGGGGGAGAAGCAGCGGCCATGATCATACCCGATCCTCCGGGCAGCTCAGTGCGCAATCGCCGCTTCGATTTCGGCAAAGGTGGATGCGATTTCATGGGTTTGAATCGACGTACCGAGTTGACGGGAGATTTGGGTAATCGAAAATATCCCCCTCACCATCTGCCGTCCAGTATCGTCCTCTTCGGCAACCAGCGCATGCTGCCGCCCCGCCCGCTTCAGCGTGGCAATCACATGACCGACTTCCGCCGAGCGCACATCCTCCATGTCGATCACTTCGAGACGCTCTCGCGGCGTCATGACATCCCGCACCATCACCTCTCCATAGCGAACGCCGCGCTCGCGCACGAATTGCATGGGCCGTTCGCCGAGCAGATCCGTGGAAGTGATCACGCCCAAAATGCATCGCTTCTCGTCGGCAATCAGCAACGATCTGACGTTGTTGCGCCGCATGGCTTTGCCGGCCGACGTAAGCGTTGCGTCGGGCCCGATGGAGATCGCCTGCACCCGCTTCAGGTCGGTCATGACCTCTATGGCCGGGGAATCCAGGGACACGGGCTTGCCGCTATTCAGGTCAGCCTGATAATAACTTGCGCATTGGTTGAGGCGGCCTTCAGGCAGCGCCCTGTATTGTTCGCGAACCATCTTCTCTCCTCCTTGGCGTGTCGTGCGGCCTGGCCGCGAGATGCGCCCCTCTGACTGGCGGGCGGGTCATCTCATTGTTGGACAAGACACGAGAAGAGAAAAATGGAGTCTTCCGATCAAACCATTAAGCGCCTGAATCGGCAGGGGCCCGATCGATGCCCGAAGAGGTCAGGCTCTCCATATCCCATTTGGGCTGCCTGTCTGCTGCATAGCGGAAAACATACCTGGAAAGCTCGATCAGCGCCTGCTGATAGACACACCGCTTGAACTCGATGACGGCGTCCAACGGCACCCAGTATTGGCTCCAACGCCAGGCATCGAATTCCGGGTGATCGCTGGCGCGCAGCGAAACATCGCTGTCACGCCCCACCAGGCGCAGCAGAAACCAGATCTGCTTCTGGCCGCGATAGGTATTGCGCCACTCGCGCCGGATCCACTGCTTAGGCACCTCGTAGCGCAACCAGTCGCGCGTCCGGCCAAGAATCCTGACATGCTCCTTGCGGAGGCCAACCTCCTCCTCCAGTTCGCGGTACATCGCCTGCTCGGGCGACTCGCCGTGCTTGATCCCCCCTTGGGGGAATTGCCAGGAGTGTTCTCGAATCCGCTTGCCCCAGAATACCTCGTTCCTGCTGTTTGTCAGAATGATGCCGACGTTCGGGCGATAGCCTTCACGATCGAGCATGATCGCTACCCATCAATGTTTGAACTGGCTTCATTTTTTCACAATTCATCATGCAAGAAAAGGACCTTGCCTGGCAGGACAGCGCCGGTATCGGCTGCGGTAGAATTCGATTTTTTTGCGCACGCCCCATGAAAGCCAGCCAATTCTTTATCGCCACCCTGAAAGAGGCGCCGGCCGATGCTGAAGTTATCAGCCATAAGCTGATGCTTCGCGCCGGATTGATCAAACGTCTGGCCGGCGGCATCTATACATGGATGCCGCTGGGGTTGCGGATTCTGCGCAAGGTGGAAAACGTCGTGCGCGAGGAGATGAACCGCGCCGGGGCGATCGAATTGCTCATGCCGGCGGTGGTGCCGGCCGAGTTGTGGCAGGAAACGGGGCGATGGGATCAGTACGGCCCGGAATTGCTCCGCTTCAAGGACCGCCATCAGCGCGATTTCGTCATCGGTCCGACGCATGAGGAGGTCATCGCCGACGTCGCCAGACGTGAAATCAAGAGCTACCGCCAGTTGCCCCTCCACCTGTACCAGATACAGACGAAGTTCAGGGACGAAATCAGGCCGCGCTTCGGCGTCATGCGCGGTCGCGAATTTCTCATGAAGGACGGTTATTCCTTTCATGCCAGCTACGAAGATCTGCAGCGCGAATATCAGAACATGCACGACACCTATTCGCGCATCTTCACGCGTCTGGGGCTGAAGTTTCGCGCGGTGGCGGCCGACACCGGCTCCATCGGCGGCACGGGCTCGCACGAATTCCATGTCCTGGCCGATTCCGGCGAGGATGCCATCGCGTTCTGCCCGGACTCCGGCTATGCCGCCAACGTCGAACTGGCGGAAGCCGTGGCGCCCGCCGTGGCACGCAATGGCCATACCGAACACATGCTGAAGGTGGCCACGCCCGGCAAGACACGCTGCGAGGACGTGGCTGAACTGCTCCGGCTGCCGGTGACGAGAACCGTCAAGGCGATTGCCGTCATGCATGACGAGCAGTTCTTCCTGCTCCTGCTGCGCGGCGATCACAGCCTCAACGAAGTCAAGGCCAGCAAGCTCCCCTTCCTCAATCCCTTCCGCTTCGCCAGCGACCAGGAGGTCGAGCAGCATCTCGGCTGCCGTCCCGGTTATATCGGCCCGGTGGGTATCGGCCCGGGGATCGCCGTGGTGGCTGACCGTACCGTGGCGCAGATGAGCGATTTCGTGTGCGGTGCCAACGAGGCAGGGTATCACCTGACCGGGGTCAACTGGAGTCGCGACCTGCGCGAGCCGGACTACGTGTTCGACATCCGCAATGTGGTGGAAGGCGATTCCAGCCCCGACGGCAGGGGCAGGCTGGAACTGTGCCGCGGCATCGAGGTCGGCCACATATTCCAGCTGAGATCCAAGTATTCGGAAGCGATGAAGGCCACCTTCCTCGACGAATCCGGGCAGCCGCGCATCATGGAAATGGGCTGCTACGGCATCGGCGTGACGCGCATTGTAGGGGCCGCCATCGAGCAAAATCACGACGAGCGCGGCATCATCTTTCCACGCAATATCGCCCCCTTCGAAGTGGCCATCGCGCCAATCGGCTACGGCAAAAGTCAGTCCGTGCGGGACGCCGCCAGTGCCTTGTACGCGGAACTCTTGGCAGACGGCTACGACGTCCTGCTGGATGACCGTGACGAACGCCCGGGCGTCATGTTTGCCGACCTCGAGCTGATCGGGGTGCCCAACCGCATCACCATCGGAGAGCGCGGCCTGAAGGAAGGCGTCGTCGAATTCCAGGAGCGTCGCGATATGGCCGCCGTCAAAGTTCCCCTGGCGGAAATCGGCGCCTTCGTTCGCGACCGCCTCGGCGCCTGATGACCAGGCTCACCCCGGCCATTCTGTTCATCGTCGCCGGCACGAGCTTCGCCGGCGCACAGAAGTACGAGCCGCTGGCCGCCAGCGTGCAGGCAGCGCTGCATGCCAGCGTTTCCGACCGCGCCTCGCCCGAGCCCGCTTTCCCCAGCATCCAGGAAAAGGTCAACTGGCTGGACGAGATGTCCGCGCGACTGGCCAAGCGGATGCCCAATCTGAAGGAGCGCCTCGATTTCCTGAAGAGCGTCAAATACGAGGCGGAACGCGCCGGCCTGGATCCGCAGTTGGTGCTGAGTCTGATCCAGGTCGAGAGCGGCTTCAAGAAATATGCCGTGTCCACGGCGGGCGCGCACGGCTACATGCAGGTCATGCCCTTCTGGGTGAAACTGATCGGCAATCGCGGCGACAACCTGTTCCACCTGCGCACCAACCTGCGCTATGGCTGCACCATCTTGCGCCACTACCTGGACATCGAAAAAGGGGACCTGTTTCGGGCATTGGGCCGCTATAACGGCAGCCTCGGCAGTTCGGAGTATCCGGATGCGGTTCGGGCGGCATGGGAGCGCCAATGGCGCTATGCCCCCAAGGCCGTTTCGCTTCGGCAATAGCCCCTCGCTCGGGAAGGAGAACGTCCCGCTCAGTGCATGCCGGGCAGCATGCCCTTCATGCCCCGCATCATCTTCTGCAGGCCGCCCTTCGAAAACTGCTTCATCATCTTCTGCGTCTGCTCGAATTGGTTGAGCAGGCGGTTGACTTCCTGCACCTGCACGCCAGCCCCCGCAGCGATGCGGCGCTTGCGCGAGGCCTTGATCAGTTCCGGTTTGGCGCGCTCGGCCGGCGTCATGGAATTGATGATGCCTTCCAACCTCCGCACGGCCTTGTCCTCAACCTGTGAGCCGGCCTGCTGCGCCGCCTGTGCGAACTGGGCTGGAAGCTTGTCGAGCAGATTCGACAAACCGCCCATTTTCCGCATCTGGCCGATCTGTTCCTTGAAGTCGTTCAGATCGAAGCCCTTGCCGGCTTTCATTTTCTGCGCGAAGGCCTTGGCCTTGTCCTGGTCGACGCCCCGCTGGGCTTCCTCGATCAGACCGAGCACATCCCCCATGCCGAGAATGCGGGAGGCCATTCGCTCCGGATGAAACTCCTCCAATCCGGTGAGCTTCTCCCCGACGCCGGCATACTTGAGGGGCTTGCCGGTCACATGCCTGACCGACAGCGCGGCACCACCACGCGCATCTCCATCGAGCTTGGTCAGAATGACCCCCGTCAGAGGCAGGGTCTCATTGAAAGCGCGCGCCGTATTGACGGCGTCCTGGCCCAGCATGGCATCGACGACGAACAAGGTTTCGACGGGGCGCAGGACTGCGTGCAGTTCGGTCACCTCCTTCATCATGGCCTCGTCAATGGCCAGCCGCCCTGCGGTATCGAACAGCACGACGTCGTAATAGTGCTTTCTCGCATGGTCGAGCGCTGCGGTGGCAATCGCCAACGGCTTGTCGCCCGGCTGCGTAGCATAGAAATCGATGCCGGCCTGCTCCGCCACCAAACGCAACTGCTCGATCGCCGCCGGCCTGTACACGTCGGCGCTCACGGTCAGCACCTTCTTGCGTTGCCGCTCCCTCAGCAGCTTGCCGAGCTTGCCAGTCGTGGTCGTCTTGCCCGCCCCTTGCAAGCCGGCCATAAGAATGACCGCCGGAGGCTGGGCAGCCAGATTGAGTCCGCTATGCGCTCCCCCCATTAATTCGGCCAGTTCGCGGTGGACCACGCCGACAAGCGCCTGTCCGGGCGTCAGGCTGCCAAGCACCTCCTGACCAATTGCCCTCTCCTTGACGCGGCTGATCAGGTCCTTGACGACGGGCAACGCGACATCGGCCTCGAGCAAGGCCATGCGCACCTCGCGCAGCGCATCGGAAATATTGCTCTCCGTCAGCCGTGCCTGCCCGCGAATCGTCTTGACCACGCGCGACAGCCGTTGCGTCAGATTGTCCAGCATGATGTTCCGGATGCCCAGGGAAGAAGGTAGACTTGTGTTATGCAAGGAATTTTACCGCATCTGCTGCCTGCCTCGCTGTATGCCGTGCTGGGTTTCCATTTTTGGCGTACCCGCTGGACGCCGCATACAGCCAAGGCCTCGCAGGCCATTCGGCCTTGGGAGAGGGTCGCGCTTGCCATCTCGCTGTTGCTGCACGCGCTTGTTCTTTATGGCGACCTGTTCGGCGGCGGCGAGATGCGCTTCGGCTTCTCTGCCGCGCTTTCGCTCATGCTATGGCTTGCCGTGCTGATTTACTGGGTGGAAAGCTTCCATGCGCGCCTGGAAGGACTGCAGCCATTGGCCTTGCCGCTGGCGGCAGCCTGTGCATTCCTTCCCGCGCTCTTCCCGGGACAGCACCAGATCACCAATGTCACTTCCGCGATGTTCCGAGCCCACTTTTTCGTCGCCATGGTGGCATACAGCCTGTTTACCTTGGCGGCGCTTCACGCCATCATCATGGCGGTCGTCGAGCGCCGCCTGCACCGCGGAGAACTCACGCGTCCGCTCGCCAGCCTGCCTCCGCTGCTGACGATGGAAGCCTTGCTGTTCAGGCTCATTGCCATCGGTTTTGTCCTGCTCACCCTGACGCTGGCCTCGGGTTTCGCCTTTTCAGAAACCGTCTTCGGCAAGGCGATCACCCTCAATCATAAGACGCTGTTCTCGGTTATTTCCTGGCTGATTTTTGCCGGCCTGATCGTCGGCCGATTCGCCTGGGGCTGGCGTGGCCGCAAGGCGCTGAGATGGACGCTGGCAGGATTCGCGGCCCTGCTACTCGCCTACGTCGGCAGCCGTTTCGTGCTCGAGGTCATTCTCGGGCGAGCCGGTTAACGTACCTGCCGCCACGCCCGTCTATGCGCAATTGCAGTTTTTCAAGGACAAGCGAGAGCGCGTTGGCCTGGTGGTTGACGAATACGGTGAAATACAAGGACTGGTGACGATCGAGGACATCATCGAGGAAATGATCGGCAAGTTCACCACGACCATGCCGGGCAGCGGCGGGGAGCTTTCCTGGGAAGCGAATGGCAGCGTATTGGTCGATGGGGGACACAGCTTACGCGAGTTGAACAGGGCGCTTGGCCTTATCTTTCCCCTGGATGGCCCGAAAACCCTGAATGGCTTGATTCTCGAGCATTTTCAAGACATTCCCGAAACGGGGGGCTCCCTGAAGATTGCCGGCGTCCCAATCGAAATCCTGCACACGCATGATCGAATGGTGAAAACAGTCCGTGTGTTCCGGCCGGAGCAAAACAATGCGAGGATTTGAGTCAAAAAGTTCCGCCAAGGGACTGATAGCTTTACAAATCCTGGACATAAGGGCATCATCGGAACAATACATCAAGCATATAGCCACCCCCCTGACAGCCTATGGCAGCTTCACTCCAATCATCGCTGAGCGGCCTGGCGCGGGCGCTGGTCCAGCAGGGCCGCCTCAAGGAAGCCGAGGCCGAGACCTATGCTGCGCAAGGCGCAGCTGCGGGCGGTGGGTTTGTCAGCCAAGCCATTGCCGGCGGCAGGCTCAATGCCAAAGACATAGCGACGTTCGCCGCCGAGACGTTCGGCTACCCGTTGCTGGATCTCAATGCGTTCGATGAAACGCATTTCCCCAAGGAAGCCATTGATCGCAAGCTGATGCACAACCACATGGTCGTCCCGCTGATCAAGCGCGGAAACCGCATCGCGGTCGCGCTGGCGGACCCGACCAATCTGCGCGCCCTTGACGAAATACGCTTCCAGACAGGCTTGGCGGTCGACCCCGTCGTGGTCGAGGCCAGCAAGCTTGCACCCCTGGTTCAGAAGCTGTCTGAAACGGCCGAGACGAAGCTCAACGAACTGGCCGGTGGCGACCTCGACCTCCAGCTCGCGGAAGACACCGAAGAAGCCGCAAGTTCCGACGCTGCCACGGCCGACGTCGACGATGCGCCCGTCGTTCGATTCATCCAGAAGATCCTGCTTGACGCGATCAACGAAGGCTCTTCGGACATCCATTTCGAACCCTACGAGAAGTATTACCGCATTCGCTTCCGTACCGACGGCGTATTGCGTGAAGTTGCGCAACCCCCCTTGGTTATCAAGGAAAAGATCGCCTCCCGCATCAAGGTGATCTCCCGCCTGGACATCTCGGAGAAGCGTGTGCCGCAGGACGGGCGCATGAAGCTGGTGCTCTCGAAGACGCGGTCCATCGACTTTCGAGTCAGCACACTGCCAACGCTGCATGGCGAGAAGATCGTCATGCGCATCCTGGATCCGACCAGCGCCATGCTGGGCATCGACGCACTCGGCTACGAGCCTGAACAGAGGGAGGCGCTGATGCACGCCATCGAGCGCCCCTACGGCATGATCCTCGTCACCGGCCCTACCGGCAGCGGCAAAACCGTTTCCCTCTATACCTGTCTCAACCTGCTCAACAAGCCCGGCATCAATATCTCCACCGCTGAAGACCCGGCAGAGATCAACCTTCCCGGAATCAATCAGGTCAACGTCAATGACAAGGCCGGCCTGAACTTCTCCGTGGCGCTGAAAGCCTTCCTCCGCCAGGACCCGGACATCATCATGGTGGGTGAGATTCGGGATCTTGAAACAGCCGAAATAGCCATCAAGGCGGCGCAAACGGGCCATCTCGTACTATCCACCCTGCACACCAACGATGCTCCTACAACGCTGGAACGGATGAAAAACATGGGCATCGCGCCTTTCAACATCGCTTCCAGCGTCATCATGATCACGGCCCAGCGCCTGGCACGGAAGCTGTGCTCGTGCAAGAAACCCGTATCCCTCCCCATGGAGGCCCTGGTTCAGGCCGGTTTCCATGAACACGAGGTTGATGGCAGCTGGCAACCTTATGGCCCAAACGGTTGCGAGAAATGCAAGGGCAGCGGCTACAAGGGGCGTGTCGGCATCTATCAGGTCATGCCGGTCTCTGAAGAGATCCAGCGCATCATCATGACCAACGGCAACTCCATCGATATTGCAGAACAGGCTCAGAGAGAAGGGATCAAGGATTTGCGCCAGTCCGGCCTGCTCAAAGTAAAGCAGGGCCTGACGTCTCTTGAGGAAGTTCTGGCCACGACGAACGAATAAGGGACACCAGATGGCAACAGCTACCAAGACCGCCAAAGACCGTGGCATCAAGGAATACACCTTTGCCTGGGAAGGGAAAGACAAGACGGGCAAATTGATGCGCGGCGAGATGCGCGCCGGGGGCGAGGCCCTCGTGCAGGCGACTCTGCGTCGCCAAGGCGTGTTGGTCACGAAAATCAAGAAGCAGACGTTCAAAAAAGGCGGGAAAATCACCGAGAAGGACATCACCCTTTTTACCCGCCAACTCGCAACCATGATGAAAGCAGGCGTTCCGCTCCTGCAGGCTTTCGATATAGTCGGAAAGGGCGCTTCGAACCAAGCTGTCGCCAAGCTTCTCATGGATGTCAAGGCGGATGTCGAAACGGGTTCTTCTCTCAACCAGGCATTTCGCAAGTACCCGCTCTATTTCGACGCCCTTTTCTGCAATCTCGTTGCAGCGGGGGAAGCGGCTGGCATTCTGGATTCACTGCTGGATCGCTTGGCCACCTACAAGGAAAAAATCCTTGCCATCAAGAGCAAGATTAAATCCGCTCTGTTTTACCCGATCGCCGTCATCGTCGTGGCAATCGTCATTACTGCCGTCATCATGATTTTCGTCATCCCTTCCTTCAAGGAGGTATTCAAGAGCTTTGGGGCGGATCTGCCCGCACCTACCCTGATGGTGATCGCCATGTCCGACTTCATGGTGGCGAATTGGTATATCGTCTTCGGAATTCTGGGGGAGCGCTGTACGGATTCTTCTACATGTGGAAACGCTCCGAGAAGCTGCAGATCGTCATGGATCGGCTCTTGCTGCGCCTGCCAATTTTCGGAGACATCATTCGAAAGGCAACCATGGCGCGTTGGAGCCGGACCTTGTCCACCATGTTTGCGGCCGGGGTGCCGCTGGTTGAAGCACTGGATTCAGTTGGCGGCGCATCGGGAAATTACGTTTACCGAAAGGCAACGAAGCAAATCCAGTCAGAAGTCAGCACCGGCACAAACCTCACGGTTGCAATGCAGAACTCAAACGTATTCCCCAACATGGTGCTGCAAATGGTTTCCATTGGTGAGGAGTCCGGACAACTCGACGCCATGCTTGGAAAAGTGGCCGACTTCTTCGAGGCTGAAGTCGATGATGCCGTGGAGGCCATGTCCAGTCTGATGGAACCCATGATCATGGTTGTGTTGGGCACGCTGATTGGTGGCATGGTCGTGGCCATGTATCTCCCGATCTTCAAGCTGGGCGCGGTCGTATAAGACAATCGGCACGACTGCCGAAATGTCTGGCACGACCATGTCTTTCCTGATGGACCCGACAATCAGTATCACGTTGTCGACCTTGTTCGGTTTAATTGTCGGCAGCTTCCTGAACGTCGTCATCCATCGGCTGCCGAAAATCATGGAACGTGACTGGTTAAATGAATGTGCCGAACTGCGTGGCGAACCCATTCAGCCAACAGAACGCCTCACGCTGGCCGTGCCTCGCTCGCATTGCCCCCATTGCGGCCATGTCATTCGCGCAAGGGAAAACATTCCACTTATCAGCTACATAATCCTTCGGGGACGATGCAGCGCTTGCAAATCCCGCATCAGTCGCCGTTATCCGCTCGTCGAAGCAATGTCTGGCGTGTTAGCGGGATTAATCGTCTGGAAGCTCGGAGCGAGCTGGGCAAGCGTTGGCGCCCTGCTGTTCGTTTGGGCCATGATCGTCCTCACCTTCATCGACCTGGACACGCAGTTGCTGCCCGACAGCATCACCCTCCCCTTGCTCTGGGTAGGGTTGCTGCTTAACCTGGGCGGCACCTATACCGATATCCGAAGCGCAGTCATTGGCGCGGCAGGGGGATATCTGGCGCTCTGGTCCGTTTACTGGGCCTTCAAGCTGGCCACGGGCAAGGAAGGCATGGGCTATGGCGATTTCAAGCTTCTTGCCGCCATCGGCGCCTGGTTCGGCTGGCAGATGCTTCCATTGACAATCCTGATATCTTCGATGGTCGGCGCCGTTGTCGGCATTGCGCTCATCGTCTTCGCCCGGCACGGCCGCAACATGCCGATCCCATTCGGCCCCTACCTGGCATGCGCCGCGGTGATTGCCCTGTTCTGGGGCAAGACCCTGAATCAACAGTATCTCGGCTTGCTCTGATCCCTCTCCACCTTGAAAAAAGCCAAGGCGAGGGCATGTAATGCCTCTCCCGGGGAATTGCGCTTTCAGCGCAAGGCGTTAGGATATAATTCAATGTTTTTGGAGACTGCCATGCCGATCTATGAATATCGCTGCGGCACCTGCGGGTTCCAGAAGGAATTCCTGCAAAAACTGAACGACTCGCCGCTGACGACCTGCCCGGAGTGCGGCAAGGAATCATTCAGCAAAATGCTCACCGCCGCCGGTTTTCAGCTCAAGGGCAGCGGCTGGTATGCCACGGACTTCAAGGGCTGTGCAGCCAAGCCGGAAGCCGGCAAGGATAGCGGCAACTCGCCGGCGCCAGGCCCAAGCTGTAACGGGTGCGCCTGCGCCGGCAACGGATGAAAAAATACTTCATCACGGGCCTGCTGATCTGGGTCCCCCTGGCGATCACCGCCTGGGTGCTGACGCTCATCGTCCGCACGATGGACCAGACGCTGCTTCTGCTGCCGGCGGCCATTCGGCCGGAGAGCCTCCTCGGCATCTACATTCCCGGCATCGGCGTGATTGCCACGCTGCTGGTGGTGTTCCTGACGGGCGTCGTCACCGCCAACATCATCGGCCAGCGCCTGTTGCGATTCTGGGAAGGGGTGCTGGCGCGCATACCGGTGGTCAAGTCGGTCTATTACAGCGTCAAGCAGGTGTCCGACACGCTCTTTTCGTCCAGCGGTGAAGCCTTCCGCAAAGCCTTGCTCGTGCAATACCCCAGAGAGGGTGTCTGGACGATTGCCTTCCTGACGGGTCAGCCTGGCGGCGATGTCGTCAATCATCTCCGAGGGGACTATGTCAGCGTCTATGTGCCGACCACCCCGAACCCGACGTCCGGCTTTTTCCTCATGGTGCCGCGCAAGGACATCGTCGAACTCGACATGAGCGTCGACGAAGCCCTCAAATACATCATCTCGATGGGTGTCGTGGCACCTCCGCTGCGCAACCCCGCCGGTCGGGCACAGAACCAATAATCGATAACGCGCCGCAGTAGCGGCTTTTTTCCGGGCACCATTCAATGCGTACTCACTATTGCGGACTCGTCAATGCCGCGCAACTGGACCAGAACGTAACCCTGTGCGGCTGGGCGCATCGCCGCCGCGACCACGGCGGCGTCATCTTCATCGACCTGCGCGACCGCGAGGGGCTCGTCCAGGTCGTGTGCGACCCGGACCGCAAGGAAACGTTTGCCACGGCGGAACGCATCCGCAACGAGTTCGTCCTCAAGGTCACAGGCCTGGTGCGCCGCCGTCCCGAAGGCACGGCCAACCCCAACCTCACCAGCGGCGAGATCGAGGTGCTGGCCCAGGACATCGAGATCCTCAACGTTGCGGCCACGCCGCCCTTTCAACTCGATGACGACCACCTCTCGGAAAACGTGAGGCTGACGCACCGGGTGATCGATCTGCGCAGGCCGCAGATGCAGAAGAACATGATGCTGCGCTACAAGGTGGCAATGGCCTTTCGCCGCTTCCTCGATGCGCAGGGTTTCATCGACATCGAAACGCCGATGCTCACCAAGTCCACTCCCGAGGGCGCGCGCGACTATCTCGTGCCCTCCCGTGTGCACGCCGGCCAGTTTTTCGCCCTGCCGCAGTCGCCACAGCTGTTCAAGCAGCTGCTGATGGTGGCCGGCTACGACCGCTATTACCAGATCACCAAGTGCTTCCGCGACGAGGACCTGCGTGCCGACCGCCAGCCTGAATTCACCCAAGTCGATATCGAGACCTCCTTCCTGACCGAGACCGAGATCACGGCGATCATGGAGGAGTTGATCCGCACCGTCTTCAAGGAAGCCCTGGACGTCGATCTGCCGAACCCCTTCCCGCGCCTCGGTCACGCCGATGCCATGGCCCGCTTTGGCTCGGACAAGCCGGACCTGCGCGTCAAGCTCGAGTTCACCGAACTCACCGACCTCATGAAGACGGTGGACTTCAAGGTGTTCCGCGCGGCGGCCGAACTGGCCGACGGACGCGTCGCCGCCCTGCGCATCCCGGGTGGCGGCAGTTTCACGCGCAAGGAAATCGACGATTTCACCGCCTTCGTCGGCATCTACGGCGCCAAGGGCCTCGCCTACATCAAGGTCAACGACAAGGCAAAAGGGGTCGACGGCCTGCAATCACCTATCCTGAAGTTCCTCACCGCCGACATCATTTCTCAAATCATCGAGCGCACAGGCGCCGTCGATGGCGACCTGGTGTTCTTCGGCGCCGACCGCGCCAAGATCGTGAACGACGCCCTCGGCGCGCTGCGCGTCAAGATCGGCCACGAGAAGGGCGCGGCGGCAGGCTATCTGGAAAACGGCTGGCGCCCGCTATGGGTGGTCGACTTTCCGATGTTCGAGTACGACGAGGAAGAGAAGCGCTGGGTCGCCCTGCACCATCCCTTCACCTCGCCCAAAGACGGCCACGAGGCGTTCATCGACAGCGATCCGGGGAAATGCCTGGCCAAGGCCTACGACCTGGCACTCAACGGCTGGGAGATCGGCGGCGGCTCCGTGCGTATCCACCGCGAGGAAGTCCAGTCGAAGGTGTTCCGTGCGCTCGCCATCGGCGCAGAAGAGGCGGAACAGAAATTCGGCTTCCTGCTCGACGCACTCAAGTACGGTGCGCCGCCGCACGGCGGCCTCGCCTTCGGCCTCGACCGCATCGTTACCATGATGACAGGCGCCGAATCCATCCGCGACGTGATCGCCTTCCCCAAGACCCAGCGCGCCCAATGCCTGCTGACCAGCGCGCCGGGTCCGGTGGACGAAAGGCAATTGCGCGATCTGCACATTCGGCTAAGACAGGCCGAACAGGCAAAAGGCGTCTGACCCCGGGCCGCAACACCGCTTGCGGCCCAGCCCCCCCCAATTCCTCGCTTTCACCACCAAGGCACCAAGCACACCAAGGTTCACCAAGGAGTTGCAGAAAAGTGGCTGGTCACCTGACGGGTGATCGGGCTTAAGGCAGTAACTGATTTATCTTGGTGCAACATCGTCCCCTTGGTGTCTTGGCGGTGAGGTTTTTAGGGTAAAAGCGCCCATTCGACCTCATCCTGTGCGATTACGCCCTGGGCGAAGGACAGGACGGTCAGCATCTGCTCGAGAACCTGCGCACGCACCATCTCATCCCGCTCTCGACCGTCTTATCATGGTCACTGGCGAGAGCCGCTATGAAAAGGTCGTCAGCGCCGTTGAACTCGCTCCCAATGACCACCTGCTCAAGACGTCACGGCCGATGCGCTCTACCAGCATATATCGCGCGCGCCGCAGCGACCCCGCGCATCCACGCATTGCTGCCTTGACAAGCTACTACCAGAACATGCTGTCGAAATACGGGATCCAGCCGGGACGATCCTGACCGGGCCGGATGCGGGATAATGCCCCGGATGGACTGTACCCGCTCCTGGACAAGATGGCTGCTCCCCCTGCTGGTCGCACTGGTGATGGGCATTGCCCAAGCCCGCGCCCCGCAGCCAGCGGTAGATGAAATCTCGATTCAAGCCCTGCCGCGCGAAGCCCGGGAAACCTTGGCTTTGATCGAGCGCGGCGGTCCGTTTCCCTACTCGAAGGATGGCACGACTTTCGGAAATTACGAACGGCGCCTGCCGATCCGGCCACGCGGCTACTACCGGGAATACACCGTCCGGACGCCCGGTTCGCGCGACCGGGGCGCGCGCCGCATCGTTGCCGGGGCGGGGGCCGTCGCCGACGTGAGAACATCGAACGAATACTATTACACTGCCGATCACTATCGCAGTTTCAAGCGGATCGTCGAATGAATCACGACCATGCGGCCACTCTCCTGAAGGACAGCACGAAATCCTGCGTCTGCCACGTGCCGCAGGAAGGCTTGCCTCGTCTCCTGGCGCCCGCCTCGGCTGCCGGTCTGGCGGTCCGTCGCATCGATCTCAAGGGCGTACGCAGCAAGGAAGCCCTGCTCGATCGTATGTCGTCAGCGCTGTCCTTCCCGGAATGGTTTGGCCGCAACTGGGATGCGGCGGCCGATTGCCTGAACGATTTGTCCTGGCTGCCGGCGCCGGGCTATGTGCTGACCCTGGAGAATAGCGAGGAACTGCGGGTGCGCCGAAGCGGCGAGTTTTCCATCGCCGTACAGGTCGTCGCAGACGCAGCAGTCCACTGGCGCGAAAGGCGGGTGCCCTTCTGGGTGCTGCTCGACGCACACGTCGAGGACGTTCCTGCCTTCGCCGACATCGAGTGAAGAAGCCCGTATCGGTACTCGTCGTCCTGCACACGCCCGACTTGCGCGTGCTGCTGCTCGAACGCGCCGCCCACCCCGGCTACTGGCAGTCGGTCACCGGCAGCCAGGAGGGCGAGGAGGCGCTTGCCCACACCGCGGTGCGGGAAGTCGAAGAGGAAACGGGCATTGTGGTTCGTGCGGATAATCTGATCGACTGGCGCCTGATCAATCGATATGAAATCTTCCCCCAGTGGCGGCATCGCTATGCGCCGGACGTAACGGAAAACGTCGAGCACGTCTTCAGCCTGAACTTGCCGGATGCGGTGCCGATCACCCCCGCCCCGGAGGAGCATCTGGGCTATCGCTGGCTGGACTGGCGCAAAGCCGCCCGCACGGTTTTTTCGTGGAGCAACCGCGATGCGATCCTCATCCTGCCTCGCCTGATCCATCGCATCTGACCGGCAGCCTGTCAATTCTTTTTCTCAGGCATTCGGGACAGAAACAGCCCACCCCGCGCACGGGAGGAAGGATCGCAGGGGGCAACCCGGCGCACCAGCAACCGTTTTCGCCTTCCATGCCGCAGACAAATGCCCGTCCGCATCCGGGGCAAATGTCGCCAAGATTGCAACATGTTGATATATATGATTTTTTATGCATGCGGGGAACGCCCTTGAAACGCGGCGGAGCCGACCTATATTGGGAATGAGAGTTTAAACCTGACAGCGAAAGGAGACATCATGGCCAATGTCGTGCGTTCCGGTTCCGATCCTTTTGACGATTTTTTCCGCGGCTTCTTCGTCCGACCCGTCGATTTAGGCAGTTCGGTCGATGTGCCGTCGATCAAGATCGACGTCAAGGAGCAGGGCGATGCCTACAAGGTGCATGCCGAACTGCCGGGCATCCGCAAGGAAGACATCCACGTCAATATAGACGGCTCGGTGATTTCGATCAGCGCCGAGCGCAAGCAGGAGAAGGAAGTCAAGGAAGGTGAGCGCGTCCTGCGCACGGAACGTTACTTCGGCAAGGTGTCGCGCAGCTTCCAGCTCGGCCAGGACATCGACGAGTCGAAGTCCGCGGCGAAGTTCACGGATGGCGTGCTCGAGTTGACCCTGCCGAAGAAGGCAGCCGCCGCGGCAAAGCGACTGACTATTGATTGATCCCCGATCCGGCCCTTCCCTCCCCTCCTCCTCGAGGGCCGGCATGAGCGGGAAGCTGCGGCTTCCCGCTTTTTTTCCATAGGGCTTAGAATTCCGGCTTCGAAGGAACGCGAGCCATCATGACCGACACCCCACTCTCCCCTGCCGTCGAAGCCGGCATTCTCGCCGCCGCACTGCCCTATATCCGCCGCTTCCAGGACAAGACCATCGTCGTCAAGTACGGCGGCAACGCCATGACCGACGAGAAGCTCAAGCACTGCTTCGCCCGCGACGTGGTGCTGCTCAAGCTGGTCGGCATGAATCCGGTCGTGGTGCATGGCGGCGGGCCGCAGATCGACGACCTGCTCAAGCGCGTCGGCAAGCAGGGCCAGTTCATCCAGGGCATGCGCGTCACCGACGCCGAGACCATGGCGCTGGTCGAGATGGTGCTGGGCGGCCAGGTCAACAAGGAGATCGTCGCCCTCATCAACCAGCATGGTGGCAAGGCGGTCGGCCTGACCGGCAAGGACGGCAGCTTCATCCGCGCCAGGAAGCTGCTCATGCCGAACAAGGACAATCCGGCCGATCTCATCGACATCGGCCAGGTCGGCGACATCACCGCCATCGACCCGAGCCTGATCGCCTTCCTGGATTCGGGCGACTTCATCCCCGTCATCGCGCCGGTCGGCGTGGGCGAGAACGGCGAGTCCTACAACATCAACGCCGACGTCGTCGCCGGCAAGCTGGCGGAAATCCTCAAGGCGGAAAAACTGGTGCTGCTCACCAACACACCGGGCGTGCTCGACAAGGACGGCAATCTGCTCACCGGCCTGACGCCGAAGCAGATCGACGAAATGGTCGCCGACGGCACCCTCTCCGGCGGCATGCTGCCGAAGATCGGTTCGGCGCTGGACGCCGCGCGCAGCGGCGTGAGGAATGTGCACATCATCGACGGCCGCGTCGAGCATGCGCTGCTGCTCGAGATCCTCACCGATCACGGCGTCGGCACCATGATCAAGAGCAAGTGAGCCAGGCCGGCAGGCGGGTCTGGCTGTTCGACCTCGACAACACGCTCCATGACGCCGACCCGCACATCTTTCCCCACATCAACCGCGCCATGACGGCCTACGTGGCGCAACAGGCCGGCCTCGGCGAAGCGGAGGCCTCTGTGCTGCGCGAGACCTACTGGCGCCGCTACGGCGCCACGCTGCTCGGCCTGATGCGCCATCACGGCACCGATCCCCTCCACTTCCTGCATCACACCCACCAGTTCGACAATCTGTCGGGCATGGTGGTCTACGACCGGGCGCTGCGGCAAACCCTGCGCCGGCTGCCCGGGGCAAAGATCGTCTTCTCCAATGCCCCGCGGCATTACGCCGAGGCGGTGCTCGATGTCATGGGCGTGCGGCAGGCCTTCGACGACGTGTGCACCATCGAGCGCATGCGCTTCCGGCCCAAGCCGCAAATCCACGGCTTCCTGCACCTGCTGCGCGCGCACCGGCTTTCCCCGGCGCGCTGCGTGCTGGTGGAGGACAGCGCCGAGAACCTGAAGACGGCCCGGCAACTCGGCATGCGCACGGTGTGGATCAGCCGCTCGTCGCATCGCCCCGCCTGGGTCGACCTCAGGCTAAAATCGGTGCTCGAACTGCCGCGCCGGCTCGGCGCGCTGGAATGACAGGGGAGCGAGGGACCACCATGGCCGCCAGATCGGGGGAACGCAAGCTGCAGATCCTGCAAACCATCGCCGAGATGCTGCAGGACCCGAAAGGGGAGAAGATCACCACGGCCCTGCTGGCGAAAAAGCTGGACGTTTCCGAGGCCGCCCTCTACCGTCACTTCGCCAGCAAGGCGCAGATGTACGAGGGGCTCATCGAGTTCATCGAGAACAGCCTGTTTTCCGTCATCAACAAGATCGGCGCCGAGGAGCAGTCCGGCATGAGGCAGGCGGAACTCATCGTCTCCCTGCTGCTCGGATTCGCGCAGAAAAACCGCGGCCTGACGCGCGTGCTGATCGGCGACGCGCTGGTGAACGAGGACGATCGCCTGCAGGCGCGCATCAACCAGCTGCTCGATCGCGTCGAAGCGGCGCTCAAGCAGGCGCTCCGCATCGCCGCCACGAGCAACGAGCTGCCCCAGGGCGAGGACGCCGCCGCGGCCGCCAACCTGTGCCTGTGCTATGTCATCGGCCGCTGGCAGCTCTTCGTCAAGAGCGGCTTCGCTCGCGAGCCGATGGCGCAGTGGCCGCAGCAGTGGCCGATGCTGCTGGCCGGCTGTCTTTCCCAGCCTGCCTGAGGCGTTACTTACCTTCCTTCAGCCACTTCGCCGCATCGAGGGCGAAGTAGGTGAGAATCGCATCGGCGCCGGCGCGCTTCATCGACAGCAGCGCCTCGAGCGCGCAGGCCTTCTCGTCGATCCAGCCGTTCTGCCCGGCCGCCTTGAGCATGGCGTATTCGCCGCTCACCTGGTAGACGCAGGTCGGCACCTGGAACGCGTCCTTCACACGGCGCACGATATCGAGGTAGGGCAGTCCCGGCTTCACCATCACCATGTCGGCGCCCTCGGCGATGTCGAGGCCGACTTCGCGCAATGACTCGTCGGTGTTGGCCGGATCCATCTGGTAGGTGTATTTGTTGCCCTTGCCCAGGTTGCCGGCCGAACCCACCGCATCGCGGAAGGGGCCGTAGAAGCTCGAGGCGTACTTGGCCGAGTAGGCCAGGATGCGCGTGTAGATCTGCCTATGGCCGTCCAGTTCGGCGCGGATGCGCCCTATGCGGCCGTCCATCATGTCGGAAGGCGCCACCACGTCGACGCCGGCCTGCGCGTGGTTCAGCGCCTGCTTCGCCAGCACCTCCAGCGTCTCGTCGTTCAGCACATAGCCCTCGTCGTCGATGAGCCCGTCCTGGCCATGGCTCGTGTAGGGGTCGAGGGCGATGTCGGTGATTACGCCGGTTTGGGGGAATTCCTTCTTCAGCGCCTTCACCACGCGCGGCACCAGGCCATCGGGGTTGTATGCCTCCTCCGCACCCAGCGATTTGAGCGCCGGGTCGATCACCGGGAACAGCGCCAACGCGGGCACCCCAAGCCGTGCCGCCTCCTCGGCCACCTTCAGCAAGCGATCGAGTGAATGGCGGAACACGCCGGGCATGGAGGCCACCGGCTCGGAAATCGCCTTGCCTTCCAGCACGAACACCGGATAGATCAGGTCGTCGGCGGTGAGGCGGTGTTCGCGCATCAGCCGGCGAGAGAAGTCGTCGCGCCGCATGCGCCGCATGCGGGTAGAGGGGAAAATGCCCGATAAGCTCATGGTTTCTTCAAAAGAAAAATATTTAATTCGCATCCATTGGAACTTACGTGGATGATTTTCGCTCAGAAACGCCAGATGGTGTTGAACCGTCTCCCGCTTCACCTCCCTGAGCGGGTGCCTTAATCAAGTTAAGGCGTTTCTGCCCCCGGTTTTTCTCCCCTTTAGCCGGGGGCATTTCTTTTTTCATGCTCCAACCAAGCGCCGATGACGGACTCCGCCTCATCGACGCCCGTTTTTTTCAAGCTTGAGAACAACTGCGCGCTGACCTGATCCGACCATGGCGCCATTTCCGTACGCGTGGCACGCAGGGCATTGGCGGCTTCGTTGCGGGTCAGCTTGTCGGCTTTCGTCAGCAGGATGTGAATCGGCTTGCCGGTCGGCCCGAACCACTCGAGCATCTGCCGGTCGAGGTCAGTCAATGGCCGGCGGGCATCCATGATCATCACCAGGCCACAGATGCTCGTGCGCCGCGCCAAATAGGCCGCCAGCACGCTCTGCCAGTGACGCCGCACCTTCTCCGGCACGTCGGCGTAACCGTAGCCGGGCAGGTCCACCAGAAAAGCGCCGTTGCGCAAGCGGAAGAAATTGATGAGCTGCGTGCGCCCCGGTGTCTTGCTGACGAAGGCGAGGCGCGTCTGCCCGGCGAGTGTATTGATGGCGCTCGACTTGCCGGCATTGGAGCGGCCGGCAAAGACGATCTCGGCGCCGGTCGGCGGCGGCAGGTCGCTCAGTTTCTCCGCAGAGATCTCGAAAACCGCATTGGCAAACAGAGACATAGGGACGTCGGCGGGAAGCCGGGAAGACGTGGCGCAGCACTGATGTAAGTTGATATAGAATAACAGTTTTTTACTATTCAGGCCCTCGGGAGTCGCTCGCATGGTTCTTCGTTTCATCGCCCTGTCGCTGGCATTTGCGTTTGCCGCGACGGCCCAGGCCGCGGACAAGCCCACATCCACCGCCGCCCCCAAATGGGACACTGTCAAGGGCCAGCAAATTGCCGCCCAGGTCTGCGCCGCCTGCCACAATCCGGACGGCAACAGCGCCGTTGCCACCAATCCCAAGCTTGCCGGCCAGCATGCCGACTACCTCTACAAGCAACTGAAGAATTTCAAGGCCGACGGCGGCAAGCCGGCCGAGCGCAACAGTCCGGTGATGGGCGGCATGGTCGCCGCGCTCTCGGACCAGGACATGAGGAACGTCGCCGCCTGGTATGCCGCCCAGACCCAGAAGAACGGGCAGGCACAGGCCAAGGCCATCGAGGCCACTCAGAAGCTCTACCGTGCCGGCGATGCGGCCCGCGGCCTGCCTGCATGCGCCGCCTGCCATGGCCCGGCCGGCGCCGGCATCCCGGTCCAGTATCCGCGCATAGGCGGCCAGTTCTCCGAATACACCGATGCGCAGCTGAAGGCCTTCCGTTCCGGCGAACGGGCCAACGACCCGAACAGGATGATGCGCGCGATCGCCGCCAAGATGTCGGACGCCGAGATCAAGGCCGTTTCGGACTACGTCGCCGGCCTGCGTTGAGAACGCCGGCGCTTCAGGCGCTCGAGGGGCGGCCCGGGCCGCCCCTTTTTCTTTCCGGTCGGGAATAATCTGGGCTCGACCCCTGTTTACCCGGCAAGCATGTCCCAGCACGAAGCCATCGTCGCCGAGATCCCCCGTCTGCGCCGCTACGCTCGCGCGCTGACCGGGGACGCCGTGCGCGCCGACGATCTGGTGCAGGACACGCTGGAGCGCGCGCTGGGCAAGTGGTCGCTGTGGCGTCCGGGCAAGCTCGGCGGCTGGCTGTTTTCCATCATGCACAACATTTTCGTGAGCCAGATGCGCCGCCCGCGGCCGATCGACTTCCCGGGCGACGAGGTCCTGCCCGATCTGCCGATGCGGGCGCCCCAAGGCGACGCGCTGGAACTGCGCGACCTGGCGAACGGCCTGGCGCAGCTGCCGGTCGAGCAGAGGGAAGTGCTGCTGCTGGTCGGCCTCGAGAATCTTTCCTATGAAGACACGGCGAAAGCGCTCGGCATCCCGGTCGGCACGGTCATGTCACGGCTGTCGCGCGGACGCGAAAGGCTGCGCGCATTGCTCGCCGGCGGCGAAGCCGCGGAAAGTCGCCTGAAGATGATCAAATGATCGCCAAAACGATCAACGAGCAGGAGTTGCATGCCTACGCCGACGGACGGCTGGAGGCCGCGCGGCGCGAAGCGGTGGAAGCCTGGCTGCACGACCACCCCGAGATGCGTCAGGCCGTGGCCGAGTGGCGGATCCAGAACGAGCGTCTGCATCATGCCTTCGATCCGGTGATGAACGAAGCCGTGCCGGTCCGCCTCGCAGCAGCGGCTGCAGGGCCCGTTTCACTCGTTCCCCTGCGTCTGGCCGCCGCAGTCGTCTGCCTGGCCGTCGGCGGTGTGGTCGGCTATGCCTTGCGCGGTGAGACCATGCCCTCCCCACCCGCCACCGCCTCCCTGCCGCGCCAGGCGGCCATCGCGCACGCCGTCTTCAGCCCCGAAGTGCGCCATCCCGTCGAAGTCGGCGCCGCCGAGGAGGCCCATCTCGTCGCCTGGCTGTCCAAGCGGCTGGGGGCGGAACTGAAGCCGCCGCATTTGTCGGCGCAGGGCTTCGAACTGGTCGGCGGCCGCCTGCTGCCGGGCGAGGCCGGGCCGGTGGCGCAGTTCATGTACCAGGACGCGCGCGGCCAGCGCCTGACGCTGTATGTCAGGCGCGACACGCAGGACAGCCGCGAGACCGCCTTCCGCTACGCGCGGGAAAACGGCGTCGGCGTGTTCTACTGGCTGGACGGGCGTTTCGGCTATGCCCTTTCCGGCGAGATGGAAAAACCGGATCTGCTGCGCATCGCCACCGCCGTCTACCAGCAGCTGAACCCGTAAGCTTTCGCCGGCGGAAGCGGTCTACTCGGCATGCTGATCAAGCGCCCTGAAGACATCCCGCCCTCCGAGATCACCCCTCGCGCCCTGTTCGAGCGCCGCCGCGCCTTCATCAAGGCCGCCGGCGCCCTCGCCCTGGCCGCCGGGATGCCGGGCCCTGCCTGGTCGCGCGAAGCCCTTCCCGGCCTGCAGAAGAGCCCCTACAGCACGCTGGAGCCGCCGAACAGCCTGCGCGACATCTCCACCTACAACAACTTCGTCGAATTCGGCTTCGGCGGCAAAAGTCAGCCCGCGGAACGCGCCGGCGCCATGAAGACGCGGCCGTGGACCGTCAGCGTCGAGGGACTGGTTCAGAAACCGCGCACCCTCGCCATCGAGGACATCTTGAAGGTCGCGCCGCTCGAGGAGCGCATCTACCGCCTGCGCTGTGTCGAGGGCTGGTCGATGGTGATCCCGTGGGTCGGATTTCCCCTCGCCGCCCTGCTGAAGCAGGTCGAGCTGCTGGGCAGCGCGAAGTTCGTCGAGTTCGTCACCCGCATGGATCCGGTCGCCATGCCCGGCCTGCGCCAGCCCTTCCTCGACTGGCCCTACACCGAAGGCCTGCGCCTCGACGAGGCGCTGCATCCGCTCACCATCATGGCGGTCGGCCTCTACGGCGAGGAACTGCCGAACCAGAACGGCGCGCCGCTGCGCCTCGTCGTGCCGTGGAAATACGGCTTCAAGAGCGGCAAGTCGATCGTCAGGATCCGCCTTGTCGACCAGGCGCCGAGGACGACCTGGAACCTCGCCCAGCCCGAGGAATACGGCTTCTACGCCAACGTCAATCCCGACGTCAGCCACCCGCGCTGGAGCCAGGACAAGGAGCGCCGCATCGGCGAGTTATTCAAGCGCAGGACCCTGCCCTTCAACGGCTACGCCGAACAGGTGGCCTCGCTCTACGCCGGCATGGATCTGCGAAAATTCCATTGATGCAACCGACGCCCGCCCGGCTCGGCGCCCTCAAGGCCGCGCTCTTCGTTCTATGTCTCGTGCCGCTGGCCCAGCTCGGCTGGCTGGGCTGGAAGGGCGGGCTCGGCGCCACCCCGATCGAGTTCATCACGCGCCACCTCGGCACGTGGACCCTGAATTTCCTGCTCGTCACGCTGGCGGTGACGCCGGCGCGCCACCTCAGCGGCTGGCACTGGCTGATGCGCCTGCGGCGCATGCTCGGGCTCTACGCCTTCTTCTACGCGCTGCTGCACTTCCTGACGTATCTCTGGCTCGACCAGTTCTTCGACTGGTCCTCCATCGTCAAGGACATCGCCAAGCGCCCCTTCATCACCGCCGGCTTCACCGCCTTCGTGATGCTGATCCCGCTGGCGGCGACCTCGAACGCGGCGATGGTGAAACGCCTCGGCGGCCGGCGCTGGACGCAGCTGCATCGCGCGGTCTACGCCGTCGCCATCGTCGGCGTCGTCCACTACTGGTGGCTGGTGAAGAAGGACATCACGCTGCCGCTGCTCTACGCCGCGCTGCTCGGCACGCTGCTGGGCTTTCGCGCGCTGCGCCTGTCGCGCGAACGGCAGCGGCAACTGGCGGCCTACTCCAGGCCGCGCTGATCTCGCAGGAAGCGCGCCTTCTGCTTCGCGCGTTTCATTTCCTGAACCGAACGATTGAACGGCCGTCGGCCGTTTCCTTCGGCTCCGCCTTCCAGGCATGGCCGTAGACGATCTCGAAGGTGGCCGGCAGGCGCCCGTCGCGCCGCTGTGCTTCCCAGGCGCGGAAGACGCGTCGCCCCTCGCGGAAACCCAGCGCGCCGAACAGGCCGTCGCGCACGCCGAGCCGGCGCTGGTCGCGCAGCAGACCGCGCGGGCCGGCGTAGGCGAATGTGATGCGCTCCATTTCCATCACCGGATCGGCGAAGCCCGCCGCGAGCAGCATGTCGCCGAAGTCGTGCATGTCGTGAAAGCGGCGCAGCGTCGTCGCGCCCGCGGCGCGCAGCTCCTTCAGCGTGTCCGGCCCGAGCGCGCTGAACATGAGCAGGCCGCCCGTCTCCAGCACCCGATGCAGCTCGCGCAGGGCAGGCAGGGGATCGTCGAGCCAGTGCAGCATCAGGTTGGACCAGGCCAACCCAAGCGTGCCGCTCATGAGCGGCAGCTCCCGCACGTCGCCGGCGATGCAGCGCGGCGCGCGGCGGCGCAGCCTGTCGATCATGGGAACGCGTCGCTTCACCTCGGCCAGCATCGCCGGAGCGTAGTCGATCGCCAGGGGAAGCGTTTGCGGATAGCGCGCCTGCAGCGCACGGATGCCATCGCCGGTGGCGCAGCCGATGTCGGCGACGCGGGCGGGAGCGAGCCTGATGAACTCGAGCTTCGCCGTCATGCGCAGGCTGACTTCCTTCGCCAGCACCGCCGCCTCGTCATAGCTGGCAGCGGCTGCGCAAAAGTCAGCCTGCATCAGACGGCGCGCAACCCCAGGCGCTCGAAGAGCCGTTCGTCACGGTCGGCTTCCGGGTTACCGGTGGTGAGCAGCTTGTCGCCGTAGAAGATGGAGTTCGCGCCGGCGAGAAAGCACAGCGCCTGCAGCTCGTCCGACATTTCCTGGCGGCCGGCGGAGAGGCGCACAAGGCTCTTCGGCATGGTGATGCGGGCGGCGGCGATGGTGCGCACGAATTCGAAAGGGTCGATCGGGGAGGCCGACGCCAGCGGCGTGCCCGGCACCGGCACCAGGTTGTTGATCGGCACGGATTCCGGCGGCGGGTCCATGTTGGCCAACTCGGCGATGAGGCCGGCGCGGCCGGCGCGCGTCTCGCCCATGCCGACGATGCCGCCGCAGCAGACGTTGATGCCGGCCTCGCGCACCTTGTGCAGCGTGTCGAAGCGGTCGGCCTGGCTGTGGGTGGTGACGATCTTGCCGTAGAACTCCGGCGCGGTGTCGAGGTTGTGGTTGTAGTAGTCGAGGCCGGCGGCCTTCAACTGCTCGGCCTGGCCTTCCTTGAGCATGCCCAAGGTGACGCAGGTCTCCATGCCGAGCGCCTTGACGGCGCGGATCATCTCGCTCACCTGCTCGAGGTCCTTGTCCTTCGGCCCGCGCCAGGCGGCGCCCATGCAGAAGCGGCTGGCGCCCTTCTCCTTGGCGGCCTGGGCGGCGGCGACCACTTCGTCTATCTCCATCAGGGATTCCTTTTCCAACCCGGTGTGGTGGCGCGCCGCCTGCGAGCAATACCCGCAATCCTCCGAGCAGCCGCCGGTCTTCACCGACAGCAGGGTGGAACGCTGCACGCTGTTGGCGTCGAAATGGGCGCGGTGCACCTGTTGGGCCTGGAAGAGCAAATCGTTGAAAGGCAGTTCGAACAGCGCCAGGATCTCGGCTGCAGTCCAGCGTTTCTGCCTGAGTGAGTCCTTGCTCGCGCGCTCGGCGGTGGCTGTCTTCATGGCGGGAAATAGCTTCGGATAGAATCGGAGCGGGGATGATCGTTCAAGGGTGGGGGCTTGTCAATTTTCCGGACGACAATTCAGGCTCTGACGCGCCTGCTGCCGCAGGATTGCTTCGTCTGCGGCCAGGCCAGCGGCGAGCGCTTGCTCTGCGCCGCCTGCGAGACCGACCTGCCGCACCTGGCCGGCCCGCGCTGCCCGGTCTGCGCCCTGCCCACTGCGGCTGGGGCCGTCTGCGGCGCCTGCCAGAGTGCGCCACCGCATTTCGACGCGACGATGGCAGCATTTCGATACGCCTTTCCGGTGGAACACCTCGTCCAGGGCCTGAAGTACCGCCATCGCCTGCCGCTCGCCGGCTGGCTGGCCGACGCGCTCGCGGCACGCATCGATCCGGCCGGGCTCGATGGCATCATCCCCCTGCCGCTCTCGGCGCTGCGCATGAGGGAACGCGGCTTCAACCAGGCGCAGGAAATCGCCCGGCCGCTGGCCTGGCGCCTCGGCCTGCCGCTCGTTTCCGACGCCTGCTTTCGCGTGCACGACGGCGCGCCGCAAGCGAGCCTGCCGTGGAAGGAACGCCAGGCCAACATCCGCCACGCCTTCGAATGCCGCGCCGACTTGGCCGGAAAGCGCGTCGCGGTGGTTGACGATGTCATGACCACCGGCGCGACGCTGAACGAGTTCGCGCGCACATTGAAGCTGCATGGAGCGGTACGGGTCGAAAACTGGGTGGCGGCGCGGACGCTGCCGAATTGAACTACTGCAGTTGCCGGAGCTTCTGCTCGACGAAGCGATCGAGTTCGGCCGACAGGGTGCCGCTGGCGCGCGCCCTCTGGTAGGCCTCGCGCGCCTCGGCGCCGCGGCCGTCGGCTTCCAGCGAGATGCCGAGGCCCATCCACCACACGCCGGCCTGGGGCGCGAGGCGCAGGGCCGCCTGGTACTCGGTCACGGCCTCCTTGTGAAAAGTCAGTCGCTGCAGCACGGCGGCATGCAGCGCATGGTACTCGGCGTTGCCGCTGCCGCCCCCGCGCGCTGCCTGCAGCGTGTCTGCGGCGCCGCGCAGGTCGCCCCGCTCGATCTGCAGGCGCGCCATGCGCATCGCCAGTTGCGGCTGGCCTGGCAGCACACCCAGCCCTTCCTCGAGCAACGCCAGGGCGTCGGCTGAACGTTGTTGTTCCGCGAGCAGGTTGGCCGCCGCCACTCGGGCATAGACGTGGGCCGGATCGGTCTGCAGGGCCGTGACGAATCCGGCCAGGGCGTCCTGCTGCCGCCCCTGGTTGAGCAGGCCGAGCGCCTTGCGGTATTCGCTTTCCGCCCGCTCCTTCGCAGGTACGTTGCGCACTTTCTTCTCGATGACGGCCGGCGCGGCCGGCTCCTTGCGCGTCGGCCGCGCCGTCGCGCTTTCCTGCTGCGCTTCCCGCGGCAGGGAGATGGATGTGGCCACTTTGAGTTCGCGCTCTTCGACCGGCGCCTCGGCCTTCGGTGCGGCGGGGGCCACTGCGGGCGCCGGCTTTGCAGAGGGCATCGCCTTCGCCGCTTCCGCGGGCGTGGGCGCGACAGGCACTGCCGGCGTGGCAGGGGGAGCGCTTGCAGGCGCGGCGGCAGGAACCGCGACAGGCTGAAGAGGGGCCGCCTCGGCGGGCACCGGCTGCACCGGCACGGGCGCAGGCGGCGGCGCGACGGGCGCGGCGACGATCGGCTTCGCCACCGGCACGGATGGCGGCGGGGCCGGCCACTCCTGCATCTCGGTCCATAACATGAAGCCGCCCATCACCACGGCCGCGCCCACGGCCAACAGCGCCACCGGCCGCAGCCAGCTGGCTTCGCGCGTGGCGGGCAGGGGTCGCACGTCCTTCGAAAGCATGTCGCCCGGGTCGGCGGCACGTCGCGCCTCCAGGTCCTGCAGCATGCGGTTGATGAGACTCATCGGCTCGCCGGTCTCACCAGAACGCCCAGCGTGGCATGCGCACGCCCTCGGTATCGCCGATCGCCGTCTTGACGTGCCCGGCCGACACCTGCTGGCGGCCCTCGCCGTAGGCCGACAGAAGCGCCTTGTGCGCGAGGATGTTCACCAGCCGCGGCGTGCCCGAGGTGACCTTGTGGATGAGGCGGCTGGCGCCCGGCTTGAAGACGCGCTCGCCGCGATGCCCCGCCACATGCAGGCGGTGCGCGAGGTACAGCTCCATCTCGTTGCGCTTCAGGCCGCCGAGGCGGTAGCTGAAGGAAATGCGCTGGCGCAATTGGCGCACCGAAGGATTGGCGAGCTTGGTGTCGAGCTCGGGCTGGCCGAAGAGCACCAGCTGCAGCAGCTTGCGCTTTTCCGTCTCGAGGTTGGAGAGCAGGCGCAGCACCTCCATGGTTTCCAGCGGCATCGCCTGCGCCTCGTCGAGGCAGACCACGACCGATTTGCGCTGCTCGGCGAACCCCACCAGCGTCAGGCTGAGCGACTTGAGCAGGTGATACTGGTCGGCGTCCCGCGGCAACTCGACGCCCAGTTCCTCCGCCAGGGCCATCAGCAGGGTGCGCGGCTCGAGGTAGGGGTTGGGCAGGAAGGCGGTGACGAACTCCCCATCCAGCGCCGAGAGGAAACGCCGGCACAGCAGCGTCTTGCCGGTGCCGACCTCGCCGGTGATCTTGATGAAGCCCTCTCCGCTCTTGACGGCGATGAGCAGGGTGTTGAGCGCTTCCTGGTGCGCCGTCGTGGAGAAGGCAAAACTCGTATCCGGCGTGATGCCGAAGGGCAGCTCGTTCAGGCCAAAGTGATGTAAGTACATCTCGCTCCTCCAGTCATGCCTACTTGGGCGGCGCCTGTCTCAGCTCGGGCAGCACCATGTTCTGGATGCGATCACGAGTGCGCTCGAGATCGTCCGCCCACTGTTTGTCGCTGTGGATCACGGTGGGCTTGATCAGCACCACCACTTCATGTTTGGTCAGTTCCTTGCTGCCCTGCTTGAACAGGCCGCCAAGGCCGGAGGTGACGTCGCCGGCTCCCGGCACCTTGCTCGAGCCGTCGCGCTGGATCTGCTGCATGAGGCCGCCGATGGCAACGATGTTGCCATCCTGCACGCGCACGATGGTGTCGCTCTCGTTGAGGTCGCTCGAGGCGAGCGGCAGCGTGAAGGTGCCGAGCGTGCCCAGATCGAGGTTCTTGTGTTGCTACGCGTTAAAAATTCCCCAGATTTTCTGAGTTCTGCGCGTTCAAAATTACCCAGGGTGATTAACCTCCGCTGCTCGATTGTTGAGCAGGGAAGTCGAGGAGATGATCACCATGAAGCAAC
>Ga0194119_10001769_pt1 | contig 38447 bp, 30 predicted proteins | sample TA2MahC100mmetaG_FD_148620 | JGI IMG/M metagenome (GOLD analysis project Ga0194119, IMG submission 148620) | Freshwater microbial communities from Lake Tanganyika, Tanzania - TA2015018 Mahale Deep Cast 100m | ecosystem: Environmental > Aquatic > Freshwater > Lake | place: Tanzania: Lake... | reverse complement strand
ATGGCCCTTGAGGTAGACCACCCAGCATTTCCGCCGGGCGCGGGCGCAGGGGTTCCCGCTCGCCTCCTGGTGCAACTCGTCCAATTGCGCTTCGGTCAGTTCCAGGTCGATCATCTTCAGGCTCCAACGCGGGATGTTCAAAGCCACATTGTTAACCCGCCTTGGGCTGGACGTAAATCCGAAAATTTAGCCGCGCGGAGTATATCTATCTATAGATACGGTTGTCCGCTCACACGGCTTCCTTATTCTGAACACCGCTGCTTGCCGTTGCCCCCGCGCCAAAGTCCGGCCCTTCGCCATCGTTTACCTGGATAGCGTGTTTGGCACGATTTCGGATTATCCCGAGTCTGCATTCAACCTCAACGTGGGCGAACCCGACCCGCTCAAGGGCCCCACGGATGTAGGGACCGGCCATGGTGTTGCCGAGGTTCAATTATCGACGTTGGTCAAGAATCTAAACGAGCGGTTCGGCACCGAATTCACTCCAGCCGACCAGTTCTTTTTCGACCAGGTCCGTGAAACCGCCGCGGCTGATGAAAAGCTCCAGCAGGCGGTGTTGGCCAACACGCTGAAGAATTTCGAGCCCGTCTTTAATCAGCAACTGGAAGATCTTCTGGTCGAGCGAATGGATGGCAACGAGGAAATTTTTGTTCGCTTGATGAACGACGAGGCCTTTCGCCAGGTCGCCGCGGCTTATTTGATGCGGGCGGTGTATGAGCAGGTGAGGGCGGGTGGATGATGCCGACGGTACCCGGCGGGTGGTCCCAGACTGCAACAGGCGGCATGCGGGCCTATCCTTTGCCGCCGCGCTCGGACTTGAGTTGACCGATCATGCGGTAAAGCGTGCGTTCCCCCACCCCCAGCACCTTGGCGACCGCCGCGCGTCGTCCCTGATGCCGTTCCAGCAGCAATGCCAGGTAACTTTGCTCGATTTCCGCCAAGGTCGGCTCATGATCGAAGGTCAGGGTGACCACGCTCGTGCTGTGATTTGCCGTCGTGCCAGGCTTGGGCAGGGTCAGATGCTCCTGATCGATTTTCATCTTGTTGCCGGACAGGATGACGGCCCGTTCGATGACATTCCGCAACTCGCGAACATTCCCTGGCCAGTCATAGCTCACGAGAGAATGTTCCGCGACTTCGCTCATGCGTTTACCGATCCTGCGCGTCACGCTGGGGTGGGATAGAAAGTATCGGGCGATCGGCAGGATGTCGTCGCGCCGCTCGCGCAAGGGCGGCACTTCGACCACAAAGGCATTCAAGCGATACAGTAAATCCTGGCGGAATTCCCCACGACTCGCCATATCGGCAAGATCTCGGTTGGTGGCCGCAAGGATGCGGACTTCCGCGATGAGATCCTCGGTGCCACCGAGGCGCCGGAAGCGTTTGGTTTCGAGTACACGTAAGAGTTTGGCCTGGATGGCGGGTGGAATTTCACCAATCTCGTCCAGAAACACGGTGCCGCCACTGGCATGTTCGATCAGCCCGGTTTTCCGCTGCACGGCGCCGGTGAAGGCGCCTCGCTCGTGCCCAAACAGTTCCGACTCGAACAGCGCCTCCTGCAAGGAGCAACAGTCCACTGCAACGAATGGGTGAGCCACTCGCAAACTCAGGCGATGTATCTCCTGAGCCACCTTTTCCTTGCCAACCCCGCTCTCACCCAGAATCAATACCGTCGCGTCGGTGGGCGCGACGGCCTGTAGATTGTCCAGTAACCGCCGCAGCGGTGGGCTGTTGCCTATCAACAGGCTCGGCTCTTCCTGCCGGAGCAGATGGGTATAAAAATCGCCGGTCCGGTACAGCATCGCGTTATCAATGATGCGGCGTATCGCACCGACCAATTCCGCCGTATCCACGGGTTTGACGAGAACTTCGGCTATCCCCAGGCGCAAGGCTTGCAGAGTGTCCTCACTGGCGACATCCTTGGAGAGCAGCATCAACACGGAATGTACCGCCGCCCAGCGCTTGATCACCGATTTGTTGACGTCTTTTGGCCAGGGATGATCGATGAGAATCAAGTCAGGGTGTTCAGCGGTCGGTTCCGTCTCATGCGTCATTCCATGGGTGTAAAGGCCGACACTGTAACCTTGCTCCTTCAGAGCCATGCCGAGATTCTGGCGGGATGATGCCTCTCCACCGACTAGTAGAATATGTTCGTTCATGGCTCAAGCGGTTGTGGACGGTTGCTGCGATTAAGGATGACCCAATTTAACCCATTCCTGCCATTCTGGCAGCAAATAACCGTCAAATAACCGTCGATCGTCAAAAGTTTTCTCGCCGACACGTTGCCCGGGAGCGCTGACTCGACCCTGAGCTGGCCTGACCTGGCAGCGTGACGCCCCTGGTCACCGGATTCGCGGCGTGCAAGAGACAATGCTCCGGCACTTCCATCGCCCAAGCCGCCAAGGATCGGCAATCCCGGTGGAGTCCTCTAATCATGTCCGGATTGCCCGCTTCGGCAATACCCGTCAAACTTCAAGGCCGGATTTTCGATGACCCAAACTCCACCTGTCGTGCCCTCACGTTCCGCCATGAATACTTCGTCCCTGCCTCTCGAACTGTTGGCGCCGGCCAAGACGGCCGATATCGGCATCGCGGCCGTCAATCATGGCGCGGATGCCATTTACATCGGTGGACCGGGATTCGGGGCCCGGCATCATGCCGGCAACGACCTCGCCGCTATCGAACGGCTGACCCGTCATGCCCATCGCTATAACGCCCGTGTCTTCGTGACGCTCAACACCATCCTCCGCGATGATGAACTGGACAGCGCCCGCCGTCTGGCCTGGCAGGTCTACGAGGCCGGCGCCGACGCCCTGATCGTGCAGGACATGGGTTTGGTGATGCTGGATTTGCCGCCCATTCAGCTCCATGCCAGCACCCAATGCGATATACGCACCCCGGAGAAGGCCCGTTTCCTGCAAGATGTGGGTTTCTCTCAGATCGTGGCGGCCCGCGAATTGACTCTGGACCAGGTCCGCGCCGTGGCGGCGGTGCTGGATCGGGCCGTACTGGAATTCTTTGTCCATGGCGCGTTGTGCGTGGCCTACAGCGGGCAGTGCTATATCAGTCACGCCCATACCGGTCGCAGCGCCAACCGGGGCGATTGTTCGCAGGCTTGCCGTTTGCCCTATGAGGTATTGGACGGGCAGGGCCGTATCGTGGCGCATCGGAAGCACGTGCTGTCGGTCAAGGACAACGACCAGAGCGGCAACCTGCGGGCGCTGGTGGAAGCCGGGGTGCGGAGTTTCAAGATCGAAGGCCGCTACAAGGACCTGGCGTACGTGAAGAATATCACCGGCCACTACCGCGGCTTGCTGGACGGGTTGTTGGCGGAGCGGTCCGATCTGCGCCGCACCTCTAGCGGCACGACGCGGCTGTTCTTCACCCCCGATCCGGAGCGCAGTTATAACCGCGGCGGCACCGATTACTTCGTCCATGGCCGCCAGGAGGACATCGGCGCCTTCGACACGCCGCGGCATGCCGGGTTGCCGCTGGGCTGGGTGGTCAACACCGCCGCCGATCATTTCGATCTCGAACTCCAGGAGGGCATCGCGCCTCTCAACAACGGCGACACTCTCACATATTTCGACCTGCAACAGGGTTTGCAGGGCTTCCGCGTCAATATCGCCGAGCCACTGGGCGGCCCGCGCTGGCGAGCCTTCCCCAACGAGCCTGTGGCCGGATTCAGGGATTTACGCCAAGGCGTGGCGCTTTCGCGTAGCCGTGACATGGCCTGGGAGCGGCTGATGGAGAGCGACCGCACCGCCGAACGGCGCATCGCCGTGGATCTGACGCTGATCGAAACGCCCGACGGCCTGGCCTTGCAACTGCGGGACGAGGACGGCCACGCCGCCTATGTCGAAATCGCGCACGAACGCCAGGCTGCTCGCGATTCGGTCCGCGCCGAAGCCGGGATGCGGGACGCCGTGAGCAAGCTGGGCAATACCCTGTTCGAGGCACGGGTAATCGCCGTTCAGCCCCTGGAACGGGACCGGCCCGGTTTCTGGCCCGCCTCGGTGCTGAACGCGCTGCGTCGCGACGGCATCGGCGTCCTGGAACAGGCCCGCGAGGAGGCCTGGACCCGGTTGCCGCGCGCCACTCCGGTGGAACCGCCCGCCGCCTATCCCGGCGATAGCCTCAGCTATCTCGCCAACGTCTACAACCACGAAGCTCAGCGGTTCTACCTGAAGCATGGTGTCCAGGTGGTCGACGCCGCCTACGAGAGCCATGAGGCGCTGGGCGAGGTGAGCCTGATGATCACCAAGCACTGCGTCCGCTACTCGCTGTCGCTGTGTCCGAAACAAACCAAGGGGGTGACGGGCGTACAGGGCACGGTGAAGGCCGAACCGCTGCAACTCGTCAACGGCAAGGAGAAGCTGACGCTACGGTTCGACTGCAAGGCCTGTGAGATGCACGTGGTGGGCAAGATCAAGCGTGCCGTCCTGAATGCGGCGGCGGAGCAGCCGCTGCGCTTCTATCGCAGCCGGCCGCGGGCCCCGGCGGTGGGTTGAAACTGCTCCGGTCGTGACCAGCAGCCACAGGAAAGCCGCACAGTGCGGATACGGGTTTGATGGAGCGTCGAGATGTCCAGTGCCAGCACCCCCCAAACCGAGATAGCCGCCCGGTTTGACGACATTCTTGGGCGCGCCAGCCGGGTGTATATCGTCCTCTGCCGCGCGCGAATCGAGGATTTTTGCGCCCGGCATTTCAGTTTCGAGGGCGCCTGGCGCATTCATCGCAAGGCCCTTGGGCATGATCTCTGGAAAGTGCCGGTCAATGCGCTGTGGGCGATCCCCTATCTGGCCAGCCAGGGATTGTCAGTGGTATCCAGAACGCTTGGCTGGAACCAGGCAGCGGAACGGCTAAGTCACCTTCCTCCCGGCTTCCAGACCGCCGTGGCGCGCGAAATCGAATGGTTGATCCATACCGAATTACTGCAACTGCCCATTCAACAGCAGGGCCGGCAGTCAACTCAGGATTCCTTGCTGGCTCTGCTGATGAGCGACGAGGAGGTCGCACGGCAACTGGGCAGTGAATGGCAGACCCTTGCCGCCCTGGATCGCCATGGCCGCGCCCGTGACAAGCTGGAGGAGTACCTGATGGTTTATGCGGGCAGTCGGGTGGCCGCCAACGATCTCGCGGGTTCCCTGCTGTCGATGGCGGCTGGCGCCGCCGCCTTACAGAAGTTCACTCCGGGTGCGGTGGCCTTGGGCACGGCATCCGCGGCGGTTCTGGCTCAGGAAATCGCCATCGCCAACTTCGCGCTGGGACCGGCACTCGGCTCTCTCTACTATGGGCTGTTTCCCGCCGCCGCCTCCACCGGTCTCATTGTTGCGAGCGTCAGCAGTTTGATGGCGGCGCTGGGTGTCATTGCCGCGTTCTCCGGGATAGTGACGGATCCCTTGCAAAGCCTGCTGGGTCTTCATCAACGCCGATTGCACAAATTGCTCGATGCCCTGGATGCCCAACTCCAGGGCCAGGGCGGTCAATTCAAGCTGCATGATGCCTACCTGGCCCGTGTTCTGGATCTCATCGACCTCATTCGTGGCGCGGCCCGAATCGTCAAGTGAATCCCCGGCATCCTGCTTGAGGCGAGCTTTTCAGCCATGCCGTTTGATTTGGGAACCTGGCCTGATGCTGATTACATCCAAAGCATGCATGTTGGCAAACCCTCGACCGTTAAGGGTAGACCGGTGTCGCCCAAGGCAAGTCCGCGTCAGCGAGACTTACCGATAGACGTTTGGCCGGTATCCGACCGTTAACCATTTGAAGGCTGTCATCAATGAACACACGCCCAACCAGCGGCTTTGCCCGGATGATCCCGATCGGTCTCATTGGCAATGTCATGGAATGGTACGACTTTGCCGTCCATGGGTTTTTTGCCGCGGTCATAGGCAAGCTCTTTTTCCCGGCCGACAATCCGGCCATCTCCCTCATTGCCTCCTTTGGCGCCTTTGCGGCTGGCTTTCTGGTGCGTCCCCTGGGTGGGCTGCTGTTTGGCAGGATCGGCGATCGGATGGGGCGGCAACGGGCGATGCTAGTTTCGATCCTCTCCATGGCCGTGCCCACGGTCATGATGGGATTCCTGCCACCTATGCGACCGCTGGAATCCTGGCCCCCATTCTGATCGTTGCCCTGCGGATGGTGCAGGGCCTGTCAGTGGGCGGCGAATTCACCAGCTCCCGGGTGTATCTGGCCGAGCAAGCCCCGCCCCAGCGCAGGGTCCTGCTGGCCATTTGGGGTAACTGGGGTGCGTCCGCCGGAATTCTGGTGGGATCCGGCGTGGGCTGGTAGCCTTGGCGGGCTGGCGGATTCGACATGGACTCCACAACGAATCCCCCATCAAAGCCACCGTAAAGTCCTGTGAGGGCTGTTTTCACCACCTACCGGCGGGATGTTCTCAGGGTGGCGCTCCTGAATATCGGCTCCGGTGTCGCCTTCTATACGGCATTTGTCTACGCCGTCAGTTATATCCGTACTATCGACCACCTGTCGGAAAGCCTGGCACTGGAGGTCAACACCGAAGCCATGTTGCTGCTTCTGGTGGTTCTGCCGCTGTCGGCCTGGTTGTCCGACCGTTTCGGCCGCAGGCTTCTGCCGATAGGCGCCTACAGCGCGCTCTTCGTGTGCGCCGTGCCGCTGTTTCATCTCATCCACTCCCGGCAGGAAGCATTGATTTTGCTGGCGGATCTGGATTCGCCATGATTCTTGGCCTCATGACCGGCGGAATCGTTGCCGCCAATATTGATGCCCCGGGCCATTCGCTGCACGGGGCTAGCCTTTGCCTACAATGCCTCCATCGGACTATTCGGGGGGCCCCCCGATGGTGGCGGCTTGGCTCATCATGGCTACGGCCAATCCCGTGGCCCCGGCTTACTGGGTCATGGGCGCCGCCGCCATCTCACTGCTGACCCTGATTCTGTCGGTTCCCGAAACGCGAGACCTGGAAATTTGAAGACCGCGGAGGTCGAACCCCTCAAATCAAGGTGTTGGCGGGTCAACCGCTAAAAAATCCGGCGCCCATCCGCAGTGGCCATGGAGGGGCAAACCTACATGCCTGCAAACTTGTGCGGTGATTGATCGCCCGAATCGCGTTGCACTGGGGCTGGAATGGATCATCCGTGCGGAGAGATCGCAGGGTCCCATGATCCTGGCAGCAACCAGGATTTGTCTGATATCGCCTGAAGAATTCTCTGCAAGGCCTTGATTATTCACACTGCGGCAATTTGCCCCGTGGCTTTCGGATAGCGTGGACCGCCGTGTTGCAATACACTCAGCAGTTGAGGAACCCAACCGAAGGAAACAAGCCATGCTAGCCCCAGAATTACAACAAGTACTCAATGCCGCACATCGTGACCCATTCACCGTTCTTGGCAGGCACTTCGAAGGTGATCGACTGCGGATCAGGGCGCTGATTCCCCGCGCGGAATCGGTGTCGATCGCCGATGGTGGTCATGCGATGCACCGGGTCGAAGGCACGGATATCTTTGAATGGTGGGGCGGCGCCGATCAGGTGCCGGAGCGTTATCGGTTGATCTGGCGCGACGACGAGCATCGCGAACACATCGCCCATGATCCCTATTGCTATCCCCCGCAATTATCCGATTTCGACCTGCATCTTTTCGGGGAAGGCAAACACTGGCATGCTCATCGTCTGCTGGGCGCGCGCGTGCATGAGACCGAAGGTGCGGCCGGCGTGCTGTTTTCCGTCTGGGCCCCGCATGCGGCGCGGGTCAGCGTGGTAGGCGACTTCAACCGCTGGGATGGGCGCGCCCACATGATGCGCGTCCACGGCAGCGGGGTCTGGGAACTGTTCATCCCCGATATCAGCCCCGGCATCGTCTACAAGTTCGAGATCAGAGCGCGCAACGGCGATGTCTTTCTCAAGACCGATCCCTTTGGTCGCCGTTTCGAACTCCGGCCCGCCACGGCCTCCATCGTCGAGCCGGCCGACACTTTCCAATGGCAGGATCAATCCTGGTTGCAAGCACGGGCGGAATTCGACTGGCAACATCGCCCCATGTCGATCTACGAGGTGCATCTCGGTTCATGGCTGCGCGGGCCGGAAGGTGAATTGCTGAACTACCGCGAAATTGCCCCGCGTCTGGTCGCTCATGCCAAAGGGCTGGGATTCACGCATATCGAGTTGATGCCGATTACCGAACACCCCTACGACAAATCCTGGGGTTATCAGACCACTGGCTACTACGCACCGACCAGCCGCTTTGGCAGCCCCGATGATTTCCGCTGGTTCGTGGATTACTGCCACCAGCATGATATGGGCGTCATCCTCGACTGGGTGCCGGCCCACTTCCCGAAGGACGCCCATGGCCTGGCCTGGTTCGACGGCACCGCACTTTTCGAGCATGCGGATCCACGTCTGGGTGAGCACAAGGATTGGTCCACCCTGATCTTCAATTTTGGTCGCTATGAGGTGAAGAATTTCCTCATTTCCAGTGCCTTGTTCTGGTTGGAGGAGTACCACATCGACGGGTTGCGGGTGGATGCGGTGGCGTCCATGCTCTATCTGGATTACTCACGGAAGGAAGGCGAGTGGGTTCCCAACAAGTACGGTGGGCGCGAGAATCTGGAAGCGATCGATTTCATGCGCCAGTTGAACGAGGTCACCCATGTGGCGGCGCCGGGCGCGCTGATCATGGCCGAGGAATCCACGTCCTGGCCGCAAGTGACCAAGCCCACCTCCTCGGGTGGTCTGGGCTTCGACCTCAAGTGGAACATGGGCTGGATGAACGACACGTTGCGCTACATGGAAAAAGAGTCGATTCATCGCCAGTATCACCACGGCGAGTTGACCTTCAGCCTGATCTATGCCTTCTCCGAGAACTTCCTGTTGCCGTTCTCCCATGATGAAGTGACGCACGGCAAGCGGTCCATGCTGTACAAGATGCCCGGCGACGAATGGCAGCGTTTTGCCAATCTGCGGCTGCTGTATGTCTACATGTTTACTCACCCGGGCAAGAAGCTCCTGTTCATGGGCAGCGAGTTTGCCCAGGGCGAGGAATGGAACAGCACCGAGGCCATGGACTGGTATGTGCGGGATTATCCCTTCCATCAGGGCGTGGAGCGCCTGGTCGGTGATCTGAACGCACTCTATACCCGCGAGCCCGCGCTGTATGCGCTGGACTTCGACTGGCAGGGTTTCGAGTGGATCGACTGCAACGATCACCAGAATTCGGTCTTGATCTACCTGCGGCGGGTCGAGGAGCAATTCGTGGTGGTGGTCATCAATTTCACACCGGTGCCGCGCGATAATTTCCGGATAGGCGTGCCGGCGCTCGGAACCTATGAAGAGATCATGAACTCCGACGCCAACGCCTATGCCGGCAGCGGCGTCGGTAACAGTGGCAGAACCCTGGTGGCGGATGATCTGGCGTGGATGAATCGAGCCCATTCCCTGGAGATCAACCTGCCGCCGCTGGCCGGCATCGTACTCAAGCTGAAACCTGAACCGGTTGCCGCTGGGGTCGTTGACGTGAAGGCGGAGGATGCCGGGTCGGACGCCGAGGAATGAAGCAGGCTTTCCACCTTTCCCGATAACACCCATGCGAAGAGCAGCGACTGTTGAGCACCCTGTTCCCTCATTCTAGGAAAACTCACCATGGCGAAAAATCCTACACCTACCCCTCCCAAAGGCAATAACGCCGAGGCGACCTCGGTAAAGACAACAACGACGACCGAACCGGCGGCGAAACCAGAGGTCGCCCCGGCGGCGGTGGCCAAGCCAGCTTCATCAGCGGTGTCGCCGACGCCAGTAAAACCCGCCGCTACCCCAGCGCCCGCCGTGAAATCCGAAAAGGGCGAAGCCAAGCCTGCTGAAGAGACCAAGGCGCCTGCCGCGGCAGCGGCTGCCAAACTCGCGCCGGCGGTGACGAAACCGCCAGCCATGACGGCAGAGGCAAGCAAAGCCAGCACGCCTGGCCTGGTGACCGGGTCCGCAACAATGGCGGAAACCGTAACCGAGCCCGTTGCTTCGGCGTCCATGTCGACCTCGACCAAATCCTCCGTCGAGACCGCCAAAGCCGTGGAACGGCCCGGCGTCAGCGCCCCAGCCGTTGAGGCGTCGACCCAGAACGAGCCGGCCGTGGCACAGGCTGCTCCCGCTTCGGTAGCCGCCCCCGCCGAGCCCCGGTCCATGAATGTGGAAGAGCCCCTGCCGGTCGAGGAACCGGCGCCGGTCGAGGAGCCGCCGGCCGTATTCCATTCCCATCATCCTCGGGATCTGTTCATCGTTCAGATCGCGCCGGAAATGGCCCCGGTGGCCAAGGTGGGCGGCTTGGCCGATGTGGTGTTCGGGCTGACCCGGGAACTGGCGATTCGCGGCAATCACGTCGAAACCATCCTGCCCAAATATGACTGCCTGCGGTATGACCATATCTATGGTTTGCAGATCGATTACCAGGATCTCTGGGTTCCCTGGTATGACGGCGCCATCCATTGCACCGTCTATTTCGGGTTTGTCTATGATCGGCGCTGCTTCTTCATCGAACCCCACTCCAACGACAATTTTTTCAATCGTGGCAGCGTTTATGGTTTTCAGGACGACGTCATGCGCTATGCCTTTTTCACCCGGGCGGCCATGGAATTCCTGTGGAAGGCCAACAAACATCCGGATGTGATTCATTGCCATGATTGGCAAACCGCACTCGCGCCGGTCTACCTGTATGAGTTTTACCAGCGCATGGGGATGACACACCCCCGCGTCTGCCTCACCATCCACAACTATCAGCACCAGGGTGTGACAGGCGGTGAATTGTTGAAGGCCACGGGTCTGCACGATCCTGGACGCTTCTTCGATTACAACCGGATGCGGGACAATCATCATCCCAATGCCCTGAATCTGCTCAAGGCCGGCATCGTCTACTCCAACTTCATCACCACCGTATCGCCGCGCTACGCCTTCGAGACCAAGGATCAGGGGCAGGGTTTCGGACTGGAACCCACCCTGCATACCCACCAAGTCAAGTACGGAGGGGTCATCAACGGTATCGATTACGATGTCTGGAATCCGGAGATCGATGGCCAGATCCCGGTCCGCTATGGCGTGGACTCTGTCGAAGGCAAGTACGACAACAAGCGCGCGTTACGCCAACGGCTGATGCTGGCGGACAACGAAAAGCCCATCGTCGCCTTCATCGGCCGACTCGATCCGCAAAAGGGCCTGGAACTGGTGCGTCACGCCATTTTTTACGCGTTGGAACGGGGCGCCCAGTTTGTCCTGCTGGGCTCCAGTCCCTATCAGCACATCAACAACGATTTCTGGGGTCTCAAGCACATGCTGAATGACAGCCCGGACTGTCACCTGGAAATTGGCTTCAACGAGGAGTTGTCGCATCTCATCTACGCCGGCTCCGACATGATGTTGGTGCCCAGTCGCTTCGAGCCCTGTGGTTTGACCCAGTTGATCGCGCTCCGCTACGGCACCGTCCCCGTGGTGCGCTCGGTGGGCGGTCTGGCCGACACCGTATTCGACAAGGATTTCTCGGATCGGCCGCTGCATGAGCGGAATGGCTATGTCTTCGAGCATTTTGACACGGCTGGACTGGAATCCGCCCTGGGACGGGCGATTGCCTGCTACTTCGAGTATCCAGACCACTTCCGTGAAGTCATGAAGAATGCCATGCGTTGCGATTACTCCTGGAATCGCCCAGGGCTGGATTATCTGAATATCTACGACTACATTCGGGAAAAATAGGGCTTTTGCGGCACGAGTATCGCGCGAGGTCAAAGCTGAGTCCGGGTTGAACCTCGCGCGATCGCATTTTGCGTTCCGCACGATAACGTTCCAGTTGTGGGTGGCTATCCTTGCGAAAACAAGCCCGTGTTGGCGAGTGCAGCCCGGCCATGGAGCCCATCATCGTGAATGGTATGCGGCGCCGTCATTGGATCAGGAGGCATACCCTCATGCTTCACATGTTCTTCATCGACCGGGAAAGGGTCCGCTCTTGGGCCTACAATCCGTCCGGCGTAGAGAAAGTTATGCCTGGATTCGCTGGCGCTATCCCGGCGAGGGATCGTCATGAGGTCGCCGACTCAGTCACCGCCAACCGTTCGTGCTGAGCGCTATAAGCCCCGTGCGCGGGGCTTATAGCGCTCTCAAGAAACAGCTTTTTTATCGATATGAATCATGGGCTTAGCCGCCATGAAAAATCGTTCAAACAGCTCAAAACAGCGCCTGTTTCATGGTAACGCCTTGCCCCGTGCGCGGGGCTTATAGCGCTCTCAAGAAACAGCTTTTTTATCGATGTATATCATGGGGTTAGTCGCCATGAAAAATCGTTCAAACAGCTCAAAACAGCGCCTGTTTCATGGTAACGCCTTGCCCCGTGCGCGGGGCTTATAGCGCTCAGGGCGAACGGGATTTTGAATCGCTCAACGGCCGTTTTTAGGTTCAATCCTCAGGAGAAATCATGATAACCAGCACGCATTGTTGTCTACTACGATCCCTGACGGGATTGGCCATCATCCTGGCTTTGACCGGTTGCGCGGGAACGCCAGCCCCTAGGCTGTCCAGCGCGACTGTCGGAAAGATCGCCCCCACCCCGGCCGAGCCGGTCAATGCCCGAACCATCCTGACTCGCATGGCGCGTCGACTCGCGGGTAGCCCCGCCTACAGCGTCAACCTGCACAGCAGTTATGATGTTCTGCAACCCTCCGGGCAAAAAATCGAATTTAACGAAACCCGTGAGGTCACCCTCAAGCGGCCCAACTATCTGCGCATCGAGGTGGAGGAAAGCAATGGCGAGCAGCACCTGGTCTACTATGACGGTAGGACGCTCAGCGCCTACAGCCCATCCCAGAATGTCTATGCTCAAACCGCCAAGTCAGGCGGTATCGACCAGGCCGTTATCTATTTCCTCAAGGACTTGAACATGCGGCTGCCTTTGGCCATGTTGCTGTTGTCCCGTTTCCCGGAGGAAATTGAAAAGCACACCCTGGACCTGGACTATGTGGAGTGGGCGAACCTCGATGGTATTCCCACGCATCATTTGGCGGGCCGCACCGATGCAGTCGACTATCAGGTCTGGGTGGCGGCGGGCGCCGACCCGACGCCGGTACGCATCGTCCTGACATACCGAACCGCCGAGGGACAACCGGAATTCCGGGCCCGGTTCTCTGATTGGGACTTTTCGCTCCAAAATCTGGATGAAAAGTTCATATTCCAACCGCCCGATGGGGCGCGGAAGATCGGGTTCCAGGCTGAAATGCCCCAAGTTTCGCCCATGATGACAGGAAAGACGCAATCCACCGGAGAACAGCCATGACGCAGAAATCATCAACTCTCCTGATAATCGCTTTCAGCACGGCCATGTTGCTAACTGTGTCTACAAATATCGCTGCCCGCGGTTTTGGCGGAGGAGGGATGGCGCAATCCGGAGGGGGTGCAATGGCTCGGGGCGGTGGCGGGTTTTCACGCAGTGGTCCCGCGGCAAGCGGGAATTTTTCCCCGGGGTCGGGCAGTGCTTTTTCCGAGCGCTCGGCTCAGCACGCCCAGACGCAACAAACCGCCGCCGTTAACCAGCAGGGTCGCGCCTCCAGCCGACAGCAACAACTCAGCGCCTCGCAACAGAGCCGGCAACAGCAATCACAGTCCTCGCAGCAAAGCCGTCAACAGCAGCAGCAATACGCGCAACAGAGTCGACAACAACAGCAATCCCACGAGCAGCAAAGCCGGCAGCAAACCTATACCCAGACAACCCAATCGCGACAACAGGCCGCCCAGAGTTATCAGGGCGCCTACGCGCCTGCCTCACGATATCAGGGCGCCTACTACGCCAACCGGGCTTACTATCCACCGCCCGCGGCAGTCTATGCCCCCGCCGCGCGCGCCGAATACATTGACAACAATACCGTCAGCGACGGCGAGGCAGCGGCCTTGGCAGTGGGTACGGCAGCGGTCGGTTACGCGATGGGCAAGGCGGGCAGTTCGGCGGCCCATACCACCGCTAGCGCCGCGTCGAGCAGCGCGACTCAATCCGGCGGTTTGCCGTGCAAACCGACGACAACCGTCGTGAAGGGCGTCACCTACTACCAGTGCGGATCGACCTGGTATAACCAGGCCTATGGCAGCGGGGGCGTGATCTACATGCCCGTGCCACCCCCTCCGGGCTATTGAGGGGGCGAATCGATGCCATGGCCTGATCGAACTTATTGGGGAGGACTCCAACAAGCCCCCATGCTGGCGGGCTTGGCCTGTCTTCTACTGTTGAGCGGGTGCTCGACGCCGGTCAGCGTTGACCGCGTGGATGCCCAGACGGCCTATGGCATCCAGATTCAGAGCGCCCTTTCCTCGGGTCAACCCTCGGAAGCCTCGAAAATGGTATTGCGCCGTCAGGGCCTGATGGATCGCTACGAACAGCAACCGGGCTTGGTGTTGGCCGAACTGCATCGTAGCCTGGATGCGCGCGAGGATGTCGACCGACTTTTCACCTTATCGGAATTATCCTTTCTGCAAGGGCAGCGAATGGGCGACCGGTCCTATTATCTGGCCGCGGCGGTCTATGCCTGGGCGCTGCTGTTTCCCGGGGACCGGGTCAGCGGCCGTTTGCCGCCAACAGACGCGCGCTTGCGGCTGGTTTACGATCTCTATAATCAGGCCATCGCCTTCGGTTTTGGCTCGGGCAAGGACGGAGAGGTTCGCCCGATGCCCGGGGTGTATCCACTGCCGTTCGGGCAGTTGCGGGTCAGCCTCGATGCTACCGGCCTGGAATGGGGCGGCTATCGGCTGGGTCAACTGATGCCTACGACCACGCTGGAGGTCGACGGGCTCAGGAATCGCTATCATCGCCTGGGGTTGGGCGCGCCGCTGGCGGCCAGTCTGACGCACGATGCGTCGCGCAAGGTGGCCGGTTCGGAGCGCCTGGGACCCCATACCAAGGTACCCATCACGTTGCTGCTTCGTCTCGAAAGGGCCCGGGAGAGTCTGAATAGCGGTCATCTTCAGGGGCGCATCGAGGTGTACGCGGCCGACCAGACGGCGACAGTCACCGTCGAGGGTGAAGTCCAGCCGCTGGATGCCGATCCGACAGCGGCGCTGGCTTATCAGTTGGACGCCAGCCCTCTCTACGCCATGGAAATCAGCAATTTCCTGGGCGGCGGGATGTTGAAGCGCCTGATGCCCCGCAACCGTACCCAAGACGGTTTGTATACCCTTCATCCCTACCGCAAAGGCTTGATCCCCTTGGTGCTGGTACATGGCACCGCCTCCAGTCCGGCTCGCTGGGCCGAGCTGGTCAACGAGCTGGAGGGTGATCGGCGCATCAGCGAACGCTATCAGATCTGGCTGTTTACCTATGAAACCGGCAATCCGATCGGCGTCTCGGCAAGCCGACTGCGCTCAGCCTTGACCCAGGCTGTGCGTGAGTTCGATCCCAAGGGGGAGGATGCGGCGCTACAGCGTATGGTCGTGGCGGGCCACAGTCAGGGCGGATTACTTACCAAACTGACCGCCATAGACAGCGGGTCGAGTTTCTGGAAGAGCGTCAGCAGCAAATCTTTCGAACAACTCAAGGTGGACCAGAAAACCCGCGAACTGTTACGTGAGCGGGTCTTTTTTACCCCTTTGCCTTTCGTCAAGCGTGTGATTTTTGTCGCCACGCCGCATCACGGAGCACTGCTCGCTTCCGGTTATATCGGGGCGCTGGCCGCCAAACTGGTGACCTTGCCATTCAACGTGTTTGGCGCCATCACGCAGGCGATCACGATGTCCGGCGACGAGAAACTGATGGAGAGGCTCAAGAATCCTCCCACCGCGGTGGACAATATGAATCCGGATAACCCGCAACTCAGGATCCTGGCTTCCATTCCAGTTCCAAATGCAACCCCGGCGCATTCAATCATCGCGGTCAAGGGCAATGGCCCCAAGGAGGCGGGCGACGATGGCGTGGTGGCGTATCGCAGCGCGCATATCGATGAGGCTGTCTCCGAGAAAGTGGTGCGCTGGGATCATTCCTGCCAGGATCAGCCGGAGGTCATCGAGGAAATTCGCCGCATTCTGCTTCTTCACATCACCGAAGCAGATACAGCAAAGCGGTGAAGAGGCGTCTGGCCAAGCTTCTCGGCCAGGGATTGGCGACCCTGTGCCTGTTCGGTGCGACAGCCTGGGGAATCCTGGTGATCCACTACCTCGGGCCAGGTTCGACAGCGATACGCGTCACTCTGGCGGTCGCCTTGGCTGTCCTGGGGCTGGCCGCGCTAGCCTGTGTCTGGTTTAGGCGCGCGCGCGGGTTGGTGTGGCTGGCCTACGCCTCCGCCCTCGTTTGGGTACTGATGGTTTGGCACGGCGCCGAGCCTTGCAATGATCGCGATTGGCAATCAGAGGTGGCGGTGCTGCCTTACGCGACCTTCGATGGCGATTTGGTGACGGTCCACAATATCCGCAATTTCGACTACCGGACCGAAACCGATTTTACGCCAGGCTACTATGACCGGACTTTTGAGTTGAGCCGGCTGGACCGGGTCGATCTGGTAGCCGCCTACTGGATGGGTCCGGCCGTCGCCCATCTGTTCCTGACCTTCGGCTTTGGCGCGGATCATCTTGCTATCTCGATCGAGGCGCGCAAGGATAAACAGCGAGTCTACGCCACCTTGCCGGGATTTTTCCGGCAGTATGAGCTGATCTATGTCGTCGCCGACGAGCGCGACGCCATCAGGGTCAGGACCAACTACCGGGCCGACCCGCCCGAGGACGTGTACCTGTATCGGATTAATGCGCCGCTGGCTAACGGACGCCGGGTGCTGCTTGAATACCTGCGCGATATGAACGCCTTGCGCGAGCATCCCCGCTTCTACAATACGCTGGCGACCAACTGCACCACCATGATCCTGACCCATGCGGCGGTCAACCCCGGGCATGTACCCTTTTCCTGGAAGATATTGCTGAGCGGCTACGCGCCGGAATATCTGTATGAACTGGGGCGGCTGGACCAAAGCCAGCCGTTCATGGCGCTACAACAGCGATCTCGCATCAACGATGCCGCCAAAATGGCGGATCAGGCGTCCGATTTTTCCGAGCGAATTCGGGCGGGTCTGCCTTGACCATGATCCGGATAATCACGAATGAAATGCCGCGGGCCTTCCTGTTGGGGTGTTTGGGGATCGTTTGCCCGAGAGTGGAATCCGCCGGCCCGATCCATGGGACGGATTTACAGAGGGGCTTCACCACCGATGAGAGGCCCACGGGAGCCAGGAAGCTGGTAACAGCCGGCCCGGTTCGACCAGGTCCAACCCGGCCGCTGGCGCCCGCGGACCTAGATGAAAAACGGGTCAAGCTTCGCGCGGAGCGCCAACGTTTGTCAGCCGAGGGGGCTGCTACCGGTAATGACCCGACGGCCATCGTCGGGTTTTACCAGGCCAGCTATGCGTACTCGGCCTACACGCAGGGACTCACCACGCAGTCCGGCCAGGCCACGGTGCGCCTGCCGCTGACGCCCAACTGGTTCGTCCAGTTCGCCTTGCCTTATCTGTGGGCTGATCTGAATCGGCCGCCGACCAGTTTTAGTGCCAACGGCACGGCGAATATGGTGGTCAGGACGGGGGGGCGTATCTACAGCAATGAATTGGTGCATCTCCTGGTAGGTCTCGACGCCACCTTTCCCACGGCTTCCAATCCGCGCTTGGGCGCTGATCAATACACCCTGGGGCCGGGCGTGGCGGCGGCGGCGCCCATGCCGCGTCTGAAGTCGCTGGCCATCCTGGTGGTCACCGACTACAACTCGGTTAGCCATTCAGCCGGCTTGGCCGACACCCACTTCATGCGGATCGAGCCGCGCATCAACACGTACTGGACCGATCACTGGTGGACGCTGCTCGATGGTCGGTGGTCCGTAGACTGGAACAACCGCCGCAAGACGACGTTGAATCTGACCGGCGTGCTGGGTTACCGCTTCGACGAGCACTGGAATGTGTTCGCCGGTGCGGGCGGCGGAGTCGTCGGGCAGGACACGTTTCTCGGCCTGGACTGGGGGATTCAGCTCGGTGTGCGCTGGGTTTTCGGGACGCCGCTCATCCCGGAAAAATTATTCAATGCCCCTTTCGGCAACTCCGGCTGAGGCAGGTCAGCCGCTGTGGTCGCCATGATACTCCCCAGCGCCCAATGGAATTCAGTATGACAAAATCATCGACGTGAACCTCAAATTTATCCTCCTGATTGTCGCGTTATCCGCCGCCCAAATCGCAGGGTGCAGTTCCTTTGGTCCCGATGGACTCAGGGGTACGCACCCCTTGTACAACGAGGCGATCAACAGCAGCATCAACGAGCAATTCGTCCAGAATCTGGTGCGGCTGCACTACCGTGATCCGACCTTTTTCCTGGATGTGGCCAGTGTCGCCGCCACCCTTAAACTGGAACTCACCGGCGGGTTGGGATTTGAAAGCAGCACCAAGTCTTATACGCCGGATGCCGGTGTCGGTTATACGACGCAGCCGACCATCTCCTATGCCCCTTTGCAGGGAGAGGACTTTGTCAAGAGCGTCCTGAGCCCGATACCCCTGGAGACGATTTTTGCTCTGGCAGGGTCCGGTTGGTCGGGGCGACGGGTTTTCAGTCTCTGCGTGGAACGGATCAATGGGCTGGAAAATGCGCCGAGTGCGTCGGGGCCGACGCCTGAGTTGGCGCCGGAAGCCGATCATGGCTTCAGCCGGTTGCTGGAACTGACGGACAGTTTCCGTAACGAGCACCTGATCGTGCCGCGGGTGGATCCGATCACGAAAGAGGCGCAGCTTGAAATTCGCAATGATCCGGCGCATCTGGAAGCCGTTTATGAAATCAAAACGCTGCTCGGTCTCGATCCCCGGCTGGAAACCTACAAACTGAGTGGGGATTTCCTGAGTCATCGTCGCGATACGGTGTCGATACGTACCCGATCCCTCATGAACATCTTCTTCCTGCTCTCGCATCAGGTTGACACGCCGCCCGAGCACAAGGCTAAGGGACTGGTGACCGTCACCCGGCAGACCAATGGCGCTGAATTCGATTGGGACGATTCCACCGGTGGGAAACTGTTCCGGATTCGGCAGAGCGAGAGTTCGCCCGATATGGCTTTTCTGGCGATACCTTACCGGAATCACTGGTTTTACATCGCCGACAATGACCTGGAATCGAAATCGACCTTCATGCTGCTGACCCAGTTGTTCCGTTTGCAAGCCGGCGCCGCCAAAGCCGTAACCCCCGCGCTGACCATTCCTCTGCGTTAAACCGAGCACTTATCACATGATGAATTCCGCAAAACAGCAATCTCATTGGATGATCCGGGCTATTCCCTTATGGGCGGCGCTGTGGTGGGTTGTGTTGGCGACGGGTCCAGCCAGGGCCAGTGAACTTAACCCCCTCCGCCCTATCGATACGTCCAGCCCCCGGGCGACCCTGCAAGGCTTCGTCGAAACGATGAACGAGGGCTACGAAACCGGCTATGGGCGGGTTCGAACCTATCTGGATTCCGGTCACCTCTTCTTTTCGCAGGATGATATAGGCGCCTTTCATCGGGCGCTCTCGCTGGGGAATTCCGCGCAGCGCACCATAGATTTGAGCGCCTTGCCCGTGGCGACGGCTCATGAAGCCTCGCGCCGACTGACCTTGCAATTGAAGGAAATCCTGGACCGTATCGATCTGCCCGCTTGGGACGCCATTCCCGATGACTCCGCCATGGCGAAGGCGGAGTTCAAGCGCTGGACTCTTCCCGGCACCGAGATTCGCATTGCCCGGATAGAGACCGGCCCGCGGGCCGGGGAGTATTTGTTCACTGCGGATACGGTCAGCCGAATCCCCGAGTTTTTCGAGAAGGTACAGGAGTTGCCCTACAAACCCGGTGCATCATTGGGTCTCTATGATTTTTCAACTAATGGGCCGGCTGGCGTGGCCCTGATGTTGAATCGGTTCGTACCGGCCCGCTGGGTGCTCGGCTTGCCACAGTGGGCGATGGTTCGCCTACTGGATCAGCCCTTATGGCGCTGGATTGGCCTCTTGGTGGTGCTGGCGGCGGGATTGGGCTTCGTGCTTTTGTGTTACCGTTTCAGCCGGAACGATGCTGAAGCCGGCACCCATGCGGCGATTTGGGCCGACCTGTTGCGGCCCCTGAGTCTGGTCATCGCGATGCCGGTCACGGCCATCCTCCTGGGTGAAGTGCTGCGGGTCAGCGGGGGCATCGGCAAATTCCTGACCTTGTCGTCCTGGACCGTGTTCTACCTGGCGCTGACCTGGCTGGTCTGGTCAGGCGGCACGGTCATCGCCGAGAGCGTGATCAAGACCGAAAAACTGCGCGCCACCAGCATCGACAGTCAATTGATCCGTCTCATGCTGCGTCTGTTGACCATCGTGGCGGCCATCGCGGTGCTGGTGATCGGCGCGGATCGGGTGGGGTTGCCCGCTTACTCGGTGGTGGCCGGACTGGGTGTCGGGGGTTTGGCGGTGGCGCTGGCGGGTCAGCAGACGCTGGCGAATCTGTTGGGTTCGTTGATCATCATGTTCGAAAAGCCTTTCAGCATCGGTGACCAAATCAAGGTGGGCTCAACCGAAGGCGAGGTGGAAGACGTGGGTTTTCGTAGTACGCGGATTCGCACGCCTCACGATTCCGTGGTCACCATCCCCAGCAGCCAGATGGTCAATAGTTGCATCGACAATCTCCAAATGCGCGCGCAGCGCGAGTTCAAGACCCTGCTGACCTTGACTTACGACACACCCGTACCGCTGCTGGAAAGCTTTATCCAGGGCCTCCGTGAATTGCTGATGGCGCACCCGGATGTTCGTCGGGACAACCTGCAGGTGTTCCTTTATGACCTGGGTCCGCATAGCCTGGATATCTGGGTGCGATTCATGCTGAGAACCGGGGATCGCTTGGGGGAACTCACGGCACGTCAGCAAATCCTGTTCGATATCATGCGTCTGGCTGAAACGATGGGCGTGAAGTTCGCCTACCCGACCCAATCGCTGCATATCGAGAGCTTGTCCGCTGGTCAGGTCGGGTTTACCACCGCGCCGGCTATTCCATCGGGCAAATAGCCTGAATCCATGCCGTCATCGATAATGTCACTTATCAAGAATGCCCAGCAGCGGAAATCCACAAGATGACACTCTCCGAACTATCGCTGTTTCAAGAAGCCAACGGTTTCGCCAATCAGGCGGAAGTACAGGAAAATCCTGATTTGATTGGGGTGCATATACTGAGGGACGCGAGCAAGGGCGAACTGAGTTTTCTGACCAACAGCCAATCTCGTGGGCCGTTGCGGGATACTCGCGCCTCGACCGCCATCGTCGATCTCGCACAACCGGCCCCGGAAGACTTGTGGGTGTTGGGCTGCCCGAATACTTATGGCGCTGTCGCGGCGGCGATCAAAATCATTCATGGGACGCCAGTACTTTCAGACTGGGGTCGCGATCCCCGGGCCATTTTGGCGACATTCCTAGGTCTCTATCGGCGAGTCGGGGGTAATCGGTGACATTGTCACGATCTATCCGGGGTGCTACATCGGCTTCGGCGCACTCCTCGGTGATCAGGTCGCCTGCAAGGTGAATGTGGGCGAGAACATCAGCATGGGGCAGCCCGGTGGACGTCCTCAACTGCTCAAGTTAATCAGATGTGCAGTGGCTGGAGACCGAGGTCCCCGGCCCTGCGCAACTCACGGGTGAGAGATGACTAACGCAATCAGGAAAACCCTGGGCATCGTCGCCGGGGGTGGCAAGTTTCCGGTCATGATTATCGAAGGCGCGCGGCAACTCGGCCATCGGGTCGTCGTACTGGGGCTTCGGGACATCGCCGATCCCGCGCTGGCCGAACTGGCTGACGAATTTCACTGGGTGGCGCCGCTACGGATCGGGGAATGGGTGCGCAAGCTGCGGCGTGCGGGCGCCCGCCATGCCGTGATGGCCGGTTATGTGAGGAAGCAGACCATGTATCGACGTTTCGGCATCCTGAGTTTCCTGCCCGACTGGCGCTTTCTCAAACTTTGGTTTCTCGATATTCCGGACAAGCGCACCGATACGGTGCTGGGCGCGGTTGCCGACCTTCTGGCCCGCCAAGGCATTGTGCTGGAGGCATTGCCCCAATACTGTGGAATGGCCTTGGCCATGCCAGGCGTCCTGGGAGCGAGCGGATTGAGCGGCCCCGAACGCAAGGATTTGGCGTTTGGCTGGCCCATTGCCAAGGAAATGGGTCGGCTGGACATCGGCCAGTCGATCGCCGTCAGGAACACGGAGGTCATCGCCATCGAAGCCATCGAGGGCACCGATCAGATGATCGAAAGGGCGGGCGCCCTCTGCAAACGGGGCGGCTGGGTCATGATCAAGGTTGCCAAGCCTGAACAGGACATGCGTTTTGACGTTCCCACCATTGGCCCCGATACCATCGAAAATTTACATCGCCATGGCGCCCGGGCGCTGGTCGTCGAGGCGGGAAAGACCGTCATCGTCGATCGCGCCGCGACGGTCAAGTCCGCCAATCGGTATGGCATCGCGCTGGTGGGGCATAGGGGCGAAACGATCGGGTCGAGCTGAGTGACGATGCCGGCGCCCCCTGTCCGCGCAGGACGGCGGTTTGTCACAACTCTGGCACACAGAATTGCAGGCCGCACCGTGCCTTGGCCGGTCTCCGGGCGCGTCCGCGCCGCGAGGTACGGGATACCGGCTCGATCCGACGAGTTACGGGTTGCCTATGGGTTTGCTCCGCCATAAACATTGAACACCAACTGCTGGAACCACTCTGGCCGGGTCAGCACCACATAAATGGCGATGGCGCCGGTCACGGGTACCGGGGCGATGTCCAGTATCAGCAGCAGTAACAGGCTCAGGAAGGTCAGGAATCGGCTGCCCAGCGCCAGTGAGCCTGGTTGCGCCGGCTTGATGGGCTTCATGGCCTGCTCTCCCGGATTTGTGCCGCGGTAGATTTCCCGAGTCAATTGATAGAACCAGCGGGGCCTGCCGAGCACGATGTACAGGCCGATGAGGCAGGTGAAGGAGAGGGGGCCAAAGCCGATGACAGCCAGCACCGAGAGCGCCAGCAGGGATTTGACCTGAGCCTCATTCATCGCATGGAATCCGGAGGGAATCGGCTCATGTGTACACTATGGAAACCCCGGCAAAAACGGGCACGGCGTCAAAGGAACCCTCCCTCCGCGCCCGCGACAGCCCCGGCGGCGGACTACCGGGAACGCAAGGCTTACTTCCCGATGTTGAAATAGGGCGGTTTCTGATCGACGTAAGCCAGCCACATGGCGTCCAGCATCGTCCAGAGTATGTCGAGCTTGAATTGAAGAATGTCCAGCGCCCGCTCCTGTTGTTCGCGGGTGCGGAAGTGGTCCAGCGTGATGGCGAGGCCATGCTCGACGTCCCGACTGGCCTGACTGACCCGCTTGCGAAAGTAAGCAAGTCCTTCCTGATCGATCCACGGGTAGAGGTCCGGCCAGCCGGCCAGTCGCTGCTTGTGGATGGTCGGCGCGAACATCTCGGTCAGGGAGGAGCAGGCGGCTTCCTGCCAGGATGCATTGCGCGCGAAGTTGACGTAGGCGTCCACCGCGAAACGCACCCCTGGCAGCACGTGCTTCAGGGACCAGAGTTCCTCCCGGGGGAGGCCGACGGCCTCGCCCAGATGGGTCCAGGCCTCGATGCCGCCAGGGTCCTGACCCTCGCCATCGTGGTCGAGGATGCGCTGGATCCAGAGCCGGCGGGTGTCGCGATCCGGACAGTTCGCCATGATGTTGGCATCCTTGACCGGAATCTTGATCTGGTAATAAAAACGATTGGCCACCCAGCCCTGAATCTGCTCGCGAGACAGGCGGCCCGCGGCCATCTCGATATGGTAGGGGTGCTGGATGTGGTAATAAATCTCCTTGGCGCGCAACCGCGCCTCGAATTCCTCGTGGGTCCAGGGAGTTTGCTCACTCATGGGGAAGGTCTCACAGGCTGATTTCGAGCCCGTCGTGGGCCACTTCGATGCCGGCCATGGTCAGGGCGTGGCGCTCGGAGGAATCCTCGTCCAGGATCGGATTGGTGTTGTTGATGTGGATCAGAATCTTGCGGGCCTTGACCGGGGCCAGATGCTCCATCATGCCACCTGGGCCGGATTGAGGCAGGTGGCCCATGTCCAGGGCGAGTTTGGAGCAGATGCCCGCGCGTTCCATTTCGTCATGCTGCCAGAAGGTGCCGTCCACCAGCACGCAATCGGCGGATTCCAGCGCGGCTTGGACGTGCGGCTCGATTTCGCCCAGCCCGGGGGCGTAGTACAGCCGGTTACCGGTCGAGATTTGCTCGACGATCACCCCGACATTGTCGCCGTCATGCGGATCGTGGCGGTGGGGGGAGTAGGGCGGGGCCTTGCTCTTCAGGCTATGGCTGTGGAAACGCAGGTCATCGAAGCCGGGAATGGTGAACGCGGTACCATCCAGGGGCAGTGGGTGATGGTTCACGCCGCAGTAGTGCGTCAGCATGGTGAACAGCGGAAAACCGGTCGACAGATCCTGTTTCACCATCTCGCTGCAGTAGATTTCCAGCGGCTGGGTCGATTCCCGCAACATCAGCAATCCGGTGGTGTGATCGATCTGGCTGTCGATCAGGATGATGGCCTTGATGCCCGTGTCGCGGATGCCGTGACGCGGATGCGACGCCGGGAACTGCTCCAGTTGGGTGCGGATATCGGGGGAGGCATTGAACAGCACCCACCGTTCCCCGTCCTGGCTCACGGCTATGGAGGACTGGGTACGGGTTTTGGCATTGATCCGGCCTTGGCGAACGCCGGCACAGTTTCGGCAATTACAGTTCCACTGGGGGAAGCCGCCACCGGCGCCGGCGCCGAGGACTCTGATTTTCATGGAGTCGGAGAGGTGTAATCCGTCATTTCACGAATACGAAAACGGGGCTCCGCATTGCTGGGGAGCCCCGTTCCGCCACAAGCCGTTGCTTAACGGTTGTAGATATACATGGTCACTTCGAAGCCAAAACGCATGTCGTTGTAGCTCGGCTTTTCCCATTTAGTCATTCAGTCATCCTCCAACGGTTGGTTTGTTACTCTAAGGTGGCCACGCTTTTGCAAGCTCACGCCAAAGTATACGTGGCGGATTTTACGAAAGCAATAGAATCAGGGCCTCGCGCGCTAGGGGATTTACAGGCAGTCCACCGGGTGTATCCAGCCTCGCCGGGAACGCCGATTTCACCCCGGCGGTTGGGTCTTGTCCAGCATCAGTTTGTACTGGATGGCATCCGCCAGGGCTTGATAACTGGCGTCAACCATATTGGCTGAAACCCCCACCGTGCCCCATTTCGCCTCGCCATCGGTGGATTCGATCAGTACCCGGACCGTGGCGCGGGTCGCCTGCTGGGTGGTGAGTACGCGGACCTTGAAATCGGTCAGGCGCATAGTGGCTAGGGTGGGGTAAAAGGGCAGCAGGGCCTCCCGCAAAGCGTTGTCCATGGCGTTGACCGGACCATTACCCTTGCCCGAGGTGCTGGTCTGTTGCTCGCCGACTTTGAGACTGACCGTTACCACGGAAACCGGCTCCAGTTCGTGACCCTGCTTCTCGTCGATGACGCGGAAGCTCTCCAGTTCGAAATAGGGATGGAACCGATCCATGGCCTGCAATAGCAGCAACTGGAAAGAAGCCTCCGCGCCTTCGTAAGCGAAGCCGCGATGTTCCAGTTCCTTGACGCGTTTGATCGCTTGACGCACCGCCGGATCGTTGGCATTCAGATCGACATCCAGGCCCATCTCCTTCATTTTGAGCTGGACGGTGCTCTTGCCGGCCTGGTCGGAAACCAGGATCAGCCGCTCGTTACCGACCCAATCGGGGTCGATGTGTTCGTAGAGCCGGGAATCCTTGCGCACCGCCGAGGCATGGATGCCACCCTTGTGCGCGAAGGCATTGAGCCCGACGAAGGGCTGATGCCGCCAGGGCATGCGGTTGGCCATTTCATTGACGAAGCGCGAGAGTGAACCGAGCTGGCGCAGATGCTCCTCGTCGATTCCGCAATCGATGCCCAGCTTGAGCCGCAGGATGGGAATGATGGACGCCAGATTGGCGTTGCCGCAACGCTCGCCGATGCCGTTGATCGTGCCTTGGACCATCCGTGCGCCGGACTGGACGGCCGCCACCGAGTTCGCCACCGCCAGTTCGGAATCGTTGTGGGCGTGGATGCCGATCATCGTATCCGGGAATTGGTGGACCACCGCGGCGACGGCTTCCGCGATGCTGGAGGGCAGGTTGCCGCCGTTGGTGTCGCACAGCACCAGACCATCCGCACCCGCCGCGTGGGCGGCCTTCAGCACCTCGATGGCATAGCCGGGATTGTCGTGGTAGCCGTCGAAGAAATGTTCCGCGTCGAAGAAGACGACCGGCATCTGCTCCTTGAGCCAAGCCACCGAATCCTGGATCAGGTCCAGGTTTTCGGGAAGCGCGATCCCCAGAGCCTTGGTCACATGCAGATCCCAGCTTTTACCAAACACACAGACACCGTCCGCTCCGCTGTCGACCAGATGACGGAGTCCCGGATCCTCGCTGGCAGTCTTGCCGGGGCGGGCCATGCTGCCGAAGGCAATCAGCCGGGTCTTCGACCAGCGGCGCTGGCGCATCTGTTCGAAGAACCGGCTGTCCTTGGGGCTGGCGCCGGGCCAGCCGCCTTCGATCCAGCCGATGTTGAAATCCGCCAGCCGGTTGGCGATGCGGACCTTGTCCTCGGCCGAGAAATTGATGCCCGCCGTCTGGCTGCCATCGCGCAGGGTGGTATCGAAAAGCTCAATCCGGTCGGGGGACGATGACATGGTGCTTGAAGGGGGTTAAGGCGGAGTGAAGTGACTGGCTCAGGCGGCCTGGGAGGCGCCGAGGCAACGCTTCTGCAGGGGCCAGTCACGGTAGTTGAATACCTGGCCGGTCTGGCGGATGTTGGCGATCGACGCCAGGTCGATATCCGCATACACCCATTGGGTGGCGTTCAACTCGCCGATGGCCAGCACCCCATTGTCCGGAAAGCCGTAGTCAACCGGGGTATAGATGGCCGCCGCGCCAATGTTGACGTCGACAGCCTCGGACCAGGGGGCGAGACCCACGGTCGGCGATTGCACCACATAGCACTGGTTTTCCAGTGCGCGCGCCTGGCAGCCGATGCGGACGCGCCAGTACCCTGCCGTTGTATCCGTGCAACTCGGCACCAGGATCAGGTCCGCCCCGGCCTCGACCTGGCGCCGGGCCAGCAGAGGGAATTCGCTGTCATAACAGATGTTGATGCCGATCCGCCCCAACTCCGTATCGAAGGTCTTGAGCTGATCGCCCGCGGCGATGAACCACTGCTCGTTCTCGAACCGGGTCATCTGTAGCTTGTCCTGGAATTCCGAGCGTCCATCCGGGTAAAACAGATAAGCCCGGTTGCGGTAGTGTCCCTCGGGTTGGCGTACCGGATAGGAGCCAGCCACAATATGGACACCGTGCCGGCGCGCCGCGGCCGCGAAGAGCGACTGGAAAGCCGGCAATATTTCCTGTAGCGCTTCAAGCTGGCCGGACAGGGATTTCTGGACCGGCGCGGGGAACAGCGAAGCCAGTTCCATGCTGAAATATTCCGGGAAGACCAGCAGCCGCGCGCCCGCGTCCGCCGCCTCGGCGACCCAGCGGGCTACCTTGGCTTCGTACTCGGCCCAATCCCCGAGCGTGCCGATATCGTATTGCGCGCTCGCCACACGGAATGCCGCCATCAGGTGGCCTCCCGCAGGGATTTCAGCCAATAAACCATGGGTTTTTCCGTTTCCTCGGTTTGGTCCACGTCCTTCCAGGAATAATGAGTCGCCAATTCCGGATGCTTCACATAGCCGAACTTGGTCCAGATACGGTCCAGTGGCGCATAGTCGGCTGGACGAAGCGGGTGGCCCTCCGGACGCTGGACGCAGCAGAAAGTGCAGAGATCAAAGCGGCCCAGTGCAAGGGCGTGGCCCTCCCGCTCGGCGAAGAATTTGGGGTATACGCCGCGCCCCCGGTATTCGGGGAGTAATACCGATTCCGCGCAATAGAAGATGCGGGTGGGGTCATACCCGGCCGCAATAAAGGGCTGCTGAAATTCGTCCGTCTCGGCCTCCATCGGCAGTCCCGTGGTGGCCCCCACGGCGGTGTCACCGTCCAGCACCAGCACGACGATGCTCTCGGCGCATTGGGTGTAGGTTTCCAGATAGTTCTCCTCGTACTCGACGGTGCCGTCATAGAGGTAGGGGAAATCCCGGAAGACCCGGATACGCAAGCGCGCCAGATCGGGTAGAAAGGACTTGAGTTCGGGGTCGCTGCCCGTGAACCGCCGTATGGTCAGGAAATCGCTCATGGCCAACCCATCAGGCGCTGACCTGCGCGATCCAGTCCTCGAGATTGTAGTAATTGGTGATGCGCGCCACCTTACCCTCACGGATATCGAAGAACGCGCCGGCGGGCAGGCGGTATTGCTGACCCCTGGCTTCCGGCAGCCCCTCGTCCGTGACCAGGTATTCGCCCAGCACCACGAATTCGGCGGCGGCGCGGGCGCCGTCATCGCTGGTCATGATGACCATGTCGACCAGTTGTTCCTTGTAATTGCGGTTCATGCGGTCCATGAAGGCGCGGAAAGCGGCTTTGCCAATCTCGCGGGGCCCTTGGTTGACGTCATGCGCGACATCGTCAGTGAGCAGGTTCAGGAAGGTGTCCATATCGCCGGCATTGAAGGCCGCATAGTAATTCTGGATCAGGGCGTGGGTCGCTGCGTTCATTGTGGGTTTCCTGGCTGGATTGCAAGCTGTGGACGCGCCCGGGTGCGCGCTGTCCGATACAAAGGAAAAATCAATCGCGAATTATGCCGAGCGGGGGGGCTTATGTCGATATGCTGGCCGTTGTCCTGTGGGCGATGCCTCCGTCGATGGCGGAAAATCCGATAGTTGCCAGCCAGTTCCGAAGTCAGGCGATGCCGTCGTGCGTCTGGAATTGTTGGATGTTCCTCCATTGGACGGCGTGCTGACACAAATCTCCAGGGTTGAGCGGGCAGGCCATGAAAGAGGGTCTAAACATGCGCTCCGAACGCATTCAGAACAGGGGTTGGGCCTTACCATCCGCAAGCGGGGTCTATTCCTGTAGCATGCACCCATAGAGACCAACAAGGGAATTTTTCCGTGGGACGATTTACGGTTCCTGGCCCAGGAGCAAGTGTCTGAAGTGAACCCGCCTACTGATCATCCAGCCAGAACCCTGGCCACGATCGGGCTGACCTTGTGGCTGGCCCTGAGCTATGCGGTGACCGGGGTGGCGGGCTTACTGCTAGGTGCGCCCAGCCCTGTCTTTCCTTCCGCCGGTCTGGCGCTCGGCGCCCTGCTATGGTTCGGGTGGCGCGCCATTCCAGGCGTCTGGCTGGGCGCCCTCGCCCTGAATCTCGGTCTCAACTGGATGGGCGATCATTGGCTGGGCGACAGCTTCAACCCCACGATGCTGTTGGTGGCGGCGGTGATTTCCAGCGGGGCATCCCTGCAAGCCGTGGTGGGTGAGCGGTTGGTCAGGCGCTGGCTGCAAAGCGACTGGCGAGAAATGGCCCAGGAAACGGACGTCGTCCGCTTTTTGCTCTTCGGTGGGGTGCTGGCTGGTATCTTGTCTCCCTCGTTTGGCGCCAGCGCCCTGCTGTTCGCCGGACGGATCGGGCGGGGCGATTTTTTCTTTACCTGGTGGACCTGGTATGTCGGTGATGTCATCGGCATCCTGGTTTTCGCGCCACTCACCGTACTGCTGCTCAACCGGCGGGATCCTCTCTGGCGACAGCGCCAGCGGCACATTCTGGCGCCTATGCTGATGACGCTGGTGCTGGCCATTCTGGCCTTTCATGGCGCCAGCCGGTGGGAGAAGCGGGAGCAATTCGAGCAGGCCCGAAAAGCCGGCGAGGACATTGCCCGGGATATAGCCAACCGCCTCGAAACTCATCGCGAGATCTTGTCTTCGCTTCGCCATTTCATTGAGGCCAACCCAGACTTCACTCCGCGACAGTTCGAGCAGTTTACGGGCTCTACCCTCCGAGATAATCCGGATATATTCGCACTGAGCTTCAATGACTGGGTGACGGAACAAGAGCGACCCGCCTACGAAGCGCGGATGAAACGTGTAACCCCGGGCGGTAGATTCCAGATCACCGAGCTTGATGACCACCGGCAACAGATTCGGGCCGCGGCCAGACCGTATTATGCCCCGGTTAGGTTGATCGAGCCGCTGGAGGCCAATCAGTCCGCACTAGGCTTCGACATCGCTTCGGAGCCCTCACGCCGCGCCGCTATCGAGGAGGCGATCGCCACCCAGCGCATGGGTGTGACGCCACCCTTGAAGGTGGTCCAGGAGTCTGGGCGCCAAGCCAGTGTGCTGGAAATCCTGGCGGTGAATACGGCGGCTGCGAACGCGCAACAGCCTTTACGGCTCAAGGGGTTCGTGGTGGCTGCGGTGAGGATAGAGGACATGATTGTCCAGGCTACCCAGGGCCAGGTGGCGGCGGGTCTGGTCATGGAGTTGAGTCACCCACGTGGCCCCGAGGGCGGGGTCCTGCAATTCCGGATCACCAGCCCGGACAGCGACCTCCCTCCCGCGGAATCGCACCCGTCGTGGCAAACACGCTTACCCATGGGGGCGCGGGACTGGACGCTCTCCGTGACCGCCACGCAAGGCTATCTCGATCGGCATCGATCCTGGGTTGCATGGGTCGTGGGCGTCTTCGGCCTGCTGTTCGCGGCGCTGCTGCAGATCCACATGCTGGGCATGACCGGCGGTGCGGCCATCATACAGCGCAAGAATCGCGAACTGGAGGCCGCCGAGCGTGAACTGCGGGAACTCAACGCCGGTCTGGAACACAAGGTCACGGAACGCACGCGGGAACTGGCGGATGCGCGGCGGGAACTGGAACAAACCGCCTACGAACTGACGGAAAACATACCGGTGGGCACCTACACCATGGTGCTGAGGCCTGGCGAACGCATGGCTCACTTTTCCTTCATGAGCCGACGTTTCCTGGAACTGACCGGGTTGGATAGAGCGGAGGCTGCCGCGGACCCGCTCAAGGGCTTCGCGTGTGTCCATCCGGAGGATTACGCTGCCTGGGTGCGGCTCAATGCCGAGGCGTTTACCAGAAAGGGGCCGTTCTTCGGCCAGACGCGCATGATCGTTGGGGGGAAAATCCGCTGGATCACCGCCGAATCCATTCCCCGGGGTCTGGCGGATGGCTCCATGGTATGGGAAGGGGTGCTGATCGATGTCACCGATCGTGTTCTGGTCCAGCAGCGACTGGAGGAAAGTGAGCGCAATCTGCGCCTCATCCTGGACCATCTGCCGACCCCCGTGGTGGTCAGTCAATTGACTCCCGAAGCGCCATTCAGCTTCATGAACCAGATGTTCACCGCCACCTTCGGTTATACGATCGAGAATGTACCGACAGTCCACGAATGGGTTCACCAAAGCTGTCCCGACCCAGCCTATCGGAGGGAGATAGCCGGCCGGTGGGAGCGGACTTTCAGCCGCGGCATGGATACTCGCGTACCGACTGATCCCATGGAGTGCAAGCTTGTTTCCAAGGACGGGATTACGCGGGATGTTCTGGTCACGGCTCTGGCGTTGGACGAGATTGTTGTAACCGTGATTCTGGACATCACCGAGCGCAAGAGCAGGGAGGAAAGGCTGCGGCGCATTCTCGACAATGTGCCGGTACCGATCGCGATCTATGAGCCGGGGAGTCATCGGAGCGTGAGCTTCCTCAATGCGGCTTTCATCCGCACGTTTGGCTACACGTTGGTGGACATACCCACCCTGGATGAGTGGATTGAACGCGCTTACCCCGATCTGGAATACCGGCGCGCGGTGCTCGGGCAATGGGAGGGTGCGGTGAGTCACTCCTTGAGAGAGCGGATTCCCGTCGAGCCCATGGAGTTTTCCGTCATCACCAAGTCTGGCGATTGTCGAAATGTGATCATTAGCGCCGTGCCACAGGATGATATGTTGGTGACGGCGCTGCTCGACATCACCCAGCGCAAACGTGCCGAGGCAGCGCTTATCGAGGCCAAGCAGCGCGCCGAAAGACTGGAGCGCGCCAAGAGCGAGTTTTTAGCCAACATGAGCCATGAGATTCGCACTCCCATGAATGCAGTACTGGGACTGGCTCAGTTGCTGGAACGGGAATCGCTGGCGGCCCATCAGCGTGAGATGATCCAGCACATACGGGATGCCGGCCAATCCCTGATGGGGATCATCAACGACGTGCTCGATTATTCAAAGATCGAGGCAGGCCAGTTGACTTTCGATCCTCACCCCTTCAGCCTGACCGAACTGCTGAAAAGACTGGCGAACCTGTTTGAGCAGTCGGCGCTGGGCAAAGGTTTGCGGCTGCGGGTCAACGCGCCGGCTGAAACACTGGGCGGCCTCATCGGCGATATGCTGCGCCTGGAGCAGGTGCTGATCAATCTGATCGGCAACGCCATCAAGTTCACCGAGCGGGGTGAGGTGGCCCTGGATATTGCCGTGATTGAATCCGATGAGGTATCGGTACGCTTGTATTTTGCCGTGCGGGATACGGGTATTGGTATCAATCAGGAGATTATCGACCAGCTATTTACTCCGTTTACCCAAGCCGAGGCTGGCACGACCCGCTGTTTCGGCGGCACCGGGCTGGGGCTGTCGATCAGCAAGCGCCTCGTGGAATTGATGGGCGGTGAAATTGGCGTCGAGAGTCAACCAGGCGTTGGCAGCACCTTCTGGCTTGAGCTGCCGTTCCTCCGGGCGAAGGATGTCGTACCGGAAACGGCAAGCCCCACACCGGCGCCGGCAGGCGTGAAACGCTTGTCGGGTGTCTGTTGCCTGGTGGTGGATGACAGCGGCATGAATCGCGATCTGGTTGCGCGGGCGTTATCCCTGGAAGGCGCGACTGCCCAGCAGGCGGTCGATGGTCGGGAAGCGGTGGAACTTCTGCGCCAACGGCCGCGGGAGTTCGATATCGTTTTGATGGATGTGCGGATGCCGATCATGGACGGCTTGACGGCCACCCGCATGATCAGAGGGGAGTTGGGCCTGACGGAATTGCCTGTTATCGCCCTGACGGCCGGGGTGTTGCCTACCGAAGTGGAAGCCGCACGTGACGCGGGTGTCAACGATGTACTGGCCAAACCCCTCAATCTCGAGCAGTTGACGGTCTGCCTGCTGAACTGGATTCAGCCAGCGAGGGCGCCTGCCGCCGCTGTCGGTCGAGGCTCCGGTTCAGGAGAGGGTCGAGCGGGGGTAACGGCACCGCCTATCGCCGAAGATCGGTTCGTGGACGGTGAAGGAGAATTTCCCGCCATCGCCGGCATTGATCGCGAGCGCGCCAAGCTGACTCTGATGGGCAATCGGGGTTTGTTTCTAAACCTGTTGATGGGATTCATCGAGGAATTCGCGGACATCGCCGCGGCTGTCCGCGCGGATCTTGCACGTGCAGATCAGGAAAGCGCCGCCCGGCGGTTACATACCTTGCGCGGCAATGCCGGCACACTCGGCGCCATGGCCATCATGGAAGCCGCGCGAGTGCTGGAGAACGCCATCAAACAGGGCGACAGTCTCCAGGACGCGGGATTGAGTGAACTGGCTGCGCTGATGGCGGATCTTGATCGTGCGAGCGCCCCGTGGCTCGAGGGGGCGGTTGACCCGCGGGAGGACAGCGCCGCATCGGATGAGCCTCCATTCCTGGACTCACAAGCGCTGACGGCGCTGCGCAAGGCGCTGCGTAGTCATGACCTCGGCGCCTTGAATCATTTTGCGACCCTGCGTCCCACCTTGCGGGGCGTCTTGGATGAGCCCATCCTCCTGGCGCTCAACCGCGCCATACAATCCCTGAATTTTGAGGAGGCGCTCGGTCTGTTGGCCAATCATTGTCCCGAGTCGGATCCTGGAAACCAATAATGAGCGGCCATAGTACGGCTTATCGGACAGGGGAATCCACGGAGTCCACAATGTACTGGGATTTTGGTAGAGGGAGGGTGAGTAACATGATATTCTGATCACGATTTAGGTCATCATGTAATTGTTACCTGGTACTGTCCATCACCGACTATGCCGTTGAGCCAGACAATCTGGGTTCAGGTATAATCCAAACGACCGATAAATTCATGCCAGGATGCAATGCCTTGGACGATGTCAGTGTATTTCAGAGCCTCAAGGTCAAAATTTCCGAGTTGCTGTTCGGGAAGAACTTTTGTGTAGCAGGGGCTGGAACCGATGTGCGTCTTGCCACCGAGGCTCGCAATCTCTATAGTCTTCTGAATCCTACCCTGGAGCCGGATAAGGGACTGGTCATTCAGTTCATCGGCACTAATCGGGGGGCGGGAGTTTCAACCATCGCCCGAGAATTTGCTCTGGTGGCGAGTCAATATGCGGCAGCGCCGATTTTGCTGTTGGATTTCGATTGGGCTAGTGGCAATCAGTTACGATTTTTCCAGCAACCTGTGCAAGTGCGGCAATATGGTATTTTGCAATCTGTGCAAGATGGAATGATCGACTCCACCCAATTGATTCGATCATCCCCCCCTGAGATATCCTGTCAATTACAATTCTCCCGACTTGGCGGCTCCCATTTGGTTATTGGCCAACTGAATTGTAGGGATCCCGAGGCGGTCCATATCAGCAATGCGCCTTCATTTTGGGACACGGTGCGGGGCAGTTATGCCATCACGGTAGTCGATACCGTATATCCGTCCCGATCCTATGATGGGCTGACTATTTGCGGCAGCATGGACGCCGTAGTCGTTGTGGTTGAAGCCGAAATTACCCGTGCACATGTGGTTCAGGATGTATGCAACAAACTGCATGCACAAGGAGCCCCCATCATCGGTCTGATTTTAAATAAACGACGTTTTTATATTCCGCCGCGTGTTTATCGCTGGATGGAGCGGTTGTAAGTGAGAACGCGGCGGGTTCGGTTTTATTCCTTGCTGTGATATGTTTCCTTGCAAGGTTCTAGTCCTGGTCACTCTGGCGATTGCCTATGCAGGGAATTCGAGCGCGGACATTCCTTCAAGGGAAAGCGCTCGCGATAACCCTGAACGTAAAAGAGGCTTCTATACGAGCCCACCCTCCTACTCATTATCCACCCGAGGAAAGCATACCGCCGGTTGGATGGAACCCTGGGCCGATGCGCCATCACCCCCCTCGCATACCTATACGGCAACCGATTATGCTCAGGACCCGGATCCACCCTACATTCTCATCATAGGTCCCAAAAAGAGGGATTTGGCAAACAATTCCAGGATTTTAGCCCCGGATGGTGTCCTGGATACCTGGCTGCGATTTTACCCACGTAACCTGGAGTTCTATCTGAAACGTGGAACCGGATCACCCAAATGGCCTTGCGTGAAGGCATTTATTTTGCGTACCCGAGGGGAGGGTGGGATGAGACAATGGGACACTTTATCGGGCAGCCTTCATCCCATGCTGCATGTGGTTTATGGGGGTACTCTCGAAAATAAGGGTGACGGCAGTATCGCTGGATTCTGCCCCCCCGGGCATGGTTATGTGGATTTATACATCGGCGGTGACGCCGGCGCCGTGACTGGTCGACATATTCCCATGGAGTTCCAGATTATCACTCCGGATGGAGGTCTGAAGCTTGAAGTCAGGCGTACGAGCAAGACGGGCGTACTGGATTGAATAACTTCTGATAGCTACGGATTTTATGCTTGCTTATCGATCGGCTTACCTGATTCTCCCAATCCTGCTTGGATCTATCCTTGGGTGTAGCCATCTCGAACCTGTGGAACATGACCGCAAAAAGTACGAAACCTGGAATGTACGCGATTCCGGGTATCGCTTCCTGCCCGGTGATGAATTGGATGTCAAGGTGGTTTTCAATCCAGAATTCAGCGATAGAGTTATCGTGTCACCGGATGGACGAATCAACCTTGATCTCATAGGGTCCGTGGATGTGCTGGAAAGAACCCCTTCGGAAGTTGCCCAGGAAGTCAAGTCGCGCTATGCCGCAGAACTCATCCGCCCGGACGTGACTGTTTCGCCGAGAATATTTGGCTCTCAGGCGATTTATGTTGCTGGCGAAGTCAAAGAGCCCGGGATGCTTAAACTGGTCCATCAGATGACGGTCATGCAAGCCATCATGGAGGCCGGAGGTGTGGCCGATACCGCGAATTTGGAACAGGTCATCCTTCTGCGCCGAACGCCCCGTAATACCTCCATGCTGCGCGTCGTTAACCTGAAGGAAATCCTGGAAGCTAGAAACCCCACCGAAGATGTGCCGGTGCAAAGATTCGATGTCGTCTTTGTGCCCAGATCCGACATTGCGGAAGCTGATCGCATTATGGCTCAGTATGTCGATAAATTGGTACCTGTGCAACGTTCCATATTCTTGGGGTTTTATCCCGGCATTGCCCAGTAATCACCGCTTACCCGTTACTGACGATCAATTTGGCGTAGATGCAACCGCATGGGGATGGATTGATACTTTAGTCTTATGGGCCACCTTATGTTCTGCGTAGATAAGGAATCAGGGAAGTTCATAAGGGAATGTCTCGTACCAGGCCTCCGTGTCATGCAGGCATTTACCCACGGGTGATCCCAGATTCATGAGATAGCAGGAATAACCCGGCAGACAGTCGACTGTAAACGCACAACTGTCGCCAGGCTGCCTGAGTGCAATACCGCTTTCGGTAGGTTTACGGTTTGCGACAAAGCTTTCTGCGGATGGCTTCCATTCCGCACAACGGCCAATATTGCCGTCAGATTTGAAAAAGCATTTGCCCATCGTACAGTCATCATCACTCTGGCATTCCCATTCGCCTGCTGAAAGAGGGGCGACCCGGATTAGAGCGGCAAGTATTAACACCACGGTTGTGCATGGCAAGATGGATGCCTGATTTTTCATGCTCACGGTATGGCTGGCATGAGCATGGACAAGATAAGCAATGTGTTGACCTAGGGCTGTTAGTTTGTCACATGCCTATTTCAACAAGGCATCCAGATTGCTGCCGGTGAACATCCGATGGGGGTTGGCGGGATCCGAGGGGATGGTGGCCCCATCGCCCGATAAGTAAGTCGAACCGGTGGCTTTTGCAATACCGAAAATGTCGGCATAATCAAAAACCGTCCAGCCCATTCCGGCCGATTCCACAGCTGTTCTGACATCCTTCAGGTAATTTGAGCGTGAAGATTCATCCTGGGCAAGCCTTAATACTCCAAATTCGTTGCAATAAACTTTTGCGTTGCCGTGGTTAGCCGCCCATGCCTTGACACCGTTGATATCGCTGAGGATGCGTTGATAACCCCAGCTTTGGGATTTGTAGTCGTTAATTGCGTTGGACACCACAGTATTATTCGCGCCCGACTTCAATACAATATTATCCATGGTGTTGAGGGATGCAGGGTAAAGCAGACCGGTAAACATATCCTCTACCTGTGACAGGTGGGGTTCCCAAGGAGCGCCGTTATGCGTAAACAAGTAGGGTTCATAGTAATGAAAGGTATAAGCGACGGCATTATCCGCCATGACCGGGTTTTCAAGTATCCCCCTCAGTCCGCCGCCATAGCCTCCAGATATCAGGACCAAGTGTTTGGCATCCTTGGCTCGTACCGCAGACAAGGCTTTTTGACGTAATTCATACCAGCTTGCGGGTCCACTCGTCCAATATTGAGGTTCATTCATCAGTTCATATACCAGGGAACCATTCGGTTTGCTCTGATAGCGATTGGCCAAGGTGGCCCAGAGCTTGACGAATGCCGATTGGACTCCAGCTTCTGTCTCTATTCTACTTTTCAGTGAGCCATTGGGATGGAAATCCACCATGGCCACCAGCCCATTATCAATAACCAAATCGATCGCCGCATCAAGTTTGGCGATTAATGGGAGTAAGCCCGGGTTGTCCGCGTCATCGGGATTCCAGCCAAGATAGCCTGGATCAAAGGCAATGCGGACATGATCAAAACCGGCATTCTTGATCATCACCAAATCAGCCTTGACGACGGGCTGCCGACCATAGTGTGTCAACCAATGACTCAGATTGATGCCTCGTTTCAAGCCAGGCAAGTCTGCTGGTGGAGGCGAAGGTTTGGAGCTGAAGTTGGCATTAACGATTTTTGCCCCATCCATGTTGAGTGCGCAGGGCTCTGTGCCAGAGCAGGCCCCGCCCCAGCCTGAAAAGGTGTTACCGCTATCCGGAGTAGCGGTCAGGGTAACAGTATCTCCACTGGTAAAGTTAAAGCCACAGGCTGCTCCGCAGTTAATGCCCGTGGGTGTGCTCATTATTGTCCCATTTCCGGTTTTGGATACAGTGAGGGAATACGCCGCATTTTGGGTAAATCCAGCCGTTAGACTTTTATTGGATTTCATTGTCAGGACACAGTCGCCAGTTCCCGAGCAATCTTCACCCCAACCGCCAAAACGATAACCAGCATCCGGTGTGGCCCAAAGCGTTACGATATTGCCGCTGGTAAAGTTATAACTACACGTGGAACCGCAAACAATA
>Ga0194119_10001760_pt1 | contig 38596 bp, 31 predicted proteins | sample TA2MahC100mmetaG_FD_148620 | JGI IMG/M metagenome (GOLD analysis project Ga0194119, IMG submission 148620) | Freshwater microbial communities from Lake Tanganyika, Tanzania - TA2015018 Mahale Deep Cast 100m | ecosystem: Environmental > Aquatic > Freshwater > Lake | place: Tanzania: Lake... | reverse complement strand
GGCCTCCTCTTCATCCGGCTCAAGGTATAGCGACGGATTAGTTTCAACCGTAACCTCATCCTGCGTCACATACGGCACAAAACAGACGGTATTCTCCTTCCGCTGGAGAACACCGTTAGAAAAAATGTAAAACGGCTGTTTTGTCGGGATTGAGAGTGGCATATATTTATATCATATTATCATCATATTTATCGATCAATAAACCATACTCATGATCATAAGCCGTTTTTATAAACAAAACATTATCATCACCAATTTTTTCCTGATATACCTGACCTGCCTTATAAAGATTAGCATATTGTCGCCTATTTATGGTTACAAAAAATTCTGTTGTTCGAAAATAATCTTTTTTATTTATACATAACTCATAATCTGACATGTATTTTTCTGGAACTACTTCGATACCATCGAATAATGCATAAAAATCCTCTTCTTTTCTTCTATCATCAATGAATGGGACGGTTTCCTTCCAAAGCTTTATAAAATTACTCCTAATGGATTCAAATTCTTCGAGGTCTTTTCCTTTATATCCATCAGCATAAACCTCATCAACAAGCTGCTGAACAATACTTTCCGAAAGGTTTTCACCATGTACTTTTTGTAAAATTGAAAGTGTTTTTTCAACTCTTTCTGGTTTATAGATCCAAAAATCGTTTTCAGAAGGACTTTGAAAAACACACACCGCCTTAATCTCATTAATCGGAGGACGCTTTCGGTTCACACGTCCAAACCGCTGAATGAGCGCATCTATCGGGGCCGGTTCACTAAAAAGAATATCATAATCAATATCAAGCGAAACTTCAACAATTTGGGTTGCTACGAGCAAATCATATTTATCATTCACATATTTCTCAATTTCCTGTCTATCCCGAACAATAAAACGAGAATGAAGTAAAGCTGAGTTTTCTGAACAATCTTTAAGCCCTCTGAATATTTCCTGAGCCGTTTTCACCTGATTGCATACGACCAACACTTTTTTGCCTGTTTTTATCTCAGATCGAATTTGTGCAAGACCGTCCCTGATATTTCCTTCAAGCAGAAGTAGTTTGTGGCGAGTGAATGAATGAAGTTCTTCCGGTGGCAAAGTAATTTCGTTTTTGATCTCCAGTACATCTTGGAAATACATCTTTAAAAATTTCGGTAGTGTCGCGGACATAATGAAAAACTTTGCGCAAAACTCCTTCTTTAAGATTTTGCATATTTCAAGAATAAGCGCCGTGTTGTGTACATCGTAGGCATGAATTTCATCAAGGATAAAAAGCCCTCCCGTCATTTCGGCAATTCGCTGTTCGAAGCCCTTTAAACCGAAAAACTCTTTAATTATCTGGAAAGGTGTAATAATTTTATAAGGCTTATAAATTTTTTTTGATAGATTTCCGGCATCTTTCGCAAATGCTTTTGCCTCCTCCGGCGAATATTCGCGTTCGGAAAAATACTTATAAAGAAAGTAGCTTGCTTTGCCATGCCTAATACCTACTTTTTCATCGCCGAAACCCTTAAGCCCAGCGAGCCGCTTATACATCGCATTGATGCTTGCAGTGTAAGGCAAGACATAAAAAACGCGCTTACCGAGTCGCTCATTTTGATTTGAACTTGCCCATAGCAAAGCGGCTTCGGTTTTTCCCGAACCAGTTGGCGCGGTTAAAAATGTGCTACCTTTAGTTACAGCAGCAGCTTCCTGTGAACTCCGATATGAGGAGAATTTGAAAACCGCTTTCATGTCATGGATGGCTGAAAAAATCTCATCTTTTCCGCTTGAGGCCAAATGGTCACAGGCCGTCATAAAGCCTTTGAGAAAAAATCCGTATTCGCCGTGCAGTATCGCTTGTTCGTCTTCGTCGTCATCCCATTTCAGATAAGGCTTAACCGCTGATTGGTATGCATTGTATGCCTCAAGTTCCTCAAACGATTTTGGAATTTTGTGACGCTGAACTTGGTAGCCGAGATATTTTTCAGAGAGTTCCGGCAATTGCTCCATCATTTTTGTGATGTACGCAAAATTCGGCTCAAGTTCGCTCAGGTTCTTCGAGTATCGTTCATAAGCCGTTTCGTGAAATTTACTGAACGGGAATTTTTCTTGCAGCAATGACAAATCATTATGATGTGTAATGATTCCCAACGCAATCCCTTCTTTGAACGGCGAATCGAAATCCAAAAAGGTGACAAAGCTTGAGGAGAGAATTTCGTGGCGATAATTCCATTTTATCTCCTCGTTCAGCATTTGTTGAAAGCCTGTTGCCGCTTTACCGAAATCGTGTAAAAATATTGCATAAAAAAGATGTTCAAAGAAATCCTCGCAACTGCAAATTTCCGGAACTTCACTATACATCTCTCGAATGTTGCGGAAAACGCTCAGGCATTTTTCCGTATGCTCCAAAAGCGTTTCTTTCGGCGAGCTTTTCGCATAAACTTCGATCATATTATTGGTGCAAGAACACGCCCCATTTTTTTTCTTCGTCAAAGGGAACGGGATTTTCGGTCGTCGTTATCATTTCTTCAACCATGAGAAAAGGTTTTGTACCTAATGCTTTGCGATTCACTTCATCGCTGAAATGAGTCGGTAGGGCTTGCAGTGCACCGTAAAACCCCTTGGCGGGAATAGGCATGAGTGTTTTGCCCACTTTCACACCGGTTTTTTCTTTAAGCTCTAAAATCTTGACTTCTTCAATCATGGCAAGCTCGGTCGAACGACCAAGCAAAATCGGATGATGCGGACGCCGAAATACGCTTTCCAAATCGAGATTCGTGAGGTAAAGATACAGTTCATTATCGAAAAGGAACTCGCGATTGGCAACATTGGATTTTGCCTTTAAGCCTTCTATTTCATAGATGGTCTCCAAATCCACCGCTTTGGCTTGATAAGAAAACACATATCCTACCGACGTCTCTTCGGGCGTCACAATGTTGCCTTTTGCCGCCGAAATCAAGCCGTAAATCGTGGAGAGTGGCGGCATGGGCAAGGTCGGTTGGAAGCCGGCAACAAAAATTGGATAACGAAACGATGCCGTCCAACTTCGGATTTTTATTCGAAGGAGTTTCATCGCTATTCGGGAATGCTGGTTGCAATTTCCTGAGTGAAGGTTTCAACGGTTTTATTAAATGAACCATCCATATTATAAATCACTTTTTTCGTGCCGAAAGCTTTTTCGTTTAATGAAACAAGTTCCTCCTCCAATTCATCCATAAAGCCAACACGGCGGGCTATATAAACATCTGTTGCTAAATAATCAGCGTAATCCGTGAGTACCTGTTCCAATGCGCAGATGTTGACCTTCGGTTGCCCGTTGTCGTTTTTAGCCAGATTCATAAATATGTGATTCCCGCTATTGAAGATTGTCATAACTAAAAGTTTCGGTGTAACATCAGTTAAATGCAACGCGCTTTTTGCGCCACCGCTTATGAACGGAAGCACGGAAATTGCTTCCGTTACACGTTTGGTTCTCTCATCCTTAGGAAGACGGTAATCATTTTCCGTTTTAACCGCACCAGATTTTTCAATAGAGTCTCTATGCTTTTGAACTAACTTGTCATTAAGATGACGTTGTCCTGTTTTATAATTTTCGAGAAAAATACCGACACTTTCCAAATCAAGTGAAAAAATTCCATGCATTACTGTCGAATAAAATTGGTGTTCATGCGGCACAGGATCTCCTTCTTTCTGGCGGCTCATGACCCCAAAATCGCTCGTCATTTGGTTCGGAACAATTGAAATCAAAGGTGAGTTTTTCAATGGTGAGAGACGTGTAACAGTTCCTCCATCACTTTTTCCTTGAGCTCTCATATAACCAAAAACATCATCATCCGGATACTTAAATGGATTTGCTTGTGTGAACGCAATTTTTGTTTCCCGCTCAATCGGCGACATTTCCCAACTGCATTTTTTTTCAAGTGTTTCGCGCCACCAATAGCGTAATGCCTGTGCCGAAATATATGGATATATATCTTTTCCCTTTCGAATACTTTTTACTGAAATCGTGTTTTCTGTTCTTTCACCCGCATCTGAACCGGCATTATTTAATGCAGAATACGGCGCATCGATAAGTATAAAGCCAATAATATTCTTCGACATATTTATTCTCCTTATTTTTTATTTATTCAATTTCAGTTGTACTGTTTTCTTCAACTTCATCTATTACAATATCTCTTTCTTTTAACCAGCCATGTAACATCTCGTACAAGCGAAAGAGAATAAGGTCTTGAGTTTCCCGCCAACAAAGCGCTCCATCAGGAAAAAGTCTCTCTGTATAATCTTCAATGCTGAACAACGGACGCTCGGCACCATTTTTAATACGATCCTTTATTATTAGGCGTAGAACGTTGCGAAAAGTGCCATAGCTGTTTGCTCGCTCAAGCTGCGACAGACGTTTTGGATTATTTGATTCGTCTCTTTGAATCACTAATGATATTTCATCAGCCACCCTTTTAATCACTTCTGTTCTTTGTTTATCCATTTGTCTAACCTCCTTTAAATACAGTTGAACAAGCTCCCACTTCGCATAGGCCTTGCGTTGCAGAAAGTTGTAAAAATATTTAACAATCCACTCATCTTTCAACAAGTCTTCATAAATAACGTTGTTATTATTTTTGTATTCTTCCTCGGATTTATCATCAGTATTCAAATAAATATTAGAGTTATTTTTTTTAAAAAAGTATGTACTTCCGATAATTTTATCCCAATCTTTCAATTCTTCACTATGGTGAACTTCATTTAAAAAATGAAAAACCCGGTTAGGCAAATCATAGTATATCAATTCTGCGCCTTGTCCATAGTTGGTGAAATAATAAATACGAATAGTAATCGGATCACTCTTCCAATCATCCTTATCCTGAATGAGTATTTTAGCAATACGAAATAAGGCGTTTTGTGGATTTGTAAAATTTTCTGTAAAACATCCCGTATAATTCCTAAGGCTAATTTGAGATCGAACTTCATTAATTGATATTTTTGCCCATGAGCACATAGCTTTCTCTGAGCTAGAATGCACCAAAATCATCTTTCCACCACTTCGATAGAGAACCAAAGGTGAAACTTGAATTGCAATTGCACAAGTCCCACAATAATCGGCTCCAGTAGAAGCAAAAGAGTAATAATTAAGTGAGCCGCTTGCCATAGGGACTTCACTTCTCAACAGTCCTCTTTTTTCTTTCTTAATTTTTATAGCATTTCGACATCCACAAGCAACGCAAGAACCATGGTCAGCTAATGGTTGTAATTCTTTTACAAGATCACCTATAAACTCCAACCATTTTTCTCTTTCTTTCCCTTTATTTGAAGGCTGTACCATCACCCCGTTAGAAAAGGTGGTATAAAAAGTTTTAACCCATGCCCCTTGAGAAAAAAGATTAGCGATTTCAGGCAAGGCTTTTTTAATATCCGCTTCAGTTAGCTCTTGCGGTGTTTTTTTATCACACCAGTTTGTGAGTGCAGAAATCCCCGCATCCACAAAAGGATTTCCTGTGTATTGAAATAAACTACTCATATTTATCCTGAAAGTATTCAAGTAAAATATTCAACCTTTTTGTGAGAGCTGTTTCTTCACGTTCAGAATCACTTATGCGTTCAATTATCTTAATTAAACGCTTTTCTGTTTCTATGAAAAGTTCGTCCTGAAGTTTATTTTGAATTTCTCTACCAAGCAAATGGCTTGAAGCCATTTCGTAAGGCACATTTTTTTCCTCAAACCATTCTTTTAGTTTAACCGTTAGGCCATATTTATCATTTTCTACTCCATAATGTTCAGTAAGGTATTCCAGATCTGTCAAGTCTTTTCGCCGTTCATCCCAACGGTCAGTATATGAAAACACTTTCATGACGACCAAAGAGCATACATGAACAACCTTCAAAGAAAGCGCATCGCCTGCAGCATTTCTCACATTTAACATTTCATTATCATCAAAGGCCAACCTGTATTCTTTCAGGTCCAAATCAGTAATATCCCTTGCAAATTCACCAACCGGCAATATTTCAATCCATTTATCTTGTTGTTCAAAAGAATATTCGAGTATTTTTCTTTTTTTGAGTTTATCAGATACATTTCTATGCTTAAAACCGTTTGCTAAAAGGTGATTTGAAATATCTTGAAATGCTTCTCTTGAAACAAGTTCAACAGCAAAGTCAGTGTCTTTTGTCTCGCGTTCTTCCTTGCGCCAAATATTCATCAAGGCGCGAAAAGCCCAGCCGCCAACCAAAACTAAGCGGTCTAAAAAAGGCTCAACGGCCTTGCATGCGGCATAAAGTTCATCATTTTCAAAATCAATAGCCAAGCGCTTTCTCCCGGTATATTTCAGCAAATTCATTCGCACGCGGGTCATCTGAGGTCAGAAGATCGAGATAAATTTGAATCGGATGCGCTTTTCTAAATTTTCCTTCTTCATTTATTCCGATAAATGCGCTGCTGTTATAGGGTTCAATCAGTATTAAGTTGGGATTTCTGATCATTGGAGTTAGAATAAATTTCCGAGTTAATTCCCTTTCGGCCTCGTGCAAGTGACTCACCAAAATTTCTCCGACTTCCACAGCATAAAACCGCGATACAGATTGCGCAGCCTGAACACCAGTTAATGCGGAGCTTTGTATTTGATCAAGTAAAACACTGGCTCCTTCTCGCCAATCCAAATGCTGAACGTCGACTTCTCTGCTTTCTTTATCAACGATTTTCTTCACTGAAATCAGATAGCCTTGCCTATTCAATTTCGGTGCAAGACGCTGTTTGAAGTAAGCCGCCCATTCATCCAAAAAACGACTTGGATTTAAAACACGAATCGGTAAACTTTTTGAGTAATCAATCAAGTCATTTCGCTTCATTGCCTCACAGATCGAAAAAATCCCGCTAAGACTAACTTCTGTAATAGCTTGCAACTTACGCATTGTCGAAATCTCAAATCTTTCTGCGGTTAATAGAGCCATAACCACATATCCGGCTTTTGGCGAAAAGGCATCGATGCGAGGTAAGCGAGTTGCTTTAGACCTATGATTGAATTCATACAGGATCACACGATCCTTGCCACTCCGATACGAAAAGTAGTAATTGCCTGCCTCGTCAATCGCATTGACGTTATTTGCCTTTAGTCGTTCCAGTTGTGCATAACCGATATAAGGAGCAGCAACCATCACAATATCCACCTCATCCGGTAAAAAAGAGGAAGACGTTGTCCTCAAAAGGGTTTTTCTGTATTCTACGCCAACTTTTAATACCTTTTTTCCAGTTACAACCATAAGAAACAAAATCCCTTCAGCTTCTTTTAATAACGGCTCATTTTTTAGTTGCCAGCCAAGAACATTGAGGATTTTTTCTTTGAAAAGCGTAGTGATATTGTAAAGTCGTTCCTTTTCCATATGTTCGAATATATACTATGTTCGATAAATCTTGTTCTAGGGAAAATAGATTATTGTTTATTATCGAACAAGGGAAATTATCGAACAAGGGACTCTATTCACTAACTCACTTTCACCATGCCGAACCCCATCGGGTTGTTCTCCCCGAATCCGCACTCATAGCCGACCTTGATCAATTCAGGGTCACCGGTCACTGTAAAGGGACATTGTATAGCCTTGACCCTGGTCTCTTTTCCGCTGTAGTCCTTGATGGTGATCAGCTTTTCTACGCTCCTGCCTTTCTCCCGCACTCCTTTGAGATACGCTTCTTCAAACCTCACCGAAAAGGGAATGCCATTTTCCGGAGGTTCGCAGCCAAACAAACCGCGATACTTCGCCTGCAGATTATGCAAGAGCATATCAGAAAGACGGCTGTCGTCATAACGCAGATATTCCTTCGTATTCATACCTGCTGACGGATCGCGATAGACCGATACGGCGAGCGGCGACAACATTGAAAAAGTCATGTTCTCCGACCATTCGGGTTCGGGCAGCTTTTCGATACATTCCTTGCTGAATACTGCATTATGAATCCGCAATGACCCTTCGGCAAACAGGCCAAGAATCAGATGCTGGAGAAACTCTTCCTTCGGCGACGAGAGATAGAGCGTTATCTGACGGGAGCGGGAAACAATTTCTCCGCTATCAATTGTTCGGATCGGAATCTGAAGATTAGAAAAGGTGAAATATTTGAATTTTTGCCGGCTCCCTTCAGCAGCATACCCCTTGTCATGCAAAACAGTTGCAAATTCAGATGAGGATTTGGATAGGGTGCTGTATATCACGGATGCCAAATGATGGCTGTGATTCAGAGGTATTCGCTCAACTGGACGTTGTTGCCGGAGGGTTAACTTAAGCCTCATTTGTATTTTATCGAGGTATTTATGTTATAACAAAAAAATACACCAATTAAGCCATTCTTTACAATATTATCCCATACATATCAACCATTTTCGTCACTTCCACCCTGATCATATCCCGAAGCTCTTCAGGCTCAACCACTTCGGCTTCCTTGCCGTAACGCATGACCCAGCGTTTGACCGCATCGAGTGCCCCGACGTGCATATACAGCGTGATCGATCCATCTTCGTGTTCCTCGATCTGTTGTGTCGAATGTATTCGTTGCTCCTTTATCCATTGTGCCTGATACGGGGTAAAGCGGATGGTGATGGCATATACTTCGACGCTTGCACATTGATCGAAAGCCTGTTCGAGATAGTTATCGATTGAAAAGGATTCCGGAATGGTGAACCCGGTTGCGCATGGGGTGATGGATCTGATTCTGTTGACGGCGAATTTTCTTGTGGCCTGCCGCAGTTCGCAGTAGGCAATCAGATACCATGTGCTTTTTGAATGATCGTAGTGCAGCCGGTAGGGATGAACCGTTCGCTCGGTTATTTCCTGTTTTGATGGGGCGTGATAGGTTATGGCAACTTTCCGGCTGTTGCGGATTGCTTCATCGAGCAGCATAAAACTTTTTGTATCGATTTCCGCCGATGAGGGTTGTTCAAATGAGTAGATGTCGAGAATGCCGTTTTCGGAGTATGACGCCGGCAGATACTGCAGAACCTTGTCGAGCGCGCTGCTGATTTCCTGATAATAGGGGGTTCCCTGATACCGGGAGAGGACTTTTTTGGTGGCTATCAGCGCTTCGGCTTCATGCCGGTCAAGAAATGCGGAAGGCAGAAATGTCCATTCCTTGTTATAGAAGTAGCCTTTTTTCTTTCTGTCGTATTCAATCGGCGCATGCAGCATGAGACACATGTCTTCAATGTCGCGCTGAATGGTTTTTCTGCTGACTGCAAAGTGGCGGGCGACTTTGGTGCAGTTCGGGTAACCGTTATTGCGGAGTTCCCGGTCGATATACAGCATGCGCTCCAACGGGGGTCTTGATTGTCTCATGACGCAAATGCTTCAGGTTAATGAAGTAATATAGGCAGAGACATGGGACAAAGGGTGTCCTATGCTAAATAATTTTATCGCAACGATGGAGTTCTGTTCGGATATCGGTCTTATGCATTCACAAACCGTACACTTTTTAGATACAAAATAAACACACTACAAAAAAGCAGTTGCAGCGTTTTTTATCGGAGATTTACACAGGTGAAGGGTTGTGTGCCTTGAGGTTGCCTGGAAAAATCAAGTCGGGTTTCAGTTTTTTTTACAGGCGCTCTGCGAACAGGTATTGGCCAGTAGGGGAGGGATCCGGATTTTGGTTGAAGCTGCGGCTTCGGGATCGATGACGCAGCGCAGTAATGCCGTCAGATACTGCGAAGCACCTCTGCCACCCGTGATATGGTGTGGGAAGTTACAAAGCTTGCGCTTCAGCTGAAGCGCAGACTTTTAACCTGTTTTGTGGTTTTCCTTCCGGAAAGGGGATTCCGGAAGGAGAGTTCAGCGCTCAGAACGTTGCGGCCAGATCGGAGAGATAGGTTTTGATCGACTGGTGCTTTCCGAGGCCGAGTTTTTTGTGCATGCGGTAACGGATGCTTTCCATTCCTCTTGTCGAAATGCCGACCGAACGGGCGATCTCGCGGGTGTCGTAGTTCAGCTTCACGAGCAGGCTGATGCGCAGTTCCCGCTGGTTGAGGTTCGGATGTTTTTTCTGCAGCTTGGAAAGGAACACCGAGTCCGATTCGGTGAGTTCGATGTTCAGCCTTTTCTCGATGGTTTCGGTTTCGATGAGGCTCAGGCAGGAGTCGGTCATCTGCCGTTTCTGATCCTGATCGATATCGAGCGCGTAAATCTGGTCGAGAAGATTGCGCAGGGCGGTGGTTTTTTCAGCAATGGCCGTCGAGACCCTTGTGAGCTCCATATCCTGATTTGCAATCCTTGACTTCAGTTCGGCCATCTCTTTCTCATGCTCTCTGGCCTGCTTTTTGTTGAGTTCGATCTGAGCGTTCAGTTTGATAACCGACTCGGTTATCTTCTGCTCATAGTCATGTTTCAGTTGTTCGAGTTCCATTGCTTTTTCTTTTTCTTTTTCACGAAGGTCTGCCTGCATGGCTTCGATGGCTTTAAAAAACGAGTAGTATTTGTCGTCGAATGAAGGAACATTGATATGCTCGTCAAACATATCGAACCAGGACATTCTGGCCAGATATGCCAGAAAGTTTCTTTTCATCACTTCATCAGAGGTTTCAGCCGGAGGTTCCGGAAGTTCTCCCTTTTCGTAATCAAGTATCGCATCGTAACCTTCACGGTACGTATCGGTCATGATGACCCTGATGTTTTCCGGAACTACTGCCGCAAAGGATTCCACTATAACACGCGCAGTCGGCTGCATGTTATAAAAAACAATAAGCCTGAACTGAGGGTTCCGGTTATAGAGCAGTTTTGTGATATCTTTTTTGTAATGATAAGATATTTCACTTATGTGCGTGAAGTCCCAGATGCAGTGAAACGGCTTGTTGATAAGGCCGGTCTGGTCGAGTACGGTTTCGAAAAGATCGACATCCATCCATTCAAGTGTGATGTTTTGCCGTGCCTCAATTGAAACATGCAGGATGTTACTGTCGATAAGTTTGAAGTGTTTTGTATAGCCGGCTTGTCTGTGCTCCTGTTGCCAGTGTTTTTGCTGATGACCCGGTTGTTTATCGACCGCTTCTTTACTCATTGTTCATTGATTAACCAACGTGACTATATGAGTGTGACGTGTTATAGTGAGTAATATGGCGAATTGTTATGAGGTAATCAACTATTGTGTTTATTTTTTGTAAAAAAAATACAGTTTGGCTTGTATTTTGTGGGCGTGCTGCAGGGGTTCTGTATTGTTTTTTCTGCCGTAAAGGGCAGTATTCTACGAGAAGTCGAGGTGTTTTTTTATTGAGAGGCGTTTTGGAAGACCGAGTTTTTTGTGCAGACGGAAGCGGATGTTTTCCATGCCCCTGGTCGTTGTTCCGCATAGTTCTGCAATGGTTTTTGTGGAAAGGTTTTTTTTGATGAAAAGGCAGATTTTCTGTTCCCGATGGTTAAGGTTAGGGTGGCGGTGTTTCAGCTGATCGAGATATCGGATGTCTTCGGCATCGATCTGAAGTTCCGGAACGATTGCGCCGGTTTTTTTTCGATGTATGGTGTTGAATAAAGATCCGGTCGCTCCGCTTTGGTGTAGTGACGGGAACTGATCGCCCAGCAGTTCGATTTTTGCGCTTATTTCTTTTCCTGCTGTTTCAAGTCTCCTGATCTCCTTCTGATTGAGCCGTATTGTCGTCTCCAGCGCCATGATTGCGGTTTTGTGTTCGTTATGGCGCTGTGTATGTAGGGCGATTTCATGCTGGAGCATGGCGCGTATCGTTTTGTGCTTGTCTTCGGCGGTTTTCTGCAGGTTTTTTTGCTTTTCTCTGAACGACTGTTCTTTTGCCGCCATATCCTTGCGGAACGTTTCCAGCGCAACGAAACAGGGATATAATTCATGATCCGGAGATGGCGGATATACCGGCTGGTTCAGGGTATCGAGCAGCGAGATTCTTGTCATTGCCGTCAGGAGGTCGTTTTTCTTGTCTTGCGTATCTGATGGCTGCTCTATGACCGGCGTGGTCGGCAGATGGCTGTTTTTGTGTTTTATGAGTATTTTCATGGCCTCGCTGTAGCTGGCCGCGCAGGTCAGGCGAGTTTTATGCGGCGCTATCTGCCGGAAGCGTTCAATGTCGCTCCGTATCCTGTCGTTGATATTATAGAGCACGACATGTCTGATGCTCGTGCCCCAGTTGAATATGAAATTCAGAAAATCCTTGCGGTAACGACGGCTGATTTCTGTTACCTTCTCTAAATTGGCGAGCAGGAACAGCCCGGTTTCTGAAAGATCGGGCTGTTGGAGCAGGGCCTGAAATTTCATCGAGTCGATGCAGGCCAATGTTATGGTATCGGTTTCGGAGCGGTAAACATTGTGGATGATGTCGTTGCCGATGATACTGAAGACGGTACAATATCCGTTATCGGTGTGAGGCGCGATCCATTCGGGATTTTCTCTTATCGGAAAGCGCGTAACAGGGCAACGTTTCATGATGGTGGCGTTGGTTTTGCCGGATAGCTGTTTGTTTTCAGTTTTTTTGTACGCACTCGTATTTCCGGAGTTTCGATCTTTCGGTTTCCGGTCGGTTAACCGGGGTCTTCTGAACAGTATAGTAGTCATTTTTTTTCATGTAAGCCGTCAGATTCCGCTCAATTTTTATGCCGATGATTACCGATAATCCTTTGAGCATTCTTTTCGTCTGTTATGAAAATATCTGCCGTTCGCCAATGGCTGAAGGGGTGTTTCGCTCACGTGCTTCAATGCTCGGGGTCGAGCACTGTTTTCAGGTGAGTTCGGCCGGTACAAGATGTTACCAGAAAGGTTCTTCGCCCGATGACCGGGCAGTATCGGCTGCAGCCGGTTACGGTATCGATATTTCCGCTCTCCAGGCTCGCTGCGTCGAAGATCTCGATCTCGCGGCATTCGACTGGATATTTGCGATGGACCATGAAAATTTCGAGGATATCGGCCGTATCACCGGGTTTGGAGAGCGTCCGCAGGTAAGGCTGGTCATGTCGTTCGTGCCCGGTCGCGGTCAGGATGCGATTCATGATCCCTATTACGGAACGCATCGCGATTTCATGCGGGTTATGGATGATCTTTTTCTGGCGTCTGCGCATATTCTTTGTAATCTGGTCGGGCATGTTTATGAATAAGCCGCGTCGTTATACCTTTATTTTTAATCCGGCCGCCGACAAGGGCAGGGCGCTTCAGAGAGAGTCGTGGCTTCGGAAGATGGTTTCGGGGCTTGGCGGCGCAGAGCTGGTTAAAACAGAGTATGCCGGTCATGCCGGCGAAATCGCCCGCCGGGAAAGCGGCGGAAGCGACTGTCTTGTCGCCTGCGGTGGGGATGGTACCGTGCATGAGGTGGTTAACGCCGTTGCCGGAGATGATGTTGCCGTTGGCGTTCTTCCGATAGGATCGGCTAACGATTTCGTCAAAGCGCTGGGCCGCAAGGCAGATGGCGGGGCTGATTTCGAGGCTTGCATTGCGGGGCGCGACCGTCGGGTCGATATCGGCAGCGTCCGGTTCAATCGGGGCGATCAGCGGTTTTTCGTCAATTCGCTGGGTATTGGTTTTACCGGCAGAATAGCCGGCGCGGTGAAACGCATCTCATGGCTGAAAGGGGAGCTGGGTTACGTTTATGCGCTTTTCAGCGTGCTCATAGGTTATACGCCGTTAAAAATGCATATTATTGTGACTGCGCCCGATGCCGTTCTGGAGATGCATGAACCGGTTTTTGCTTTTTCCGTATCGAACGGAAGCGTGGAGGGTGGCAGGTTTCGCATTGCCCCTGAAGCAGATCCGGCAGATGGTCTGCTCGATGTATGCATTCTGAAATCCATCCCGAAGATTTCGATTTTATGGTATGTGTCGAAGTATCTCCGGGGTACCCAGATTCAGGATCCCAAGGTCGTTTACTGCAAGGCGTCGGCTGTTGAGGTTGCCGTTTATGATCCGGAATCCATGCATATGGACGGAGAGCTGTTCGAGGTGCTTCCGGGCCGCATCAGCATATCGGCCGTGCCCGGAGGGCTTACCGTCGTGTCGGGCAGTTGATAAAGGGTAACAGGAACAAATCCGATAGTTCAGGAAACGATGCAGTACCTGGTATTTGAAGATGACAAGGTGTCGCGGATGAAACCGCTGGTGAATTTCAAACCGGTTTACGGATTGTACGCCGGTTTTCGTACACTTGCCGAAAAACTCGAAGCATTTATATCAGACCGGGTCCGTCTTACCTGGCATCTGCGGGGTCACCTTGCGCCATGTTATCGCGAGCAGCATCCTGACAGAATGGTGAACCGGATCGATGATGACGATCTGTTTCTCATCAACGGCCGCCTGCTTTTCGATGAGGCGATGGCTGATTTTATCCTCGGCGAGGCTTTTGAGCCTCTCAGTGCCCTGATGCAGGGCGATAACCTGCTATTTGCCCGGCTGCCGCGCGAGCGGCTTGCGGGAATGCGGGATGGCGTACTTCCGGATCTGATCGATACCCGTCTGCTTGCCGAAACGCTTCTGGTGCGTCAGGTGGAAGGCTTCCGTCTGATTGAGCATCTGTGGGATGTTGTTGCGTTTCATCCGGAGGAGATGGAGCGCGATGCGGCTTCCGTTGAAACCGGTTTCATCGAGGGAGACGTGCATCCCTCGGCTGTGATCGTCAATCGTGCGAACATCGCCATAGCTCCCGGAGCGGTGGTGAAGGCTGGCGCCGTGCTCGATGCGGAAGATGGTTTCATCATCATCGGGGATGGAGTGGTTGTGGAGCCTCAGGCGGTTATTATGAACAATGTTTTTCTTTCGCCATGGTCGAGGGTCAAGGCGTGCGCCAGAGTATACAGTAACGTGTTTGTCGGTACGGCTTCAAAAGTCGGAGGCGAGGTTGAGGACTCGATTGTCGAACCGTTTGCCAACAAACAGCATGATGGATTTCTTGGTCACTCGTATATTTCCTCATGGTGCAATCTTGGGGCCGGAACCAACACGTCGGATCTGAAAAACAATTACGGCAGCGTGAAACTGCTCATGGATGGACTGGAGGTCTCTACAGGATTGCAGTTTCTTGGCCTGCTCATGGGCGATCATTCGAAATGCTCGATCAATTCGATGTTCAATACCGGCACTATTGTCGGAACTTCCTCGAACGTGTTCGGCGGGGGATTTCCTCCCAAGGAGGTTCATTCTTTTACCTGGGGAAGCGCTGCGGAGGGTTTCGGGCCGTATATGATCGAAAAAGCGGTGGAAACCGCCCGCAAGGTGATGGAGAGGAGGCAGGTTGCCATGAGTGCGGCCTACGAAGCCATGTTCCGTTTTGTCGCCGGCCGCGAACAGGGTCGGAGGATTTTTCTGTAACGATAGCATAACCTTTGGTCTGCATGATTCTTGTAGTTGATAATTACGATTCGTTCACCTATAACCTTGTACAGTATATCGCTGAATCCGGTCTTCCTGTCGAGGTGTACAGAAACGATGAACTGAGCGTCGAAGGGATTATTGCCCGCAAGCCCGACAAGATCGTCATTTCGCCAGGGCCGGGAACCCCGGAGGATGCCGGCGTATCCGTACCACTTATCAGGGCGCTCGATGGAGCGATTCCTCTTCTCGGGGTCTGTCTGGGTCATCAGTCGATCGGCCAGGCGCTCGGTGGCAGGGTCGTCAGGGCCGGTCAGGTCATGCATGGCAAGACTTCGTTGGTCCATCACGATAACAGCGGAATTTTTCATGGAGTCGATAATCCTTTTATCGCTACCCGATACCACTCCCTGATTGTTGAACGGGAAACTCTTCCTTCGGTGCTCACCGTAAGGGCCTGGACGGAAGATGGCACGATCATGGGCATGGACTCTGTTGCGCTGGGCCTGTATGGTGTGCAGTTTCATCCCGAGTCGATCATGACCGGGGAAGGAAAGAAAATCATACGGAACTTTCTTGAACTGCAGCCGTCGAAACGGCTGTAAGCAGGTGTGACCATGAAGAAAGCTGTGACATCGGGACATGAACCGCCTGAACCTGCAGGCACTCAGCCGCCGAGCCGTCCTGTCTCGGGAAGGGAGACCGATTTCATGGTGGACGGCTGGCGTGTTTTCAAGATCATGGCTGAATTCGTCAGCGGTTTTGAAACCATGTCAGATTCAGGGCCTGCCGTCACGGTTTTCGGCTCTACGCGCGTTCGTCCCGGAAGCAGCGAATATGAGCTTGCCGAAAAGACAGGGATGTTATTGGCCAGAGAGGGTTTTGCCGTCATTACGGGAGGTGGGCCGGGGGTTATGGAGGCAGCCAACAAGGGAGCCCAGGATGCCGGAGGGGTTTCGATAGGGTTCAACATCAAGTTGCCGAACCAGCAGGAACCGAACCGGTATATCGACAGCGGACGACTGGTGTCGTTTCAGTATTTTTTTGTCAGGAAGGTCATGTTCCTGAAATATTCGCAGGCATTTGTCGCTCTTCCCGGGGGTTTCGGAACGCTCGATGAAGTATCGGAGGCCATTACCCTGATCCAGACCGGAAAGAGCGCGCGGTTTCCCGTCATTCTGGTCGGAAAGGCGTTCTGGAGCGGTTTTTACGACTGGGTACTCCATACCATGTGCGAAAAGCATGGATATATCGACCAACCGAATCTGGATTTTATTTATCTTGAAGACGATCCGGCGCGTGTCATACCAATAATCAGAGCGTTTTATCCGGAGGGGTATTCCCTGAATTTTTAAATCCTGTTCGCTGTTCTCTTTTGACATTCTCAATCCAGTTCAAAAGCAGTCTCCTTTCTTCTGCGCTCATGCGGGCCTTCCTGTTTGCAGCGTAATAGAGCAGCTGATGTTGTCTGATCCCGAGAATGGTGTTGTTTAGTGCCTCTATTCGGGTTCTCTGACCGGTTTTACTGCCGGCGTCCCATTGTGAAAAATTCAGCGCGCGACGTCCGAAAAAGACCTTTGCGGATACCGCCCACGAAACCGGCGCTATATATGCCGGGCCCGACCATTCTGTCTCGTGGGAATGGCAGTCGTAACATGATTTTTTCAGGACGGCCATGACCGTATCCGGCGCGCGCAGTGGCGATGTTTCGGGCGGATTGATCCGATCGAGCGGCACGAACTGGATGACGAACATGACGATAACCAGTGTGCTCGCATATGTTTTGATGCGTTTTTTTTTAATCATTTAACCGGTAATCATCGTGATATTTCCTTGTGAAAAAGCGGTTTGGTATTATCTTCCACAGATACGGGCCGATCTTGCCATAGAGCTTGTTAAAACCGGCATGACGCAGTCGCAGGCGGCTAAAAAACTGGGCGTGACCCCGGCTGCAGTGTCGCAGTATATTCATAAAAAACGAGGACTGCAATCTCCGAGAACAAGACTGTACCGTCAGGAAATCAAGGCTGCGGTGCGCAAGATCTGCGAGGATGCGTCGTCGGATGAATTGCATTTCATTGTCTGCAAGTGCTGCCAGCTTCTGAAAAAGGAGGGCGAGACGACGACTGTGGAAAAAGGCGGCGGGTGTTCGACTGTTCATCAAGAATAAGATATTCCTATGCGAGAAGATGTGAAGGGATGGTTCGGGGGCGAGAGAAATTTCAGGCTTGCGTCTGTCGTTACGGTGCTGGCTGTGCTGGCGGGATTCGTCATTCAGTATGCTGTCGGAGGGGAAGGCGTTCCACTGCTGTTCTGGCCTCTGAATGCGCTGTTCATTATGGTGCTGGCCGCATTGCTGTTTCTGCTTGGCATCGCATTCCGGCAGAATGCTTTCGCTTCCTGGCTCGGCGGCATTCCTCTTGGACTCTCGCTGATTTTCGCCCTTGTTTTTCTCTCGCTCATCGGCGGATTCATTCCGCAGGGCGTCGCTTCGGGAAATGCCGTGCTTGACAGGTCAGGGGTGAACCGCATATTTTCCAGCTGGCCTTTTCTTTTCGTTGTGCTGCTTTTTCTCTGCAATCTCGGTCTTTCGGTCGTATGGAAAACCATTCCATTCCGACTCTCCAATCTTCAGTTCATGCTTTTTCACGGCGGGTTCTGGATTGCTCTGGCCTGCGGCCTGGCGGGAGCCTCCGATCTTCAGCGCCTGATTATTCCTGTCTACGAGGGTCGGGCAAGCAGCCAGGGCTTTATTCCCCAGGATAACCGGATGGTGCAGCTTCCGTTTTCGGTCTATCTCGACGATTTTTCGATAGAAGAGTATACGCCTCGCATCGTGCTTTACGATCCGGAAAATGACAGGGTGCTTCCCGGCAGGTCGGAGGGTCTGGCCGAAGTCGGTAAAGGATTCCGGTCGGAGTGGCCGGGATTTTCCGTTACGGTACTCGACTACCTGCCCCATGCTCTGCCGGGTCCTGACGGCACTCCGAGGCAAGCGGATGATAAGCAGGGCATTCCCTATGCCAGGGTTCGTATTGCTGCGGGGGAAGTCCATTCCGATCACTGGCTGAATACCGGGAGTCCCTCGATCAAGCCGGGAGTCGTGCAGATCGAACGTTATTTTCTTGTCATGTTTCCCGGCACGCCCAGGGTGTTTCGCTCCGGGGTGGTGCTTAAAGGCAGCGGCGGCGGCACTACTGCAGCCGAACTCGAGGTCAACAAACCGGTTTCCTTCGAAGGCTGGAAACTCTATCAGATGGGTTACGACGAAAAAGCGGGCAGGTGGTCGGAGCTCAGCCTTATCGAAGCCGTCAGGGATCCCTGGCTTCCTGCGGTCTATTTCGGCTTTTTCATGATCATGGCAGGGAACGCGCTCTTTTTCTGGAAGGGCATGAAACAGGGGGAGTTACTATGATGCCGGTTGAATTTTCAGTTATTGCTCCGTCCGTCATGGCGGCATGGGCTCTCGGCTCTCTTTTGGGCATTCTGACAAAACGTTACGGTGTGCTTCGGTTTCCCGCTTACGGCATGATGATAGCAGGTACCCTGCTGCTTGGATGGTTTATCGCCGCCTACTGGATCGCGCTTGAACGGCCTCCGCTGAGGACGCTCGGCGAGACGAGGCTCTGGTATGCGGCGCTCATTCCCGTTGTCGGGTTTCTGGTCGAGTACCGCTGGAAGATCGCCTGGCTGAAATATTACTGCATGGCGCTTGCTTCGTTTTTTCTTGCAATCAACCTTGCACACCCGGAGGTTTTCGATAAGGCGCTGATGCCTGCACTGCAGAGCGTCTGGTTTATTCCGCATGTCGTCGTCTATCTCGTCGGTTATGTGCTGCTTGCCGCATCTTCGGCTGCCGCCTGGCATAACATTGTATCGGGATTCCGTTCACGGCCAGAGCTGATAGGCTATTCCATCTCTCATTATCTTGCCCTCCTCGGATTCGTGCTGCTTACTTTCGGGCTTGTTTTCGGCGCTCTCTGGGCCAAGGAGGCATGGGGGCATTACTGGACGTGGGATCCTAAGGAAACGTGGGCGTTCATTTCGTGGATGGCCTATCTCGGCTATATGCATCTGTCGGCAATCCGGACGGATAAAAACCGGCTTCAGTGGTATCTTGCAGTGTCGTTCCTTGTTCTGCTGGTCTGCTGGTTCGGGGTCAACTATCTGCCTTCCGCTCAGAACAGCGTACACAGCTATCAGACGGGTTGATTTTTTCCAGTGCTGAGTGCTGAGTGCGTTCAGCTATCCAGCCATCCAGCCATCCAGCTAACAAGCTAACAAGCCATCCCTATTACAGTTCAACGACCAGATGGGTTTCGGTCGAATGGCCGGCGAGGAGGTTTTTCAGGGCTCCGATCAGTTCGAAGCCGTATTTGTTGATGAAATAAAAGACATTGATCACTCTTTCCTGCGGCGCTCCTTCGGGAAAGAATGCCGTTTCGATTTTCAGGATCTGTTCGATCAGTTCTTCGTTTTTTCGTCTTCCCGCTTTCCGGGCCTTCTGCTCTATGTTGTCCACTATTTTCATTGCCTGCTGGATCGATGCGGCAAGAACGGGCTCGAGCGTCGGATCGATTTTACCGATTTCGGGTCCCAGTTGGCGAAACGCCGTTTCGATTTCCGTTCTTGTTTTTTCAAACCTGGCATCGATCCCGGGATTGTCGGCAATCATTTCGGCATTTCGTTTCAATGCCTGCAGGTCGCTGAACAGGGCATGGTAGATCTGTTTCCTTGAAAAGCCGGGTCTGCCGGAAACCCGCAGCAGTTTGTCCATGATTCGGCTGAATTTCGGTTCGACAAGGGTAAAACTGCCTCTCGGGATAATGAACGGCATGGTAATGCCGAAATGTTCGTAGTTCATTCTGAACTGCGCAAGATAGCCGACTTCGCCGGGACCTGCGATGCAGGCGAAGGTCGGGAGCACGCTGTCCTGCAGGATCGGTCGGAGTACAACGTTCGGGCTGAACCGTTCAGGATGATCCTGGCAGAGTTCGAGCATCTGGTGGCGCGTCAGGCGCCTGTTTTCCGGCGTGATCACGAAAAGGTCTTCCTGCGGGTACTCGATTCTCTGGCGCTGGCCGTGATGGTTGATATAAAAGAGATTTACCGCTCTTGGTTTCGACTGGGCGCTGTATCCGAGATTTTCCAGTGTCGAACTCTGGGTGATGACGTTATAGGAAGAAGCGGGGCAGGTTGCAAGTTCGCGCAGGAACACTGGCGCGGAGAGTTTTTTGAAGTCGGGGTCCTGGCTCGAAAGCATCACGATCGGCTGGTTCGCGAAGATCTGCATCATGATCTGTGCGAAACTCATATCGAGGGTGTTGCCGGGGAAGCAGCAGTCGTTCAGTATGGAGGCGATCAGCGGCTTGTTTTCAGATTCCTGCAGTTGGTCAAGCAGGGATCCGATTATCGTGCGGATATCCTGGCCGAAGCATGCTGCGGCAACCATCTGGTCCGGAAGCCGTTTAAATGGTTCGGGGCGGTAGTGTTCGATGCCGCCCTGACTGAATGTGGCGGCATGTGCCGATTCCTCATAGTCATGATCTTCGCTTTCGATCCAGAATACCGGCACAAAGTCGTATTCCGGGAAGAGGGTTTTCTGCCGTTCTGCAAAGACGATGGCCGTCAGTGCTTTGTATATCGTATAGGCCGGTCCGGTAAAAAGGCCGGGCTGCTGGCCGGTTACTATCGCCATGCAGCGGGGGGAACGAAGTTTTTCGATTTCGCGCAGGTGCAGTTCCCTGCAGCCGTACCGGATGTTCTGCCGACGCAGAATCTCGACGAGCATGCTGCGGTCGAACGTTCTCGATTCAAGCAGACTGAGCTGCCGGTAGTAGTCGCTTTCCTTCTGGTAGTCGAGGTGGAACCCTGCCGAAAGCAGTCGGTTCCTTTCGTTTCCTTCGGAGGTATAGTCCCTGAACAGGGCAGGGAATCCTTTTTTCGGAGAGAGTATCGTCCGGTAATCGAGCAGGTATGTGTTCACCAGATTATGTTTGCAGGTTCCACCGGTTCAGCGTGTCGAGAAAAGCGTGATTGGTCATGTCGCAGCAGAGCGGCGTGACGGCAACATAATTCTGCCGGACTGCGTATTCATCTTCATGAAGGGAGCGGTCGAGCAACTTCAGCGTGCCGTTGAGCCAGTAATAGGGATTGCCGTACATGTCGTTGCGTTCGATGGCATCTTCTTCCCAGCGGGAACTGCCCTGCCGGGTTACTGCGACGCCGGCGATCTCTTTTTCCGGAAGATTGGGGATATTGACCGAGAGGATCGTATCGGGGGGAAGTCCTTCAATCAGGACTTTCCGGGCCAGTTTCCGGGCGAATTTTGCGGCATAGGTGAAGTCGGCATTTTCATAGGTGGTCAGCGAGAATGCAAGGGAGGTGATTCCCTGAATCGCTCCTTCGCGGGCCGCGGCGACGGTTCCGGAGTAAAGGGTGTTTGTAGCGGTGTTGCTTCCGTAGTTGATGCCGGATACAATAAGGTCCGGTTTTTCGTCGAGAATATGGCTCAGAGCGACCTTGATGCAGTCAACCGGGGTTCCTGAGACGGTATATCCGAAAAACCGGTTGTTTTTATGGTGCGATCTGATGCGGAGCGGGACTCCAAGCGTCATGGCGTGACTCATTCCGCTGTGCGGTTCCGCCGGAGCTACGACGGTAACGTTGCCGATTTTCTTCATCGAGGCAGCCAGAGCATGAAGGCCTTCTCCTTCGATGCCGTCATCATTGCAGACCAGAATTACCGGTTTATTCAGTTCATTCACATCCGTTGCCGGGTTTGTTCACGAAAACGAATTTTCCATGAAGGGCATAAAATACAGAAACTTCTTCTCAAAAATCATGTCCGAGACTGAAATACCAGACGGTATCGGAAAATCGCAGCGATGAGGACTGGCTGTCATCTTCTTCACGGAGAAACGCGAAGGCTTTCGAAAGGGTGAGCCTTGCCGGCCCGACAGGAGTGTCCCAGACAACTCCTGCGCCGACGCCGTGTATCAGCCGGGAGAGTGAGATTTCTTTCCGTTTATGCCAGACGTTGCCTGCATTGTATGAGAAGGTCAGCGAGGTCGGAAAGATGATTTCGAACGGCGCCCTGTAGGCGATCTGCATGCCGGCTGCTGCCATGTTGCTGCCGATGAGATCGTAGGGTTTCAGTCCGACAAACCGTCTGCTGCCGGAGTTGCCGGGACCGCCGAGAAAGAACTGTTCCGAGAGGGGAAGGTAGCTGCCGCTGATGCCGGCAGCGCCTGAAAGCTGCAGGGTGAGCGCATTTCCGATGGGGATGTTTTCTTCATGTTCGGCGACAATCTGCCAGAATATTTCATCGTTATCGAACAGTACCGGGGCAAGCGTGTAGCCGATATGGGTGTACCGTCCGGAGGTGGGCAGCTGGGCGCTGTTGCGCGAATCTACCGTCAGGGAACTTCCGACGGAGAGCATATTCATCGTTCCGGTGCGAAGATGGGGATGCTCCGGGCCGGCATCATGGTATGATTGGGCATTCTGCAGGGTGACATCGAGCGACAGACGTCCGTTTTTTCTTATTCTCGTGCCGAATGCTCCCGAGATGCCATATCGCTGGATGCCGTAGGTAGAGACATCAGCTTCGGAATATCCGTCGAATGATTCCGAAAAGCGCAGTTGTCGGGTGTCGAATTCGCGTTGTTCATAAAAGAGTTTCGAAAAAAGTGTCAGATGCGTCGAGCCGATGCGCGGCATGTAATATTCGATATTTGCGGCCGTGTTGTTATTTCCCGCCTTCATCCATGCGCCGAGCGACGCGCCGTCGCCTCCGATGTTTTCGTTTCTCAGATCGAGAAGCAGCTGGGCATTGCTTGTTTCGTCGTACCGTATTCCGAGGCGAAGCACCGACGAAGGTTTTTCGACAAGCGAGAATGTCAGCGCTCTTCCGGAGCTGTCGCCGGGCTCAGGGTTCCGTTCGGCGGAAACCGATACTCTGCTGAACATGCCCGTTTCATAGAGATTGGCGGTTGATTCCTCCGCTTTTTCAAGTCGCACGGCTTTTTCCGTTCCTACTTTGATCTCTCGTTGTATCGGTGTCAGCGATGTGCCGTTCCTGTTCCGGACGATTTCGATCCTGTCGGCTTTTCCCGATGTCATTGCGATTGTCAGCGTTTCTCCTGAAAGGGTTATGGCTTCAGGTTCGACAAGGCTGTAGCCCCTCTTGCGGAAGAGGCGCACAAGATTTTCAATCGCCGTCGTGCCGGTACGGTTGGTGTAGAGCCGGTTGATGACGGGTTCAAAACACCGGTCGATATCCTGCTGCGTCAGGGGTTCTTCCGGACCTCCCGTCACCACAATGTTTCCGATGCGCGGGAGCGGATCAAGGCGGAATGTCACGTTTTTCCGGTTCTGATCGAGGAGTGCGGAGACCGAGGAGAACAGGTCGGTTGCAAGCAGCTTTTCAAACGCCCCGGAAAGGAGTTTTTCGTCTTCGATGATGCCGGATACGATCGCATCGTATCCGGCATCGACATCGGCCTGCCCGGTTATGAACGCAAAGGTTTTTTTGTGGTTTTCGATTCGATACTCTTTTTGCGGTACGGTTTGCATATCCCGTTTGATGGTCAAGGCAAGCTCCTTGCCTTTTCTGTATCCGGTTTCGATCAGTGCGTCGATATCGGAGAAGTCGGTGGCGATGCGGTCTGCAAGATCCGGTGCGATGACCATATCGGCCTTTTCAAGCTGGGCAGGGTACTGAAGGGCCGTCAGAATGGTGATGGCCTGGTCGGCGGCTTTCCAGGGGAGATCGAGGTCGTCGCTTTTCGAGTACATGCTTCCGTGGGTATCGACGGCAACCTTATAGGCGGTATTGAAGTAGTCGAGTTCATCGACCGGAAGATTCGCAACAAGCCCACCGTCGACAAGCCGGTAACCGTCGCGTTCAACCGGTTCGAACAGCACAGGAACGGTGCTGCTTGCCCGCATGGCTTCTGAAAGCGAACCGGACGCAAGCGATATGCGTTTTCCCGAAACAAGGTCGGTCGCAACGGCCCTGAAGCCGACGGGCAGCGAACCGAAATCGGGCCATGCATGGTAGACTGCGTTCAGTACCAGGGCATCGAGGGTTTCGGTGAGCGACTGCGCGGAGCTGAGGGATTTCGGCACCATGAGTTTGAGCTTGTCGAACCGTATGGCGGCCGTTGCCCTGTCCCGTATCCGCTGCTGTTCCAGGAATATGCGTGCGCGCGGCGATTCTTCACGTATTGCAAGGAGCGATTCCCAGGGAAGGGCGCCGGCAATGACGGCAAGTTCTTCCGGGGTGTAACCGGAACTGTAGAGCCCCCCGATAATGGCGCCCATGCTTGTGCCTGCGATATGATCGACGGGCACTTCCGCCTCTTCGAGAGCTTTGAGCACGCCGATCTGCGCGATGCCGTTGGCGCCTCCTCCCGAAAGCGCAAGGCCGACGGTTTTCCGGGCCGGTTTCATGAAGGGAACGATGGAAAACCGTTTTCCGGGCAGGGCGAGCGTGTCGGGGTATACCACGAAAGCTGTGGCCCCCTGCAGTGTTGCCGGCAACAGGGCAAGCAGCAGGATCAGGGTAATCAGCGCTGTTTTCTGCAAGTCGGAACGCAGCCTTTCCTGCAAGTCATGTTTCCTCGTCATGGAGCTTTTCCTCTCACATTTTCAGGCCGTTTTTGAGTTGTGCCGGTGACTTCATATCTTAGGGTTTAATGTATAACCTTTAGTACTGATTTAGAAAAAATGGTCTGGTTCAAACGGGTAAAACCCTCGATTCGCACCACAGACAAGCTCGACATGCCGGAAGGGCTCTGGTGGAAGTGCGAGGAGTGCGGCGCGATGATACATAAGAAACAGCTTGAAGATCACGTTTATACCTGTTCTGCCTGCGATTATCATTTCAGGATTTCTCCCTATCGCTATTTTTCCATCCTGTTCGATAACGAAAATTATCAGGAGTTCGACGATACCCTGCGCGCAGGGGATCCGCTCGGTTTTACCGATACCAAAAAGTATCCGGATCGGGTTCACGACATTATCGAAAAAAGCGGTAAAACCGAAGCCTGCAGGAATGCCTGGGGTGACGCCGGCGGACGGCCGCTGGTGGTATCGGCTATGGATTTCGGTTTCATCGGCGGATCGATGGGGTCTGTGGTGGGCGAAAAAATATCCCGTGCCGTCGATAAGGCCATCGAGCTCAATGCGCCTCTTCTGGTGATTTCACAGTCAGGCGGAGCAAGAATGATGGAGGGGGCGTTAAGCCTCATGCAGATGGCAAAGACGTCGGCGAAACTTACCCTCCTCAGCTCGAAAAAACTCCCTTTCATTTCGCTCATGACCGACCCGACCATGGGCGGCATCACGGCATCTTTTGCCATGCTCGGCGACATCAATCTCAGCGAACCGAAGGCGCTGATAGGATTTGCCGGTCCGAGGGTCATCCGCGATACGATCAAGCGCGATCTGCCGGAAGGGTTCCAGCGGGCGGAGTTCCTGCTCGAACATGGTTTCATCGATTGTATCGTTCATCGCAAGGAGCTTAAGAACCATATTGTCAGGCTTTCCGGCATGCTCACCGCCTGAGTTGCAGGGTCAGCTCCATCCGAGAGCCGATGCAGTTACGGGGAACTGATCGCAGAAAATGGTTCTGATGGCTTCGGCTATGTCGCGGTGTTCTTTCTGGGTGCTCCTGTCGGTTCTCACCTCAAGATAGTGGATCCAGCTTCGAACCGATCCTTTCATGTAGAGTTTTGTCCGGGTTCCAAGCGGCAGCAGTACCCGCGCGCACTCCTTCGCGATGCCTTTATCGAGAGCCTCCTCATATTTTTCCATCGATATCCGTGCAATTTCCGCCTGTGCATTTTCAAACCATTCTATGGTTTCGGGTCCGAGATCGTCCAGCGAATTCTGACGGTTTTTGCTGTCCTGGCGTCGTGGCGTATAGGTTTCTATTGCCTGCACTCTGGCATACCGCTGCGAGAACTCCTGGAACTGGAAGCTCCTGTGCCGGAGTATCTGGGGCGCAATGGCTCGTGAGGTGACGATTTCCACGGTCATGTCCGCCATTTCAAAAATGCTCCAGTGTCTGTTGGATATGCAGTAAGCCAGCAGTTTTTCGTAATCGAGGTTTTCCTGATGCGGGCTCGAAACCCTTGCGCAGTAGGCGATAAGTCCTTCTGCCGTAAGCGGCTTGTTTTCAGTGTCGAAACAGGGCGTTGTAACCGAGATGAGACGGACCTGCATGATCTGCGATTGTTTGGTTTTTCGGGCTTTAAATATATTGTTTTCTCGTTCAAGTTTATTACCTATTGGAACCGCAATGATTGATTTGTTGTTTGCTCTATGTATTTTAACGGTTTCTTTTTCACTCACTCAACCCATTGACCAGCCATGGCAAACATAAATTTCGGCTTCGAACATCACGCCCGCAAGCTCTATTCGGGCGCTATAGAACAGGGCATTCAGAATACGCTGGTACCCATGGTCATCGAAACGTCGGGACGAGGCGAGCGTGCTTTCGACATTTTTTCGCGTCTGCTCAGGGAGCGTATCATATTTCTCGGCAGCGGCATCGACGAGCATGTTGCTGGCCTGGTGATGGCCCAGCTCATCTTTCTTGAGTCGGAGGATCCTGAACGCGATATTTTCATCTATATCAACTCTCCGGGAGGCAGTGTGTCTGCCGGACTCGGCATTTACGATACCATGCAGTATATCCGTCCGGACATTGCGACGGTCTGCGTCGGCATGGCTGCCAGCATGGGGGCATTTCTGCTTGCCAGCGGTACAACGGGGAAACGCGCATCGCTGCCGCATTCCCGCATCATGATTCACCAGCCCTCGGGCGGTGCGCAGGGGCAGGAAACCGACATCATCATCCAGGCCCGCGAAATCGAAAAGATCCGCAAGCTGCTCGAAGAGCTGCTTGCCAAACATACCGGAAGGGATGTGCTGCAGATCAGGGAGGATTCCGAGCGCGACCGCTGGATGAACGCATCCGAGGCTCTCGAATACGGCATCATCGACCAGATATTCGAAAAACGTCCGGCACCTGAAAAGGTGGATTGATCATAAGTCCGGAGATCACTTTTTTTCATCAGTCGTAACCGTCGTTATCATGAGCGAAGAGAGAGCGCCGTTCAATCTCGAAAAAACCTATAACCACCAGGAAGTCGAAAACCGCTGGAGCAGCGCCCGCTGGGAGGCATCCGGCTGTTTTCACGCCGAAAGCAGTCGCGTACTGTCAGAAGGCAAAACGCCTTATGCCGTGCTCATGCCGCCGCCGAACGTAACCGGCAGTCTCACCCTCGGCCATGTGCTGAACCATACCCTGCAGGATATTTTCATCCGGTACAGCCGTATGAAGGGTCGCGAAGCGCTCTGGCTGCCCGGTACCGATCATGCTGGCATTGCGACGCAGACCGTCGTGGAAAAAAAGCTCCGAAAGGAAGGGGTGAGCCGTCATGACCTCGGTCGCAAGGATTTTCTCGACCATGTGTGGCAGTGGCGCGAAGAGTACGGCGGGCTGATTCTTCGACAGCTTCGGAAGCTTGGCATATCCTGCGACTGGAGAAGGAACCTCTTCACCATGGACGAACGGGCGTCCGAGGCGGTCATCAATGCTTTCATCGCACTCTATCGGGACGGGCTTGTTTATCGGGGAACGCGTATCATCAACTGGTGCCCGGTCTCCCAGACCGCTCTTTCCGACGAGGAGGTGATCATGAAGCCCAGGAGGGATAAGCTGGTCTACGTCCGCTATCCTCTCGTGAAGCGTCCCGGCGAATACATCACCATCGCCACGGTTCGTCCGGAGACCATTCTCGCGGATGTGGCCATAGCGGTGAATCCCGCAGATCCCCGTTACAGCTATCTTGTCGGCGAACTGGTCGTCGTGCCGGTCGCCGGTCGCCATATACCTGTTATTGCGGATGATTACGTCGATATCGAATTCGGTACAGGTGCCCTGAAGATTACGCCGGCCCACGATCCCAACGACTATGAAGTGGCCCGGCGCCACAATCTTCCCATTCTCTCCGTAGTGGGGCGCGACGGCAGGATGACCGACGGTTACGGTTATGCCGGCATGGATCGTTTCGATGCCCGGGAGAAGATCATGGCCGATCTTGAAGAGCGCGGCAATCTCGAGCGGATAGAGGAGTACGAACATAACGTCGGGTATTCAGAACGAGCCGATGTGGTGGTCGAGCCCTATCTTTCCGAACAGTGGTTCGTTCGCATGAAGCCATTGGCCGAACGCGCGCTGCAGGTGGTCAACGACGGCCAGATCCGCTTTCATCCGCCGCACTGGATCAGTACCTATCGTCACTGGATGGAGAATATTCAGGACTGGTGCATTTCGCGCCAGCTCTGGTGGGGGCACCGCATTCCTGCCTGGTACGATCCCGAAGGCAGGGTATGGGTCGCCTCTTCTTACGAGGAGGCATGCCATCTTGCCGGCACCGACAAACTGGTGCAGGACGACGATGTGCTCGATACCTGGTTCTCGTCGTGGCTCTGGCCGCTTACCACGCTTGGCTGGACAGGTCCGCACAGTGACAACGACGATCTTCGGGCTTTCTACCCGACCGATACGCTCGTCACCGGTCCGGATATCATCTTTTTCTGGGTGGCGCGCATGATCATGGCCGGCCTCTACTTCAAGGGTGACGTGCCGTTCCGGGACGTGTATTTCACCAGCATCATCAGGGACATGAAAGGGCGCAAGCTTTCGAAATCCCTCGGCAATTCGCCCGATCCCCTCAGGGTGATCGACATCTATGGTACCGATGCGCTGCGTTTTACCATCATTTATATCGCGCCCCTCGGTCAGGATGTGCTTTTCGGTGAGGAAAAGTGCGAGCTGGGCCGGAACTTTGCCACAAAACTCTGGAATGCGTCGAGGCTCGTTTTCATGCAGCGTGAAAAGTATTTTGCTTCGCCTGAAACGTTCGAAGAGGCATATCAGGGTTTCGTACCCGATACTGGCGCTTTTACGTTCGCCGAAGAGGATGTGCTCATGGCGAAATACCACGCCATGCTCGACCGCTACCACTCGGCATTCGGGCAGTTCAGGATCAACGATATCGTCAGAAACGTCTACGACTTTTTCTGGGGCGATTACTGCGACTGGTATCTCGAAGCCCTCAAGACAGCGCTTTCCGTGTCTTCAGATCCTGACGAAGCTCGCCGGGCAGTTCTTCTTGCCGTCCATGTCCTGGAGGGAACGCTCAAAGCGCTGCATCCCGTCATGCCGTTTATTACCGACGAGATCTGGCACCATATTGCCAGACGCCCTGAAGAGAGTACGATAGCGCTCTCCCGGATTCCCGATCCGATTCAGGAGTGGCTTGATCGCGATATCTCCCTTTCTCTCCTGCCCAGAGCGGTTATTTCGGAAGTCAGAAGCCTCCGATCCCTTTTCGCCGTTCCGGCGTCGAGTACCGCTCCCCTGATTCTTAAAGCCCGTGACGGGAGATCTTTCGACGTATTTTCAGCCAACAGGGAGATTATTGCGGCAGCGACGAAATGTGGCGTAGAAATAGCTGAATCTTTTACGAGGCCGGAACATGCAGCAGCCTCGGTGGTGGAGGGCAATGAACTTTTTATCCAGCTTGAAGGGTTAATATCGTTCGAAAAAGAACGGGCGCGGCTTCAGAAGGAGATCGGCAGCATTTCTTCATATGTGACCTCATTGAAGAAGAAACTATCAAATGATGGGTTCGCGGCAAATGCTCCATCGGACGTGATTGAGAAGGAACGGGCAAAACTGGCCGAAGCGGAAAGAAATCTTGAAAAACTGACTATTAACCTTCAGGTTCTTGCTTAATGCAGTTGCCTGTTTTTTTGTCAGTTGCCGGAGAGCGGACATGCGGGTGGGCCTGCTGTTCCGTAAAATCCCTTTTTTAATTTTATTTCTAAATGGATATTTTCTCCGTTTATGTTGAGAGGAAAAACCATCACTTCATGATGCCTGCCCACAGGTTTGCAGGGAGTGTATCAAGACAATGAGGCAGTTGAAAATAAGCAAACAAATCACCAACAGGGAGAGCCTTTCGCTCGACCGTTACCTTCAGGAGATCGGTAAATACGATCTGCTCACTGCGGATGACGAAGTTAAACTTACCATGGCCATCAAGGCGGGCTACGATATGCCGGTCGATACCGTGGAGTACAAGCGGGCAAAGCGAGCACTCGACAAACTCATAAAGGGGAACCTCCGATTTGTTGTTTCGGTAGCGAAGCAGTACCAGAATCAGGGGCTGACGCTCGGTGACCTGATCAACGAAGGAAATCTCGGTCTGATCAAGGCTGCCAAGCGGTTCGATGAAACCAGAGGGTTCAAGTTCATCTCCTATGCGGTCTGGTGGATCCGCCAGTCCATTCTTCAGGCACTTGCCGAACAGTCGCGGATCGTGCGTCTCCCTTTGAACAGGGTAGGAACGCTCAACAAGATCAGCAAGGCCTACAGCCAGCTCGAACAGGAGTACGAGCGCGATCCCAATACCAAAGAGCTGGCAAATCTGCTCGATATGGACTCCCAGGATGTTGCCGATACCCTCAAAATTGCCGGACGTCACGTATCGGTCGATGCGCCGTTTGCCCAGGGAGACGACAACCGGCTGCTCGATGTGCTGCAGAATGACGGTCATCTTCCCGATCACGGTCTGAACCGCGATTCTCTCACGCTCGAAGTGGAGCGTTCGCTTTCCGTGCTTGCTCCGCGAGAGGCCGATGTCATCCGTTCCTACTTCGGTATCGGCATGGACAACCCGCTTACGCTCGAAGAGATCGGAGAGAAATTCAAGCTGACCAGGGAGCGCGTCAGGCAGATCAAGGAGAAAGCCATCAGAAGGCTTCGCCAGTCTGCGTACAGCAAGATTCTCAAGGAGTATATCGGAAGCTGATAACGGCGGGAACTTTGCTGTTTCGTTTTTCGGCGTTATGACGGATCCCTGTCGGTTTCGGTACGGCAGGGATTTTCAGTTTTAACAAGTCGCACCCCGGTGTTTTCCGTGAGGCTGGTCATCAGGGCCGCATTGCCGTTCCGCACGGCTATCTCGATCGTTCCGAAACTTCCCCCGTAAGCCAGCAGTTCGCCTTCAGGGACATCTCCGTACGTTCTCGACAGCGGTAAGGCCGGCAGTCCGGCCGCTTCGACGTGCCACTCATCGGGATTGCCTGGCAGTGGGGAGTCGATTGTCGTGACGAGATTGCCGAACCGGTCGGTAAACAGCACGCTTCCCTCGATCACCCTGCCGTTGTCAACCGTGCGACAGAAGTTCAACGGCAGAGTGACGCACGATGCCGGGTCAAGAGCATCGCCAAGCTTTTCGAATGGAAAACCAGCTGCAAGATGGGCGGCTGCCGGCGAAAAAATGTCTCTGCCGTGAAAGGTCGCGCTCTGCATCGGCAGCATCACGTCGGGATTGGCGATGCTCGAACAGGCGATAATACCCTGTCCTGCAAGCACAGGAGTCAGAAGTCCGTTATCCGGAGCAAGAAATATCTGTCTGTCCGTTTTTACGGCGATCGGTTTTCTCGATGTGCCGACTCCCGGGTCGACTACCGAGACCGTGATCGTTCCTTCCGGGAGAAACGGTATTGTTCGTCCGAGGAGGAACGCGCCGTGCGCGATATGTTGCGGCATGACGGCATGAGTGAGGTCGATGATGTTCGCTGCCGGGTGGATGGAAAGAATAACGCCTTTCATCTGTCCGATATAGGTGTCATCGGTACCGAAGTCCGTCATCAGCGCGATGAGGCAAATATGTGGCTTACGGCCATTCATGTCGATGCCTTGCGATAGAGCAGCAGGCCTGCGGCCAGAAACACCATGAGCGGCAGCCATGCTGCTGCCCAGGGTTCGATGATGCCGTTATACCCCATGGTGGCTACGGTTCTCTGCAAGCCGAGAAAAAGCAGGCCGATAAAGAGCGCCAGGGTGATTTCCGCTGCGCGTCCGTTGCGCTGCTTCATGGTGGCAAGCGGGACGCCGATAAGAATAACGATCATCGACGACAGCGGCATGGAGATTTTGGCGTGCAGTTTGACGGTCGCGCGTTCAAGCTTCGGAAATCCCGCCCGCGCTTTATCGACAAGATAGCGGTAGTGCTGCACGAGCGTCATCTCTTCCGGCTGCAGATTCAGTTCCCTGAGGGATTGCGGTGAAACATCAAGCGCAATCGTATCGCCGCCGCTGCTGAACTCCGCTGAGCCTGTGTCGGCGGCGAACGACCGTCGTGAAGCAACCGGCATTATCCATTGCTGCAGCTGCGGATTGAACACCATTTCGGGTGCATCTGTTCTTGAGCGCAGACGGGATCCGTCGAATCGCTCGACAGTCACATCTTTTGCCGTCGAGCTGAGTGGATCGAACGATCCGATCGTGACGACGCTGCCGTCAGGCTCGAGAAGCTGGATGTTGAATCCGTCGTGAAGCCCCTTGCGGGTTTCGTTCAGTATGGTGCGTTTGTATGCGATTCTGGCGCCTGCAGCTGCGGGTTCGACAATCGAGGCGTTGAAGAAATTGACGAGAGCGATAATGGCGCCTCCGGTCATGAACGGAAGGATCAGTTGACGCATGCCGAGGCCCGCAGATCCGAGCGCTGTCAATTCATTCGATGCGGAAAACCTGCCTGCGGAAAGAATGGAAGCGAGCAGCGCAGCTACAGGCGCTGTAATCTGAACCGTTGCGGGTATCGTCAGCGAGTAATAGTGCAGGATGCCTGTCAGGCCGATATTCTGATCGACGAAATCGTCGAGATTTTCCACCATGTCGATCAGCATGAACAGCAGTACGAAAGCGATCGAAGCAAAGAGAAACGATGTGACAAACTGCCGGAAGATATACCGGCTGAGCACTTTCATAATGGTATGGCTGTGCAGTTAATGGATAGCGCGGCAATTGAACCATCAGGGCGATTGTTCTCGATCGGATAGTTCACCTGCCGCTTCCGTATTGTTCAGTAACCGAAAAGTTCGTCGAGTTTCAACTCCCTGACCTGGCCATATCGGCCCAGCGTCTGCATGTCGAGTCTTGAAGTGTCACCAAGCACCAGCATGACATGGTTCCTGTTTCCGAAATGCTTCAGGTGAAAGTTCTGTACGTCGCCAAGTTCCATTTTCGGGACATGATGGTAGATATCCTGCCTGATATCGCGGTCGAGCCCGAGCCTCCTTGCATCTTCGTAGTTGAAGAGCACTTCTGTTCTGGTGAGCCGCTCCGAAGCGATTTTCTGCATGATGCCGGTTTTAGCCGATGCGAACAGTTCCGGCGATTCCGGCAGTTCGCGCATGAGGGCGCTGATACCCTCAAGAGCTTCAGGCAGCTTGTCTGCCTGGGTGCCGATGTAGCTGAAAATATAACTGTGGCGATCGCGGAATTTCGGCATTCTGTATACCGAAAAGACCGAATAAGCCAGCGCTTTGGCTTCCCGAAGTTCCTGAAACACCACCGACGACATGCCTCCTCCGTAATATTCGTTGAAGAGCGTTGCCAGCGGTACCATCGATGCGTCGTAGGGTTCGTCCCTTGAAAGCATGATTACCTCAGCCTGTGTCATGTCGTAGTCAACCACGTAGACCAGGTTTTTCTGCTGATCGAGCTCATGGAAGGGATCGGCGACGGGAGTCGGCAGGAAGGTTTCCGGATACCGGCGCACGGTACGCAGCTCCGCAATCAGCGCATCTGCGGTGGCCGGTCCGTAATAAAGCACCCGGTGCCTGTATTGCATGAGGTTCCGGATCTCGTCCAGCAGCTCCGCAGACGATATCTGAGCGAGCTCCCTGTCGGAGAGCACATTGGTGAATGGGGAGGCCGGTCCGTATTTTCCGTAACTTGCCATGGCCTCGAAAAGAATTTTTCGTTTGGAGAGCTTGTCGTCGGCTCTTTCCTTCATGGTTCCGGCTTTAAGCTTTTCCAGTGCACCTTCGTCGGCCATGGTATCGGTCAGCAACTGTTCGAGGAGGTGGATCGATGCAGAAAAGTTCTTCTGGAGCCCCGAGAGTTTCAGGTAGACATAATCGTCGGATGTGAAAGCCGAAAAGCTTGCTCCGTTTTTATAGAGTTCCCGGCTGAATTCGGCAGGCGGAAGTGCGGATGTGCCGAGATACGAGAGATAATCGAGCGCCAGATCGATTTTTCTGCTGTGGTTTTTACCGATATCGAACACATAGTAGATGGTGAACAGGTCGTTCTCCCTGTTTTGCAGGTGGTGCAGCCTTATGTCGGCATTGAGGTCATGGAAACCTATGTCTTTGTGATAATCGAGGAACGATGGCTCTATTTCCTCCGATTTCCGGGAGAGGATTTCGCCGGCAAACTTCGACGATGTATCCCTGTTTACCCTGATTGGCGTTATGGGGGGTTTCTGAATTTTCGGACTGCTTTTTTCCGTTCCGTGCTCTTTGTAGATCGCAACGTAATTATTGCCGTAATGGGCTTTGACGAACGAAACGAGATCCTGTTTCGTAATGTTCCGCAACCGGTCGGGCAAAGCGGCATAATCATTCCATTCCATTCCCCAGATGAAGGAATCCACGTATGCTTCTACCCTTCCGCGGTTGGTTTCGTACATTTTGAGTTGTTCGATTTTCAGGTCGTTGACAACCGCATCGAGCAGCCAGTCCGGAAAGTTGCCCTGCTTGAGCTGTTCGATCTGTTCGAGCAGCAATTCCCGCACCTGGTCGAGGCTCTGGCCCTCGCGCGGCTTCGCGCTCAGGAGATGGGCGGAATAGTCCTTCATCATTACGAGCATCGATCCCGCATCGAGCGTTTTCTGCTGCTGATTAAGGTTCAGGTCTATCAGGCCGGCAGTCTGGTTATACAGCACCTTGTCTATCAGGGTCAGGTAGTCGGCTTCTTTGGAGTTCACGCCGCTGAAACGGAATCCGATAACGAGTTCTTCGGCTTCGGGTCCCCTTATTTTTCTGACGACCGGTTTTGCAAGCGGTTCTTCGACGGCAGGAGTGAACGGCGGAACTTCCTTCGGCTGCAGGATTGAAAATTTTTCGTCGATAAGTCTGATTGTTTCGTCAGGATCGAAATCGCCGGCTATGCAGATGGCCATGTTGTTCGGCACGTAATAGCTGCGGTAGTAGTTGATGACGTTCTTTATCGACGGATTTTTCAGATGTTCCGCCTTGCCGATAGTTGTCTGGGTGCCGTAGGTATGGCTGCTGAAAAGACCCTCGAACAGATTCTCCCAGATTTTTCGGCTGTCGCTGTCCATGGTCATGTTCTTTTCCTCATAGACCGTTTCGAGCTCGGTGTGAAAAAGCCTCATGACCGGATTGCGGAACCGCTCCGCCTCGATGGTAAGCCACTGGTCGAGTTTGTTCGACGGGATATCGTTGATGTAGACCGTCTGTTCAACCCAGGTATAGGCGTTGGTGCCCTGTGCGCCGATCGAGTTAAGCAGCTTGTCGTATTCGTTCGGGACTGCGTACCGGGCTGCGACATTCGATATGCTGTCGATGTCCCTGTATATGGCAGCCCGTTTGTCAGGGTCGGCTGTCGTCCGGTATTCCTCATAGAGATCGATGATTTTTTCAAGCGCGGCATGCTCTTTTTCGTAATCGAGAGATCCTATGGAATCTGTTCCCTTGAAAAGCATGTGTTCGAGATAGTGGGCAAGACCGGTTGTTTCAGCAGGGTCGTTCTTGCTGCCGGCCCGGACGGCAATCGAAGTGTAAATTCTCGGTTCGTCGTGATAGGGGCTCATGTACACGGTCAGGCCGTTGCTGAGTCTGTAGATTCTTGTATGGAGGGAGTCTCCGGCTACTGTTGTATACGGATAGGCTTCTTTCGAATGTTTCACTTCGTTTATCATGGGTGTGCAGGATAGTAAATGCATAAAAAAGAAAAGGGCTACGCCCGCTGTGGCAGGGAGCTTTCCCTGTCGTGAAAAATGGACAACAGTCATTGGAAAAAATATAATAATCGGATTTCCTGGGCACTATTGCAACTATCGACGGGCAACAGGCGAAAAATACCATACTTTACGCGCAGGAGGGATAGCCTGCTCCGGGTTGAAGAACGAACAGCCGTTGCTAATAGTTCTTTTTGCTGCAAGTATTTATGGATAACCACACGTATGGGGGAGATAACGGAATGGCCGGCGAACAATACAGGCTCGTGAGTCCATACGGGCCGGCAGGCGATCAGCCGAAGGCGATAGAACAGCTTGTCGGAGGAGTGCGGAGGGGCGACCGGTGGCAGACGCTGCTTGGAGTGACCGGTTCAGGCAAGACCTTCACGATTTCAAATGTCATTGCGCAAGCGGGTAAGCCTGTACTGGTGATGAGCCACAACAAAACGCTCGCCGCGCAGCTTTACGGGGAACTCAGGCAGTTTTTTCCCGACAATGCCGTGGAATATTTTATCAGTTATTACGATTTTTATCAGCCGGAAGCATATCTGCCCGCGCTCGACAAGTATATCGCAAAAGATCTTCGCATCAACGACGAGATCGAACGGCTGCGGCTCAAGGCTACCAGCGCACTGCTCAGCGGGCGCAGGGATGTGATCGTTGTCAGTTCGGTCAGCTGCATTTATGGTCTCGGATCGCCCGAAGAGTGGAAGTCCCAGATCATCGAACTTCGTCCCGGAATGGAAAAAGATCGTGACGAGTTTCTCCGGGAACTGGTATCACTGCACTATGTCAGGGACGATCTCTCTCCCGCTCCCGGCAAGTTCCGGGTCCGGGGGGATATCATCGATCTCGTTCCGGCACATGACGAACTCGCCCTGAGAATCGAATTTTTCGGCCCGGAAATCGAGAGCCTGCAGACTTTCGACATGCAGACCGGAGAGGTGCTGGGTCGCGACGGTTATGCGTTCATCTATCCGGCCCGCCAGTTCGTTGCCGGAGAAGAGCAGATGCGGCAGGCCATGCTGGCCATCGAGAACGAACTTGCCGGACGCCTGAACGAGCTGCGCGCCGATAACCGCCTCATCGAGGCGCGACGGCTTGAAGAGCGTACCCGTTACGATCTTGAAATGATGAAGGAGCTTGGCTACTGTTCCGGCATCGAGAACTATTCGAGGCACCTTGCAGGACGCAAAGCCGGGGAGCGCCCCCACTGCCTTCTCGATTACTTTCCTGAAGACTATCTTGTCGTGGTTGATGAATCGCATGTCACGCTGCCGCAGATACGGGGCATGTACGGCGGCGACCGGTCGCGCAAGACCATTCTTGTAGAGCATGGCTTCAGGCTCCCCTCGGCGCTTGACAACCGTCCGCTGCAGTTCGACGAGTATCTCGATCTTGTGCCTCAGGTGATCTGCGTGAGCGCCACGCCCGGCGATCTCGAATTGCAGCTTTCCGGAGGCGTGATCGTCGAACAGGTTGTCCGGCCGACCGGCCTGCTCGATCCTCCTGTGGAGGTGCGGCCCGTGAAGGGCCAGATCGACAATCTGCTCGAAGAGATCCGCCGTCACATGGCCAGAGGATTCAAGGTGCTCGTTATGACCCTTACCAAGCGGATGTCCGAAGATCTCGATGCGTTTCTTCGCAAGGCGGGCGTACGTTCGCGTTATCTGCATTCGGAGATAAAAAGCCTCGAGCGCATGCAGATTCTCAGGGAGCTTCGTGCAGGCGATATCGAGGTGCTTGTCGGGGTTAACCTGCTTCGCGAAGGGCTCGATCTTCCTGAAGTATCGCTTGTCGCCATTCTCGATGCCGATAAGGAGGGTTTTCTTCGCAATACCCGTTCTCTCATGCAGATCGCCGGTCGTGCGGCGCGCAATGCCGAAGGATTCGTGGTGCTCTATGCCGACGTCATCACCCGCTCCATTCAGGAGGTGCTCGATGAGACCGCACGCCGCCGGCGGATTCAGGAGCTGTACAACGAGGAGCATGGTATCGTCCCGCAGTCCATCGTCAAATCCATGGAGCAGGTGTTCAATACCACCAGCGTCGCCGACGCGGAAGAACGTTACCGCAGAAAACGGTTCGGTCTCGATCCGAAACCGGACAGGATGCTTTCGAATCTTATCGGTACGCTCACCGCTGAAGAGTGTTACGCCATGGCGGCCGAACTCCGTCTTGAAATGCAGGAAGCCGCGGAATGCATGGAATACGAAAAAGCCGCTTATCTTCGCGATGAAATAACGAAGTTCGAGCAAAGGGGGGCCAAGGCCGGGAAAAAAGAATAGCTCTTTTTCTTATTCCTTCGTTTTGCTTATGGCGAAATAAAATCATATAAGAATAGATAGAGGAACATAACCGATACAGGAAGAGGGGAAGCGACCGCATATGCTTGCACAGATAGAGAAAAACCATTACGAAAAACTGCACGAGATACTGCGTCTTTGCCGCAGCAATCTCAAGAACTCCGACGAATCGCTCGTTCAGCGCGCG
>Ga0194119_10001753_pt1 | contig 38694 bp, 34 predicted proteins | sample TA2MahC100mmetaG_FD_148620 | JGI IMG/M metagenome (GOLD analysis project Ga0194119, IMG submission 148620) | Freshwater microbial communities from Lake Tanganyika, Tanzania - TA2015018 Mahale Deep Cast 100m | ecosystem: Environmental > Aquatic > Freshwater > Lake | place: Tanzania: Lake... | reverse complement strand
CCAACTGGCGTGCACAAGCGGCGCAGACGGCGCTGACGGCATTCCTTGCGAATCCGGCGCAAGCCGTGGAGCCGGCGGACCGTGTCAGTGTGGCCGATGCGGCGGTGGAAGCCGCGCGGTTCCAGATTAAAGGCGTGCGGCAGGATGCCGGCTTGTTTGCGGCCCTGGTGGCGTTGCTCCAAGATCCCGATGAAGAATTGCGCACCATCGCCGGTAACGCGCTGATGCCGATTCGCGATCCGGAGTTTCGTGGCGACCTCGGCCCGCCCGAACGCAAAGCGCGCGAGGGTGGCTGGACGGCGTGGCTGCAGGACACAACCGTGCGCGCGCAGGGTTATCGCAAGAACTATGCCGAATGCGCGCCGTCGCAGCCGCCCGCGAGTCAAGCGGCGCAGTTGCTGTGCCAGAGCCAGGCACTGCTGCAGTCGAATCCCGCGCGGGCGTTTGAATTGACCAAGCAAGCGGCGGAACTCGGCTATCATCCTGCCGAGGCGCTCCTGGGTGTCATATACGTCGTCGGCAAGGGCACCGAGCAGAACAATCCTGAAGGTGTCAAGTGGTTGGCACGCGCAGCCGACGCGGGCGACACGCTCGCGGCGACGAACGCGTGGATGATCTACAAGGGGAGTCCCGGCATGCCCCAGAACGCCGCGCTCGCTGAGCGGTACCTGCAGATTTCACGCGGCGGCGCTGCTGCTGCAGCTGCTGGCGCGTCTGCGGCGGCGTTGGGCCGATAGTTCATCAAGCCGCCGCCCTCGTGCGGGTGGATCCTACAGCCGTTCCAGGCCCGTATCGGCATCACCCATGCGGTTGAGTTTGATGCCCATGCGATCCAGCAGCGACAGATACAGGCTGCTGAGCTTGCGGTTTTCATCGCCCGCCGCCAGATAGTCCAGTGTGCGGCCCGTTTTCAGCGTGCCGCCCAAACCGCCCGCCAGCACCAGCGGGAGGCGGGTGTTATCGTGTTTGCGGCCAGACCACAAGTTAGACAGGAACATGAGGCAGGAGTTATCCAACACGGTGGTGCCGTTGGCTTCGGGCACGGCGTCCAGCTTCTGCGCCAGATACACCAGTTGGCTCAGGTGGAACTTAGTGATGCGCTCGTAGGCGTCCGACAAATTGTCGTGGGAGGCGGCGTGGTGCCCGTCGCGCACTTGCACGAAGGGATAGATCTGCGCGGAAAGATCGTTGGCGAGGATCATGGACGCTACGCGCGTGCGGTCCGTCTGGAAGCCGATGGCCACGAGGTCGCACATCAGGCGCGCGTGTTCACGCAGATCTTCGGGTAAGCCGTTCGCGGGGCGCTCCATGGTCCACGCGGGCTTGTTCTGCCCCTTCGCCGCTTCGTCGGCTTTGTGCTTGTCGATGCGCATCCGCTCCACGCGCTTTTCCACTTCGCGCACGCTGGTGAGGTACTCATCGAGTTTAGCTTTGTCGCCGGCGCTCACCTGCTTGCCCAGCGTCTCGGCGCGATCACGGACGCGGTCAAGAATACTGGAGTTGCGCAGCAGGCCGCGGTTCTCAAACAGGTTGTCAAAGGCCAGCGACGGGTACACTTCGGTGGGCACGGGCGAGTCGTCGCTTTGCCAAGAAATGTGGGAGCTGTAGGCCATCGAGAAGTTCGTCTCGTGATAGCCCGTCAGCGGCTGCTCGCACGCCAGCACCAGGCTCGGCTGCGCGGTGTCCTGCCCGATGTGGTCGGCCATGATCTGGTCAACCGTCTTGCCCGAACGCAGCACCGGGCCGCGTTCAATCGTCGCGCCGGAAAGCAGGCTGCCCGTCTGCGCCGGGTGGATGCCTTGGCCGGTGAGCGGCTTAATGAACAGGCCGTCAATGACGTTGACCTTCTTCTTGATCGGTTCGAGCAACTGGAGCGTGGAACTGAACTCCATCGCGTCGCCTTGCCCGCGCGCGAACCAGCGGTCTTCATTCACGCCGCAACCCATGAACAGCACGCCGAAGCGCTTGGTGGGCGTGACAGGCGCGGCGCCTGCCAGCGATTCAAGCCAAGGCAGCGCCACCACGGCGCCGGCGCCACGCAACACGGCGCGCCGCGTGGGGCACGGATTGGTCTGGGACGAACGGATCAACATCGAAATTCAGTCTCCCTTATGCTCCGGATTACGCCGGTTCAGGAATTGGGGGCTTGCGACCATTGATTCTATCAAGGCCGAAAAACGATTGCCGTTGGCCGTGAACGCGGCGCGCATTTGCGCCAGCAGCGGCTCGTCGGAAAGCAGCAGGCTGCGCGACAGCCCGTAGGCAAGCGTCTTGCGGCACAGATTGTTGATAAAGTCCTCCTCGCGCTTGGCCTTGATGTGCTCGAGCAATCCCTCGATGCCGCTGCCTTCGCCGCCGCCCGGGAACTCCGCTTTTGCGTCCACGGTGCGCCCGGCGAGATCCTTGCCGCGGCGCTCGCCCACCGGGCCGTACCCTTCAAACGCGAGGCCAAAGCCGTCAAACCGGCGGTGGCAACCGGCGCACGCGGCGTTGTCGCGATGCCTGGCCAGCATCTGGCGGAGCGGCAAATCCATCTTCGCCTCGTCGGACGGCAACTCCGGCACCGATGGCGGCGGAGGCGGAATCACTTCGCCGAGCACCGTGCGCGCCACCCAGTAGCCGCGCTTCACCGGGCTGGTGCGCAGCCCGGGTGAGTTCTTTGTGAGAAACGCGGCCATGGGCAGCAGACCGCCGCGCCCGTAGCGCCGAGCGTCGTTCACGCGCACCCAGTCACCAGGTTGGCGGAAGCGCAGATTCTCCATGCCGTAGTGTCTGGCCAGCGCGCGGTTGACGAAGGTGTGTCGCCCATAGAGCGCTTCGAGCATGGACTGGTCGCTGCGGATCAGGTCTTCGAGAAAGCGCACGGGCTCTTCAAACATTGCCGCGCGGAGGTCATTGGTGAACGCTGGAAAGCGCGCGCGGTCCACGCTGTTCAATTCTTCGATGCGGCGGAAGCCCAGCCAGTTGCCCGCGAACTCCACGGCGAGCGCCTGGGCGCGCGGGTCTTTCATCATGCGCCGCACTTGCGCGATCAACACCTCGGGATTTTGCAGATCGCCGGCCGCGGCGCGCGCCAGCAACTCTTCATCGGGCACGCTGGACCACAACAGAAAGCTGAGGCGGCTGGCGAGTGCCTGCGCCGGGAGCGCGATGTGCTTCGGTGCGTTGACGGGAACCACGCGCGCGGCCGTGCGCGGTTTTTTCCTCGGGGCGGCGCTGATGACCGGGGCCGCGGGCGGGCTGTAGTCCACGCGGTAGAGAAAATCCGGGAACATCAGCACGTAGACGATCATGTCGCGCATGGCGTCTTCATGCGAGAGTTTGCTCTTCTCTCGCAGGGTGGCGTAGTAGGCGCGAAGTGCGGTCTTTTCGGCATCGCTCAACGCGCGGCGCCAAGCTCGCGCGGCGAATTGCTCGAGCGAGGCGAGGTGGGTGCGCTCGGCGTCCACGCGCGCTTTCTCCGTCTTGCGGATTTGCGCATTCACGCGTGCAAAGTGCTCGCGGATGGCTTCGCGCGCCGCCTCGTCCGCGCTGGTCTCGGCGGCCTTCAACAGATACGTATCGCGGATGCCGAAAATTACTTTTTCGGCGGTCGCGTCGGTGGCCTCGGCGGTGCGGAAGCTGCCGGACTCGCGGCCGCGCCCTTCGATCTCGCCGCTCTGGTTGTAGTAGAACTGCACGTAGGTGCGCGTGGTCTGATCGGCCACGGTGTCAAACTCCAGCCACAACGTCTCGAGCTCTTCGCGCTGCCCCTCATCGAGAATAAGTTCCATCAGCGGTGTGTCGTCGCGGAAGTAGCCCATCACGTTGTGAAAGCCCGCGCTCAATAATCGGCCCTTGTCTTCCGAGTCGTCGGGGTAGAAACGGCCGCGCTCACGAACATAGAATGCGTCGGGGAATACGTTGGCAAAACGCGCGAACGACGCTTCATAACGCGCGCGCTGCCCGGCGGGCACCAGTAACTCGGGATCGCCAAACCGGAGACGCACGGCAATCGCCGCGTTGCGGAGCCCCACTTGGTCCTCGGTCGGCACGCCTCCCATGCGCGGCGATTCGGGCAGCAGCATGGGCGGCTCGCCTTCCACCTGCAACGCCTCGCGGTCAAAGTCACGGCGATGCGCGGCATAGGCGCGCAGCTTCCAGTTCATCAACGGTTGCGAGGTGCCGGAGAGGCCCGCCACTTTGGGGCTGCGGAAGTTGCGCGCGGTGAGTCTGCGCACGTGCACCACGTAGTCGCGCATCTTGCGGCATCCTTCCTTCACGAGGTCCGTTTGTTTGTGCGACGGATCGGGGAGGCGTTTCCACATCGTCTGGAGTTTGGCCACCGGACCCGCGTCTTCTTTCGCCTCTTCGAGGATCGACCAGACCAGCGGCAGATAGCGCGCGCTGATCTTGGCTTCGCGCGCGAAATCTTCGATTCTGGCGTCGGGCTTGCCGAGCGCGGCGCGGTGGCGGTAGCTCCACGCGGCGAAGAAATAGTCAGCGTAGTCTGTGGGCTGGCGGCCGTAGAAATCGACGATGCGCTGGATCGTGTACTTCTCGCGGTCAGACTCGGCCAGCATGGGATGCGGCGCAAAGCGGAAGCTCGCGGGCTGTAGCATCATGTGCGAGGACACCTCGCGCGCGGCCTGCAGATACTTGTTCAGCAGCGCGGGCGACATGACGAGCGACTCGCCCGTGTTGTCGAAGCCGTCCTGATTCGTCGGGTCCGTGGGGAATTCGCGCGTGGGGCGGATGTCGGCGCCCGTGAGATCGCGAATCGCGTAGTTGTACTCGGCGTTGCTCAGGCGTCGCACCAGCACATGCCCGGGGTCGCCCGCGTTGCGGCGTGCTTCGGCGGTGCGGATGCCTTCGATCCAGGCGACGGTGCTCTGCCGCTCGGCGTCGGAAGGTTGCTTCATGCCCTTCGGCGGCATCTCGCGATGCGTCAGCTTCTCGGCGGCCAGCGCCCAGCGGCCGTGATCGCGAATCACGTCCGCTTCGCTTGCAAACGGCTTCAGATCGAATTGCGCGGCGGCGTTGGCTCCGCTATGGCAGGCGATACAGTAGGTGGCGAGAAATGTTTTGACGGTTTCGGCGTTGGGATCGGGCGGCGCCGCCAGCAACGAGGCCAACGGAAGCGCCGTGAGAAGGCATGCACGCAACACTTTTGGATTATGTCAGAAGCACCCGGCGGACCGCTGATGGCGCTGGCCCGATGAGGCTGCGTGCGGATGCTCGCAGCCTCCCTACCTGATGCGTCTAGTGCGGCGGCGAAGGCTTCAGACCGGAGTCGAAGATGTTGTTGGCGATGTTCAATCCCAACGGAACGCCGTCCACGTTCATTTCGTACTTGCCCGCGTCGCTGGCCATGAACGTGTCGAACACCCAGTGCACGCCCAGATAGACGCGGCTCCGGCCGTTTTCTTCGATGGCCTGCCAGAGTCCACCTGCAAAGGTGCGTTCATGGTTAGGCCGCGCCGTTCCATTGTTATCGGTAGTCACGCCATTCAGTTCCTCGGACGTGAAGTGCAGCTTATTGCAGAGGTGGTCCGGTCCGTTTGCTTCTTTCGGGATGCCGTAGAACCGCCGCGTTATCTGAAAGGCCGCTGCGCCGAACGTGGCGTGGCCAGAGGGATAGGCCAGAAAATTCGGAGTGAAGCTCTTCACGCCCGTCTCATTCGATTTGGGTGCGCCCAGCGGCAACCAGTCGGGGTCGCATTGCGCGTCGAAGGCGAGGTCGTGCTGAGCCATGGGGCCCATGCTTTCGTCGTGTTCCCGAATGCTCACTACGGGGCGCCAAAGATCGTGGGCGTACTTTTCTTTCCACGCCAGCGTGCCCGCGTCGGCCATGGCGGCGTTCACTACCGCGAAGAGCCGGGCCAGATCAGCCGTGTTTGCACCCTTGCTGACCGCGACCTTGCGCACGATTCGGTTATAGAGCCGCGGCGGCGTGCCGAGATTCTTGGCTCCATCGTAGCCCCAAAACAGGCCGATGAGCGTCTGCTCACCGGTCCGCCGCACGTCGTCATGCGGCAGCATCCCGGCCAACTCGGGTTTGATGCCCAACCGGCGTACTGCGTTCACGGCTTCGTCATACTCGGCTGACCCAGGCGCCGGCGGGGCGTTGAGGTCAAACCAAGTCTGAATCGCGAACCCTTCGGCCAAATCGCCATAGTAGGGCGCATAGAAGCCCTGGCCGGAATTGTCCGGGTCAACGCGATGATGGGGCGGTGTTTGTTCGCCACATAACCGCCATCGCCCACATGGCGGTCGTTGGCCCGCAGCAGCGTCAACTTGGCTCCGATATCCCGGCCGTACGCCTTTCCGTTCGCGGCATGATCCATGTCGGTGGGCGCGGACGCAAGGCGGCCGTCCAGATAAGGTTGCTGGCTAGGATACAGGGCCTTCAGCACGAAGTGCGCCGCAGCGGCGATGGCCGCACCTTTCGAGGCACCGGGTGCGGGCGCGATCAATCCCGGAGTGTAAACATTGTGCCCGCCAGCGATGCCGAAATAGGCATCGTACATGGCCAAGTGTGCCATCGCCAGCGCCCGGGCGCTCAGTACTGGGCCGTGTTGTTCCCCTCCCGTGGAGTGCGTAACTCTGTTCGTCCCAAGGGCAACGTCGTGCCAGTATAACATCGGGCCCATTCAGACTGTCTCCTTCGGCAGGTAGTGCCCAATGCCCCCCCAAAACGTTGCTATCAGTTGAAACTTTTTTTGGGCAGCGCCCGGCCTAACGCCGCGGACCCGCCGCCCGGTACAACTTCCACTCCATTTGCAGCGCCCCGGCCTCTTCAAACTGAATGCCTGAGCCGGCCACCAGATTGCGCACGGTGTTGGAGGCGAGAATGCCGCCGTCCGTCGAACGTTGCCGCAGAATACTCCCCGCCACTTCCACCGCCGCGCCGTCCACCACGTTGCCGTCCAGCTGATCGCACTCGCCGGCGTGCAGCGCCGCGCGCATCCGGTAGCCCAATCGCGCGGCGTGCCGCAAGAGGGCCGAAGCGCACCGCACCGCACGCGCCGGGCCGTGGAAGGTGGCGATGAGATGTTCGAGTGTTGCGCGTCTTGCCGCGCCGCGGAACCACTCGAGTTCTTGCCGCATACCCTCTTCGAGCGCCGCCTGCGTGCTGGCGCCCTCTGCGCCGGCAGGTGCAAAGGCCGCGTAGAGAATCGTGGCGAGCACGCGCTCCGGATCGCGTGCATGGCTCACCGACGCAACGAAATCTTCCATCTCATCGAGGATCTCGTGCTGATTGCTTGCAAACGGCAGATAGTCGTTCCCGGGCAGTTCGATGAATCGCGCGCCGGGAATCTGCTCGGCCACGTAGCGGCCTTCCTGCACCAGCAGCGTCTTGTCGCCGGTGCGATGTAACACCAGCGTGGGTACGCGCACCGCCTTCAACACATGCCGCACGTCGATCTCGGCATTCATCCGCGTGAGCGCCACCGCCGCGGCCGGGCTCGCGCCCATGCGCAGATATGCCGCTCACCAGTTGCGAAACGCCGGATCGGCGGCGAGCGAGGGCGCGCGGTCGTCAATGCCGATCGGCCCGCCCCATTGATTCCGGATCAGCTCCAGAAACTGGGCGCGCTGCTCCGCGCTCGGTCCCCACGGGTAGGTCTCGTCCTGGATGCGCTTGGCGTAGGTGCCGATCATTACCAGGGCCTGAGTCTTCTCCGGATACGTCGCGGCGAACAGCGCCGACATCGGCCCGCCTTCGGACACGCTGACGATCACCGCGGCCGTGGCGCCGGCGGCATCCATCACAGCGCGCAGATCGTCCTTGCGTTCTTCGAGCGTGGGCAGTTGGTTGGTGGGCACGCGATCCGATAGACCCGTGCCGCGCTTGTCAAAGAGGATCAGCCGCGAAAACGACGCGAGGCGCCGCAGAAACGCGGCAAAGTGCGGCTCCGTCCAGAAGTACTCCAGGTGCGACACCCAGCCCATCAAAAACACAATGTCCATAGGAGCTTCGCCGATCACCTGATACGCGATGTTGACATCGCCGCTCCGGGCGTAGCGGGTTTCGGGCGTGCCGGCTGGCTGCGGTTCCTGCCTGGGCTCAGCTGAGGCGAAGAGGGAGCGATGCGCCGGCTCCAGATTCGTCACCGGCTCAGGCACGAAGCGGTAGCCCCGGCGGTGGCGTGTTTCGATGAATTCGTGTGCGCCGTTGCCCTCGGTCAGCACCGTGCGGACTTCGCGGATCTGCACGGTGAGCGCATGGTCGCCCACGAAGGTGTTGGGCCAGAGCGCCTTGAACAGGTCTTCCCTGCTCACCACTTACCCAGGCCGCGAGGCAAGATAGATGAGCAGTTCCATCGCCTTGGGAGTGAGGCGCAGTTCGCTTTGACTTCTCCAAAGGCGCCGTTCGTCTTGGGAAAGACGAAATTCTCCGAAACGAATCATGCGTTGAAAGTCGCAGTCCTGTCAATCGATGCGCCACTTTACCGGAGGCAATTCGGTGAGCGCGTCAGGATTGTAGTAGTCATACAGGATCGATGGCGCGGCCGAACGCGCGTCGAGCGGATAGCGCGCGGAGACGAAGAACGTCAGCTCTTCACCACCGGCCCGGGGCCAGACGCAGAAGCGCACGCGGTCCGGCAGTACTTCGGCGGAGTATGGGAGCGAGGTGCGATCCACCTCCGCGCCCGGTGGCAGGCCCACTCCCGCAATCATCATGCCGTACCCGCGAAAGCCCACGCGCTCGGCCCTGATCTGGCAGCGCACAGGTTCGCGCACGCCCGCCTCGGTGCGGCTGAAGCTCACTGCAAGCCGCAGTTCGGCGGACTCGCGCGGCCGCGTGCGCGCCCAGGGCAGCCAATGCGTCACCACCAACTGCGCGATCACTGGACTGGCGGAGGTAGTTCTGAGCTCCACCGGCCCGGCCGGCCGCGAAGCGATGTCAATGCTGATGGCGTCGGTAGAGCGCGTTGGCAGCGGAATAGTGCGCAGGGTCTGTCCGCCCGCGCGCAGCGTCACTGTTGACGCGGCGGTGCTGGATGGGGTGGTGCCGAGCATCGCCACGACAGCCTGCATCGCGCGCAGCGTGCCTTGCTTAGAACTCCACCATCCGAGTGCATCGCGGTTGCGCAGCAGGAATAACGTGCCGCGGCGGATGAGCGGATCGAAGGCGGCGCCGGCGTTGGTGTGCCGGTTGCGCCAGACGCTGAGCGCCGTGACCGCAAGACCCGTCGCCTCCTGCCGGCCGGCGTTGCCCGACCCGTGGATGGGCGTGTTGGTGGGTAAATCCCAGTACAGCGCGCCACGCTCTTCTCGTGCACCGGCGGCCAATTGCTGGACCACGGTCTCCGCGGTTGCCTCTTCGCCTGCATCCACCGCAGCCAGCGCATACTGCGCCAGCAGATAGGGCTCGCCGGTTGACTCCGCGCCGGTTGCCAGGTGATGGAACGCTGCGCCGAGCACGGCGCCTTTTACGGCCACGCCTGACCGCTTCGCCTGTGCCAGCGCCCGCGCGACATGCGCCGCCAGTTGCCGTACCTGCGGCGCGCTCGATGTGCAGTGCGGCTCCCACGTGCCCGTGGCCGACTGCGTTCCCTCCAGTCACGCCACCAGGCTCTCAATCAGCGCCGTATCCACGGGCACGGCCTCGCGCGCTTCGAGCAAAAAGCTGAGGGCCTGCGCGGTCACCGCGACATTGGGCTTCTCCGAGCGCCAGTACGGCACGCCGCCGCCGCTGGCATCCGCCAGGCCTTTCAGTGCCTCCACCGCCTGCCGCACGTGGGTGAGCGCGGACTTCTCCCATTTGGCATCGGATGCCCTGCCGCCGCTTGTGGCGCGGGCAAAACGCAGCGCGATCAGGTTTGCATATCCGGCTGACGTGATCTGTTCGGCGCAACCATGAGGCTCGCGCACGATGGCCGCGGCCGAGTGCCATAGCAGCGCGGCAAAGTTCGGATAGAGGCAAAGTTCCGCGCGCGTGGCTCCGGCGATGGCCGAGGCCGGGATCGCAACACCTTCAAACGTGGTGGCTCCGGCACGCGTAATGAGATCGGCGCGCGTGGTCGTCACACGCTGGCCGTTAGGCTGAACGCGCAACTCACGCCGTAGTGCATCACCCATCCCGCCGCCCGCACGTGCCGCCGCTCGCAGCGAAGCCTTCTCCGCAGGCGCGTCCGCATGAAGCCGGAACGCGAAGTTACCTGACTCGTTGGCGGCCAACGTTCCGTTCTGCGATGCGCTGCCCTCGATTCGCAGATCTGCGCTCTGTGTCGCGAACTGCACCGCGGTTGCTAGCGCGCCTCCCGTGTAGTTGCGCACGGTGACGGGCAGGTCAATCCGGTCGCCGGCGGTGAGCACTTGCGGCGGCGTGAAGTCGGCGAAGAAGGGTTCGAAGGTGCGGAAGCTCGTGGAGGTTTCGGCGAACCGGCCCTCGAGTGTCGAGGCGATCGCGGCCACTTACCACGTGGTGATGTTGCCTGCCAGCGGCACCGTGACGCGCGCGGTGCCATCCGCTGCGGTGACGATCTCGGGCTACCAAAGGAGCGTTTCCGGGGAGTACTCGCGTACGCGTGGCGTGGAAAGCGGCGCGGCCTCAACCGCTACGCTCACTTGTGCGGACGACGTCATCAGCAGCGGAACCTCCGCGCGTACATCGATGGTCTCGGCTACTGCACCCACCTCCAGCTGGATTTCCACCGTGGTCACACGCGATGCCTGCACGGGTACACCCTTGAGCGAGTATGGCCGGAAGCCGGGTGACTGTGCATCGAGCGAATAATCGCCGGGCGGCACGCCTAGAAACTCAAACACGCCATCGTCATCCGCGGCGGTCTCAAACTCGCGGCCTGTGACATCGCGCAAGATTACGCGAGTGCGCGGCACCGTCGCGCCCGACGCATCGAGCACCCGCCCGGCGATCGTCCCTGTGCCGCGATCCTGCGCCACCGGCGCGCGAGTTGGCGTGGGCTCTACCGGGCCCGCTCCCGTTTCCTGCGAGAGCAACACGAAGAACTGCGCTACGTCGAAATCGTCGTAGCTGTTTTCTTTCCCATCCGGACCCGCGCTGCGGAGCTTGAACACGAGTTGCCGTTGCGTCACCGGGATCGTTTCGATGCGTCCGGGCGGCGGCGCGGTTTACCCGTACACCCGCTCTGTGCGCATCCGCAGCACGTCAGCATAGCTGACGGCCACCGCCGTTGCGATCCGGTACGGTCGCTGCCACGGATCGAGATCACGCGTGAGATCGACGCCCGCGGCGGAGAGAACGTCGCGAAACGCTGCTTCCGTTTGTGGCGGAGTCTTCGCGGCGGCCATTGCTTTGCGGATGGCGTCACCAGCGCGGCGGAAGTGCGGGCCGCTGAAGGAGGCGACGTGCACATCGTCGCCCGTGTCGGGCCGCCGGTCCGGCCCGCTGCTGACGATTGTTACGCGGCACTCGCCGGTGTGGCAATAGATGCTGGCGCGGTACGGCGTGTTCCACGGATCGAACAAAGCGCCCAGCGTCAGCCCACGTGCGGCCAGCAACGCGTTCAGTTTCGGCTCCGCCGCGGGATAATCTCCGGCGGCCTCGAAGGCATCGCGCATCAGCCGCGCGGTGGGGGTGAAATACGGTTTACGGAACACGGCCGCGGATATGTCGTCCGCGGTGTGATGCTGGCGGTCCGGTCCGGCGCTCCAAAGGTCGATTCTGAAGTGTTCGCCTTCAACCGAATACGCAGCGCGATAAGGCCTCTCCCACGGGTCCTTGAGGTTCGCCCAAACTGGCCCGCTCGCTGTCAGCAACTCTTCATCGCGGCGCGGAAAAACCAGGGTCTGGGCGTAGTGCTTTTCCAGCGCAGCCTCCAGCAGCTTCATCTGCTCTTTCATCCGCTGGAACTCCGGCGCATCGAACAGGCTCTCGCTTACTTCGTTCTGCGCTGTTGCGAAGATTTTTGAAGCCAGCAACTCGGCCACCAGATTCAGTTCGGCGTCGTGACGGCAGTCCGCGGGTAGCAGGAACAGGTCGCTCAGCCCTATGCCGCCCACCTCATGGCGGCCCCCGTCGGCGCAATACGCGCAGGCAAACCACGATGGCTGCGCGTCGCTGCGCGCACGTTCCATCACCGCCTCGTCCACGATGGCGAGGCCTAGCGTCGCCGGTTCAGCGTGCCCGTCGGCCGCGGTCACGCGGAAGCGGAGCGCTGCGGTATCGCCGGGCTTGTACATGGCGCGCTCGGGCGTGGCGCTGAGCGCCAGATCCGAACCGTCCGGAAAGAGCACCGTACGTTCGGCGTCCGATGCCATGGGCGAACGGCCCGTTGAGGCGACGAAGGTAACGGCGCGGCGGAACTCAGGCTGATACGGAAATGTGACGGTGCCGCGCCCCTGCGTCAGTTGCATTGCGCGCGTGGCCAGGTGGAGGCCATCGGCCACCGCGTGAATCAACACCGTGGATGCCAACCCTGCTGTGGGTGCGGCGAGAGTGAGCGTCACGGCTTCGCCCGCGCGATAGAGAGTACGAGCCGTGCTGAGTCTTGCTTGGCTTCCCGCATGAAACCCTTGCAGGCGCTCCGTCCACACGCCAGTGGCTCCGCCCGGCGTCTCCGCTGGCACTTTCGCGTCGATTTCGCGTGCGGGGGGCGAGATCATGGCCCGGCCCACGCCGTAGCGATTCGTGGACATTTCTAAGCTCTGTGCTCCGATCCGGATCGTCACGCGCGCTTCTGCCGGCTGCCCGTCGGCATGCGACACCGTGACGTAGAGCGGCGAGGGCAGCGGCCCGCCCGCCGCCGGCTGCGACAGGTAAATGTGCAGCGGTTCGCGCGATAGCCGCACGTCGAACTCCCGTTGCTCAGTACGGCCCGACACAGGATCGGTGACGTGGGCGGTGTAGCGAAAATCCTGGAACCGCGCATAGCCGGGCAAGAGCGGCTCCATTGCTTGCATGGTGAGCGAGGCCGCAAAGACGCCATCGCTCCCGGCCTCGCCTTCCGCCACGGTCCGATCGCCCTCGCGATCGCTTTCGATCTTCACCTTCGCCTTCGGCACCGATTTGCCGAAAAGATACTCCGCGCGCACGGTCACTCGTGCGGATCGCCCGGGGAGATAGAAGCCCCGGTCCGGCTGCGCGGTGGCCTTGAAGAGCGGCAGCTCACATCGGTTCAAGCGCACCGTGTGTGTGGCTAAGGTTGTCCCGCCGTCCTCTTCGCCCGCAATCCGTATCGACACGCAATAGTGCCCCAGCTCTGCCGACGCGGGCCACACCCACTCGTCCTGCACTGCGCCAAAACGCGACGACGTCAGCACCGCCGAGTGCACGCGCTCGCCGTTCCGGCTTTCCACGCGCAGCATCACCTTCGCTCCGGCCCACGCCCGGCGGCGCGCATCCAATACCACCGCTCGGGTTCGGAGGGTCTGGCCGGGTTGGTACAGCGGCTTGTCCGTCTGAATGCGGGCGGAGGGAAGCGCGCGCCAGGGCACGTCGAGCGACAGGTCTTGTGTGAAGTCACCCAGAGTGGCTTCGATGTCGAAGTCCAGATCGTCGTCGCGCGAGTCCTGCGGCAGTTTCGACAAGTCGAACGAAAATTCCACCGCGCCCCCGGCCAGCGTGCGCACGCTTCGCGGCTTCCACTCTTCGTCGCCGTTACCGCTGAGTATCGCCTTCCACTCCACGCCCCCCACTGTCTGGCGCGTTACCGGATGCAAGGCCTGTGCATAAACCGCCAGTGTCCGGTCCGGCCGCGCTTCGCCCGCGACGGAGGCGCGCACTTCACATGGAAACGCCGCGATGTGAGGCAACGGCGCGATGCCAGCCAAGGGTGCAAGAAACCGCGCGGCCGAGGCCGACGCGGGCTTGAGCGAATAGCGGAGCCGCGCCCACGCGGAAGAATGCGTGAGCGGAAATGGAACCTCTATCACGGACGTGCCTAGCGAGATGGTCACCATGCGCGCGCCGTTGCTGGTCTCCTCCTCGCGCGGCGACAACCAAGCCAGGCGCAACTGTGCGTCGATGGGCGACGGCGCCTGGTTCGTTACCGGAACCAGTACCACCGTGCTGCCATTTCGCTGGACGGCCCGCAGCCAAGTGTCGTCAAGAAAAACCGTCTGTGCCTGCGCAGTGCAACCACACGCTGCGGCGGCGCCGAGTATGGTGATTTCAGTTCCCCGCACGTTGCATTCCCCTGTGGCTGAGGTAATCATACGGCATTGGCATTTCCGCGACAAGCCGTGCAGGTGTAAATTCGACAGATGGTCTCATCCACTCGGCGTGCCTTCCTCGGATCGGCGGCCGGCTCCCTGTTGGCGCAACGGCAGCGCCGTCCGAACTTCATCGTCCTATTCGCCGACGACATGGGCTGGGGCAACCTCGGCTGTTACGGCCATCCGATGATTCGCACGCCGAACCTCGATCGCATGGCGGCCGAAGGCGCGCGCCTCACCAGCTACTACGCCGCCGCTTCCGTCTGCACTCCGTCGCGCGTGGGCCTGCTGACGGGCCGCTACCCGATGCGCGCGAAACAGCCGAACAATTTCGGGCCGGATTCGAAAGACGGCCTATCGCTGAGTGAGGTGCTGCTGCCGCAAGCGTTGAAGCCGCTGGGGTATCGCACGATGGCCATCGGCAAGTGGCACCTCGGCCATCAGCCGTAGTGCTTGCCCGTGGCGCGCGGCTTCGATCAATACTTCGGGCTGCCGTACAGCAACGACATGATCGCGCCGTGGGTGAAGACCGAACGCCCGTTGATGCTCTACCGCAATGCCGACACCGTGGAGCGCGTCACCGATCAGAGCCGCATCACCGAGCGCTACACGGCTGAAACGGTGAAGTTCGTCTGCGAGTCCGCCGGGCAGCCGTTCTTCCTCTATGTGCCGTATGCGATGCCGCACCTGCCGCTGGCGGTGAGCGCCGCGCGGCGTGGCAAGTCAGCCGCGGGAATGTATGGCGACGTGATTGAGGAACTCGATTGGAGCGTCGGCGAAATTCTCCGCGCGGTGAAGGAGCCGGGGCAAGACGCAAACACGATGTTGCTGTTCCTCAGCGATAACGGCCCCTGGAACAACTTGCCGCAACGTATGCTGCAGCAGGGCAACGAGTGGTGGCACACCGGCAGCCCTGGGCCGTGGCGTGGTTCAAAGGGCGGCAGCTATGAAGGCGGCTTCCGCGTGCCTGGGATCGCGCGCTGGCCCGGCCGCATCCCCGCAGGCCAAGTGCTGCGCGAACTCGCCTGCGCGCTGGACTGGTTTCCCACGCTCGTTCGCGCGGTCGGCGGCACACTGCCCGAAGGCTGCACCTATGACGGGTTCGATTTGCTCCCGATGCTCTCCACGCAAGCCCCGTCGCCGCGCCGTGAGTTCTTCTTCCTCCGCGCCGCGTGCCCGAGGGCGTTCGGCAGGGACCATGGAAGCTCCGCATCGCGCGCAGCGAGGGCGTCGAAGGCGTCGCGCCGCGTGATGCGGTGACGGAGCTGTATCACCTCGAGCGCGACCTCAGCGAGCGGCACAACCAAGCCGCCGCCGAGCCCACTCGGGCCCAGGCAATGGAAGCGCGCCTGCGAGAAATGGCGGCCGAACTCGGGGCGGACCTGGCGCGCTGAAATCGGCTCAGTTGACTATGGTCACAGTATCTGACTATCGTTGGAACATGGAGCGAATCAATGTCTCAGAATTCAAAGCCACCTGCCTCCGCTTGCTGGACAGGGTTCGTGAAACAGGGCAGCCGCTGGAAATCCTCAAGAACGGTAAACCCTTGGCTGTGGTTCAACCGCCGGCTCACACCCGAAACAGGGCAGGTTTCGGCGCCATGAAAGCCTCGCTCTTCACCGGTCCGCTGGGTGACGTGGTCACTCCCGCCGGCGACTCCCATTGGGAGGCGTTGCGGAAGAAGTGAAATTCCTCCTTGATACGCACGCCTGGCTTTGGTTTCTCGCCGGAGACCGGCGTCTTTCCCGCAAGCAGCGGCAAGCGATGGAGGACCCGGCGTCGATCCTGTTCCTGAGCCCCATCAGCCTCTGGGAGACGTGCCTACTCGTCGAGCACGGGCGTGTGCCCGCAGCAGGCACGGCCGGCCAGTGGATCGAGAGGGCGCGCCAGGTCTTGCCGGTTCGGGAGGCGCCACTCACCTTCGCCATCGCCGCACTTGCGCGAGAGATCGATGTGCCCCACCAAGACCCCGCCGATCGTTTCATTGCCGCCACAGCGATAGAGATGAAGCTCCCGCTGGTCACCTCTGACGTTCGGCTGATCGGCTGTGAAGCGTTGAAGTGTATTTCCTAAGCCCGCAGAAACGGCCGCACCGCGTCGAGCTGCTCCGCAATCGCCTGCCGCGCGTACTCATCGAACCCCGCCGATTTCGCCCCCAGACTCTCGCTCCGGATCTTCCAATTCGGAAACACGCCGCGCAAATGCAGCACGTACTTGCACGCCGGAATGCCCCACGTCTCCATCGACGTAATCAGCAGCAGCGCGCGTGAGCAAAACTCCGCGGCCTCGCGCCGGCGGCCCTGCTCAAACAACTCCCAAGCTGACGCATACAGATCGCCGAAGCCCGCCGCCGGCATCGTGCCCGCCGACCCTCGCACCATCTCTTCATACAACGTCTTGCCGTGAAAGCCGGTGAACGACTGCAACTCCGGCGCTATGCGGCGGAACTGCGTAATGCGCAAGTGCACGGGCCCGGCTTCGTCTTTCAAGTACCGCAGCGTGGGAATCTCGCGCGCGAGTCCGGCAATGTACTCCACGCTCAACTTCCCCACTGCCTGCATGAACAGCGGCAACGGCGACGCCTCGCCAATCGCCTTGTAGTAGGCGCGAATCCGCCCCTCGTCTTCTTCCTTCGCCGGTGGCAGCGAGATGATCGCGTGGGCGCCCAGCCGGGTGGCCGCGCGCGCATAGTCTGCCGCTTCGCCGGCTGTCGGCGCCTGCACGCCCAACACCACGGCGGGCTTGGTGCCGCGCGCCGCAGCGACGATCGTCTCCATCCCGGCGAGCCGCTCTTCGCGAGAGAGCGCCGAGTACTCACTCGCCAGTTGAGGCCACACCACGCCGTGCACGCCCGTGCGCGCGCAGAAGCGGATCTGCTTGGCCAGCGCCGGGAGGTCCAGCGTATCGGCGCCTGTGAACGGCGTCTGCAAAATCGGAAAGATCCCGCGCAGCTTCGGCGGCGCGGCCATCGCGGAGAGCAGCAAAGTACGGCGCGTCAGCATCGCGTTATCCCTCCACCATCGCCGTGCATTCGATTTCAATCAACATGCCGCCGCTCAGCTTCGTTTCCACGGCCGTCGCCGCGGGGGGCGCATCCATAATGAGGTACTTCGCGCGAATCGCGCGCAATTCGGTAAGGTTGGCAATGTTCGTCAGATAGTAGTTGATCTTCACCACGTCCTTCCACGTGGCGCCGCCCAGCGCCAGGCACCGCGTGAGATGCGCGAACGTGTTCTCGCATTGCGTGGCGAAGTCCGCCGGCATCTTGCCTTGCGGATCGGTCCCGCCTTGTCCGGAGATGAAAACCATGCGCGCGGGCGTGGTCGCTGTCACCACGTGCGTGTAGCCAGGAGGCTTCGTACCGGGGTTCAAAAAACGCTTGGGCACGCAGGTATCGTACCATCGCCCGTATGGCTCCATCGCCGCCCGCTGAACTCACCTGGAGGGCCGTGATATTGGGCGTGCTGCTCGCCTTCGTCTTTGGGTCGGCCAACGCCTACCTCGGTATGAAGGCCGGGCAAACCGTCGCTGCCACGATTCCCGCCGCCGTGATCGCGATGGCCGTCTTCCGCCTCCCGCGCCTGCGCGGCACCATTCAGGAACAGAACATCGTGCGCACCGCGGCCAGCGTGGGCGAAGCGCTCGTGGCCGGGGCGATCTTCACCATCCCGTCGTTCATGCTGGCCGAAGTGGACGGCGCGCGGCTGTGGCCCAACCTGCGCGACCACTACTGGGAAGCCGTCCTCATCCTCCTCGTTGGCGGACTCATCGGCGTGTTCTTCATCATCCTGCTGCGCAAGCCGCTGTGTGTGGACGCGGAGCTACCGTGGCCCGAAAGCGTCGCGAGTGCGGAGATTGTCAAAGCGGGCGCGGGCGAAAAAAGCGACGCGCCAAAACTCATTTTCCTCACCATGGCGCTGGGCGGGCTAGTGCAAGTTCTCAAGAGCGACAAAGGCCTGCGCATCTTCCGCGAGTACTTCGAAGGCTTCATGGCCTTCCCTGCGTCCGTCATCCGCCACTTCAATTTCGACCGGCAAGTGATTGCGCAGATCCCGCACCAGGGCGGCATCCCGTGGTCCACGCCCGCGCTTTCGCCCGCGCTCATCGGCATCGGCTACATCATTGGGCCGCGCTACTCGGCCATCAGTGCCACAGGCGGCATTCTCGCGTGGTGGGTGTTGATCCCGCTGCTACTGTTCTTCGATCCAGACCTTGGCAAGCGCCTCGGCGACGAAGCGGGGAACGACGTGGCGGCGTTCACCATCTGGTACAACTTCGTGCGCCCGATCGCCGTCGGCGCGATGCTCGTCGCCGCGGCCAACACGTTGTTCGGCATGCGTGCGTCGATCGTGCAATCGGTGCGCGGCGCGTCGGACGCTTCGCGCAACGCCACCGGCGCGAGCGATGCGGTTGTCGAACGCACCGGGCAGGACATCCCCTCGCGCTATGTCGCCATCTCCATCGCACTGCTGCTCGCGCCCGTCACGGCGCTCTACTACTACTTCACTGGTGGCTGGGGCGCGGCTATCGTTTCGGCGGTGGTGATGACCGTCACCGGCTTTCTGCTCTCGGCCGTCGGTGGGTATCTCGTCGGGCTCGTCGGCAGTTCCAATCAGCCGCTTTCCGGACTCACTCTCTCCGCCCTCGTCCTCTCGGCGCTGCTGCTCCTCGCAATCGGCGTGTCGGGCAAGGCGGGCGTAGCGGCGGTGCTCGGCGTGGCAGCGGTGGTGTGCTGCGCGTGTTCGGTCTCGGGCTCGCTGATTCAGGATCTGAAAGCTGGACATCTCCTCGGCGGCACGCCATGGAAGATGCAGGTGGTGGAGATCCTTGCCGTCATCTTGCTCCCGTTCTTCCTCGTCTTTCCCATGCTCGCGCTGCATGAAGCGAATCTCGCCACCGGCGGCATCGGCGGGCGCGCGTTGCCCGCGCCGCAAGCGGGCTTGATGGCGCAACTCGCACTCGGCATCATGAGCGGGCAGATGGCGTGGGGATTGCTCGCCATCGGCGCTGCCTTCGGTGTGGCGATGATCATGTGCGGCGCGCGTGCGCCGATGCTGGTCGCCGTCGGGATGTCCCTGCCGTTCGACACCACGTCGGCCATTCTGCTCGGCGGCATCCTGCAGTGGGTAGCCGCGCGCGCGGACGCCGATGAAGAGCGCGGCACCTTGCTCGCCAGCGGCCTCATCGCCGGCGAAGCGATCGTGGGGATCCTTCTCGCTGTCACGTTCGTTGCGGGCATTCCGTCGTTCACCAAAGTGCTGTTCGGCGTCGACGAGTTCGCCTGGTTCGACGCGCTCGCCGGCTGGCTTTCTCTCGCTGCGTTCGCCGTCCTGGCGTGGGTGCTCATTCACTATGCGCGACCCCGCGCGCGGGCGTAGAGTGAAAGGACGGGATATCCCATGCGACTCTTCTTGCTCCTTGCTCTCACGGCCATGTTGTGCCCCGCGCAGGTCCGCCGCTCCTACATCCGCGCGTCCGGTCCGGGCGTCGTCAGTGTGCGGCCCGATCAGGCCACCGTCTCGGTGGGCGTGATCATGCAAGGCCGCACTGCTGCTGAAGCCACCGCTTCAAACGCCAGCAAAGCGCGGGCGATTCTGGACGCGTTGCGCCGCCTGCTCGGCCCCAATGCGGACATCCGCAAGGCGTATTTCTCGGTGACGCCGAACCAGCGCTTCCACGCCGGTGGCGGCGTGCCGGAGATCGCCGGCTACGCGGCGACGAACAACTTCCGAGTGACGATGACCGACACCGCCAGCGCGGGCCGCTTGATTGACGCCGCCACCGCCGCTGGTGCGAACACCGTCGGCGGCATCACCTTTGGTGTACGCGAACCGGTGCCGCTGCGCCAGCGCGCGTTGCAACTGGCGACACAAATGGCGCGCGCGAATGCCGAGGCGATCCGACAAGGCGTGAGTGGCCGCCTGGGCGCGGTGATTTCGGCCGTGGAGTCATCGGTGGCTGTTCCGATCATCGGCGGTCCTGACGCGCGCGGCGGCATCGCCGCGGCCGTGCCCACGCCGGTGGAAGCGGGGAATCTGGAAGTGTCCGCGTCGGTGACCATTGAAATAGAGGTGCTGCAGTGAGGGTATTCGTCATCCTATGCCTTACCGGAATGGCCTCGGCGCAGCCGTTCCTCACCGACGCTTCTGGTTCTGCTCCGGTGGCTGCCCGGCCAGATCAAGTGGCCGCAGTGTTTGAGGTCGACACGGAAGCGTCCACGGCGTCCCAGGCCGCCGACCAGAACTCTTCCAGGACGCGGGCCGCGATGGATGCCGCGCGGTGTGTGCCGGGCGCATCTTCTGTCTGGTTGGCCGCCTATTCCTTGACAGCGTTGAACTCGCGGGAACTGGATCGCGCTCTCACTCGGTTTCGCTCCAGAGCGCAGATTCGCGTCGTAGTGCGGGGCTATGTCACGGACGTGCGAGTCGCCGAGGCGGTGCGCGAAGGCAACGGAGGCATGGCGCAGTTGGTGAGTATCGTCGACGACTACTCCGACACGACGGCGGAGTCCGACGCGGCGTTGCGGGTGGCCGCGGCTGAGGCTCGCCGCAACCTCGATGCATTGGCCGCCTCGGCCGGCGGACAGGTTGACCGATTGCTCTCGATTTCGACCGCTCAGGCGAACCTCCGCGGTGGTGGGGAGTTTGGCGTGTTGTTGCCGATCGAGCGGATAACACCGAGGCTGGTCTTTGAGGCTCCGTCCTCTACATCTTCGTACGTAGCTCCACAATTGACCACCTTGAGTCTATCGGCGCTGCTCGCCGGCGCTCCGCCGGCGACGAAGCGTCCGGTCATCACCACGAATGCCAGCGCTACCATTCAGATCGAGCCCGACGTCGCCGATGTGCGAATTGCCGTACACCATTGGGTTCCACCTCAACGGCCGTGGTGACGGAGTTGTCGGTAAAGGCCCAGGCCGTCTTGGCTGTCCTGCGGCGGCTCGCCGGGCCGGGCGGCGAGGTATCGGCGATTGGCACAACGGTGACCAACGTGCCCGCGAACGCGTCGCAGCGTCAACCTGGCGCCTTCCATGCCAAGCAGCGATTTCGAGTGCTGACAAGCGACCTTGCCAACGCCGTGCGGCTTGTCGACGCCGCCATTGCCGCCGGGGCCACCAGGGTGCAGGGAGTCTCTCTCGGCATGCGCGATGAGGGTGCTGCGATGCGTGAAGCGCGCCACTGGGCGGTATGCCGTGCGGTAACCTTTGCAAGAGTCGCGGCGGCGGCAATGAAGGTGCGGCCTGGAACGATGATTCCAACCCGGCCCGTGCTGACGGTGAGTTTTATCGACCCCGCGAGTTTCATCTCGAACTCCTCGCTGCAGCGCAGCGAATTCGTCACGGTCGAGACGGAACTACTGCAGTAGCGCCGCTACTTGAACAACAGCAGCGTTGCGATCGCCGTCAGCACCAGCACCGAATTCTCAAACACCTGCGGCGAGATCCGGTAGAGCACCCAACGCCCCAGCACCGCGCCCGCCAGGATCGCCGGGATCATGATCGCGTCGAAAATCAGTGATTGTCTGCTGATCAGGTTGTTCCACCAGTAAATCGGCAGCTTGCTCAGGTTCACGAAAAAGAAGAACCACGCGCCCGTGGCTACGAACTCTTCTTTCGGGAGCTTCTGCGAGAGCAGATACAGATTCATCACCGGGCCGGCCGCGTTGGCCACGGTGGTGGTAAAGCCGGCGCCCAGCCCGTACGCGATCGGATGCGCCTTCACTTCGCTCTTCTGAAAACGCCGCCAAAGATGCACGGCCAGCATCACGCCGACGAGTTTGCGCATCCACCACTCCGGCAGTTGGTTCAGCGTGATCGCGCCCAATACAATCCCCACCGCCACCGAAGGCGCGAGCGAGAACAACCGGCCCGCCGCGGCGTGACGCCGCCAGTACCAGATCGCCACCAGGTCTGCGAGGCACAGCACCGGCAGCAGCCAGCCCGCCGACAGCCGCGCATCGTCCACGGTGAGCACCATCAGCGGCACCACCATCACGCCCATGCCCGGCACGCCGGTCTTGGCCATCCCCACATTCGCCGCGCACAACGCGCCCAGCGCCCACTGCCACCAAAACAAATCCGGCATGGAATGTACGAGCATAACATCATGGCCACGTACGGACTCATCGAATACGCCGACGCCTCGCCGGAAGTGCGCGCCGTTTACGACGACATCATGCGCACGCGCAAGGTCGATTGGATCAACAACTTTTGGAAGTCGCTCGCGCATGACCCGGCGACGCTGCGGCGTGCGTGGGAAAGCATCAGGCAGATCATGGGTCCCGGCGGCGCGCTCGATCCACTGACGAAGGAACTAATTTACCTTGCCGTGAGCACGACGAATCAGTGCGGCTACTGTATCGCGTCACACACCGCTGCCGCGCGGAACGCCGGCATGACGCCGGAGATGTTCGGTGAGTTAATGGCGGTCGTCGGCATGGCGAACGAGACCAACCGCTTGGCGAGCGGCTATCAGGTGCCTGTCGATGACCGCTTCAAAGTGTAGCGCCTACGACTTCGCCTGCGACGCCGCGAGCGCCTGATCGAGATCCCACTGGATGTCTTCGAGATCCTCAAGCCCGATCGAAACGCGAACCATGCCCGGCTGCACACCCGCGGCTTTCTGCTGTTCGGCCGAAAGCTGCTGGTGCGTCGTTGCCGAAGGCTGAATCACCAGGCTCCGCGCGTCGCCCACATTGGCAAGGTGCGAGAAGAGCTTCAGGCTGTCCACCAGCTTCTTCGCCGCCTCGTAGCCGCCCTTCACGCCGAAGCTGAACACCGCGCCCGCGCCCTTGGGCACATACTTCTGCGCGAGCGAATAGTACTTGCTCGACTTCAGCGACGGATAGTTCACCCACTCCACCGACTTGTGGCCTTCGAGGAACTGCGCCACCGCCATCGCGTTCGCCACGTGGCGATCCATGCGCATGCCCAGCGTCTCAATGCCCTGCAAAAACTGGAACGCGTTGAACGGCGAGATGCATGGGCCAAGATCGCGCAGACCCTCCACGCGCGCCTTGATGATGAACGAAATCGGCCCCAGCACGTCCCAGAACACGAGGCCGTGATAGGCGGGCGAGGGCTTCGTCAGTAGCGGGTGGTTGCTCGTGGACCAATCGAACTTCGCCGCGTCCACAATGATGCCGCCGATCGACGTGCCGTGGCCCCCCATGAACTTCGTGAGCGAGTGCACCACGATGTCGGCGCCGTGCTCCACGGGGCGGCACAGGTACGGCGTAGCGAACGTGTTGTCGATCACCAGCGGCAGGTTGTGCTCGTGCGCGATCTTCGCCACGGCCTCGATGTCCAGCACCGCGCCGCTCGGGTTCGACAGCGTTTCGCCGTAGATCAGCTTGGTCTTCGGCGTGATGGCTTTGCGGAAATTCTCCGGATCGTTCGCGTCGACGAAGATCGTGTTCAGCCCCATGCGGCGGAAGCTGACGTCGAACTGCGTGTATGTGCCGCCGTAGAGCGTCGAGGCCGACACCATGTCGTCGCCCGCTTCCATCAGGCTGTTGATGGTGAGGAACTGCGCGGCTTGCCCCGATGAAACGGCCAGCGCCGCCGCGCCGCCTTCGAGTGACGCTACGCGCTTTTCCAGTACGTCCGTCGTCGGGTTCATGATGCGCGTGTAGATGTTGCCGAACTGCTGCAACCCAAACAACGCCGCCGCATGGTCGGAGTTGTCGAAGGTGAACGAGGTCGTTTGATAGATGGGCACCGCGCGCGCATGCGTTGTTGGGTCGGGCGCGTAGCCTTCATGGAGGGCGCGGGTGTTAAAGTGAAATTTACGTTCTTCAGACATAGAAGTAGTAGAAATATTAGCGCAACCACTCGTCCAGATGGTCACGCACGAACGCGTCGTCGTTCAAAAGCGGATACGCCGCGTACACGCGGTCGATCTCTTCCATCTGGCCCGGTGACAGCTCTTCGTGCGGGTCTAGGCACCAGCGCCCGTCGAGCAGCCCCTGCCGCCGCAGCACTTCGTGAATGCCCGCAATGCAGCCGTGAAAGCCGTTGGCGGCATCGAAAAACGCAGCGTTCGCGTCCGTCACCTGATTGTTCTTGATGAACCAGCCTTCGTGCGGCAAGACCGTGGCCTTGATGCGCTCAAGCATGTCCGCGGCCTTGTGCGTCCACACGGCCCAGTGGCCCAGCAGGCCGCCCACGATGCGCCATTCCTTACCGGCGAACGCGTAGACATTCAGCAGGTCCAACACGATGTTGTCGTCGTTGCCCGTGTAGAGCGCGATGTCGGTCCGGCCCGCGTCGGCCACGGCGCGCACCACGTCCAGCGTCTGGTAGCGATTGAACGGCGCCATCTTGATCGCCGCGATGTTTTCGATCTCCGCGAATCGCCGCCAGAACGAGTACGGCAGCAGGCGCCCGCCCACCGACGGCTGCAGGTAGAATCCGAACACGGGCAGCACGCCGGCCACGCGGCGGCAATGCGCAATCAACTCGTCGTCAGAGGCGGTCTTCAGCGCGGCCAGGCTCAACAGGACGGCGTCATAACCGATCTCGCGCGCCAGTTCCGCCTCGCGCACAGCTTGCGCCGTCGGCCCGATCGCGCCCGCTACCTTCACCGCTTCGGGCCGCGTGCGCAGCTCTTCCATCGCTATCCGCAGCACGGGCTCAAACAACCCGACTTGCGGATCGCGAATCGCAAACTGCGTCGTGTGCACGCCCACCGCCACACCGCCCGCGCCCGCGGCGAGATAGTAGCGCGTCAACGCGCGCTGCCGGCGCTCATCCAATTTGCGTTCGGCCGTCAACGCCAGCGGATGTGCCGGAATCACCAGGCCCTTCGCCAGACGCGCGCGCAGGTCCGCGCTAGAACTTGCCATCGCGCGCCTCAAAATGCGTGGGCTTGTTCAGCGTCCGGCCGCCTTGCCCGATCCATCGCGCGGTCCACTCAATCAACTCATGCACGCTCACGGCCGGATAGCCAAACAAACGGAAACAGCGTGCCGCGTTATTCAGTAGCGCGCTTTCGCGTTCGACGCCTTCGAAGATCGGCTCCACGCCAAAGTGCCGCCCAAACTCGCGCGCCACCCAACGTACCGAGAGCGTCTCCGGCCCGGTGAGGTTCAACGCAAACGGCGGCGACGAGCAATGCGCAAAGCACCGCAGGCAGATCGAATTCGCGTCGCCCTGCCAGATCACGTTCGCGCATCCCATCGCCAGATTGATGGGCTTGCGCTCATGCACTTGCATGCCGATATCGAGCAGCACGCCGTAGCGCGTCTCCACCGAGTAGTTCAAACGCAGAATCGCCATCGGCGTGCCCTGTGTCTTCGAGACATGCGTCAGCAGCCGCTCGCGCGCAATCGCCGACATGGCATACTCGCCCACCGGCAGCAACTCGGAGTCTTCGGTTGACCCGCCTTGCGCCACCGGCGTGTGCGGATACACGTTGCCGCTCGAAAACGCAATGATGCGCGACGTGCGGTACCGCTCGGCGATCTTCGCCGGCAGCAGCGCGTTCATCGCCCAGGTGTACGACTCGTCACCGGTTGACCCAAACTTGCGCGCCGCCATGCTCACCACGTTGGGCGCGTCGGGCAACCGGTCCAGTACGCCCTCTTCCAGCAGATCCGCCGCAATCGTCTCCACGCCGGCGTCTTCAAGTAACTTGCGGCTGGCTTCGCTCGAAAACCGGCTCACGCCGATCACGCGCATCTTCACGCCCGCTTCATCCGCCGCGCGCCGCGCACGTAGCGCCATGCTCGGGCCCATTTTGCCCGCTACGCCCAGCAGCAGCAAGTCGCCGCCCAGCGCGCGCATCGCCTCGCGGTCCGCTTCGTTGGGCCGCGCCAGTAGTTCTTCCAGCTCTTGTTCGTTCTTCGGTCCGGTGCTGTTCATTAACGCTTGTACCCGATCTTGCGCAAGAATCCGTGCCGCCACTTTGCGCCCTCTTCGTCTTCTACGCCTTTGGGCGAAGAGCCGTCGATGACGCCCAGAATGCCTCGCCCCTGTTCGGTCTCGGCCACAATCAACTGCACCGGATTCGCCGTGGCGCAGAACAGATTCACCACCTCTGGCACATCCTTGATCCGAGACAGCAGATTGATCGGATACCCTTCGCGCATCGACAGCACAAAGATATGTCCGGCGCCGATGGCCGTCGCGTTCGCCGTGGCGTTCGCCTTGAGCGCGTCGTCATTGCCGTCCGTGCGCGTGAGGCACGGGCCCGATGCTTCGTTGAACGCGATACCGAACTTCATCTGCGGCACCGTGTTCACCACGGCTTCATAGATGTCCTCCACCGTCTTGATGAAGTGAGACTGGCCAACGATGAGGTTGCCGTTCTCGGGGATTTCGAGTGGGATGGCTTTGAGGTCCATGGCTGAGAGAAAGCCTAGAATAACAAAGACGGCCCTTTCCACTACCCCATGGCCAAACGCCCTTTTTTTGTTGACCGTAAACCACCGGCGCCTCGCCACCAGCAGCACCACAAGGCCAACAAACCGCCGCGCGAGGCCAACCTCATCGTGGGCCGCGTCTCGGTGCATCGCGACGGCTTCGGCTTTGTGATTCCGGATCAGCCCTCCGAACTCTTCGAAGGCGATCTGTTCCTGCCGCCCGAGGCCGCCGCCAAGGCAATGCACGGCGACCGTGTAGCTGCGCGCCTGACACGGCTCGGCCGCGACGGCCGAGCCGAAGGCGATATCGTGCGCATCTTCGAACGCGCGCACACCACCGTCGTCGGCAACTTCCGCGTGAAGCGCCGCGGCTATTTCGTGCAGCCTCACGACGACCGCTTGCAGCAGTGGATTCATATTCCGACGCTCGATTCGCTCGCCTCGCTCCGCAATCGTGTGGGCGACGCCACGCCCCACAAGATCGAGTCGCCCGAAGATATGGACGGTATGGTGGTGGAAGCGCAGATCATCGAGTTTCCCGCGGAAGGCGCCGACGCCGTTGGCCGTCTGGTGGAAGTGCTGGGCCATCCGGATGACTTCGGCGTTGACGTCGAGATCATCATCCGCAAGCATCACATCCCGCATCGCTTCCCGCCTGACGTGCTGGATCAGGCGCGCGCCATGCCGCACGAGATCACGCCGTTCGATCTCCAGGGCAGGGAAGACTTCCGCGGCTACGATATCGTCACCATCGACGGCGAAACAGCACGTGACTTTGACGACGCCGTCTGGGTAGACCGCCTCCCCAACGGCCACTTCGCCCTCCACGTCCACATTGCCGACGTCTCGCACTACATTCGCCCAGGCAGCCCGATCGATCGCGAAGCGGCACTGCGCGGCACCAGCGTCTACTTCCCGGATCGCGCCGTGCCGATGCTGCCCGTTGAACTCTCCACCGACATCTGCTCGCTGCGGCCAAAGGAAGACCGCCTGGTGATGTCGGCGTTGCTCGAACTCGATCATCAAGGCGACGTGGTTGGCCAGCGTTTTACTCGCGGCGTCATCCGCAGTGTCGAGCGCATGACGTACACGCACGTCCACGCGTTGCTTGAGGGCGACGCGGCGCTGCGCGATCGTTACGCGCCGCTGGTGGGCCGCTTCGAACTGATGCAGGAATTGGCGCTCATTCTCAATCGAAAACGCCACCGCCGCGGCTCTATCGATTTCGACCTGCCCGAGCCGCTCATTGAGTTCGACGAGTTCGGCGAAATGGTGGGCGTCAAACGCGCGCCGCGCAACATCGCGCACCGCCTCATTGAAGAATTCATGCTCTCGGCGAATGAAGCCGTGGCCGCCCATGTAGAAGCGACTCTCACGCCGTTCGTGTACCGGATACACGAAGTGCCAGACCCCAAGAAAGTTGCTGACTTCGAAGCCGTCGCCGTCCACTTCGGCGCCTCGCTCGGCGCGCACGGCCTCGCCTCGCAAAAGTTCCGCATGACCACGCGCCACCGCGATGGCCGCAAGACGGGTAAAGACGTCGTCGTCGACGATGCGAATTTCAAAATCACCTCGCGCCAATATCAGAAGCTGATCGCCAAAAGCGAAGGCCAGCCGGAAGAGCGCATCTTGAGCTACCTCATGCTGCGCTCGCTCAAACAGGCGCGCTACAGCGAAGAAAACGCCGGCCACTTCGCGCTCGCCTCGGAGTCTTACACACACTTCACTTCGCCCATTCGCCGGTACCCGGATCTGATCGTGCACCGCATCCTCGGCGCGCTGCTCGACAGGCAAGAGGCCCCGTACGACACCGCGCGCCTTGCCGAAATCACCACCCGCTGCTCGATGACCGAACGCACCGCCGCCGAAGCTGAGCGCAAACTCGTCGAGTGGAAAAAAGTGAAGTTCATGATCGATCACGTGGGCGACGAGTTCGACGCGTTGATCATCTCCACCACCAAGTACGGCTTCTTCGTCGAACTCGCCGACCTCTACATCGAGGGGCTGGTGCCGATCAATTCGATCGTCGACGACCGCTATACCTACAACGAATCCACGCGCCGCATCATCGGCGCACGCACGCACAAGCAGTACTCGATCGGCAATCCGGTCCGCGTGCGGCTCGATCGCGTCAACGGCTCGGCGCGGCAACTCGAATTCTCCGTCGTGGTGCCCCCCCGCGGCCCGAAACAAAAGAAGAAGAAACGATGAGCTTCCCTACACTCACCTTTGAAGAACTGCGCGTGCTCAGCGTCCTCATTGAGAAGGACATGGCCACGCCCGAGTACTACCCGATGACGCCGAACGCGCTGGTGAACGGCTGCAACCAGAAAACCAATCGCGACCCGATGACGGCGTTCGACGAGGAACTCGTCACCGACACGCTGGATGCGCTCCGCGCCAAGCAACTCGTCGAAGTGCTCACCGGCGGGGGCAACCGCGTGCCCAAATGGTCGCACCGCGTGTCGGAGATGTGGATCGTCACCAACCGCGAACTCGCCGTTCTCTGCGTAATGATGCTCCGCGGCGCGCAAACGCTGAACGAACTCAAGACGCGCACCGAGTCGCTCTACAAATTCTCGGACTTCGACGCGGTAGAGAGCGTCCTCCATCGCCTCGCCGAGCGCGGTGTCACGCAGTTGCTTCCCAAGACGCCGGGCATGCGCGAACCGCGCTGGACGCATCTGTTGATGGGCGAACCTGTCATCCCGCAACAGGTCGCCACCGACGCGATACCCTCTGCCCCGTCGTCCGCTCTGGCCGACCGCGTCACCAAACTCGAAGCCGAGATCGAAGCGCTACGCACCGAGTTCGCCGAGTTTCGCCGGCAATTTCAGTAGAACCTACGATTCGAACTCGACCAAGAAGACCATCACTGGGTCGCGAAGACGCTAGATGAGTTCATGTCGTATGGCCAGTCAAGCCACGAGGTCATTCGGAACACCTCAAGTGTCACCGCCGAAGTGATCCCGACTGAGTCCCGCCTGTGAACTCGCCAACGCCTAAAACGGGACATCGTCGTCAGAAACAACCGCAGCATAGCGCGGCAGCGTACCGATTCGCGTATGGAGGTTGGCGAGGATGATTCTGGTTCGTTCGTCTGGAGTGGCGCTTAGGAGGCGGAGGAAATCTCGGATGACGCCTACCGGCTCTGTCGGGCTGCGGATTCCGCGCAAGTCGCTCCCCGCCCGGTAGTGCAACGAAGACCGCCGCGCGATCAGCTTCATCTGAAAGTCTCCGCTTCCCCCGGTAACCTTCGCGCCGCGCCGGGAACCTTATCCTTTAATATAAAGAGTGCCGTGACCCCAACTATGCGCGTTTCGACCATCCTCGCTCTCCTACTCGCTCCAGCCGCCTTCACGGCCGACTGGCTCGACTATCGCGGCCCCAACCGCGACGGACTCTCGCCCGAGAAAAACCTGCCCGAAAAGTGGGGCGGGCCGGAAAAGGCGCTTTGGCGCGCGCCCTATGGCGGCCGCTCCACACCTGTCGTCCACAACGGGCGCGTCTACGTGCTCAATCCCACGCACAAGCATGAGGACATGAAGAACCGCCCGCTGCTGCAAGAGCGCGTCATGGCTCTTGACGCGGCCACGGGCAAGGTGTTGTGGGAGTACAAGTACAATCTCTTCCACTCCGACGTGCCGGCGCACCGCATCGCGTGGTCGTCGCCGTCGGTGGACGCCGAGACCGGCAACATCTATGTCTTCGGCGCCGGCGGTTCGCTCCTCGCGCTTTCGCCCGCGGGCAAGAAACTGTGGGACCGTTCGCTCGTGGAAGACCTCGGTGTCGTCACCACGCATGGCGGCCGCACCACGTCGCCTATCCTCGAAGCAGAGAAGGTGATCGTCAGCGCCATCACCACCAGTTGGGGTGAACACGCGCGCGCGGGGCATCGCTTCATGGCCTTCGACAAGAAGACCGGCGAAACTATCTACGTGAGCGCCCCCGGCGGGCGCCCGTTCGACACCACCTATTCGCCGCCCATCATCGTCGATTCGCCGCAGGGCCGCCTGCTCATCGCCGGCGGCGGTGACGGCACGGTGCACGCGATTCGTGTCAACACGGGTGAGCCGGTTTGGAAGTTTTTCATGTCCAAGCGCGGTGTCAATACCGGCGTCGTTGTCGCGGGCTCGAACGTCATCGTCAGCCACTCGGAAGAAAATCTCGATACCAGCGAAATGGGCTTGCTCGCCGCCGTGGACCTCGGCTCGAAAGGCGAAGTGAAGAAGGAGCAACTGCGCTGGTCGATCCCCGGCGTGCAGATGGGTTTCTCTTCGCCGGTGCTCAGTGGCGACATGCTGATGCAGCTCGACAACGGCTCGAACGTCTTCGCCTACGACGTGAACACTGGCAAGCAGCTCTGGAAGAAGAACCTCGGTACCATTCAAAAAGCCTCGCCCGTGTTGGGCGACGGCAAGCTGTATGTGGGCAACGAGAACGGCAAGTTCGCGATTCTCAAGCCCGGCAAGGCCGACGTCGAAGTGCTCGATATCGTCCAGTTGCCCGGTACGCCGGAAGGCCCCGAGGAAGTCACGGCGTCGCCCGCTGTTTCCGATGGCCGCGTGTACGTGGTTTCCAAGGAAGCCGTTTATTGTTTCGGCCGCAAGGGCCCGTCCACGCGCTCAGCGTTGGTGAAGCCCGCGGTGGTGAAGCCCTCCACTGCGCCGCCCGCGTCCGTCCTCGTCTCGCCCACCGATTCCATCCTTCGCCCGGGCCAGTCCGTGCAACTCCGTGCTCGTCTGTTCGATGCGCAAGGCAACTTCATTCGCGAAGAAAAGGCCACGTGGTCGCTCGAACGGCTCAAGGGCGAAGTGACGCCCGACGGCAAGTTCACACCCGCGGCCGGCGGTGCGCAAGCCGGCTTGATCAAAGCCACCATCGGCACGCTTACCGGCGCGGCTCGCGCCCGCGTGCTGCCCGCGTTGCCGATCAACGAAGACTTCGAAGCCTTCCCCGCCAAGGCCGCGCCGATGCACTGGATCAACACGTTCACCAAGTACGAAGTGCGCGAAGTGGAAGGCAAGAAGCACCTTGCCAAACTCGCCGACAACGCCGCCACCAAGCGCGCGCGTTCATTCTTCGGCATGAACAGCGAGCATGACTACACGATCGAAGGAGACGTGATGGGGCAGGAGCGCCGCCGCCAGATGGGCGACGCGGGCATCGTCGCGCAGCGCTATCAGCTCGTGCTCTTCGGCAATCACCAGCGCCTGGAACTCCAGCCGTGGCAGGCGGAAAAGGAGCGCACCGTAGCCGCGAAGTTCCCGTGGAAAAAGGACACATGGTATCGCCTGAAGCTCCGCGTGGAAAACCTGCCCGACGGCCAGGTGAAGGCGCAAGGCAAGGCGTGGGCGGTGGGCGAACCGGAACCGGCCGAGTGGCTGGTGGAGCGAATTGATCCCATCGGAAACCGGCAGGGCTCACCAGGCATCTATGCAGATGCACCCTTTGAAGTGCATTTCGACAATCTGAAAGTGACGAGCAACCAATGATGCTGAACCGCAATCCTTACTTATTCGGTTCCGCGCTGCTGGCTGCTTCGTGCGCGCTCGCGGGTGACCCCGGCTCCGGCGACTGGCCCATGTGGGGCGGCTCGCCGGATCGCAACATGGTCTCGCCCGCCAAAGGCATTCCCGGTTCGTGGGACATGCAAACCAAGCGCAACATCAAGTGGGTGGCCGCGCTCGGCTCACAGACCTACGGCAATCCCACGGTCGCCAAGGGCAAGGTGTTCGTGGGCACCAACAACGAAGGCCTGCGCGATCCCAAGCAAGCGGGTGACCGTGGCGTGCTGATGGCGTTCGATGAGAAGACCGGCGAGTTTCTCTGGCAGCACACCAACGAAAAGCTGGCGGCTGGCCGCGTGAACGATTGGCCGTTCCAGGGCGTGGCCTCGTCGCCGTTGATTGAAGGCGAGAAGCTCTACTACGTCTCGAACCGCGCCGAACTGGTGTGTCTCGACACCGAAGGCTTCCGCGACATCGGTGAGAACGACGGTCCGGTGACCGATGAAAAACTCACGGGCAAAGAAAACGCCGATATCATCTGGAAGCTCGACCTGATGGAAGAACTCGGCGTCCATCCGCACAACCTCGCGAACTCCTCGCCGGTGGTGCACGGCGACATGCTGTTCATCATGACGGGCAACGGGCATGACGAGTCGCACGTGAACATCCCCTCGCCGAAAGCGCCCGCGATCATCGCCGTCGACAAGAAGACCGGCAAGGTGCTGTGGGAAGACAATCAGGTGGGCGAGAAGATTCTGCACGGCCAGTGGTCGTCGCCTTCGGTGGGCACGATCGGCGGAGTGCTGCAAGTGGTCTCGGGACAGGGTGACGGTTGGGTGCGCGGCTATGAAGCCAAAACCGGCAAGCTCCTCTGGTCGTTCGACACGAACGCGAAAGACTCGGTGTGGCCCAAGACGCGTAACGAAGTGATCTCCACGCCGGTGATTTCTGGCGACGTGGTGTACCTCGCCAACGGGCAGGATCCCGAACACGGTGAAGGCATCGGGCATCTCTACGCCATTGATGCAACCAAGCGCGGCGACATCACCAAGGACGGCATGCTCTGGCACTACGGCGATATCCGCCGCAGCATCTCCACGGGAGCCGTGGCCGACGGCATCCTTTACTATGCGGACTTCTCGGGCTTCCTCCACGCCGTGGATGCGAAGACGGGCAAGCAGATCTGGAAGCACGACATGCTGGCCGCTGTGTGGGCGTCGCCGATGGTGGCGGACGGCAAGGTGTTCCTCGGGGACGAAGACGGCGACATCGTGGTGATGAAGGCCGGGCGCACCAAGGAAGTGCTTTTTGAAGGCAACATGGGGAGTTCGGTGTACGGTTCGGTGGTCATCGCCAACGGGTCCCTGTTCATCACGAATCGCAATCAACTGATTGCGATCAGCGAAAAGAAGTGACGCCGACTATTCGCATCGGCATATTCCTTGTTTTGACGGCTGCCGCCTTGAGCGCGCAGCCGTCATATGTTTCTACGCTGCATGGCCAGCGCGTGCCGCGCCTCCTGATTCGCGGTGCGATGGTCGTGGAAGGCGTTGGGACGCCCGCCGCCGGCCCACGCGATGTGCTGATTGAAGGCAGCCGCATCGCACAGGTGGGGCGCATGAGCGACGTCGCGGGCATCGATGCGGTGATCGACGGCACGGGCAAGTACGTGCTGCCGGATTTCGTCAACATGCACGGGCATCTGCAGCACGAGCGCGCTGGAGTCGCGATGGATCCGCTCGACGTCACCAAGCTGTGGCTTGCCTGCGGCATCACCACGGTGCGCGACGTGGGCAGCGGGTTGTCGAAACTCAAGGTCGACGGCCCTGCGCGGCGCTTGCACATTTTTCCGTTCTTCACCGGCCCGCGCACTCCGGAAGAAGCTCGCGCGAAAGTACGCGACCTCAAAGCCGCCGGTGTGGATGGCATCAAGTTCCTTGGCGTGTATCGTGATGTGTTCGACGCCGCCGCGGCCGAGATGAAAAACACCGCGCTCGGCCGGGCGCATCACATCGGCGTCGAAGAAACCAACGTGTGGGACGACATTCGCAACGCTCCCGCAAAGCCGTGGCGCTACACCGTGGAGCAATGGTACGGCATTCCCGACGCCTCGCTGCGCGACGGCGTGCAGAAGTTTCCCGCCTCCTACAACTATGCGAATGAAGTCGATCGCTTCCGCTACGCGGGCCGCCTGTGGCGCGAGACCGATCCGGCGAAGCTCACCAAAGTGCTGGCGGCGATGGCGGATGCCAAGATTGCCTGGGATCCGACGTTGAACATCTATGGAGCCTCGCGCGACGTGTCGCGCGCGCAAAATCAGCCGTGGTTCAAAGAGTACCTGCATCCTGCGCTCGCGAAGTTCTTCGAGCCGAGCCTGGAAAGCCACGGCTCGTATTTCTTCAACTGGTCCACCGAAGACGAGATCTACTGGAAGGGAAACTATCGCTTCTGGATGGCGGCGGTGTGCGAGTGCGCGCGACTGGGCGGCTTGGTGACGACGGGCGAAGATGCGGGCTACATCTATCAGATGCACGGCGTCGGCCCGCTGCGCGAGTTGGAGTTGCACCAGGAAGCCGTCTTTCATCCGCTCGAAGTGGTGAAGCATGCCACGCATCACGGGGCGATTGCGCTGGGGCGCGAGCAAGAGATTGGCCGCGTGCGCGCCGGTTGGCTGGCGGATCTGATTGTGGTGAACGGGAATCCGCTCGCCAACTTCCAAATCCTCTACCCGGCGGGCAACGACGCGGGGAAACTCGAGTGGACGATCAAGGACGGCATCGCCTACCACTCCTCGACGCTGCTCTCGGACGTCAAAAAGATCGTAAGCGAAGCAAGGAAGAATGAGACCCTCAAGAGTACGGCGCAAACTCGCCGCTAACCAACCGGTGCTCTGCACCAAGATGAACACGCTCGATCCGGTGATCGCCGATATGATCGGGCTGATCGGCTTCGATTGCCTGTGGCTGTGCAACGAGCATACCGGGATCGATTGGGATCGCCTGGGCCACCTTATCCGCACCGCGCAGGTGAATGATCTCGACACGATGATCCGTACCGACAAAGGCGCGTATCCAGACTTCATCCGTCCGCTCGAAGCTGGCGCCACGTCGCTGATGGTGCCGCATTGTATGAGCGGCGCTGAGGCGCGCGCCATCGGGCAGGCCACGCGGTTTCAGCCGCTGGGGCGGCGGGCGCTCGATAGCGGCAACGTCGATGGGCACTATTGTTTGATTCCTCTCGCCGAGTATCTGCAAAAGGCCAACGAGAACACGTTCATCGTGGTGCAGATCGAAGACCCCGAAGCGCTCGACCAGATCGACGAAATCGTCGCCGCGCCCGGAGTGGACGTGGTGTTCGTCGGCCCCGCGGACCTGTCGCATGGCCTCGGCGTCCCCGGCCAGTTCCAGGATCGCCGCGTGCAAAAGGCGATCGAAGACGTGGCTGACGCCTGCCGCAAGCATGGCAAGCATTGGGGACTGCCCGTGTCGCCCGAAACGGCGCCGAAGCTCATGGAGATGGGCGCGCGGTTTCTCGCCAGCGGCGCGGATGTGCTCGGCCTCGGAGCGTATTTGAGGGATCTCCGCGGACGCTTTGAAAAGCTCGGCGTGGAGTTTGAGCCGAAGCTCTAGGCCGCATGATCACTTCGTTTCGTTACCATGCGCGCACGGCGGTGGAGTTCGGCCCCGGTGCGCTCGATCGGTTGGGGCTGCTGGCTTGGGAGCGCGGTCTGCGCCGCGTGCTACTCGTCTCCGATCACGGCATGATCGGCGCGGGCTTCGTGGTGCGCGCGGTCAAGCTGCTCGAAGATGCGGGCGTCACCGTCACGCCGTTTCATGACTTCGGCGAAAATCCAGATACGGCCATGGTTGAGAAAGGGCGCGTGATCGCCGCGCCGCTCGCCCTCGACGGACTCATCGGACTCGGCGGTGGCAGTTCGCTTGATTGCGCCAAGAGCATTAACTTTGTGCTGACCAATGGCGGCACCATGAAAGACTACTGGGGCTATGACCACGCGGCGAAGCCTCTATTGCCGATGATCGGCGTGCCCACCACGACGGGCACCGGCACCGAAGCGCAAAGCTACGCGTTGATCTCCGACGCTGAAACGCACGTGAAGATGGCGTGCGGCGCGCCGGGCGCGGCGTTCGCCGCTGTGATCCTCGATCCGGAGCTGGTGGTGTCGCAGCCGCGCGCTGTATTCGCGCAGACGGGCTACGACGCGATCTCGCACGCCGTGGAGTCGATGGTGACAAGCAAGCGCAACACGTGGAGCGAGGCCATGGCGCGTGAAGCGTGGCGCCTGCTTGCGGACTCTTACGAGCGCATGCTCACGCGGCCGGACATCGAAACCGGCGCGGCGATGCAGATGGGATCCTACTTCGCCGGCGCGGCGATCGAGGCGTCGATGCTGGGCGCGACGCATGCCTGCGCGAATCCGCTCACCGCACGCTACGGAACCGTGCATGGCCGCGCCATCGCGGTGATGCTGCCGCATGTGGTGCGCTGGAACGCGCAGCCATTGCACGCTGAGCTTCATCCTTCGCTCGCCGCGCGCCTCCGCGAAATGGCCGACGCCGCCGGGCTCCCGGCCAACTTGCGCGCCGTGGGTGCGCGCGAGGAAGATATCAGTGAGCTCGCCGCGGCGGCAGCCAAGCAGTGGACGGGGCGCTTCAACCCCCGCCCGTTCGACGAAGCCGCGGCCCGGGAGTTGTATCAATGCGCATGGTGAAATTCGCCCTCCTGCTCGCCGCCGCCGCGACAGCCGCGCTCCCCCAGGACTGGCCCCAATTCCGCGGCAATGCGCGCCTCACAGGCGTTACCACCGCACCCATCCCCGATCAACTCAAAGTCCTCTGGACCTGGGAAGTGGGCGGCGGCGATCCCATCGAGTCCTCGGCAGCCATCGCCGGCGGAGTCGTTTACGTCGGCACCGGCGCCGGCGAACTTGTCGCACTCGGCCTCAACACCGGCAAGCTGAAGTGGCGCTACAAAACCGAGCAGCCCATCGGCGAATCCTCACCCGCCGTCGCCGGCAATCTCGTCTACGTGGGCGATCTCGGCGGTACCGTTCATGCCGTCAACACGGCCGACGGCAAAGCCGCCTGGACGCACAAGACTTTCTCCGAAGTGAAGTCTTCCCCCGTTGTCTTCGGCGACCGCGTTCTCATCGGCAGCTACGACCAGAGCCTCTACGCTCTCAACGTCAAGACCGGCAGAGAAGTCTGGACCTTCAAAACCAACGGCCCCGTACACTGCACGCCCGGCGTGATGAACGGCTTCACCTACGTCTCCGGGTGCGACGAAAACTTCCGCGCCATCCGCGTCACCGATGGCAATGAGAGCTTTCATGTGAACACCGAGTCCTACATCGGCGCTTCGCCCGCGCTCGCCGATCAGATGGCGTTCTTCGGCACCTACGACAACCAGATCGTCGCCGTGGACTTCACCGCGAAAAAAGTCGCCTGGCGCTACGAACACGCGCAGCGCAAGTTTCCGTTCTACTCATCCGCCGCCGTGGTGGGCGACAAACTCGTCGTGGGCGGGCGCGACAAAATGCTGCATTGCCTCAACACCAAAACCGGCAAGCCCGTGTGGACCTTCATGACCAAGGCCCGCATCGATTCTTCGCCCGCCGTCTCCGGCGCCCGCGCCTATTTCGGCTCCAATGACGGGCGCTTCTACGTGGTCGATATCAACACCGGCAAGCCCGTGTGGGAGTTTGAAACCGGCGCGCCCATCTCCGCTTCGCCTGCGCTCGTGCCGGGCAAAATCATCGTGGGCACGCAGGACGGCAAACTCTACTGCTTCGGCGCGAAGTGAATTCCGGGCGCTCGTAGGGCAAGCTTCAGCTTGCGGCGGACTTCAGTCTGCCTTGTTCTTTATCCACCGGAAAATACCGTTCCACCGTGGCCGCCGAAGGCCCCGGCGTCACCAACGAAACCACGATCATCAGCATCGCCGAGATCAACGTGATCGGCACCACCGGCAGGAATCCGTTGATCGTGAAACTCGGCGGCGGCTGCTTCCACACAATCACGCCGACCGCTCCGGCCACCCACAACGTCGATGCCAGCGCACCCCACTTCGTCGAGCCGCGCCAGCATAAAGCAGCGATTACCGGCGGCGACATCGCCGCGTAGCCCGTGAACGCATACTGCGACGCCAGTTCAAAGATGTTCCCCGGCGCTTTCATCGCAATCCAGTACGCCGCGGCGGTGAGCACCACAATGAACGCGCGCGCCGTGGCAATCTGCACGCGTTCGCCCCAGCGTTCCTTGTGGCCGTAGTAGGCAAACACGTCCTCGGCAAACATGGTGGACAGTGCCAGAATCTGCGAGTCACTCGCCATCACGGCCGACATGATCCCCGCCCCCAGTAACCCCGCCAGCCACACCGGCGCATACTGCCCCAGCAGCAGCAACAGCACTTCATCGCGCGCCGTCTTCGGCACCACGTCCGATCCATTCGCCAGCACGCCGAGAAACACACACGGCAACCAGATCGCGAGGATGCAAAGCGGGTAGAGTACCACCGTGCGCTTAAACTGCGTGACCTTCTTCGCCGTAAGGCAAAAGATGCTGATGTGCGGAAACGCAATCGCCGACAGCGGAATGAACGTGTAGCTGAAGAAATACGAAGGCGAAATCCGCTCCCGCGTCAGCAGCGCCGACGTCTTCGCGTCCGCCAACAGCCG
>Ga0194119_10001752_pt1 | contig 38715 bp, 35 predicted proteins | sample TA2MahC100mmetaG_FD_148620 | JGI IMG/M metagenome (GOLD analysis project Ga0194119, IMG submission 148620) | Freshwater microbial communities from Lake Tanganyika, Tanzania - TA2015018 Mahale Deep Cast 100m | ecosystem: Environmental > Aquatic > Freshwater > Lake | place: Tanzania: Lake... | reverse complement strand
ATAGCAATGTTTAAAATTCGAAGCACGAAATCCGGGCGAAGCGTCCAGCAGGACCAATTCGAAACGATTTCGAATGACCGAAACAAAAAATACAAAACTTTTTTTCGAAAATTTGAATTTAAGATTTAGTGATTGTTTCGGGTTTCGATATTCGGATTTCGAATTTTCCCCAACCATGTTTTTGAAAATGCCTGGGATTGTGGAGAGCGAATATGGTAATCTCTGAACATCAACCCAATTTCCTTCGGCCTGGTCATGCGGCTTGTGCGGGTTGCGGCCTGGCTGTAGGGATGAGGCTTGTGCTTCAAGCTATGGGACCTCGAACGATCGCCGTCATCGTTCCCTCCTGCGAAGGATCGATCGGAGGTCTCTATCCGATTACCGCTTATGGCGTGCCGACCTTCCATTCCGCTTTTGAGATCGCGGCGCCCACTGCGGCTGGAATCGCCAATGCCCTGAAAATTCAAGGCAGGGATGATATTCAGGCGCTGGCTTTCGCAGGGGATGGAGGAACTTATGACATCGGGCTGGCCGCTCTTTCAGGGGTGACGAAAAACAACGATGATATCATCTATGTATGCCTGGACAACGAAGGCTATATGAACACCGGAATTCAGGTGAGCTCCTCGACTCCCAGTTTCGCCTGGACAGGGACGACACCGAAAGGAAACCCCAGGCGGAAGAAAAATATCATGGAGATCATGGCGGCGCATTATAATCCCTACTCAGCGACTGCCACCATCGGTTTCCCACAAGATCTTCAACAGAAGATTATCAAAGCCAAGGGGATCCGCGGAACGAAGTTTATTCATCTCCTGAGCCCCTGCCCAACGGGATGGCGGATGGCCCCTGATCTTTCGCCGGAAATATCAATTCTTGCCGTTGAGACCAATATCTTTCCCCTCTATGAGGTAGAGGATGGAGTCCGGTTTACCATCAATCACGAGCCAAGACGGCTGCCCGTTGGGGAATATTTATTGAAACAGGGGAGGTTTCAGCACATCAAAGACAATGAAATCAAAAAAGTCCAGAGAGAAGCGGACGAGGAATGGAAAAAATTGAAGTGGAAAGCAGAACAATCCGGTCCAAGGAGTGACCCATTTGGATGAGAAGATTTCATGTCCAGGATCAGCTATTCGCTTCATCAGGAAGCAATAGTAATACACATCGTACAGGGAGGGAGAATATGGAAAAGAAAAACCTATCCAAGACCGTTTTATTTACAATCATCTTACTTTTGGCCACGGGATTGTTTTTTGGGTCAGGCCTTTCCACTGCGTTGGCTCAGGCGGTCAAGCCTGTTGAGTTGAAGTGGGGTCACTTCGTCCCAACGTCGCACGCCATGCATGCCGAGGTGATCGATCCCTTGGCCAAGGAGTTAGAGAAAGCGACCGAGGGGAGAGTCAAGATAACGATCTTCCCCGGCGCAACCTTAGCCAAGCCTGCCGACCTCTATGATTCCGCAGTGACAGGCATTGCTGATTTCGTTTATACCCTTCCGGCTTACTCTCCGGGTAAAATGCCCTTATCCGAAGGACCGGAGCTTCCGTTTCTGTTCAGTTCCGCCAAACACGTCACCGAAACCCTCTATGGCCTCTGGGATAAGTTTCCGGAATTCAGAAAGGAATATGGAGAGACGAAGATGTGTTGGATCTGGGCCGGAGATCCAGGACAGTTGTTTACGAAGAAGCCGGTGCGCACCATGGCCGACCTTAAGGGGATGAAGATCAGGGTCCACGGTCCGGCAACCAAAGACCTGGCTTCAGCCTTCGGAGCCTCACCCATTACCTCACCGGTTGGCGAGCAATATGAGATGCTCAAAAGGGGCGTCATCGATGGCGTCTTTACTCCCTGGTCAGCGAGCCTTCATTTTCGCCTCTATGAGGTGACTTCACATGCGACCGTTATGAACGCCTATGTTCCTATCATGATTTCGGTGATGAATAAGGAAACCTTTGAGAAACTATCACCCAAGGACAAAAAAATACTCGATGACATGTTGGGGAAAAAGGTGGCAATCAAAGGGGCTACAATCTATGACGATCTTGCATTAAAGTCCATTGACACTCACAAGAAAGCTGGCATTCAGGTCTATGAACTGCCTTCGGCAGAAATGGAGAAGTGGAGGTTAGCCGCTGACCCCCTGTATAAAGCGTGGGCAACCAAAATGGAGGGAAAGGGGCTTCCGGGGAAAAAGTTCTTTGATGAAATGGTCAAGATCAGCAAGGAAGTTGGACCGAAATAACATAGTTCTTTACCCTCCTTTTCTTTTTTGTTAAGCTTTTGAATAGAGACTGTGTCGCAATTGGTAGTCGCAACCTTTAGGTTGCGGTCTGTGTCGTAATTGGTAGTCGCAACCTTTAGGTTGCGGTCAGTGTCGTAATTGGTAGTCGCAACCTTTAGGTTGCGGTCAGTTTCAACAAAATCAGTGAGTTACACGCAGGCTAAAGCCTGCGGCTACCGTCAAAATGGGATTACGACACAGTCTCATGGGGAGCGAGAAAAAAGGGACCTAATCGATAGCGTGAGGAGCCAGCATGACATTCATTAAAACTGCCCAATTGGTAGAGAGAATGGTCTATCCGATCATCAGAATCGTTTATAAGATTGGATTGGTCATGATCATGGGGATGATGTTTCTGACTGTCGTGGATGTCACCGGACGCAAGTTTTTTGACGCTCCGATCACAGGTTCCTATGAACTGACCGAGTTTATGCTTGCCCTCATCGTCTTTTCAGCGGTGGGTTATACACAGATTCAAAAAGGACACATCGCTATGGAGGCATTAGTGTCCAGGTTCTCACTAAAAGCTCAAGGAGTGGTTGAGAGCATCGTCTATCTTATCAGCATTGGATTGGTTGCAACGCTGACCTGGCAGCTGGCAGCCCATGCGAAGCGCACCTGGATCGGGAATCAAGTGTCAGGGGTTCTCAATTTGCCTCTTTACCCTTTCCTCATCGCTGCGGCCTTCGGCAGTCTGCTCTACGGCATTGTTTTATTCGTTGACTTTCTGATTTCTTTGGAGAAAGTGAGGGGGAAATGAGCCCTGAGATAGCGGGTATTGTGGGTATCGCCCTTTTTTTTGTTGTCCTGGCATTCAAGATGCCGATCGGTCTCTCCATGCTCTTCGTCGGTCTCCTGGGCTTTGCTTATCTATCCAGCTCAAAGGCGATGCTGGCCAAGCTGGGCATGGATGCCTTTGCGAATGCGAGCGTTCATGCCTTGAGCGTCATTCCGCTTTTTGTCCTGATGGGACTCTTTCTGCTCCATGCGGGATTAGGGCGTGAAATTTATAAGGCCCTCGATGCCTGGTTAGGACGGGTGCGGGGAGGCTTAGGGATGGCGACGATTGGCGCCTGCGGCGTTTTTGGCGCTCTGTCCGGCTCTATTATTGCTACGGTGGCCACCTTCACGGCCGTTGCCTTGCCTGAGATGAGACGTTATCGATACAAGGATGTCTTGAGCACGGGCTGTATTGCCGCAGGAGGCGGCGTGGATATTCTCATCCCGCCGAGCACCGTCCTTGTTCTTTACGGGATACTGACGTATGAGTCGATCGGCAAGCTCCTGATCGGCGGTATTGTGCCCGGAATCCTTCTCGCTTTTCTGTTTATAGGCACCATCTATATCTGGGTGAAGATTAATCCCAGCCTGGCCCCTCTTCTGCCGAGAGAGAGGTTGGCATTGACAGATAAATTAAGATTATCCGCAAGGCTCTACCCGATTGCCGGCTTATTCCTTTTAGCGATGGGAGGAATCTATTTAGGCGTTTTCACTCCCACAGAAGCGGCGGCCATCGGGGCTTTCGGCGCATTCGTCTATTCGTTGGCAACGAGACATTTGACCCGGAAGGGGTTTGGGGACGCCCTAAAAGAAGCGGCCAGTGTCACAGGCATGCTCTTTCTCATCCTGATAGGAGCGGGTATTTTTGGGCGGTTCATCACGGTTAGCAAGATCCCAATGCAACTTTCAGCATTCGTTGCCGGGCTGGATGTTTCTCCCTATGTGGTTCTCATGGGTATCTATTTCTTCTATATTATCCTTGGTTGTTTCGTAGAGGGGCTGGCTATCCTGGCCCTGACAGTGCCAGTGATCTACCCTCTCATCATCAGTTTAGGATTTGATGGGGTCTGGTTCGGCGTCGTATTGATCATCATGATCAGCATTGGGACGCTTACCCCTCCGGTCGGGATATGTGTCTATGTTACCGCGGGGGTCGCCAAAGATGTCCCGTTGGGAACGATCTTCAAAGGGGCCACTCCCTTTTGGGTGGCGAAAATAATCCTGGCGATCGCCCTGACCGTTTTCCCGGAAATTGTGACTTTCCTGCCCGGTCTGATGAAGTGAAGCAACCTGGCCATGCAAATGATGAGAAAAAGAGGAAGCCATGAAAAAAATTATTTTTGGATGGATTCTCTCTGCTCTGGCTCTGAGCGCTGTTGTTAATGCGAAAGAGTTGGAGATCCGGGGGGAAAGACTTATCTCTCAAAAACCGCCGTTTACTTCAATGGCGCCCTCGGGTTTGCGACTCATCCATTCCTTCTCTCACGATAACCCAACCGAGAGTTCACTGACGAGAGTCTTTTTTTATATTAAAGATCGAGAGAAAAAAGTGGAAGAGATGTTCATCGTTCAGATCTCGGATAAGACGAATCCACAGGCTTTGCCCATGACTGCCCCGCCGCTCAAACCTTACAGCGAGAAGAGGATGTATTCGAAGGGAAAGATAAAGAAGGGTGATTTAGAGATAGAACATCTGACCCAGTTGATGGCATGGAACCCCGATGCCAAATCCCTCCAGCCCATCATGAAAAAAGGAATTTCCATCCCAAACCACTGGGCTCTTCAGGGACAGTTCCAGTTCATCTATCTGGGAGAGCACGGCGTCTTTGTCCGGTATTCAAAGGAGGTCAACTCCTTTGGGATAAATGTCTCGAAGGAGGGAAAAGACTGGGAGAAGGATACCTTTTCCGGAAATGAGAAGAAGGTATACGAGGTTTTTAAGAAAAGTTTCATGGAGATGGTGAATTCGATTCAAATCAGGAACTAACAATTCCGCAGAAATATTGGAATAATGGAATGTTTGAAAAATGGGTTTGATGGACAATAACTGGTTTCCAAACGAAAGAAATATCCTATAAAATGGTCAATATCTAACCAACCCTTTGCCCCCCCCATTTCCCTTGCCCTAATGCTTCAGTGAAACAATCTATAAATTACTTAAATATTAGCAAGTTAGAGTTAACCTTACAGAAAATGGTCAATGTGGATATCTGGCACTTATTTTGCAACTTCCACCTTTCATGCCGGAGTCATTTCTTGGAGACCTCTCTCAGGTCAAGCTTTTCGATATTCTCAAACCTTTGTTGACCGAGAAGAAGACTGGAAGGGTTAACATCAAAGGGAAAGAGGATGGCGAAATCTATCTGGAGAGGGGGGACATCATCGATGCGAGAACAAATCATTTTACAGGCGAGAATGCATTTTTTCCGATTATGAGCTGGAAGACCGGAAGAATCTCGTTCGATCCGGACGTCTTTCCAAAAGAAAAATCCATCCCCATCACGACCGAACAACTTCTTTTGAACTGGTCGTCCCGAAAACAGGAATTTGAAAAGATCAAAGAGGTCATCCCATCCACAAATAGTATTTTCCGTCTCTCCCTCCAGAAAGATGGAAAAGAGAAGAATATCAGCGCGGATCAATGGAATGTCCTGGTTCTATCCAACGGGACAAAAACCATTTCTGAGATTGCGAAATCGCTTGAGTGGGATGAATATAAGCTCTTGAAAACGGTCTACCATCTCATTCAGACAGGATTGCTGGACAGAGCAGAGGATCGGGGCTCGGCGAAGAAAAAGTCGGTGAGAGGAGATTTTTTCACTGTCCTCGATATGGAATTGAAGAAGGTGATGGGACCGGTCGCTCCTTTCATCATCGACGATAAACTCGTTGAGTTCGGAGAGGGCAAAGAATCTTTTCCCGAGGAAAGGGCATTGCCTTTTATAGAGGCATTGAGCGAGGAGATTCCCAATTCTATGAAGCGAAGTGAATTTTTAAAGGTCACCATGAAGCTTATCTCTTTCTGAAGAAGAGGTTAAAGCAAGCGGGTGGCCTAACTTCTTGTCCCCTTTAAAGGAGGTTCTTATGGCAGATAAAAAGAAAGTCAGATTTGGCCTGTTACCAAAACTATTGCTCGGAGTTTTTATTCCGATTCTGGTTGCCTTTGCCATCATCGGGAGTCTGGTCTTCTATAGCTGGGACATGGGAGAATACCGGTTCACCAGCATCAAAGATATCGGATCTGAAAGTTTAAAGGAACTGAGCATTAACTCCACAAAGGAGTCGAAGTCCTCTCTCGACAAAATGGGAGAGAAAATCATCCGGGAGAAGGCCATTGATGTGGCCGCCCAGATGGAAATCTTCATCAAGTCACATCCTCCAAAGATGAAAATGGAGGAGATATTGAGAGCCCCCTCGCTTAAGGAGATCGCTGTCCAGAAGGTGGGAGAAACAGGCTATACGGCTGTCCATGATACGAATGCTATCAACCATTTTCATGTCAACCCCCAGATCGTCGGGTCGGACTTGCATCAGCTTTCCGATCGATTCCCCGCTTTCTGGAAGATTCTGGAAGCGAGCCTCAAGGGCCCGGCCTCGGGTTATTATGACTGGAAGGATTCGGATGGAAAGATCCGGCCAAAATATATGTATCTGGCGCCGGTTAAAGGGACTGACCTCATCGTGGCGGCAACCACTTACATCGACGAATTTTCAAGACCTTCAAAGGCGATTGAAGCTAAGATGAAAGATATCGAGAGAAAATATTTGGAGGAGTATGAGAACAGAATCAAGATATTTTATGCCGTCATTCTCTGTGTAATTCTCATTCTGTTAGTGAGAATCTTCTTTTATGCCCGTTCGGTGATCAAACCCATTCTCCACCTCGCCGAAGTGGCGGACAAGATCAGCATGGGAGAACTGGATACCCCGATTGATGTGAAGGCCAAGGGAGAGGTGGCGGTCCTGGCTGATTCGATTGAGAGGATGCAGACAAGCGTCAAAGCCGCCATCGAGCGATTGCAGAAAAGGAAGGAAGCTAAAACTTAAGTTCGGAGTAATTTAGTTCGGAGTTCGGAGATTAGAATAAAAAATTTTAGTATTAGACAATGGGTTAATAACTCCGAACTACGAACTCATGACTCCGAACTTCATATGGAGGATAGGGTGATATTTCCAAAAGGAGAGGTCGTCCATAAAAATTTATCGACCACCTATACCGATCTTTTCGCATTGCTCGACACCCTGAAATTAGAGGGTTTCTGCGGAACGATTGAGATGGACTTTCCCGAGGGGAGGGGATTTCTCTTCATCGAGTCAGGAATGATCGTCAACGGGGAGGTCCAAACAGGAAGAGATTCCCAAAGAGTCATCGGACAGGAGGCTGTCCGAACCCTTCTTGCCTTCTCAAAGCAGAAGGATGGGGTGATCAGTATCTACCGGTTGCCCCCCGAGCTGGTTGCCCTCATCGCCAACAACCTTGACCACCCCGAACTTTTTAAAAACCTCTCAACTCAATTTGTCCATCTCGATCAGTTCCTCCTGAAGTTGAAGGAAGAAAAACATACCGGTTTTATCGAAGTGATGACCAAAGAACATCATCCCATGGGAGTCCTTTTCATCGAAGGGGGCGAACCAGTGGAAATGTTCACTACCCCGAAGACAGGCCCCTCAGTCTTTGGTCGCATGTCCATTCCCATCTTCATCGAAAACGCCACCCAACACGGAGTCTTTTTTAATGTTTACGGGAAAAAGGGACTTTCCCCTCAAGTTCAGGAGATCATGACAGATCAGGAAGGGGAGATTCTGGTCAATGGAAACGGAGCAGCGCCGGCAGAAAGAGAGGAAGGCTTTAAGGAGGTTCTTCTCCTCTTTCAGGAGTTTCTTTTCAGCGCTGAGAGAATAGTGGACAGCCTTTCTTCCGGAGGAACCTTCAAGAAGGGGTTTAAGAAGGCCCTCATTGAAAAATCGGAGGAGTTCGGTTTTCTGGATCCGTTTGCAGGAGAATTTAAATATGGGAACGGAACGATCCAGTTCTCAGGAGAGGCTGGAAAGGAAGATTTTGCAAGAGGCATCATAGAATCTTTTCGTTCCGCCGTGTCTCATCTGGAAGAAGAATTGCCAAGAGAGAAGATGGTCTCACTAAAATTGAAAGCCGGGATCGAATCCTTCATAGAGAATCACAGGGGGACATTAAAAAAACTGGAAATGGAGAGAGCCCTTTCTTCACTGATCACATAGGTCCTGCCTATCCCACCAACTTCCCTTTCAAACAGCCTCTTCACTTCTCCTTTTTACCCTCAAGACCTGCGAGCAGAGCTTCATTGGCGTCAGGAATCACCATTTCGAAGATAGACTCCACACTTGTATAGTCATAGTAACCGAGCCGGGCTAAGGGGCGGATCCGCAGGAGATCAATCCGGCCGTCCGAAGCAATGATGTCGTCTTTAATGTGGATCAGAACCACCCGGCCAATGATCACATCCACGGTGCCCATGGGTCCATTGCCAGGCAACCGCAGCGTCCCGTAGTAGCGGCACTCGAATTGAATCGGGGACTCCGCAACCCGACAGGGTTTTACCCGGACCGATGGCGCCTTGGTCAGGCCGGCAAGTTCAAATTCATCCACCTCCGGCTCCACTTCTGCGGCTGAACGGTTGACTGCCTCGCGCAGGTCGTAGGTTGCCATGTTATAGACGAATTCACCGGCTTGCTCGGCGTTGACCACCGAATCCTTACGGTTGCCCCGGGTGTTCTGGTTGGCCGCAAACATCACGTAGGGAGGATCGAAGGTCAGGTTCTGGAACTGGCTGTAAGGCGCAAGGTTGTGTATCCCTCCGGGGCTGACCGTTGAGATCCAACCAATGGGGCGAGGCACCACGCAGGATTTAAAGGGGTTGTGGGGAAGGCCGTGGTCATTTTTTTCCGGATCGTAATACATCAGTCTTTCTCCCTGGAGAGCCGGCCGGCTTCGAGGAACTGCTTCTGCCGGTTAGATTCTTATCAGATTAAAAAATCTTTGTCAATTTTCGTTTTCTGTGAGATTTCTGAAAGGCCAAGAAATCTCTGAAAAATCTATGGAATCTTTTTTTTAATCAGTGCAATCAGAGAGTGAAAGGGTGCGCTCTTAAAAATGACTTGACAAAAATAATCCACCCGTTATACTTGTTAAAAAATTCTCAAAGTGGAGATAAAAAAGAGGGGAAAACATTCTCTCCCTTGAATAATTACATTTACTTTTCGTCATATTAAGTAGTGTCTGTTTATAAATGCACTTTTTCCGTCATGCCGGACATGATCCGGCATCCAGAAGGTTTTGAAATTACTGGATTCCGGCTTTCGCCGGAATGACAACCTTTTTTGAAAACATTGGTTTATAAACAGACTCTAAGAAAATCCCTCCCCCAGAGGGACAAATTCTGTTTAAAAGGAGGTGATCCTAAAAAAAGAGACAAAGTTAAATTGAGTCATTTCGGGATAACGGAACAAAAAATGAAAGGAGGATCTCATGGGACGTTTTAAGATTATTTCTTTAGTATTATGTGTTTCAATTTTTGGATGGATGCTTTTCATCTCTCCTGCTTCTGCACAGATCAAACTCAGCTACTCCATCTTTTTCCCTGCCCCTCATAAGCATAGCGTGCTGGCCGCAGAATGGGGAAAGGAGATTGAGAAGAGGACCAATGGCAGGGTGGTCGTAACGATGCACTATGGCGGCACCCTCACGCCTGCCCCCGCAGTCTATGACGGAATCGTGAAAGGGCTCTCGGATGCCGGGATGTCCGTCTGTGGCTACACGCGAGGAAGATTTCCTCTGACCGAGGTAGTCGAACTTCCTCTTGGCCACAAAAGTGGGTGGGCCATTACGAAAACGATCAATGATTACGTCGCCAAATTTAGGCCAAAGGAATTTGATGATGTGAAGATGATGTATATGCATGCCCATGGGCCCGGACTTCTCCATACTAAAAAAGCTGTTGAAAAACTTGAGGATATGAAAGGAATGAAAGTTCGCGCCTTTGGTGCGGTCACAAAGATTGTCACCCTCCTCGGAGGAGCTCCTGTAGCGATGGCTATGGGTGAAACCTATGAGGCTTTGAGCAGAGGCGTCGTCGAAGGTTCGATTGCACCCTATGAAGCTCTTCAGGCATGGAAATGGGGCGAGGTCGTAAAATTTACCACGGAAGCGCCCGGAATGTATTACAGCTCTGCCTTCTTCATCGCCATGAATAAGGCTAAGTGGGATTCCATTCCTCCAGGTGACCAGAAAATCATTGAACAGATCAACGCCGAATGGATTGATAAACATGGAAAAGGCTGGGATGAGATTGATAAGGCAGGAAAGGATTTCACCGTCCAAAGGGGCAACAAGATCATCACCCTTTCGGTGGATGAGAACCGGAAATGGGAAAAGACGCTCAAACCCCTTTATGATGAATACGTAAAGAGCATGAGAGACAAGGGGCTTCCTGGAGATGAAGTGCTGAGATTCTATCTCGAATCCATCTATAAATATCAGAAATAGACGATGGGAATGAGGGGGGAGGATTCGTTTCCTTCCCCCTTTTTACTTTCACCCAGTTGATTCCTGTCCATCTCGTCACCGAAATTTTTTAAAGGAGCCCATTATGGGATGGTTTCTAAATAAGGTCTGGAAGCTCACCCGAGGCATTAATTTTATCGGAGGAGTCAGCCTTTCGTTCATCATGTTTTTGACGGTTGCTGATATTATCTTAAGGTCCTTTAGAAAACCCATCGTTGGAACCTTTGAGATCGTCGCCTTTTCAGGAGCGATCGTCATCGGATTTTCTCTTCCCTATACCTCGTGGGTGAAGGGGCATGTCTATACGGATTTTCTTGTGATGAGATTCTCTGAAAAAACGAGAAACGTTTTTAGTCTATTGACGAGATGCCTGGGGATAGGGCTTTTTTTCATTCTCGGGATAGAATTGATAAAGTATGGATTGGATCTGAAGAAAGCAGGGGAAGTCTCGCCCACTCTGATGATGCCTTTCTATCCGGTTGCTTACGCGTTGGGGATTTGCAGTTTTGTTCAGTGCCTTGTGCTTCTGTGTGATATCTTGAAGATCTCCGGAGGGAAACATGAGTGAGACGACGATTGGGATTTTAGGCCTGGCTGCCGTGCTTGCCTTATTCCTCACCGGGATCGAACTGGGATTTGCCATGGCCATCATTGGGTTTCTTGGGTTCAGCTATATTGTTTCCTTTAAGGCCGGGCTAAATCTTTTGGCCAAAGATATCTTCGATGTCTTTGCCAATTATGGATTTACCGTGATTCCCCTCTTTGTCCTCATGGGGCAGATTGCTTTTAATGCCGGGATTGCAAAGAGATTGTATGATGCGTCCTTCAAATTTATCGGACATATCCCCGGTGGACAGGCGATGGCAACGGTGGGTGGAGCGGCCGCCTTCGGAACGGTGACAGGATCAGCCATTGCCACGGCAGCGACCTTTGGCAGTGTGGCTTATCCCGAGATGGATCGATACCATTACAAGAAGAAACTCTCCACAGGGATCATCGCTGTTTCAGGGACTCTTGGCAGTCTCATTCCGCCGAGCGTCACCCTTATTGTCTTTGGAATGATTACTGAAACATCCATTGGTAAGTTATTTCTGGCTGCGATTGTTCCAGGGCTGATTATTACCTCATTGTTTATTTTCATCATCTATGGATGGTGCAAGATCGACCCTTCCCTGGGCCCCAAGGGTGAAAAATCGACATGGAAGGAGAGATGGCGGTCCCTCAAAGAGGTGATATGGGTCATCCTGATCTTCATCATTGTGACCGGAGGGATGGCCAAAGGGTTCTTTACACCCACGGAAGCAGGGAGCGCAGGGACATTCGCCGTTCTCCTTTTATCGGTTCTCAAAAGGGACATCAATTTCGATGGATTCGTTAAGTCCGTAGCAGAGTCTTTACGAACCGCATGTATGGTCCTCATGCTGATTGCAGGCTCCACCATCCTGGGGCATTTTCTTGTGGTGACGAAGATCCCCATCCTGGCTGCCGATTGGGTCGGACAACTCCCTTATCCGCCTTTCCTGATCATGATTTTCATTCTGCTGATTTATGAGATCGGCGGCTCTTTCATCGATGACCTCGCCTTTATGGTTCTGGCCACTCCGATCTTTTTCCCCATCGTCATCAAGTTGGGCTACGATCCCATATGGTTTGGCGTCATCCTCCATATTTTTGTGATGATCGGGGTCGTGATTCCTCCTGTGGCCGTCAATGTCTTTGTGGTCAGAAATATCACCAAGGTGCCCTTCGGCGAGATTTACAGCGGGGTCTATCCCTTTTTGATCGGCATGATCGTTTGCGCCGCCCTGCTGTTCATCTTTCCACATCTCATCACTTTTATTCCGTCTCTGTTCGAGATTTATTGATTCAACGCTTGCCCTCTTTAAAAGGCCCCGATTCCATCGGGGGCCTCCCTGCAGGCCAAGAATAACCGCCTCCATATTTATGTTGACAAAGGGTTGTTTTATTGGTAAAAGATAAATCGAACGGACGTTCGTTTGGATTTACTGAAATGAGCTTTGACGAAAAATTCAACCACATCTGCAGAATCTCATCCCGGCTCATCCATCGAAAAGGATTCTCAAACACGACGATGAGAGATATTGGGAAAGCCATGGGGATGAGTTTGGGTGGACTCTACCATTACTTTAACAACAAGGAGGACCTTTTATTTAAGATCCTAAAAAACTATATGGACCTCACTTTATCCAATTTAGAGGAGGAACTGACTTCCCTGTCTTCTCCGAGAGAGCAGATCGCCTTAATTCTTCAACGCCATATCCACCTTTACGTTGGGCATTATTATGAGGCCAAGTGCCTTCTCCATGAACGGGAGTATTTGAGGGGAAAACGTTTGGCGGTCATCAAAAAACAGGAGCGACAGTATTTTGAAATATGTCGGAAGGTCATCGCTCGTTTATCCAAAGAGGCTGGGTGCCGGTTGATTCACCCTAACGTTCTGACCTTTTCCTTCTTTGCACTGGTGAACTGGATTTATCAGTGGTATGACCCAAAAGGTCCTGTATCTCCTTCTGCTTTAACATGGCAGTTAACGACCTTTTTATTTCAGGGGATCTATGGCGAAAAAATGAAAAATATCAGTGGAGAAAAAGATGAAAGACCCGGATAAGATCCAATACGACCGCTATCTGAAAGGCGAAAGGCTTCCTCATTTCAGGACCCTTTCAGGCATTGAGATGAAGGAGTATTATACCCGAAAGGATTCTCCCCATGACCCGCCCGACCCCGGGGACTTCCCCTTTACAAGAGGGGTTTACAGGGACATGTATCGGGGCCGGTTATGGACGAGAAGACAGCAAAGCGGGTTCGGGTCTCCTTTGGAGAGCAACCACCTCATTCATTTCCTTTTGAAGAAAGGGATGACAGGGCTTAATATTGACCTTGATATTCCTACTAAATTGGGCCTGGACCCTGATCACCCTTTGGCTGAAGGAGATGTGGGTCTGGTAGGGACTTCGGTGGCCACCCTCGAAGACATGGAGACCCTTTTTCACCAGATCCCTCTGGATAAAGTCAGCACGACCCTGATTGTCAATCCCCCTTATTCGGCGATCATCATGGCGATGTATCTTCTGGTCGCTCAAAAACAGAAGGTGGAGCCTTCCCGGTTGATCGGGACGATCATGAACTGTGCGATCACCCAATTGGTCGGCCCCACCTACCAGTCCGGAACGCATTTCTTTCCCCTGGATCCTGCGATCAAGATTGCATCCGATGTCATGGAGTATTGCGTTCAGCACATGCCCCGATGGAACATCATCAATATTAATTCCCGCAACATCCGGGAGACAGGGGTCAATGCCGTGCAGGAAGTGGCCTTTGTTCTTTCCCTTGCATTAGAGTACGTTCGTTCCCTGTTAGCACGGGGGATGGAAATTGACCTGTTTGCTCCCCGCATCGCCTTTTTTGCAAGCGTCCATATCGATTTCCTTGAGGAAATCGCCAAGCTGAGAGCCATGCGGCGCATTTGGGCCCGCCTGATGAAGGACACCTTCGGCGCTAAAGCTCCGAAGAGTTGCCTGTGCCGAATTGCGGTTCAGACCTCCTCTCTGCCCCTTAGCGCTCAGCAGCCTTTGAATAACATTGTGCGGGCGGCGATTCAGACGCTGGCGGCTGTCTTAGGGGGAAGCCAGTCCGTCCACACCACCTCCTATGATGAAGGTTACGCCCTACCGACGGAGGAGGCGCAGGTGCTCGCCATTCGAACACAGCAGGTGATCGCCTATGAAACGGGGGTCTGCCGTACGGCGGACCCTCTCGGAGGGTCTTATGTGATTGAGAAATTGACCGATGACCTTGAGGGGGGTGTCTTAGCCCTGATGGAGGTGATCGAGAAAAAAGGCGGTTTTTTGGAGTGTTTCAAATCACAATGGATTGAGAATCAGATCAATGAAGCCCGATATGAGTATGCCCGCCAATTGGAGGCGGGGGAACAGATTCAAATCGGGGTCAATATGGAACGGGAAGAGGATGAGGAGGTCAAGATCAATATCTTCCGTCAAGCCTCAGATATGCAGGAGAAGAGAATTCAATATATCCGAGGCTACAAACAATCCCGAAATGGAGACCAGGTCAAACGAGTATTAGATCAACTGTGTCAACACGTGAGGAGTCATCCTGACGAGAACTTGTTTACTGCCATCCTTGAAGCTGTGAATGATCAGGCAACATTGGGGGAGATCAGCGATACCTTACGCGAGGCCTACGATTTTAAGGTTCACTATGTATAAGGGTAATTGCATAGAAAATAAAGTCTAATGGTAAGGGTAACGAGGCCCGTATCGTTAATAAATGGTTACGTTTGTCGTCTCTTAATTCTTTACACGTAACCCTGACCCGTAACCGAAACGCCTGCCTGCCGGTAGGCAGGGGCTTCGTAGCCGTAACCTTAACCTAAGAACTGTATCAATTTTCATTTGGGGAGGGGATATGAAAAAGAAGAAACGGATTCTCGTCGGAAAGATCGGCCTGGATGGCCATGACAATGGAGTCCGGATCGTATCGAAATGGCTGGCGGATGCCGGATTCGAGGTGATTTACCTTGGGCTCTATAATACCCCTGAAGGGATGGTCAAGGCGGTCCTCCAGGAGAACGCAGACCTGATCGGGTGCAGTTTTTTAGGCGGGGAGCACCTCTTTTATTGCCGGAGGTTGCTGGACCTGCTGCGCCAGAATGGTCTGGAGGATAAGAAGCTCATCGTCGGCGGAGTCGTTCCTCCTGACGATGTCAAAGCATTGAAGGAGATGGGCGTATCCGCAATCTTTACTCCCGGCACGATGCGGGATTCGATTCTTCGTAAGGTGAATGAACTGATGAGTGCATGACCTATGTTGCAAAACTGTGCCGTAATATGCTATTCGCCCTTCGACATGCTCAGGACGAACGGCTAAGCAATCGATTTTTAATATGCTGTAGTCCGTTCGTGGTGAGGCTCTCGAACCATGAACGGACTTGCGACACAGTCTCTAAAGAAAGGAGATTTGTATGTCCAACTTTTTTAACGAATTCGATACGATCTCTTCACAGAGACTCCGTGAAATCCAGAATGAGCGGCTTCGTGGCCTGGTGGATCGATGCTATAGCGATGTTCCCTATTACCACGACCTCTTCGATAAGAACGGCATCAAACCAAAACATATCCAGACCACCGAGGATTTGGCCATTGTTCCATTTACGGAGAAAAAAGACCTGAGAGATTTATATCCCTACGGCATCCTGGGGGTGCCTCTGGATCGGATCCACCGGTTCGCCGCTTCTTCGGGAACAACCGGCGTTCCGACTTTAGTAGGGTTCACCCGGAAGGACTGGCTGGAAACCCTTCGGGAGCAGATGGGCCGGATCTTTATTAGCATGGGATTTCGCCGAAACGACCTCATCTATCAATGCGCGGGTTATGGTCTTTTTATGGGTGGGCCGGGGATGGATGCAGGAGCCGAGGCCATTGGGGCTATCATTTTTCCTGCCGGTCCTGGAAGGACACTGGCTGCAATACAGTATTTGAAGGATCTGGGATTTCAAGCCATCAGCACGACCCCTTCTTTTGTGAGCTACTTAGTCGATGTGGCCCAAAAAAACGGAATTGACCCCAAGAAGGAATGGAAACTTCGAACCAGCCATATCGGAGGTGAACCCGCTGCCCCGGCCCTGAGGCGACGGGTTGAAGATCTTATGCCCGAAGAGTTTGAATGGCATGAGGGATACGGGATCACCGAACTCGGAGGCCCTACGGTTGGCCACAGCTGTCAATTTTCAAGACCGTCCTGCGAGCTTCATATCCTGGCAGATCACTATTTTGTCGAAGTGGTTGATCCGGCCACCGGAAAGAGGCTTGAACCGGGCGAGGAAGGAGAATTGGTGGTGACCACTCTCACCCGGGAAGCCACGCCATTGATCCGCTGGCGAACCCGTGATCTATCAGCCCTATCCGAGAATCCCTTCGGGTGTCCTTGTGGAAGAATAGCCCATCCCCGGATTCAGAGGATCACAGGCCGAACCGATGATGTTTTGAAGGTGAGAAGCACGTTGGTTTTTCCATCTCAGATCGAGGAGATTTTGAACTCAACTCCGGGGGTCGGGGACGGATGGCAGATCGTGATCGACCGCCCGAAAGACAGCCTGGATAAACTAACCGTTCATTCCGAAGTCCAACCCGACACCTGGGAGGATATGAACCAGAGAAAAGCCATTGAGGAAATGATTGGTCAGGGAGTTTATGGACGTCTGGGAATGAGCATTGAGGTGGTTTTGCATCCCCCCGGATCACTGCCTCGGTACGAAGGCAAGGCAAAACGGGTGCTTGACCAGAGGGAATTTGAAGGAGGACATTAGGCGCTTCGTGAATTGTAACACTTTAGCGTTTTGAAAAAGGGTATCTAATCCCCCTTAATCCCCCTTTGTCAAAAGGGGGAGAAATTTCTCCTCCCTTTGGAAAAGGGAGGTTGGGAGGGATTTTACAAGACGATTTCAAACAACTGAATTGATACATTTATGCGAAATTCAATAATATTGAATATAGAAGGAGAAACTTATGAAAACCTCAGATAAGATTGAGTACGACCGTTATCTGAAGGGTGAGACACTCCCTCATTTCAGAACTCTTTCCGGGATCGAGATGAAAGAATTTTATACGCGTGAAGATTCCCTCCAGGACTCACCGGATCCCGGTGTTTTCCCTTTTACACGGGGAATTCATCCGGAGATGTACCGGTCCCGGCTCTGGACCAGAAGACAGCAGAGTGGATTTGGGACTCCGGAAGAGAGCAACGAGCGAATTCACCTGCTTCTGAGTAAAGGCATGACAGGGCTGAACATCGATTTCGATGTGGTGACCAAATTGGGTCTCGATCCCGATCATCCCATGGCAGAGGGAAATGTGGGGCTCGTCGGAACCTCCGTAGCCACCTTGGAGGATATGGAGGCCCTTTTTCATGGAATCCCTCTGGACAAGGTGAGCACGACGTTGATCGTGAATCCTCCTTATTCGGCCATCATTATGGCGATGTATCTTATCGTTGCCAGGAAACAGAACGTGGAGCCTTCCGGCCTCATAGGAACAGTGATGAACTGCGCCATCAGCCAGCTCGTTGGCCCGACCTATCAATCCGGGACGCATTTTTTTCCCCTGGACCCCACCCTCAAGATCGCCTGCGATGTGATGGAATATTGCATCAAGCATATCCCTCGATGGAACATCCTCAATATTAATGCTTACAATATGAGGGAAACCGGGATCAATGCAGCCCAGGAGATCGCCTTTTCCTTCTCTCTGGTATCCGAGTATATTCGCCATCTTCTGGCAAGAGGGATGGAGATCGACCAATTCGGACCCCGGATCGCCTTTTTTACGAGCGCCCATATCGACTTTTTAGAAGAGATCGCAAAACTTCGGGCGATGCGCCGGATCTGGGCCCGTCTCATGAAGGATACCTTTCATGTCAAAAATGAGAGGAGTTGCTGGTTCCGGACCGCGATTCAGACCTCCTCCCTGCCCCTCACCGCCCAGCAGCCATTGAATAATATCGTGCGGGCCGCCATTCAGACTCTCGCTGCCGTCCTTGGGGGGAGCCAGTCGATCCATACCACCTCTTATGATGAGGCCTACGCCCTTCCCACGGAGGAATCCCATATCCTTTCCATTCGGACTCAACAGGTCATCGCCTATGAGACAGGAGTTTGCCGGAGCGCTGATCCTCTTGGAGGGTCTTATGCGATCGAAAAACTGACGGATGAAATCGAGGAGCGTGCCCTGGCTCTGATGGAAGAGATCGAAACCAGAGGGGGCTTCGTGGAATGCTTTAAGTCTCAATGGATCGAAAAACAGATCAATGAGGCTCGATATGAATATGCGCGCCAATTGGAAGCCGGGGAACAAATACAGGTAGGGGTGAATATGGAGCGGGATGAGGACGAAGAAGTCAGGATCAATATCTTCCGGCAGGCCTCTGATATGCAGGAGAAAAGGATACGATATTTAAGAGAATACAAAGCATCAAGAAACGGAGACCGGGTTAAGCGGGCATTAGAACATCTTTTTCATCAGGTGAAGAAAAACCCTGGCAGGAACTCTTTCCAGGCGATTCTCGAAACCGTAGATCAAAAGGCCACTCTTGGTGAGATCAGTGACACCCTGCGTCAGGCCTATGATTTCAGGATTCCGTCTGTCTGAACCTCCTTCTGCCCCTGAATTCTTTTGGCCACCAGGGCAAAAGGTGAGAAGGTACGGCATTGCGAATCAACTGCGGCATCTTCCTCCCTGTTGCCTCTGCTTCGATTCCGAAGAAGAGGACCGCTTCCCTGAAATATTTCTTTGTCCGAAATCGTTTCGGCACCACGCCCTTCTGGATGAAATACTTAAAATTTGATTGGGCGGTCAGCACCTGGATCGCCATCTCCTTTGGGCCTTTTGGAAACGAAAAGGGATTGAAGAGATGGTTGGCGGCCCACCGGATCGTTTGTGTGCGGTAAAGGGATTGCTCTCGTTTTCCGAGGAAGGGATGCCCGGAAGGAAGCGCCCGAATGAACGGGGAGACGAAGCAGGCAAGGAGAATCGAATCCGGCACGAGTCGGCCTGCCTTCATCAGTTGGTCAGTGAGGCCAAAAAGAGAGAGAAGGAATTCCCTGTTCTTTTTTCCCGAAATCGCATCATCCCCCATGGCCCTCCTGAGGTCGGGAAAGAGCGAAAAGATCAGTCCGGTTTCGATCATCATTCGGAGAGAAGTTGTTGCGGCGCCTTCTTTCAATTCCCTTTGAAATTCATCCCGGACACGGGAGGGAGAGCATTTCTTAATCTCCTCCTGATGGTTCAGGATGGCCTGATAGGTCTTTTCTTCAATACGAAATCCGGTGCGGGCGGCGTGTCGGATGACCCGGATCATTCGGACAGGGTCCTGTTTAAATTTTTCATCCGGATCGCCGATGGTCCGGATGACCTGTTTTTGAAGATCCGTTATCCCGTTGACATAGTCAATAATGGAGAAATCCGCAATATTGTAGAGGAGGCCATTGATCGTGATGTCACGGCGCAGGGCATCCTCCTGAGGGGTCCCAAAGCTGTCAGTCTTGAGAATCTCCCCGTCATCGGTGAGCGTCTCTTCAAATTCGGAATGGCTCCTGAAAGTGGAGACCTCAACCACCTTTCCCCCTTTAAAGAAGACATGGACCAGCCTGAACCGTCGGCCTATGATCCGGCTGTTTTTAAAAAGGGCATGGACCTCATGGGGGTGAGCGTTGGTGGCGACATCAAAATCCTTCGGGACCTTTCCGAGGAGAAGATCCCGGACGCTTCCACCGACGAGGCAGGATAAAAACCCGTGATGATGGAGGCGGTAGAGAACCTTCATGGCCTCCTCATCGATCATAGACCTTGAAATCGGATGCTCTGACCTTGGAATGATGAGGGGATTCATATTATCAAACTTGATATAACGCTATTCAGCGAAAGAGTCAAAGAGAGCCCCGAAAAAATACTTTTCGCTCTCTGATTACACACCTGCCTGCCGGCAGGCAGGGATTAAAAAAAACGATTCCACAGATTATTCAGAGATTTCTGGACTTTTTTAGAAATCTTGAAGAATATTCTCGAAGAATATTCTTGACAATTTGCCGGAATCGGAAAACAATCTTAATGAAAGGGGGGAAAGAGATGAAAATGCAAGAGGTCAGGGCGAAGGCGAAGGCTCTCGGCATAAAAAATACTTTCGGATTAAAAAAGGAAGAGTTGATTCGAAGGGTTCAGAAGGCCGAAGGTTATTTTGACTGTTTCGGAACAGCAAACGAATATTGTGACCAATTCCAATGCTGTTTCAGAGACGATTGCTTTCGCTTTGTGAAGGATTGATTCTCAAGGTTATGTCCGAATGTTAATGCAATGCCCGAAGCTTAACATTCTCTCGGGGTTGTAAAAGATAAAGCGGGCCACGATCTAAAAAGGAAAGATAAAAACATGCGTTGATTAAATTCGAAGCAGAATAGCCTTGCCCCAAACGTACTGGGTTATTCTTTTTCATTACTTCAATAGAGGGAAGGATCTATTTTTATCAGGTTCTCCCCTTTTCTATGAGTACTGATGGAGTTCCTCTTGTGACGCATAAGATACTGTAACAAAATCAGAATTCTTAATCCCCGTGTAATTCTTAATCCCCGTTGACTATTTGATCGTAGTTTCATAGAATACCTTCAAATCTCTTCAACTTTATCACTAATTGATCCAGACGAGAAGCAAATTTAATGAGCATTTTTGACCTTCGCCAACACCTTTTGAAAGGAATCAATGCCATTCCGACTCGACAGATTGAGGAAAGGAGGATATCCTGGGATCGAATTGAAAGATAATTATGGAAATTTCTCCTACGAAATAAATAAAACCCTCCAGTCCATATTTATTAAAGCATCTAATTTCAATATGTTATATAGTTTTCATTATTATAATTATTTTCAGCAAACGCTGAAACATCTATTTTAAATGAAAAAAATAACTTGACAATCTCTTGTTTTCAGTGTAATAGTATTTTTCAACAATTGCTGAAATAGGATAATTTAATGAAAAAGATAAAGCAAACGACAGAAAATCAAGCCGAAATTGCACTTAGGACATGTCTTGAAAAGGCTCCTTTTTTAAGGATCGAGGCAGTCTATAGGGAGCCAAAAGTGGACCTTATGGTAGATTTTCTTGTAACCCTAACCCTTGCCTCTGGAAACAAGCAAGATTTAATAGTAGAGATTAAAAACAACGGGCAGCCACGTATAGCTCGTGAGGCAGTGAATCAACTTCTTCGATATGGAGAAATCTATCCAGGTTCTTATGGCATTTTTATAGCTCCCTATATTTCCCTCCAAGCCGCTGAAATTTGTTCGAAAGATGGAATTGGGTATGTTGATCTTGCAGGTAACTGTCGTCTATCCTTCGACCAGGTATACATTGAGCAGCGGGGAAATCCTAATCCCTTTTCAGAAAAAAGGGATTTGCGTTCGCTTTATTCTCCCAAAGCCGAAAGAGTCCTTCGGGTACTTTTATGTAATCCTGAGAAAGTCTGGAAAACACAGGGTCTTGCTGAAGAAGCAATGGTCAGTCTCGGGCAGGTTGCTAATATAAAAAAGCTGTTAGGTGACCGCGAATGGATATTTACTTCCCGAGATGGATTTTCTTTGCGTGCAAAGGAAAAACTACTGGAGGAGTGGTCGGAAAACTACACATACCGAAAAAATAAAGTTCGAGATTTCTATACACTAAAAAACCTATTAGAGATTGAAGCTGACTTAGCAGAAGTCTGCAATGAGAGAAGCATTAAATATGCATTGACCGGATTTTCAGGGGCGGCACGGATAGCTCCTGCCGTACGGTATCAACGGGCGATGACCTACCTTGATGGCAATATAGACGATATCGCTTCAACATTGCAAATTAAAGAGGTAACAAGTGGAGCAAATCTAATGATACTAACCCCCTATGATGATGGCGTGTTTTATAGAACCCAAAAATTTAATAATATCAAAATTGCCTCCCCGGTACAGATTTACCTTGACCTGAAAGGATTCAGGGGACGAGGTGAAGAGGCAGCAAAGGCTGTTCTCGAGGAGGTTATCCGCCCAACATGGTAACGCGAAAAGACTACACAGTTGAAAAAGTTCGGGCAGCACGGTCGGTTCTTCTCGAACTTGTGCATCTGCTTCGAGAATACCGAGAGGAAATTGCTCTCATTGGGGGTTGGGTTCCGGAAATACTATTACCAGTGCAAGAAAAGCCCCACGTCGGAAGTATGGACATTGACCTTGCCTTAGACCACCGTAAGCTCAAAGAGGAGGGATACAAAACAATTCGGGAACTTCTTTTGGGCAGAGGATATCAGCAAGGGGAACACCCTTATATTTTTTACCGACAGATAACGCTGGAAGGTGCAGAAGTGAGGGTGGAAGTAGATTTTTTGTCTGGAGAATATGAAGGTACTGGGAAAAGCCACCGTCATCAGAAGATACAAGACATATTAGCCCGTAAGGCAAGAGGATGTGATTTAGTTTTTGATATGCAAAAGGAAATAACCATTGAGGGTGAACTTCCTGGAGGTGCGAAAGATTCTGTAACAATTCGAGTAGCTACTATCGTACCCTTCTTCATCATGAAAGGAATTGCTCTGGATGATCGATTGAAAGAAAAGGATGCCTGGGACATTTACTATTGTATTCAAAATTATCCCAGTGGCATTGACGGTCTGGTCCAAGAATTTAGACCTCATATGGATCATGGACTTGTCCGTGAAGGGCTGGAAAAGATCGCGAAACATTTTGAATCTGAGGCACACCTCGGACCCAAATTTGTTGCAGACTTTGAAGAATTGACCGATCTAGATACCCGTGAGGTCCTCCAAAGGGACGCCTATGAAAAGGTGAACTATTTACTCAAAAACCTAGGGATTGTATGAATCTCAAGCTGGAAGAAAACATGCCTGGGGTCAAAGCTAAACTATACATTTTACAATAAGCAAGAATTGTTGGTGTTATCCATGAAAAAGTTGGCCCTGCCTCATTAGAAATGAAGATGGAGAGAACCGGAGATGGGGGGATAGGGGGACAAAAAAGGTGATTGGAAGGTGAGGAGATGGCGAAACCTTCCGCGTCCTGAAGGAAAAAAAGGAGTAGCACTTACCAACCCTGACTTAATTTTTAAGTCATTTCTTATGTCAATGGCTTATGATCTCCTCCAGCGAAACCGAGTTGTGAACCAAAAGCCGTGCCCTTCTTACTTCTTATTCCATTAGAATGATAAGGCTGAAGTGACGCTGTGGCAGCGGCAGGCCGTGCTGATGAGGATGAGGCGGTCGGAAGCGCCCGCCTTTTTTATTTCCATCACTATTTTCAATAAATCTTCAGATAAATATCCTCCGACTCCTAATCCCAGTTGCTTGCTTCGGATGACTTTCGATTCAAAAGGACCACGTAAATCTTCGAGAAGCTTATAAAGAGGTTTCTCCCGTTTCTCTCTTGTAAAAGTGCAATATCGAGCAGGTTCTCGGCAATCCTCCGGGCAGAGGAAATCGGCAATGCTGGTATAGAGGTCACCGGTTTTCCCTCTCATGGGGTTAGGTAATCCTGTGAGATCAGGGACCTTACCCCTTTTCCCACCCAACGGCTTCAATTGAGAGAGAATATATTCGAAGGCGAGGTGGAAGGGGACAGCTGGAATGATGTAGTCAACTTTTCCGCTTACTGATAGGAATTGTTTAAGATAAGTTACTCCGTCACCAACCCTGGTTTCTACTGAAAGTCGAGAGATTTTTTTGCATTCCTTCTTATGTTTATCTACGACGACGATCTTTGAACGAGGGTATTTTTTTACAAGTGTCTCCACAGAACGGCGTCCAAAATGGCCACATCCGATGATAAGGTAGGAAAGAGGATTCATTGATTGATGATCTCTTCTTTAAGGATACCCCTGATATTAAAAAACCTTTTAGAAGGATATAGGAGAATCGAGGGAAAAAGTCAAAGTAAAATCTTCTTTTCTCGGTAGGCTTTAAGGTATTCGAGGCAGTAAGGGTCTTGATTAGCAAGGGCTTTGCTGGCATAGGTTGATGACATGAGGGCCTGGTCTCTGACATCGATGAGGAGGGTGTCGAGGCCAGCGGCAATGGCCATCGTCAAGAAGGTTCGGTTGATCAATTTTCTTCCGGGCAGGCCCATGCTGATGTTGCTCACCCCGCAGGTGATGTGGGATTGAGGAAAAATTGACCGGATCGTTTTGATCGTCTCCAGAGCCACAAGGGCGGCATCAGGTTCCACAGCCACGGAGAGGACGAGAATATCAAAAAAGATATAATCAGGAGGGATGTTGGCTTGCACCAGATTCTGGTAAAGCTTTTTGGCTATGCCAACCCTCTCTTCAATCGTTTTTGGAATCCCCCGGTCGTCCATCAGGAGGACGACGGTTTTGCATTTCTTCTCAGTGACGAGGGGGAAGAGTTGATCCCATTTTTCTTTTTCACCGGAGATGGAATTGAGGATAGGGGGCTCCGAATGGCAATAGACCGAGAGGGCCGCCTTGAGGGCTTCGGGATTGGCGCTATCGATCATCAGCGGAATCGGGACCTCTTCTTGAACGATTTTCACCAACCAACAGAGGTCCTCCACTTCATTCCCACCCGCCACACCTGCATTGATGTCCAGGAAATGGGCTCCGCATTCGTACTGGATTTTTGCCAATTCTCTCAAGAAAGAATCATTTCGGTCTAATATGGCCTGCCCCACCTTTGGGATCGTCCCGTTGATCGATTCGCCGATGATGAGCATCTCTTCTCCTCCCCCTCCTTAAGAGATCAACGACTTAGCCACTTGCACGGCAGAGGCGGCATCCGGAGCATAACCATCCGCTCCGATCTCTCTGGCAAATTTGTCGGTGACAGGAGCCCCGCCGACCATGACCTTCACCTTCTCTCGAAGCCCCGCGGTTATGAAGGATTGAATGACTTGTTTCATCATTGGCATCGTCGTTGTCAAGAGGGCGGAAAGTCCTAGTAAATCTGCCTGGTGAGACCTCACGGCCTCAATGAATTTTTCTGGGGGAATATCAATTCCGAGGTCAATTACCTGGAAACCTGCGCCCTCCATCATCATCCCCACCAGATTTTTCCCAATATCATGCAGATCCCCTTTGACCGTGCCAAGGACCATTTTTCCGGTGAGCCTGACTTCGGCCTCCGCCAGCTTCGGCCGGAGGAGTTCCATCCCTCCGTGCATCGCTCTTGCCGCCACTAAGACTTCGGGGATGAAAAGCTCGTCTTTCCGAAATCGCTCTCCCACCACATCCATTCCTGCGATCAATCCCTCTTTGAGGATCTTAGCCGGCGGGATTCGTGCATCAAGAGCTTCCTGGGTTAATCTGGGGACCTCTTTAAAATTTCCTTTTTGAAGCTCTTCGGAGATCTTTTGAAGTAAATCCATTTCTGTTTCCCCTTTCCATTTTATTCTTGTTCAAAGTCCCTGGACCCTTCCATATCGTGAGCCCTCAAAACCTAAATTTCACTTCCCGATCATGGAGTTCCTCTGCAATTGATCTATCTCCCCTCAGTCGTACGCCGATTCCCCCTTTTTCACCTCCTCCTCGTAAGCATCGCCAAGCAGTTTCGTCACCGGTCCTGCCTTCCCCTCAGAAAGAGTCCTTCTGTCCACTTCCGTGACAGGCACGATTCCAGCCCCGGACCCTGTGACGAATATCTCATCGGCGGTATAAATATCATAGAGCGTTATTCTTGTCTCGTAAACTTTGATCTCCTGGCGATGTGCCAGATCCATCACCGTTTGGCGGGTGATTCCTTCCAATGCATCCTGGACATTCGGCGTATAGAGTTCTCCTCCTTTTACCAGAAAGATATTATCCCCTGCACCTTCGGATACGTAGCCGTGGATATCGAGCATGATGGCTTCATCCGCACCCGAGGTAAGGGCTTCCATCCTGGCCATGATGTTGGCAAGATAATTGAGGGACTTTACTCTCGGATCGAAGCACATGGCTGGTATTTTTCTAACGCTCACCGCCGCCAATTTAAACCCTTTCTCTGCCTCAAACATCGATTTTCCAATCGGGCGGGCGGGAATGACGATATTGGGTGATGTTGTATTTCGAGGGTCTAATCCCAATTTCCAGGCAATCCCCCTCGTGACCTGAGGTTTGATATGGGCGTCTTGAAAACCATTCTCCCGAATGACCCTTTTTACCGCTTCATTAAATTCTTCTTTGGATATCGGTATGGCAATATTGATGGCTTTCGCGGATCGGAAAAGACGATCCGTGTGTTCCATTAATTTAAAGATCCTGCCTCCATAAGCCCTCAAACCCTCAAAAACACCGTCACCATATTGAAACCCACGGTCAAAAACCGAAATCTTCGCGTCTTTCATGGGAATCATCTCTCCATTCACATAAACCAGCCAATTCTCTTCCATCTTTCTTTTCCTCCTCTTCTATAATCCCTGTTAGAGTTTCAATGGGCCTTCGCCACCCTTTAGGGGACGGTTTGAAACCGTTTCCTACTTCTCTCCAGGGAAGATCGGTTCATCGGCTGTGATGATCTCTAGAAGCACCGGAGATCCTAATCGGGTCTGTTGGATTGCCCTTTCAAGTGACGGCCTGAGATCGGCTACCTTTTCGACCCGCTCGGTATAACCCCCAAGCCCCTCGGCCACCTTTTTGTAGTCTCCAGATAGACGATGGACACCGAATAATTCGCTGGCCATGGGCTGTTTTTTGGTGTAACCTCCCATGACCCCGTTGTTCATCAGGATGGTAAGAATGGGGATGTTGTTACGGACAGCGGTCTCAAAATCCATCCCGACCATCCCAAAGGCCGCATCTCCCATCAGGTGAATCGCCAGCCAATCGGGTTTTGCCAGTTTTGCCCCCATCGTCAATCCGAGTGATGACCCGAGGGGGGTCGATTTTCCCCATCCGATGTAACCATGGGGGACGATCGCTTCATAAAAAGGGACGAGCTGGTCACGGGGACATCCGGAATCGTGGGTGACAACGGAACGCATCGGATCGACGCTGTGCATCAGCTCCCAGATAACCCGGTAAGGGCTAATAGGTTCCTCATTCGATGTTAAACGCGGCATCCATTCCTTGAGGAAAGCCTTTTTCACCGATTGGATTTCGGTTGCAACTTGGGTTACACCCCGCCGGCCGTTTTTTCCCAGGCGGTGCTGAACATGTTCGATCATCTGTACCAGGACGGCCTTCGCATCGCCGATCACCCCATAGGAAGTGGGATAATCTTTGCTGATATCGGATTCGTCGATCGTCACCTGGGCAATCGTTTTTCCCGTTGGCATCTGGGTGATAAATTTTGAAATCGTAAAGCTCGTTCCAACCCCGAAGACCAGGTCGGCCTTCTTGAGGAAATCGTCAACCATCCTCGGCCGCGAAAAACCGTTCAATGCACCCAGAGCCAGAGAATGATTTTCCGGGAAGGCGCTTTTCCCGTTGAGTGAGCTTGCCACAGGAATCTGCAAAAGTTCTGCCAAGGTTTTAAGTTCATCCCAGGCTTCCGAATACAGAACACCCTGGCCGGCCACGAGGACCGGCGCTTTTGCCGATATCAAGGCATCAACAGCCTCCCGAACATCCATGGGATCGCCCAGAGGACGGGACCTTTTGGGAGGCGTATAATCGAACGAACCCCCCTGTAACTCGGAAAGCATCACATCGGTAGGAAACTCAAGGAGCACGGGACCGGGTTTGCCCGACCTCAAGAGAGCGAAGGCACGCTGCATCATCTGAGGGATAAACTGGACATCCGTCACCGTTTCTGTCCATTTGGTAATATGCTTGAAATTCCGGCTGACCTTGAAATTGGGCGCAATGCTCAACCGGGCCCGCTCCAACGAACCGGCGAGGCAAAGCAGCGGGGTTGAATCTCCATAGGCCTGGGCGATCCCGCCAAAGGCGTTTTCCGCCCCCGGGCCGTACTGAACCACAGAGACACCGATCTTTTTCCCGCACATCATGCGGCTATAGCCGTCGGCGATGTTCACGGCCACCCGTTCGGTTCGGGAAACCAGGGTACGGATCTTCAAAGCCGCCGCAGAGTCGAGAATCTGGTTCAGTGGGAAGCAGGTCACAAATTCAATGCCTTCCGCCTGAAGTACCTGCGCAATTGCTTCAACGCCTTTCATGCTTTCTCCTTTGTTCGTTCGATTGAAATCAACTTTTCCAAAATTTTAAAATGAATTCCCTTTTTACGGCTTTCCCATGATGAGATTAGGCAAAAAGAGCGTCAGTTCAGGGATAAAGGTAATAAGAAACAGAGAAGCGATGATGGGAATCAAAAACGGCATACATGCTTTCACGAGTTCCTCGAATTTGATATCCACCACCCCGATCATCACATAAAGGCCGATCCCCATCGGCGGGGTGATGATGCCGATCGTGAGGTTGTAGCAAATGATCAGTCCGAAATGGACCGGATCGACTCCGAGTTGTTTAACCACCGGCAGAAAGATGGGTGTCGTGAGGATCATGGCGGGAATGGGTTCCAGAAGGCATCCCATGATCAGCAGAAAGACATTGATGAAGAACAGCACCAGGTATTTGTTTGTTGTAGTGCTCAGGATCAATTCAGCGATTTTCTGGGAAGTTCCCTCATAGGTGTAGATCCATCCCGCGACGGTTGAAACCGCGATGATGTACATGATGAGGGATGTCGATTTGACCGAGGACTTCAGGGAATCTACAAGCCCCTTCATGGATGCCTCGCGGTATACGAGGCCGAGGAAGAGAGCATACAGGGAAGCGAGGAGCCCAACCTCAGTGGGGGTTGCTACCCCCACGGCCATTCCTATGATGATAATGAAGGGCGCAATGAGCGTTAGGGAGTTTCGGTAGAAGCTCCTCCCGATTTCGGAGATGCTTTTCCTCGGTTGGATGGGACATGGTTCGATGCCTTTGACCGCAAAAAAATAGATCAGCCCCATGATACAGCCGCCGATCACAATGCCGGGAATGATCCCACCGATGAAGAGCCTGGCGATGGAAACCTCCGCAATGACCCCGTAAATAATCATGTTGATGCTCGGGGGGATAATAGGGCCCAGAACGGCAACACTCAGCGTTAAGGCCGCGGCAAATCGCCTCCTGTAGCCCAATTTCTCCATCGCAGGAATAGCAATGATCCCGAGGGCCGCCTCGTCCGCCAGGGCAGAACCGGAGATCCCGGAGAGGATCATTTCGGCCACCGTCAGGACATGTCCCAATCCCCCCCTCCAGTGGCCCACCAGGTGTTGGGCAAAGTCCCAGATGCGCCGGCTCAGCCCCATCGAATCGAAAAGGTTTCCGGCAAAGATAAAAAAGGGGACGGCGAGCAGCGGAACGCTCGTGACCCCCTGAATCATGTACTGGGGAAGGGCCACCAGATCCTTTCCCATAAACGAAATGGAAATAAGGACGGATAATCCAATCGCATAGGTGACCGGGACCCGTAACATCATGAGACCGATAAAAGATACGGTCAGGATGAGAGATATCATGAAAACCCTCTTTGGACGCTTCAATTAACGGATGACAACTTCCGTTTTTCCCTTCAGGAAGGCATCTGTCTTTTCCAAAACCTGATAAACCGAAATGAAAAAGGCTAAAATCGAACCTGCGAAAACAGGCTGGACGGTATGGCTGTATCGTATCGGGAGAAAAGGGTGTTCCATCATACTGGCAACGGTATAAAATTGATAAGATTTCCAGACCAGGACAACAATAAAAACCAATATGGCCCACGAGGTTAACCATGCAATCAGGCTTCGGACCCGTGGCGGAAACCTGTCAAAGAAATATTCCATAACGACATCCTCACCCCGCTTGAACATAATGACAAAACCCAGAAAATACAGCCAAGTCATCAGGATCAAACCCAATTCTCCCGTCACGGTTGAGGAGTAGTTGAGACAATATCGCGTGAAGATTTCGATTGAATAGATGATCATCACAAAGGCCAGAATAAGGGTACAGACGAGCATGAGTCCTTTTTCAAGTAGGTCAAGAAAACGTTTATAGCCCACCAAAATCTTCTGTGACATGGTTTCATCCTCAGGGAAATCTGCGGGGGGGATGGAATAAAAGAAGACCCCATCCCCGCCACTCAAGATCGCTCCTATTTCAGCGCCTGAATACGGTCATAAAGTCCCGCCGGAATAAAACCCTCTTTCTCCAGTTGCTGGATGACGGGTTTCATTTTCTCGGCGCATGGCTTGGTATCGAGGACGATATATTCGATCCCGTGTTCCTTCTTCATCTTCTCGAGGTCCTCATTCACCGATTTTGCCCCAAGCTCCATATAAAAATTTCCAGCCTCATTTGCCGCGTCAACGAGCGCTTTCTGGAATTCGGGTTTCAAACCGTCGAACTTCTTTTTGTTCATTTCAACCGTAAGCAGTCCCCAGTATTCATCGGTGCGGGCTACATACTTTGCGATTTCAGTGAACTTCATCGAATAAAGGAGATCAAATGGAGCGGTCACGGCTTCCACCATGCCCTGCTGCAGGCCAAGATAGACGTCGGTCCACGGAAGCACAACCGGATTACAGCCCAGAGCGGTCCATGACCGTCTCCAGGTGTCAAGAGGGGCGATTCGCAAACGGAGGCCTTGCAAATCATTACATGACTTGACCGGCCGCTTAGAAACCAGAACTCTGAATGGACCCCGCTCCCAATCTGAATCAAGTACCTTCAACCCCACTTTCTCGAGAGGGTCGATAAAGACTTCCTTCCAAATCGGGCTCGCCAGGACCTTGCGGAAATGGTCTTGGTCCCTGACCGAGTAATTGAGTCCGAGAACCTTGAGCCCCGGGCTGAAGCGTTCAAACTCGACGTTGCCGCCGACATAAATATCTTGATTGCCCATGACCGTACTGTCGATCATGGCCACCGCTTTGCCCAGTTGCTCGGAGGGAAACATCTCGACGACGATCTCTCCGTTTGTCTTTTTGGCCACCAGCTCGGCAAATTTGTCTGCGGCTTTTCCTTCGTTGCTCGTTTTGGGTGAGATATGCCCCGCCTTGAGAACGATCTTGGCTTGGACGGATGATATGGAGAAAGCTGCAATGATACCGATGACAAGAAACAAAAATAATACTTTTTTCATACTCCTCTCCTTTCTTTTTTAATGAGCGTTTTTATCGAGTTTACTGGCTCAATGGAATCGATGGATCGATCGTCTTCCCACCTCCTTTCCTCTCATATCCATCCAGGTTTTTTTTCTGAATCAAAGGTCCAGCATCTTTTCTAACTCATCCACCATGGCTTGTGGAAGAGGGTTGGAGATAGATTTCGTCAATATCTCCTTCACTTTTTCCTCCGCTTTCTCCCCGATGGTTTTACCTCCTTTCTCCTTCCAAGCCTCGTACCGTTCTCTGTTTGAAAGAAACGGTTTCCATAACTCTTCGCGGAAGTGGCGAAGAGTATGATCATCCATCATAAAGTGACCCCCGGGGCCCACACGATCCAGTGCTTCCATCGCCTGTGTGTCTTGGTTGACGATCACCCCCCGGCACAGGATATGCCGAACATATCCGATGATTTCATCATTATATACAAGACTCTTCAAACATCCGACCATTCCGCTTCCGACATAGGCCGTGTCGTGAGCCAGGTTGACGCCGCAGAGACTCGCCCAAAGGTTAAGCATGGCAAACTCCATGCCTGCTTGCTGGTCGAAGATCTGGGCATCGGTGCATCCCCCAAATCCCCAGGTCGGTATGCCAAAGTGCTGATAAAAGGCTGCCAAGGCAGCCTGGGTCATGAGCCTTCCCGGAGCAGCGTAGACATTGATAGCGGACGACATATCGAGCCACCCGTGGGCTCCGCAGAGGATAATAGGCGCCCCCTCCCTTTTGAGCTGATGAATGACCAGGGCGCTCAAGGATTCTGCAATCGATTGGTTGATGGCCCCTGCCATCGTCACTGGTGCAGTCGCTCCAGGGATCATCCCAGGTGGATAGGCCACTGGGATCCCTGCCTCCGCACAGGCAAAGACCTTTCCCATGGCATCCAGGGAATGCTGCAGCGGTGAAGTGGGCTGGCTGTAATTGATGACGAACGGCTTCTCCTTCAGTTTATCCATCCCTCCAGCAACCACAGCCGCCATTTCAATGATCCTTCTGCTGTCCGTGCCGTTATCGGAGGTGAAGACAATGGGTTTTATGGAGTTTCGCACCATCTCGAAGAATTCCGTGCGATAGACGCGGTCCAGGGGACAGTCCGATGGAATCCCGTAGGACATCAGAAATTCGATGTTGGGGAGGGCTTCTGAGACTCTGGCCATGTTGGCGATGTCCTGAGAGACTGTGGATCGAAGTCTGCCCGTGTAGGGATCATAGGTGTTCTTTAAATCGGATCCTGTCCCGTAATAGGTGTTCAATCCGCCCGTGTTTCCTCCCCCGAGCTCCATTGCAGGCTTACCTTCACGGTCAAAGATGAAAACCCTTTTGGGAACAGAACGGATGGCCTTCTCCACGAGTGTTGACCGAATCTTTACCAGGGATTCCGGATGAATCGAAGCCCCCGCCTCCCTTAAAAGATCTATGGCCTCAGGGTGAAATACCCGGACACCGATCCTCTCCAGAACCTCCAGGGCTCCGGTATAAAGAGATTCGATCTCTTCCCGGTTCAGAACCGTCATTCTTGGCCGGATGGTAAAATTCATTTTAAATTCCATCTTCATCTCCTAAGAATTCTGCACCTTGGGTTGGCCGCTCCTCAAACGGTCTGTCTCAGACCGATCGATTTCAAACCAGCGGTAACCCCTCTTTTCCACTGCCACTCCATAATATTCCTTCGCACGTTCGGGGGAGATGAATTCTTCGGTGACATCCCGTAGAACTTTTTCCGGATCCCGGGTGAGGGGGTCTCCCCAACCTCCGGCTCCCGGGGTCATGATTGTGACCACTTCCCCCGTCTCAATGGGCCGCGTCATCTTCGAATAGGTCAGCTTCTCCACCTCGCCGCCTACGTGTTCAATGAAACAGGCAGAGTTCCCTCCTGCCATCCCTCCGAAGACGCCCCACGGTTTCAGTTTCGACCGATCCGTGCTGACCGTCAGGGTCGTTTTTTCGCTCTGGATCTCGATCTCCCGCCTCATCCCGAGGCCTCCCCGAAACCGGCCGGGGCCATCCGAATCAGGAACCAACCCATAGCTTCGAACCAGCAAGGGATAGGTCGATTCGATCACCTCCACAGGGGCATTCCGGGTGTTGGTCATGTGGCACTGAACGGCGTCCATTCCATCCTGATTGTGCATGGCACCCTGGCCGCCTGCATAAGTCTCGATGTAGTTATAAAGATGCCCGGTTCTGGGATTGAACCCGCCAATATTAAAGAGGCTCGTCACACCATTTGAAGCTGCAGCCGCCCGGTCAGGAACCGCATGAACCAACGCCCCCAGGAGAACATCGACCACCTTTGGGGAGGTGATGATCGTTGAGTTCGCAATCGCGGCCGGGGGATTCGCATTGATGCAGCTTCCCGAAGGGGCATGAATTCGGATCGGCCGGTAAGAGCCTACATTGGGGGGCAACCCCGGATCAACAAGAACCTTGACGATATAGTAGCAGGCGGTGTTCACGCAGGCCTTATTGCTGTTGATCGAATCGTTGACCTGAGGGTCGGTTCCGGTAAAATCAAACAGGATCGTGTCTTTACCTACGGTGATGGTTACCTTCACTTTGATCAATTCGGGAGTGAGGGGGGTTCCCTCCATGAAATCCTCAAACGCATAAGTTCCTTTTGGGATGGATTTGAGACCGGCACGAATCCTTCTCTCCGAGTAATCGAACATCTTCCGGATATACTCGTGCAGGACCTTCACCCCGTACCGTTTGCTCAGTTCTTCGAGCCTCTTCCTTCCGACGTTGTTACAGGCCATCTGGGCGTGGATGTCCCCCTCGACTTCGATGCTCGTCCGAACGTTCTGTTTTACGAAGGACATCAATTCTTTGTCGATGACACCCTTTTTCACAATCTTGACCGCGGGGATCTGTAGTCCTTCCTGATAGACTTCTCTTAACCCGAGGGCCATGCTTCCGGGGGCGTAACCGCCCATGTCCACATGGTGAGCCATGTTAGCCACGAGGAAGGCGATCTTCCTGTCGATATATACGGGAGAGACCATGGTGATATCATTGAGGTGTCCGGGGCCCGTTGGGTGAGGAACATTGACGATAACGTGATCCCCATCCTCAAGATCTTCAAGTCCGAATCTGGCAAACACATTGTCGAGGGCCGAGGGCATGATCCCGAGATGAACCGGGGAACCCAGTTCCGTCTGAGAGATCACCTCTCCCCCGGGGGTATAGACCGCACATGAGCAATCCCGGCGGTCTTTGATATTGGTTGAATAAGCGGTCCGAATAAGGGCCATGTTCATCTCGTCGGTGATCGAATGGAGGGCATTCATGACGACCTGGAGGGTTACCATGTCCACCTGTTTCTTTTTTGAGGAGGACCCTTTTTCTCGCTTCATCTCTTTCTACCTTTCCTGTTCAATGACAAGGTTGCGATACCGGTCCACCGTCGCTCCGTATCCTTCAAACAGGACCGTGGTCGAATCCAGCTGCTCGATGATGGAAGGGGCCTGAATGCAGTTGCCGCACCTTAACCTTTTCCTTTCATAAATGGGGGCCTGGATAAATCTCCCATCCATGTAGATCCTTCGTTTTCCCTTGAATGCGGCCTTGGGATCCCTCCCGCCGGGGGTCTCCTTTTTTATCTCGGGTTTGGACAGGCCGCCGATCGCGGTTAACCGGAGATTGACGATCTGGACGGTGTCCGGAGACATGCTGTAACCATACTTCTCCTGGTGGACCCGGCCAAGCCCCCGGGCCAGGATCTCCAGGTCCTTTTTGACGAAATTCTTGTTCTGGGCCGGAATCTCCAGTTCAAACCCCTGCCCCAGGTAACGAAGATCGAGGCTTCTCAGGAGCGTCACATCCTTTTTTGGCACCCCCTCATGGACCATCTGATCGATGGCCTTTTCCTCCAGGATTTTAAACCCCTGAGTCAATCGGGCCGGATCAAGGGTTCTAAAAAGGTGAAGGAAGGTCTGAGAATAGTCATGCCTGAAATCGGCCATGAGCAGTCCAAGGGCGCAGTTGACCCCCGGCCCCTCCGGCACGATGAGCTTGGGAATATTCAGTTCCTGGGCCAGTTTCACTGCATGAACAGGACCGGCTCCCCCAAAACAGACCAAGGTAAAATCCCTTGGGTCGTATCCTCGCTCAACCGAGACCATCCGGATGCCCCGGATCATGGTGGCATTGACCACCCGGAGAACCCCTTCAGCCGCCTGCTCCAGGGTAAGTCCCATCGGTTTTGCCACCTTCTCCAGAAGGACGGCTTTTGCCAGTTCGACATTGAGTTTCATCTCTCCACCGAGAAAGTAATCCGGGTTCAAATATCCCAGAACAATGTTGGCATCCGTCACCGTCGGCTCCTTCCCTCCCAGGCCATAACAGGCCGGGCCTGGGTCAGCGCCAGCGCTTTGAGGACCCACCTGAAGAGCGCCCCCCTGGTCCACCCAGGCGATACTCCCCCCTCCTGCCCCCAGTGTCTTGATGTCGATCATCGGGATCTTGATGATGTGGCCCCCGATGTCGCTCTCCATGGTGAAGGTCGGCTGTCCCCGGTAGGCCATGGAGACGTCGAAACTTGTGCCTCCCATGTCGATCGTGATGACATTTCCCTCCCCCACCATCTTGGACAGGGCTACTCCTCCGAGGACACCGGCTGCGGGCCCTGAAAGAACGGTATGGACACTCTTCTGTCCGGCGGTCTCAGAGGTCATCACGCCTCCATTCGACTGCATGATGTGCAGGTCGGACCTCACATGGAGTTGTTTCAGGCTTCCCTGGATCTGGTGCAGGTACCTCTCCACGATGGGCATGACATAAGCATTGATGACGGTCGTGCTCATCCGCTCGTATTCCTTGAACTCCGGCAGGACTTCGCTTGAAAGTGATACCTTGAGGCCCGGAACCCTCTCCAGAAGGATTTCCCTTATTCTCTGCTCATGAGAGGGATTGGCATAGGAGTGAAGAAGGCACACCGCCACAACGCCAATATTACGTTCGGCAATCTGATCGGCAATGAACCGGACAGCCCTTTCATCCAGGGGTTCCCGGACCTCGCCTGTGTAAAGAATTCTTTCGGGGACTTCGAAACGAAGGTGTCTCGGGATGAAGGGATCGGGGCGGCGCTCGAAGAAATCGTAGAGTTTGGGCCGGATCTGCCGGGCAATGTGAAGAACATCCCGGAACCCCAGGGTCACGATCAGGGCTGTTTCTATTCCCTTTCTCTCAATCAGGGCGTTTGTGGCCACGGTTGTCCCATGGATGAGAAAATCGATTTCCGAAGGGTCCACGGAAAAGAGGTCGGATACCTTTTTAATCCCGTTCAGCACTCCCTGATCGGGAGACCGCGGAGTGGAAGGGACCTTGGTGATATTGATCCGCTTTGTCTTTTCATCAATCAGAACGAGGTCGGTGAACGTGCCGCCAACGTCTACGCCCAATTTAATCATTTCTTTAATTCTCCAGTAGGACCGTTCATCTTAGGTGATATCATAATGAAGATATGTCATGATCCGGTTCTGAAAGAGTTTGATATGGTCAAGGGATAGCTTTTCTAATTGGTCGATCCTTTTTTTCTCCAAACAGGAAATGATTTCTTTATGGTGATTCTTAATCTTTTTATGGTGTTCATCCAGAGTGTGGTTATTTTTTAATTCCCTGCTAACAGCCAGGTAGGAAAGTCGATCGGCTTCATTCCTCAATTTTTCGTGGAATAAAGAAAGATATTGGTTGTCGGAAGCCTCGGCAATCAATTGATGGAACCTCAAGTTTTGTGAAGTAATTTGCCAATAATTCCTTAATCTTATGGCTTTATTCATTTCTTTCTCGGCTTTCTTAATTTCTTTTAGTGCTTGCGGAGAGATCTTCTGGGCCGCGAGACACGCCGTCAGTTTTTCAATGGCCCCGAGGGATTCAAAAAGGTCCTTGACATCTTTCAGGGTGATCTCTTTGACATAAGCCGTTTTATTCGGGTGGCTTTCGACCAAGCCCTCGTTTTTGAGCATGAGGAGGGCTTCCCGGACGGGGGTTCTCCCCACTTCCAATTCTTTGGCTAATTGTTTTTCTTCAAGCACTTCCCCGGGCTTGAGGTCAAGCGTAATAATTCTTCGCTTGATTTCATGATAGATGTTTAGGCTTTGATACCCTTTCTTTTCTTTCGGCATAGGGGGGGATGGGTAAATTTATATATTCCGTGCATACACAATATATAATTTTTGAGAGAATGTCAAGAAAAAAAATACGACGATTGAAAAATTTCATGTGGGGAAGGGGGGTTATCCTTGAAAGCCATAAAAACCAATCAGCTGGCAAGCAGTATCTTTTCTCGGAAAGCGTTCAGGTATTCGAGGCAGTAGGGGGCCTGATTGACGAGAATCCTGCTCCCATCATTGGCATTCAGAACATTCGCCCCACGTTCCTATTGAACCTTGACCAATTCCTTTAAGAAAGAATCATTCCGGTTGGTGAGCAAGTTGTTATGAGCCAATGTTATATCTCTTTGCAAGATCTCCATCATACGGAGCCTTTCTTCCTTCGCAGTTTTGACGTGGGCATAATTGGCAGCTATAAAATGTTACTTCCGTGGGAAAGTAAATACCGGAGATTGACTTTTTGGGAATCATGAGAAGATTCTCCGTAAGGCTCACCCCAATGGATCCCTCCGCATGGTTCAAGATTGAAAATAAGGGCCTTTGTTCTTCAATAGGCCAATCCGCCAGAGATCCGGGGCTCATATAGGATAGCCCGGTGAGGGCAAATCGGGAGCACAGGTGATCTTCCAATTGCTTTCGAGCCTTCACGAGAGCTGCGTTACCAATGATGTCGAGAGTATACTTTTCTAACAAATCCGTGTATGTATCGATTTTCTGTTCAAGGTATGCGCCGATGGTGACGACATAGGGGAAGACACGTCCTACTGTTTCTAAGTTCTTCCTCAACACCCGGCTCTTAAAACAAATCCCGTCGATGATCACGGCATCTTCAAGTTTTCGCTCAACATAAGAAACGCTATAGGCCGCCTTGGCGGAAATCAAGGGCTTGGCCACCTCAAGGAGAGCATGAATTGCCTCCCTGTCTGAGGCTCGAAAATGTCTCTTGACATCTTCAATGTCCACGCTCACCGTTATGGGAAGTATTTTTTCCATGCTCAGATTTTTTCGGGGTGGATGAAGCCGACTTTTGTCTCTTTCATCCTTATTTCCCGCTGTAGGAAGTCAAACCAGAATCTTTTTTTCCCGGTAGGCATTGAGGTACTCAAGGCAATAGGAATCCTGGTTGATGAGAATCTTGCTGGCATAAATCGAGGAGAGAAGGGCCTGGTCTCTGACATCGATGAGGAGGGTGTCGAGGCCAGCGGCAATGGCCATCGTCAAGAAAGTCCGGTTGATCAATTTTCTTCCGGGCAGGCCCATGCTGATGTTGCTCACCCCGCAGGTGATGTGGGATTGAGGAAAATTTGACCGGATCGTTTTGATCGTCTCCAGAGCCACAAGG
>Ga0194119_10001751_pt1 | contig 38727 bp, 63 predicted proteins | sample TA2MahC100mmetaG_FD_148620 | JGI IMG/M metagenome (GOLD analysis project Ga0194119, IMG submission 148620) | Freshwater microbial communities from Lake Tanganyika, Tanzania - TA2015018 Mahale Deep Cast 100m | ecosystem: Environmental > Aquatic > Freshwater > Lake | place: Tanzania: Lake... | reverse complement strand
GAAGCGGTTTACATTTATGACAACCGGCGTTGGGGGTTTGACGAAAAGGTGGTGCAGTTCCGTCGGTGCTTTGGCAAGCACTTTGACTTCGATGAGTTAATGAGCGCCCAGTTTAATTGGGCAAAATTGAGAAAGGAGCAGTAAATGAGTGAGTATCAACAACGAGAGCGACAGCCAGGTACGGGCGTATTACTGACCAACCGCTTTAAGAAGGGCCAAGGCCCAGACTGGCGTGGAGAGATGAAACTAGAGCGATCCTATGCGGCTGGTGAGACGGTTAAACTTGCAGCATGGACCAAAGAGACTGCGGGTGGTGCCTTGATTAGCCTCAAGGAAGATAACTACGTGCGTCCTGAAGGCCAGGGCAACACCAACCCATTCCCAAGTAAGCGGCGGGATGATGATGGAGATGTGCCCTTTTAATGGCAAAGATCAGCAGACAGCGCGGTGCTACCTATGAACGAGAGGTAGCCAATGAGATATTCGACATGCTTGGGGTGCGGATTAAGCGCAATCTTAAGCAGTATCAGCAGTCCGAAGAGGGCGATTTGATACTGGGGCAGTACCTCATTGAGTGCAAACGGCGCAGGAAGATTGCCGTGCATGAGTTTATGGACCAGGCAGAGACTGCCTGTGAGTCAGGGCAGACCCCAATAGTCATCATGCGGGCTGACGGCAAGAAGTCTTTAGCCGTCTTGCACCTGCCTGATCTGCTGAAGTTATTAGCAAATGAGATGGACCCCCATCAGTCACGGGATGAATCCCCGCCTGGGGATAGTTAGGACCACTGCCGGGGCACAGTGGCACCGTGGCTTGCCCCACCTATTCGGAGATCAAAATGAGAGAGACAGACGTTTTAGATAAGTTAAAGACCTTTGATGACACGATGGCCCATGTCAATACGCTCAAAGAGAACGGGCACCTGGAGTCATCGAAGCACATGCACGTACTCTGGAAGGTAGCCAAAGAGTTAGGCACCGAGTTGCGACGGCTGCGGAAAGAGAAGAAGCATGAAGATTGACTACAGATTGTTTGGCATCAGAGAACCAGACGCATTTGAGACTGGATTGAGTTGGGAAGAAGTGCTGGTCTGGCTACGTATAAGCAAATATCACTGAGGAAAACATGGCACACATTATGGTTTGCACTCCCATGTATGGAGGAATGGCTACAGGACACTACGTTCAGTCCTTGCTATCAATGACAGGACACTTCTCTTCCCTGGGGCACAAAGTCTCATGCGCCTTTATGTTTAATGAGTCACTGATCCAACGGGCCAGGAATAACATGGCCCACCAGTTCCTAAAAAGTGAGGCCGACTATCTGTTTTGGATCGACGCAGATATTAAGTTCAGGTCTGAAGACGCTCTGCGGATGTTGGTAGCCGACAAGGATGTTATTGGCGGCATCTACCCAAAGAAGGAAATCAACTGGACCATGGTTAAGGAAGCAGCCAAGAAGGACAAGGACAATCTGCAAAACTTTACCGGATCGTTTGTGGTCAATCTCATCAATCCGACCAACGGCAGCGTTGTGGTCAAGCGGGATGAGCCATGCGAGGTGGCTGCCCTGGGCACTGGCTTCATGCTAATTAAGCGCCACGTACTAGAGAAGTTAAAGAAGAAGGTTAAGGTCTTCAAAAACGATATGAGTGCCATGGCCCATGGAGAGGAAATCCATGAATTTTTTGGGGTGCCGATAGACAAAGAGACAGGCCGTCTTTTAAGCGAAGACTATGACTTCTGCCACAAGTGGCGCAAAGCAGGGGGCAAAGTGTATGCAGCGCCTTGGTGCCAACTGGGTCACATGGGTTCCTACCTGTTTGAGGGAACACTAATACCGACGCCTGAACCTACAACAATGGAGAGCGAAAATGGATCAAGAGTGGCACGAAACAGTAACAAGAGAAAGAGAGTGGCTGGCTGACCAGTTGAGGACGCCATGGGCTGTGAAGTTAGACCCTGGTGCAATCAAAATACTAGACCGTGACGGTAGCGTAGTAGCCAAGATGGTCATGGGAGACGATCAGACTGCTGCGCTGGCAGCCGGTGAGATTATCGGTTTAATAAACAGCCGATATTAAAAAAATGCCCCTGGGAAGGAGAAGTAACCAGGGGCGAAAGGTCTAAAAGACCCAAGGAGACTACCAAGAAACCTATCTCTTTTTGGCGGTACGGGCAGAATCCCTAAATGCTTTGGCGGTGGGGGCACCTTTACTACCCACCTTTCTCATTCTCTCGCCAGAACCTGCTTTGATTCTTTCACGCTTGGCATTGATGTTGGCATAAAGCCCTGGTTTACTCATGTTTGCTCCTCAATTCGGTAAGTCTAGCCCTCAACTGTTGGATTAAAACTTTCTCAGGGGTTGCAAACTCTCCGTACTCTGGGTAACTAAAGAGCCACTCATATTCGCCCTCGTCCAAGTCTATTGACATTTGCTCTAGCGTTTTATAGTCAGTATCTACGATATAGATTCTGGCCTGTAAATTGCCTAACGGTAAGATGTCACCATCCCACTCAACAATGTCAATCTGCCCTCGTTGCCACGCAAGGTAACTCCAAGGACATTCCTGCTTGATTGAGGCAAAATAACTACCCCAGTCTGTTTTACTTTTTGGGTGGTCTATTACCACGCCCACGGCCTCGTCCTGGCATGATTTCCTCCTTTGCTAAAAACAAACGTTACCTACAATTCCATCTGGCTCTAGCGGCTCTGCCACGCTCACCTTTCCATCCCTGACTACGGGCACAAAAGGATTTCTTTCTAGCGGCATCACGCTTGGTTTTAGGATTTGGAGCAGGGGCTTTTAGATTGCTGCCCGTCTCCCGGTTGTACTTTGCCCTGCCTTTAGCGGTCAATCCAGCACCCTGGCTCACCGGCAACTTCTCACCACGACCCACTGCTAAAGATATATTCTTCTTAGCCATCAGTAACTCCAAACAGTAGGTCGTGAGCCTTCACTAACATCATCAATATGCAAGAACCGTTTGTCACCTTTCTGTTGCACTCCAATACCTTTAAAATTAAGGTCAAGCGCAAGAGAAAGAAGACGGTGGGCATCGGCACCCTGCACCCCTATGTCAACAGCCTTGCCAGTGCTATGGGGGCCAGCAGAAGCCTTCACAGCCTCCACAGGGTGCTGTCTGCACCGATACCCTGAAGTGATGGTCATGGGCTTGTTATAGCGGGTTCTAAGGGTCTGCAAGCGGAACATGAAATCATCGTTCATCTCCACCTTCCCACAATGGCGGCAGGTAAACTCCGACTCCTTAAAGTTTGGAAACCTGGCCCAGTCCATTACTTCTGCATCCCTTTACGGGCATAGAACAGGGTGCGATCACCAAAGAGGTAGAACCCTATGGCAGCGGCAAAGTTATCAATCGACTCTGATGGAAAGCCAGCCAACTTGCTCCACGCCCAAGTGCCCAAGACTATGACAGCCACGGTGGGGCGCATGAGGCGCACAATGGCATCCACCCATGGGTAAGATGGATTGGAGCCACCAGCGTTATTCATGGCCTCAAACATGCGTAAGTCAACCTCACGCATCTGAACGTACTGGTCTATGGTTGCAGGCTTAAACTCAGCAGGTGCAATGTACTTGTTGATAACAGCCTTGCCTGCCTCGACCGCCAATGGGCCGAAGATGGCAGCGACGCTCAACGGGTCAAACATTAGAAACCCTCACCAGGCGTAGCGTAAACAACGGTGTTACTTGCCGAAATGGTTGAAACATAAAATATGTAACCACCCGTATTACTTGTAGACCTCGGTGCAGTAAAAACATGAGTTGAGTTGTTGTGCAATAACATGCCGTACTCTGGCGTTCCGGCAACTGGAATTGCAGCATTGGAAGTGCTTGTTGTGCCAAGCCGTATAAACACTTCTGCCGCAGAACCATTGTGTAGACGCAACTGATTGCAAGGAGAATCGGCTGTTACGGCAACGGTGTTAGCGACATTAGAAGTGTTGATTCTTACCGTCTTGCCCATCTCCTGAAAGGGGATGTTGTTAGCCATTAGATGATCCTTTTGCCACCGGCATTGCCTGGTTTGCTAGTAGGCGATTGCTTCTGATCGGAAGAACCCGAGTAGCAGTGCATGCCCATAAAGCCACCCATGGGGTTAGTGCGGCTAGGTTTCCCAAGCCCGTAGGTATCTTGAATCGACTGTTGGCGAATGGGTTTGCCTGCAGAGCGATCCATTGCCATGACCGTCGTTTCACTCTTTTTGATCGTCATTTTCATTCTTCTTCCTTTCCCAGTTAATGCACGGTAAAAAAACGCACACGGCAAAGAACCCAGCCATCGCCATCCTCTCCCACGTGGGGTCCCACATGGTCCAGCAGGCCAGCAGGAAACTGCCAACCATAGCCAGGATGGTCAATAACCGCATAGAGATTATCTCCATTGCCACCCTTACTATCTTGAACACAGCCCCGTCCGTCATCATTCTTCTCCTTCTTCCTCGGTTGTATAGAATCCTTTGCCCCATTCATCGTCGCTGATTTTTTGTTTGATCTGTTCAAGTTTCAATGCCCTATCAAGTACCTTGGTCTTGTCAGTTAACGATGCCGTCTGATCCTGCATCACTTCCCGCAACAGTTTGCTTATCGCATCCTCTAACTCTGGGTTGACGCCCTTTGACTTCTTACTCATCTATCCATAGTCCTTCCCTCTTTCTTATCTCTACGCATCCTGCGGTTGCCAATGAGGGAGGCGGTGTTCTTTAGGAACTCCCTGGACTCTGCCAATTGTTTCATCTTCCTCACAGTGTCAGTTTCCCCTGCCTGAGACTTCTCATAGTCAGAGCCATTCTTGCCGTAACCGTTCATCGCTTTTCCTTCCTGGCTTTACGGGCCGTGGATAACGCTATAGCAACCGCCTGCTTCTGCGGCTTGCCACGCTTCACTTCTTTCGAGATGTTCTTACTGATTGACTTCTGACTATACCCCTTGACCAATGGCATTATCGGCCTCCTATTGCTGGCGCTACGTTAGTAATACCACCCATTCGAGTAGTGTTCAATGTCTCAGGTCGTGGCTGACGGGCAGGCTCAGATACACCGGCTGCCAAACCGCCGACCACAGGCTGACTTGCTTGGAAAGTTGTTGGGTCTTGCAAAGCACGGAGGACTACGTTGCGCTCTGCTGTTGGCAAAACATTTAGTAGTTCATCAAAACTCTTGGCGCTTTTGGCTGCTTCAGTAAGAATCTTTAGCGTTCTTGCGCCAACCTTGGACTCAAGAATGTCGATGGTCGTGTTTGTCGCTGTGGCTACCCTGTTCAAAAAGTTGGGCAAACGCAACAGTTTCATGTTTTCCTTCATCAACTCTACCAGCGCCTTCTCACCAGCGGTGGCTTGAGCATCCATGGCTATCTCACGCTTAACCTCATTGGCTATGTTGCCAAGTCTGCGCTGTGTGTTAAGGCTCAGTTCCTCAAAGATATTGTCAGAGCCAGGGCCAAATATCTTTCTGATCGTCTTGGTATCATTACCCTCAACCAGGCGGATAAATGACTTGGGATCGCTTGCGTACATTCTCATGGCCTCTGCGCCCAATTGGGACTGCCCAATCAACTGCATGCCTTTGGCATAGTCCATTAAATACTGACGGTATCCAGTTCCACCGGCACTTTCAACGGCATCAATCAGGACCGGCCTGATCTGCTCAGTCAAGTCGGCAGCAAGGCTTCGAGCCTGCTTTGGGTTTAATGGCAGGCTGTTAATGTAGGCGTTAATTGAATTTTTACGAATGGTATCCAAAGCCCAAGCATCAATAATACCGTTAGCATTTGTCCACTGCTGTATGTCTTCCCCAATCCGAGTCAGCGCCGTCTGTAGATCACGGTTGCCTGGGGCAAGGCGAGGGTCAGATAACCGCTGCGTAATGGCCCGAATGATCGAGTCAGCACGCAGTGGACGCAAGCCATGAGCCTCTAGGCTTTGCATAGCGGCCTGGGCAAACCTAGCGCCCTCACCCAAGCGCAACGATGCTTCCGCAGCGTCTTCGGAAAACTGGTCAGCAGCACGGGCTAAATCACCACGGTACGTGATCTCAGTCGAAACCCTTGGAAATCCAGGTACAGGAACCTCCTGGGTTCCTCTTGCCCGTTCAGCCGCAGCAGTCATCCGGCGCACGTCCTGCACCTTGTCAGCAGCCGCACCTTTCAGTGCAGCAACCTGTCGCTCCATGCTGGGAACCATGCGTCCGGCAATGTTTGCCGCTTCCATTTCAGTCTCCAGAGTGGGAATTAGTTTTTGGTTGAGCAACTTCTGCATTTCTCGACGTGCTTCATTGGCTGCGGTCTGATTTGCTCCACCGGCTAACTCTTCGAGAGTGCGTATCCGAGCCAATTCTTGCTGGCTAAACAGGGTCGTAAAAAAGTCGGGATCACGTTCAGCGGCCCTTCTAAGCAACGCTTGAGCCACAGGAAGGTTTAACTCTTCATTTCGAGCAAGTGCCTGGGCAGCGGTAATATCCTCACCAACAGCAGATTGCAGTGCAGCACGGGCACGTTGCAGTTGTTGGGGGCTTCCTATCGCCTGTCGAGCGATGCGCCCTGCTCGGATATTAGATATGTCAAAAATGTCAGAAAGTTTTCCTGCTCCACGTGCGGCTGCGCCAATACCTTTTTCAATGATTGGCATTGCAACCCGTCCACCAGCCTCGAAGGTTGCGCCTGTGGCTATGTCTCTAACAGTTTGCGATGGAGCAGTGGGTCTATCGCCACGGATACGGCGTACTAGTTCTTCTCCAATTGAATAGCCAAGGCTACCGCCAGCAATGCCACCGGTTACTGTTCCAACGGGTCCAGCACCAAAAGTTCCTGCTGTGCCACCTAAAACAGCACCACCAGTCGTTGTTGCCGCAGAAATAGCCGGTCCTAAAATGTCTGCCGTTTCTGCTCTGGTTGGCATCCTAGCGTTTCTAGCCATAGGAAAAATATTGCCAGCAGCCTCTTTAGCACGACTAGCAACGCCTCTTGGCTCAGAGGGTTGAACAGGACGCGCCCGATCAGCAGCCAGGTTTTCTGCTGTTGGAACCTCGAAAGAGCGATCAGGGCCAGTCTGGGTTTTTTGAAACTTAGACCAAGGCCCAGTCTCTTGCGTGGTTTCGGCCTTCTGATACTTTTCCCAAGGCGAAGCCATGATTAGATTTTCTCCCAGTTATTAGGATTAGCGGGGTCACCACCCTTGAATCGGTATCCATCATCGACCGTTCCAGGCTGTGGTCCAGTAGGCGCAGCAGGCTGCCCACCTGCACCGCTAGGAGAAGGAGTGCCAAAAACGCCACCCAAAGGTAACGGTTTATAAAACTGAGAGTCCGAAAACTGAGTTTCGTAGGTATCAATAGTGCGTTCAATAAGCCTGCGAAACCGATTTTGTATGTCCTCAAATGTTTTTCTGGCTTCTTCTTCAGACAAAACAGGATCAATTGAGGCAATCATCTGTTCGAGGATAGGCCACTCACGCTCAGTAATCTGCCCAATTGATCCACCAGTAGCAAGCAACTGTTTACCAGCAGCCTTCATGTCGCTCTTAAAAGAGTCAATTTTTTTACGCATGTCACTGGCAGGACCAGACACGTACCGAGTTGCATAAGCGTTGTAACCACCAAAATTCATCTTAAAGCCTTCCGTATTGGCTTCATTAAGAATTTCGTTGATTTTATTAAGGCCATTCTCAGTTTGGCTAACAACAGACGTAGCACCTTTGTACTCGTCAGAAAACTTCTCTTTCTGCTTCTTAAATATGTCTGAACCCTGAATCGCTTCGATGACCTGCTTCTCTTCGTTCCAACGCTCACCCGGCTTTAGCCGTCGATCAGGACCGGCTGCCTGTTTTGTGGCGGCCTGAACACGTTGGATAGTTACTTTGTCAGCGGCATCGAACGCTTTCTGAGCCAATGCATAAGCATCGGTTAACATCCCAGACCGCAGTTTCTGAGCAATGATTCCTTGCCCAACCTGCCCTTCAATAATTTTTGCTTCTGCAAGCGCAGCAGTGCGATCTTTGCCAAGCAGGTCAATCATGCGATCAAACCTGTCTTTGAGCATCTTGTTGTTGTCTAGGCGCTGTTTTTCCTGCTCGTCAAACCGTAGACGAGCAGCCTCAAACTGGTCGTTTAAGCCACGCTCTTCAGCATCTTGCATGGCCTTAATAGCCTCTAACTGCCCTCTAGCAGAGGTTTTGGCTATACCACCAAGCAGCACAGCAGATAAAAGCCGAGTAGCCGAATTAGCAGCATAGTCAGATGCCTTGTACTGAGGGGCTTCAAATACCCCACGCTGTTGCAAGCCGCTTTCCAACTTCTCGGTTTCCATGCGGGTGCCACGGGCAACATCACGTTCTGCCTCGGCAGTTTTACGAATTGTGTCTTGGTCGCGTTGAAACTCAAGCCTTTCTTGCTCTGCTGCTGCCTCTCGTTTTTCCCTCATCAACGCAGGAAGTTCACGCCTAGCAGCCGCGCCACGCGCCTCGACACTCGCTGGGGTAACAAAACTCTTAACCCTCTCAGGCAGAGTGCCTAGCGTATCCGGTAGAGTGCTTTCGCCTGGTTGAGCCATCAAGCCCTCCTTTGGGGTGCCTGAGTACGAGAAGCGGCTTGAATCTCTTTGCCTACAACTTCAGCAAACAGCCTAGAAAGATCAGCATCTTTAGCCAGTTCCTCTTGAATTGCCTGTCTTTCATACCGATCAGCAATCTGAGCCAGGTCAAGCGCACTCTGCAGGCTTTCTTGACGCGCTCTACTACGAGCACGTTGCATTTGACCAGCCAATATTCCAGATGCAGCACTGCCAGTGGCACGGTTAGCAGCACTCAATCCTTGTCTGGCTTGAGCCATGTCAATTTCCATTTGACGGGCTTGTTGTGGAGTTAAACCCTCCCCGCGAACACGACCCATGGCCTCTGCCTCGGCAGCACGTAGAGGCGCTGCACGTTCACGCAGACGAGCAGCCTCGGCTTCCCTTGCTTGGCCTGCACGACGGGCCAATAAAGCCTGACCAAGTGTGCTTATACCAGCAGTTCCAAGGCGGGTAAGGTTTGGATAGCGGTCCAAAGTGCCACGCAGGTCTTTCAAGCCACGCTCAGCACGACCAAAGATTCCTTCTTCTTCTGGCGTTACTTGGCGCCCACCAACAGGAGGTGGGGCAGCGCGTTGCAGGTCTGCAATTTCCATGTCTCTAACGGCATCAGAAGGCAGGTAAGACGGTTGTTGTAATCCGCCCATCTGATCTCCATAAGAAACCATTGGGCCTTCAGCAAACTGAGGGGCAGCCATCTGCCCATAGTAATCTTGCCCAGGCATAGCAGTTTCAGACGCAAGAACTTGCTCACGATAATTTGGAGTGCTTCGATCTTCAAATTCAGAAGCCAACAGTGCGCCGTAGTCATCTTCTTGGAACTCAGGCAGCCCAGTCATAGGGTTAATCGTCCCGTTGCCGCCCATCTCTTTGAGTTTGGCAGCCTCTTCAGGCGTGATATGGGCAAGAATCTTGTCTTTTCCACGCCCAAATCGACGGATCATCTCGGCTAACTGAGCAACGTCAGCGCCACCACCAAACATCATCTTCAAAGTATCCATATTAGAGTCCTAACGCTTTACGCAGACGGAGAGAACGGATGTTCCATACCTCTTGCTGTTGCCCTGGATCACCACCAAACGTGGGTTCCTTCATGCCTGTAATGGCACCCGGACCCGTACCAACAGAACGGCCTGTAATCGACACTGGAGTTTTGTCCTTGCCAACCAAAGCACCCCTTCTATCAATTACAGCACGTGCCTGACCTTCTTGTGCCTGACCTTCTTGCGGCTGACCGCCCTCAACTCCAGCAGCATACGTATTAAGGGTAACAAAGTCCTCGCCAAGCCCTTGAGTAATGAAGTCAAGAATGTCTTGGTCGGTAAACAACGTGTCAATGTCAATCGGCTCTGGAATACGAGTCGTGCCAGTTGGCCCCCCCACTTTTGGTGCTGGTTCCAACTTTTGAACAGTCCTGGCCTCTGGACGGCGGCGAGCATCTGCCTGAGTCTGCTCACGCGCCGTAGGCCGTGTTTCTGGCATTGGTTCTGAAACTGGTAGCGGTTCTTCAGCAGGAGCGCGAGCAGGAGCGCGTCCAGGACGAGTAGAAGGCACAAGTGGTTGCGGCAAATCAATATCAATTGTCGGAGGAGGCAACGTACCCGGCTGGTCAGGAATATCAAAGTCAACACCAGGAGCAGGCTGTTTCTGCAATTCTTGAACACGGCTCAACTCTTGCTGCACGGGAAAACCTTGGCGCTCAAGGGCACGTAATTGCTCTTGACGCTCAGTCAGCGTTTCTTCCCGTGAAGCAGTTTCTGCCTGTTTTGCAGCGGTTTCTAAACGTTGTACATTGTCTTTTTGTACGTTTGGAACGGTTTTGGCAACTTCAGCAGCGTAGCGATTGGCTCTTTGAGTTTCAGCGGCACTTCGATCTCTACTTAATCCATCAGTTCCAACTGGCAAAGCAGACACTATCGGATTGATAGTAACCTCACCAGTCATGCTTACACCCATAACCAATCCAGCAGCAGCCAGCAATTGCTGTGTGTATGGGTTTGTAACCATCACTTGAGCAAACCGTGGGTCATTGGCTGCAAACTGAGCAATTCGACGCACCACCTCTGGTGCAGCGTTTTGGGCAGCACGGGCAGCAGCATTAACAGCAATTGGCAGGGCAACAGCAGGCAGACCAGCCACTTGTTCACCACCATCTACGGCTTGAGCAAATACATCACGCGCAACCGCTTCAGCCAATGCATCAATTTTCTGGTCTGTAGTCAACGGTTGATCGCCACCTGCAATCTCAGCCAACCTTATCTGTTCAGCAAAGGCTGGGTTGCTTTCCAACTCGGCAGCCAATGCAACCTCTGCCTTTTTAACCTCTTCAGTTTCGCTACCAGTCTTAAACGCATAGCGCAAAATATCAGCAATTTCACGTGAGGCAACACCTGCAGATGCTTTTGATAGTTCACCTTCTACATCGCCAGTAATTGCTGCTCGACCAAGCGCCGCACCAACATCAGAGCCAATTTGTTCAAACCTCTTAATATCAAATTCTTGAGCAGCACTTCTACCAAGAGAAGCGCCAGCACTGCCAGCCGCGCCCAACAAAACAGACTGACCAACATTGCCGCCTTGAATAACAGCAGCAGTTGCACCACTTGCTGCGCCAGCGGCAGCGGAGGCTAAAACATTTTGAAGAGAAGAACCGGCTGCAGCCGTAGCAACCTGTTGACCAACAATGTTACCCACCCTTTGTGTTGCATATGAAGTTAAAGCAGACTTTCCAATGTCTTCAAGGTTACCGCCTTTTGCTGCGGTAATTGCAGCAGCAGTAACAGGGGGCGGTATCCCAACAGAAGCAGCAGCCAAGGTGACAGCAAAAGTAACCGGATCGTTTTTGATCGGCTGGATAACGTAGTCATCGACTGCTCGACCCACATCTTCAACAGCCTCCCAAACGTCTTCAACGGCATCACCAACAGCCTCAAATACGTCACCGATTGCATCGCCAACATCACCAACAAGATTTCCTACCGCCTTGGCTACGCCACCCATTATTCGGCCTCTTCCTTCCCAGTATTGACGGTTACGTAAAACTCTCCGTCCTCTGTTCGTTGAACCTCGTAGCCCATTCCTTCAAACGGCGGATTCTGAGAGATATACCGAAATACACTTAAAATTGTTGGGTCGGTAAAGTTTGTAGCCATGGTTTGAAAGCCCATTTTGTTACTGGCTTTAATAAATTCCATGCTGTTTTGCAAGAAGTTGGGTGCTGTGTCAGCGTTCAAGGCGCGGAACCAACCAACTCCAGGCGCTGCTTTGTGAATGATAAATAGTGTGTTGCCCTGCCGAAGAAACAAAGTGTTCGGCATGTTGAGTTCAGCAGTAATAGCAGTTTTGAGTGTTTGAAAATCAATGCCTGCATCGGTGTTCATGCCAGCGATGCCAATAATGTCATCTACATCAAGTTCTTCTTGCTGGCTGTCTACCATCTGTATCATGCTTTACCTCACAGGTTCAAAGATAGCGGCAGAGTAAACATTGCCCATTCCCGCTGCTACACTCAACACCAAGCCATCAGGCGCCTCACAGTCTTCAGACAAGAAAACATCGTCCTTCTCGGTCCTGTTGGCTATTCCTGGTACAACACCATACGCCAAATTGTCAAGCAAAAGTAGGGTTTCTAACAACCCCGAAGCGCCCATCGTATGCCCTATTTTTTGTTTGTAAGACGTTGCTACGAAGTCTTTAAGCGATTTTTGTAACCCAGCCTTCTCCGAGGCGTTGTTTGATTTAGTTCCCGTGCCATGAGTCTTAACAATAGTGATTTCACTTGCATGAACTTGACCATAAGTTAACGCCCCATCTATTGCATCAGAGTATCCCTTGCCATCTTCTCTCTGCCCTATGGCATTGCCCGATGTTTCAGCGCAATGGTAGGCAGACAACAGCCTAGCCTTGGGGGTAATCCCAAGATGTTGCGCTTCTTTTTCGGTCACAAAAACAGAAAAAACAGCGCCTTGGCCCACGTAAAACCCGCCATTTACGCTATCAAATGCGCTTGGCACGATGTTTTCTTCGTCTTCTCTTTTCTTTGTCAGGCTTGCATTGGCTTCCCCAAAAAACTCCAGGGTGGTATTGCTTACCTGGTCTTCGGTTGAAACGATATAAAAGCGAGTAAACCCGTACTTTTCTAGCATCAGGCAATCCATTAGCACTTTAAGGCTGGATACGCAGGCAGTGGCGTCCGTAGCCACGTAGTCTGGCTGGCATATCTGATTGGCTATCCGACCGGCATAGACGTTTGTAAGGGTCAACGGCAGCGGTTTGTAGTTGTAAAACAGCCTAGTGTGGTTCTGATTGTTCCTCGGGCTGGCACCAGCGAAGTTTGAAGAGCCAGACGCCAAGATAAATGCAGTCTTCCCAATACTAGGGTTTTCCCGAAAAACCGAAAATTTTTTGTCGGCGGGGAGGACTTTGGAAACCATTAAATGCGGAACGTAGACAAAACCAGACTTGGTTTTTGAGTACGTTTGGGGGTCCCAGATGACCCTCTGGGGGTACATTATTTCGTCTAAAAGGGTGGTTTCGTGCCCTGTAAAAGTATTTCCATAGGCGAGAAAGAGGCTCATTTGAAGCCTTCTATGACTTTATCAACGTCAATCGACTTTACGGTTGTATTGGCTACCAAAAAAGCCTTTGTATCGCCTACAGAGCGCACCTGCATGGTCTTGCCAATCTCTTCCGGCACCCCAAACGCATCGCACAGGTACATGCCAAGTATCAAGGCATCCAGGCTGTCAATGTTTAAGTCGGGGAAAAGATCATCCAGTGATCCTGCCGCAATGGGCGGGTTGGTTGGAGTCTTGGCTAGTGTGGCGCAGGCGTTGAATAATCGAATAAAGTCTTCATCAGAAATCATGTCACCCCCAAGCGTCTTGCTATTTGTTCATGGATTAACAGATGACTGTTTACCCAATCATAAAAGTCATCCTCCTGGTTGAAGTCCAAGTCGAGCAAGTTAAATGGATCATTCAAGTTAAGGATTGTAGCAAAGCGTTGGTGTTCAAGTTGATGTATTTGCAACCAATCGTCTAGGTCTTGAGGATCGGCGTCAATAAGAGGGTAGCGTGGGACGCTAAAACCAGCGTCAGTCAGACGCTCACAGAAGACTTGATGCTGGATGCCATTCTCAAAGAGGAAGTCTCTAAGGCTGTCTGGCTCCCCAAAGATAGGGGTTGCCAGGGCGTCCATGTTAAGGCTCATTTGTCAGCCTTGTTCCTTAGTTCCTTGTAAATATCTCCGAGCATGGTCTTGATCTCAAGAATGTCCTCTCGGTAATCATCTTTGGTCACATACCGCAACGGCATATCTTTAACGCTGTCCTCAATCTTTTCGACGGACGTACTAAGTCTATTAAGAATCCACATGCCAAAGGCACCAGCCGCACCGAATCCAAAATTAATGAGCCATTGAGGGTCCACTCTTACACTCCGTAATAAGGAATTTTTTTGGTTGCACCATTAATTACCACCGAAACATAACCTTCAGGGTTCAATGGCAGACTGGGATCAGGCATAGCAGCCGTGTTAGCCGTAGCAAGGTTTGCATACAAGTTAGCGGTTACTGTTACGTTTGAGGCTGAAACATTGGTTACAGCCACATTTCCACCAGTAATTGCTACTGCATTGGCGTTCTGAGTCGCCATAGTACCCAAGCCAGTGACATTGGCTGTGGATATGCTAATAGCAACATTGGCAGCAGAGGTTAGGCGCCCTTGGGCATCAACAGTAAATTGAGCCACATTGTTTGCGTCCCCATAGGTTGCGGGACTTACAGCCGTGTTAGCCAAGTCAATCGTGACATTGACAGCCAGGTTTCCACCGCCGTCCAGCCCAACCCCAGCAATAATCTCAACCGTATTGGCTGCAGCACCCACGTTGGCAGCCGTCAAAACCACCGTTCCGACCTGCCCGTTGACGCTACTTACCGCGTCAGTGTTATCGACCTTCTCCCACACGGAGCCATTGAAAATAGCCCAATCGCCTACGGCCCAGTCGGTAATTCCATTGAGGTTAGTGCTACCAGCCACATTGACAACGTAGTAGTCGCCCTGAGTGCCAGTGCTTGATACCAGCGTAGGCGTGTTTGTAGCGGCATTCCAAGTGCCTTTGTAAGTGACAGCGCCTACGCCACCCCCGCCTGCTACACCACCTAACGCCTTGAGCATGATTTACTCCTTACAAGCCATCACCCGGCGTAATGTACAAGTCAGCAGTCCCGCTAACAGTACGCGCCGTGAAATAAGCATTGGGAACAAAAGATAGGATTTCGTCTGTCTGCGGAAGCAACGGCAGCACCACCGTACTATTGCCTGCATCTCCAGTCGGAATGACGCAGTTAGTTGTGGCATCCGCAGCGTTCTGCGAGAAAGCCAGAAAACAGGCTGTGGTACTCGACAGATTAATAACCCGGTACTGGTTTCCACCCAGGCTGGTAGAAGGCACCTGAACGGGCGTAGGAGGCGATACAGCAGCCACCAACTTGACGGTCTTGCCTAGACTTGTGAAAGCGTTAATTCCCATCTTGAACCTCCATTTCAACTTCTACCCACTCACCAGCATCCTCATCCCACCGCCACATACCCTCAGTCGGCATTGCAACAGGGGCTTCCCATTGGGCAGTCTCGTTGTTCAGTAGCCAAGATGGGAAAGGTTTGGGAGGCACAAACGCATCAATGTCCTCGTTGTAGGTGTAGCCGATGCCAGCGTAGTTCTTACGGATTGACCCGTTGTAAGAGGTCTGTTTCCAGTTTCCGCCAAAGAGTTTCTCGCAGAAAGCAGCACCGATATGCTCCTTTTCCACGCCGTTTGCGTCAGCGGTATCAGAATTACCAACGACAATGACTTGCGTCACCACGTTGTTGTCATCAAGTTGGGCAAAATGTGCCATAAATTACTCCTTAATAGATTCAAGTTTAAGACCAGTTAAGTCCATTTCCTCACCGACCACTCCTAGTGGGAAAGTATTAAAAGAAAGACTGATGCGGGTCTGGTCGCCCTGCACCGTTTCGACCATGTGCTCAAGACTCGACGGAAACAGAATCAAGTCTCCAGTACCCGCCTCAAACCACCACGACTCCGAGTTCCAGACATTCCAGTTCTCAGGAGGTAATTTGATCTGTTGGAAGCCAGAACGATAGAAGTAAATCTTGTCTGTCTCCCGATTGGCCTGTGGGTAGAACACACCAGAGACAAATGAGTTGGGATGGGCGTGTTTGTGATGAAACTGCCCCGGTTCGGTGTAATTGCACCACGATTGCGTAATGCGTAGGTTTACATTGTGCTTGGGGTTGTGGATGGTCTTGAAGTAGTCAGAAACGCTCGACTCAATGAAGTCACGCAGTTTGGTCAAGGCACGGTTGCGTAGGATCGTGTTGTCCTTAGAGGTGACATTGCCCATGTTCGGGCGAGTCTCTTGGCCCTTGATGAAGTCAATCTCTTTTTCGGTCAGGTCACGGTCTAACTTGTAGATGCCGACTGGGATGGGGAATAGGTTATGAATCATGCGGCTTCTTTCTTAGGTTGCCCCGTGAGTTCGGCATATTGCTCAGGTAGCCAGACTGTAGTGATGGAATCTTCAAACGCTTTGATCTTCTCCATCGTGGCATCGATCTCTTCCCATGTTGGGATTGGGCGTGGGTCATCCCACCTCGTAATCATTCGATTAGAGATTTCCCATTTAGCACCGGGACGAAGCATTTCCATCGCAGTGTTGATGCCGTACAACCTGTATATCTGTGCTTGATTCATTCTTTCTCCTTGTTTACCAACGAATAATCACGATACCTGAACCGCCTGTGCCGCCGTTGCCATTTGTACCACCACTCGACTGACCGCCCCCGCCACCGCCACCGCCTGTGTTGACAGTGCCAGCAGTACCAGTTGTATTGGTATTTGTTCCTCCACCGCCGCCACCACTACCTCCTGACCCCGCTGGTTGTGAACCTCCAAAAATGCCCCCTCCTCCACCTCCAGCGTATGTGGTTGAAATTCCAGAAATAGAAGATGCCGTTCCATTGCCACCATTCCCGCCAGCGGAGCCAGTTCCGTTGCTACCAACACCACCCGCTCCTCCGCCGCCTCCTCCTCCGTAAGAAGGGCTTGTAATGTTATTACCCCCATTATTTCCCTGAGATGGACTTGTTGATGGTGTGTTACCAGAACCACCGGCACCACTATTTGCAGAAACGCCTCCACCGCCTCCAGACCCACCGTTTGCTCCTGCGGCGCTTAAATTAGAACCCCCACCACCTCCTCCGGTAGATGTAATGGTGCTAAAGACCGAATCAGAACCATTAACTCCTTTGGCATTGGTAGCGGTAGCACCAGCACCTCCTCCACCCACCGTAATTGTGTATGAAGTTCCTGCTGTGACGCTAAACCCCGTGCCTGTTCTGTAACCACCTGCACCAGCGCCGCCACCGCCACAACCACCACCCCCACCACCAGCCACGACTAGGTACTCGACTTCAGTCACACCCGTAGGACAGACCCATGTGCCTGATGCTTGGAAGATTTGGTAATTGGGCTTGGCAAGGTATTTAAGGATGACTACTCCTGAGCCGCCTGCTTTTCCAGCCGTAGAAGCCAATGCTTGACCACCACCGCCCCCTCCAAGGTTAGCAGTTCCAGTAGTAGAGTTGTTGGTTCCAGCAGTTGAGCCTGTTCCACCACCTCCGGCCCCTCCAGTACCAGCAGGGTTTCCTCCCCCACCTCCACCGCCTGCGTAAGTTACGGACGAACCAGTAATAGTAGAGGCTGTGCCATCACCACCGTTTCCGCCAGCGTTAGCACCATTCGCAGCACCCCCACCTACTGCTGACGCTCCGCCACCACCTCCGCCACCATTAGAACCTCCGGTATTTGGTGCAGTAAAACCACCACCGTTGTTGCCTTGTGATGGAGATGTTGAAGGAGTGTTCCCGGTGCCACCAGTTCCAGTTCCGCTCTTACTTCCAGCACCCCCACCAGAACCACCAGAAAGGCCGTTTACTCCGCCTTGTCCATAACCGCCTCCACCGCCACCGTTAGATGTAATGGTGCTGAATGTGGAATCTCCACCACTTGACCCAGACGCACCAGCGGCTCCTCCATTACCACCCGCACCAACCGTAATTGTGTATTCAGTAGTAGATGCAACGGCAAGACCAGTACCTGTTCTAAATCCTCCAGCACCTCCACCACCACCACCACCGGGGCCACCAGCCGCAGTTCCACCGCCCCCTGCACCACCCGCAACCACAAGGTAGTCAACAGAGGTCACGCCAACAGGAGGCTTCCACTTGGTCGAGGATTTGAATGTCTCTACTGTCGATAAAGGTACTGCGTAGCGAAGAAGCACGACCCCGGAGCCGCCGGGACCACCATTAAAAGCAGAGGGTCCGCCACCTCCGCCCCCTCCACCGCCGGTATTAGCCGTTCCTGTTCCGCCAACAGCATTCTTGCCTCCGTTGGCGCCACCGCCCTTGTCGGCAGTTGTTGATGTTCCACCGCCCAAACCAACCGTTCCGCTACCCGCCACCCCGCCTCCGCCGCCGCCGGCATATGACACAGAAGACCCGGAGATAGTAGATACACCCGCAGCCCCTCCATTTCCCCCATTGCCACCAGATCCGCCTCCAGCAGTAACTCCGGCACTGCCTGCGCCACCACCTCCGCCGGCGGAATAGCCCGTATTGTTTCCGCCACCGCCGTTGTTTCCTTGCGATGGGCTTACCGAGGGAGTGTTTCCAGTCCCACCACCTCCACTTTGTGCTCCTCCGCCGCCGCCAGAACCACCACTTCCACCCGCATCTGCGTTACCTGTTCCACCTTTCCCGCCACCAGCAGAAGTTATGGTAGAAAAAACAGAATTTGATCCATTGGTGGTATTTGCTCCGCCAGCACCAATAGTTACCGTGTAATCAGTTCCAGCGGTTACAGAAAACCCAGTTCCAGTTCTGTATCCCCCTGCTCCTCCACCACCCCCGCAGTTGGTATTTCCTAAGCCACCCCCACCACCACCAGCGACAACGAGATACTCAACCTCGGTCACACCAGTCGGGCAAGTCCAAGTGCCAGATGCAGTAAATTGCTGAACAACATCAACAGTCGTAGCAGGAGTTACTTCGTATTTGATGATTACGATGCCAGAGCCGCCTGCTGCACCTGTTGAGTTTGGCCCATTGGGGCCGCATCCGCCACCTCCACCACCCGTATTAGCAGTACCGGCAGTTGCGCTAGTAGTTGTTGACCCAGCACCGCCTCCCCCTGCACCGCCTGCACCAGCCGAACCGGGAGACTGAGAACCTCCACCCCCACCTCCTGCATAGGTTACAGAAGAACCGCTAATAGACGATGCTGTTCCTGCGCCACCAACAGCATTTGCAGCCGCACTTGCTGGAGCGTTTCCACCAACAGCAGAAGCGCCACCTCCACCGCCAGCACCAAAGTAAGGATTTGACGCTATTCCATTGCCACCGTTGCTTCCCTGCGACGGCGATGTCGATGGGGTGTTTCCGTTTCCGCCTGTAGTTGACCCACCAACATAGGTGCCGCCACCACCCGATCCACCAGCATTTGCTGAGTTGGCTGGAGTTCCATTCCCACCCCTTCCACCCCCGGTAGATGTAATGGTGCTAAACACGGAGTCAGAGCCATTAGAAGCAGCAGCCGATGGGGAGGAACTGCTGCCTGTACCGCCACCACCAACAGTGACTGTATAAGAAGTGCCTTCGGTTACAACAAACCCTGTTCCTGTTCTAAAGCCACCAGCACCGCCACCCCCGCCAATGTTATGCCCTCCACCCGCCCCACCAGCAACAACCAAATACTCAACCTCCGTTACCCCAGCAGGGCAGACCCATGTGGTCGAGGAAGTAAAGGTTTGGATGACTGTTATGCCACCAGCGGCTTGGAATAAACCAAACCCGTAGGCTTTGGCTGTGGCGTAAGCAAGCGAAGAAAGAACAGGCATCGCTATTCCTTATGTAAAGGCTGTCTTAGAACCAAACACACTGTAAGTGTTTGCCCCAGTTTTAATGGTGTTTAGTACATAAAACTCTGTACTGTTTGCAGTACCGCTGGTCGGAGCGCCGCCCTGCCATTTGGGTGTGACGTTTGAGCCATCAATCTGGACAAGGCTAACGTAACGAGCATTGGCATTACTTGTCATGCCAAAAGCAACCGTGATCGAAGAGTTAGTCTCCATCACATTGTTGAGCGTAGCCGACGAGTTGCCGCGAATATTGAGCGTTACGTTCGCAGTAGCATTGCCGGTATACAACAGCACTTGTTGCGTGTTTACGTCATAGTTGATTGTGTTGGCCGCACCACCAGTGTTAATCGTGACAAACTCTCGGTTGCGGTTTTGCAGCACAACATTGGCTAGATCGCCACCAGTTATTTCAACATTTGTTAGGGCTTCTGCCCCGTTGCCAATGCCATTGATTGCACCCGCAACTGTGGTGAAATTGTTATCCAGTTGAGACAACGGTATTGCCGCGTTAGCGGTTGCAAACGTATTGGGTATGGTAATAGGGAGTGCCATAGTTAGAACCTCGCTCTCAGTTCATGTTCAAATTGGAACCCATTGATTGTAAATGGGGTTGCATTGGTTGTGATAGTCATTCCAAGGTATTTGCCAAACATTTTGGCGTCTGATTTGTACAAGTAATATCCAGCGCCAGCACTGGTTCCAGTAATCCAACCAACGACTTGAGACAGGTTGTTGGTCCAATCAATAGTCTGCAAAGAATTGTTGATCCAAAAAATCGTATTGGCAAAATTAATTGCCGGAGACTGCTGGGATTCTGAATCGACAAAAGCCGTCAACAAGATAGGCACATTGCCCAAGGTGGCCTCAATGCCAATCTTGAGCGCCTGCTTGTCGCGGATAGGGTCGCCCATAGGCAATAGGGCAGTCTCAACCTCAACTTCTACTGGATTGGCTGCATCTTCATAGAATTGGTACAAATTGTTTCCAGTAGTGCCATACAAGTTTAAAAAACCATCCTTGACCGCCGGAACCACAAAGTAGGCATCTGTTAGTTGGTTAGTAAAAAACCACTTACGCTCAAAAAACGCTGCCTGAATCCAGCGCATTGTTCCGTTGTCGTTGTAATTAAAGTTGTACACGGCGCACAGGATGTTATTGATAAGACACTGACCACCAGAAACCGGCTCGTCAAAGTTAATCAGCGGGAATACCCCATCCAAGGGGTCACTGATTTTGGTCGTGGTAGCACCCACCAGGGCGTACACCCCGTACTCGTTCATAAACAACACAGACCGGAAGTACGGGAAGATGGTGTTTCTGAGGTTGGAACCAATAGACGCCGAGACGTTGGTGTTTGTAAACAAAGTTACGCCAGTTATAGAATCTATCCGCACATCTGAAAACACGTTAATAGAGTCCTCGCCGAAGACATACAAGAAGTTATTGGCTGACAGGATGCGGGTAATGTTGGTTCTCAGGGTCGAGTCCGAAATAGTCAAGAACCCGGCTGAGATGTTTGTGAAGTCATTGTAGGTATCGGCTGCCGTGTAGAACGTGGTCCGATCCGAAGCAATCCAGGCACGCCCAGAAAAGGTGGCTACGTCAGTGCCGTTCTGGTCAAGAATTGAGCAAGTCACGTTGGCATTGCTGCCACCGCCCGTAATTGTCACCGTGGGTGGGCTGGTGTATCCGGTGCCAGCCTCGGTCACAATGATTTCCGAGACGGCGTTTGCAACGATGACCACCTCACCCGTAGCCTGCACTCCGTTGGCCTGGTTAGGGGCACCAAAAGAAACAGTGGTATTAGCGGCGTTGTAGCCAGTGCCAGGATTGTTGATTGTTACCGTGACCACCGAGCCAATGTCAAGCAGGTTCACGCCATCCCAAGTTTTATACCCTCTGTCAGGGTCAATAATTAGGGCGCGCTCATTTTTCCACTGGGTAATGGCTACGCCGGTATTGGAAAACGTATTGGCAGCAGCGATATTTCCTGTTGTGCCAGTCGTAATGTTGACATACTGGGCCGATCCATCGTCCTGAAAGCCAAGAATGTACTCATTGTTCTGAATGTTGACTGAAGACATATAGGTCACATTGGCGGTCCAAGCAGTCGAGTTCACCAACTGATTGCCCTCAACGATTTTCAGATTGCCAAAACCTATGGGTTGCGCGTTCTCAAGCCAAGCAAACTCACCATTTTCAATAACCGTGCGGCTATTCTTGGTGTTTACACCTTTGAAGTCCTTGACAACGGCGTACTGTTTCTTTTGCTCAACGGCAGCCATTTAGTACCCCGATATGTAAGGTGTGGGTAGCCGTCGGGTAAAGGTTCCATTAAGGGCTTCCATAACGTGCTTAGCATATTCTTGTTTGAATATTTCAGCCTCGCCATAGGACTGCTCTTGATACTTGGCAATGTAAGCCGCATAGAACGGCACTGACTCAGTAAAGGGGGTTGGCAAAGTCTCTACGTCTGCACCATTGACCATTGGGTCAACCTCAACAACTGTGTCAAGTTCCATTACATAGGCTTGATCCGGTTTAGGGCCAATAAATATTTTTTTAGGACCATACATGGAGAACGCCGCTGGTCGCCCAGTGTAGTTTTGCCAGTACCTCAACTGAGCGTTAAAGTTTGTCCAGGGAAAATACATAAGGGGAACCCGAGAGTTTCCCCAATACAGGTTGATGTTAAGAATATCAATTGTTTTTACATCTTCCGGTAAAGCCGAAAAGTCAATCGTCTCAACATTGTATGGAGCAGTGTAAGACTGAAGGACGCGATTACACCCACTGTCTCGCACTAGGGTGTTTCGTCCGTCGTTGATGTAGTCCGTTAACTCCGCATCGGTCCAGAAATTTGCGTTAACGTCATGCAGCAATCGACGGGTTTCTGTAATGTAACCCGATAGAGTTGTTGCCATTCTTAATCATCTGTTGAGGATGGCACTTTCGCCGCAACCCGCGCTTTAGGCATGGGTGCGGCTACTCGCTCCACCACGGGGGCTGACACGTGGACGGGTTTGGAAGACTCACGACTGAATGAAAACGTAGCCAAACGCTCCATTGCAATAGAATAGTCTGTACTCATTTTCATCCAACCAAGCCTTACAAGATACGGCTCTTTATTGTCATCGCCATAACCAAATATATGCTTTGCAGCAATTTCGGGTACTTCCACTTCCTTGCCACAGGCAAAGTTATAAGTGACGCCATCAAAGGCGTCTACCAAAGGATTGTCACCGTTGTTGCGTACAAAAACATTTGTCATAGCGTCACAATGTCACCAAAAACATAAACATCAGCGGTAGCCGCTGCACCTTGGGGCGTCGTTAAAGACAGGTAAATACTCTTGGCAGTAAGAACATCACCGCCAGAGGTGTAGCCAGATGCAATGGTCAAGTCGATAAACTTGCCCGATGCAGTCAAGCCACTGTATGCCTGTCCCGCTGCGACAATTGCTGTTCCACCCTTGCTCTCTTGCGGATAAACGCCTCCGGCAGCCGTACTCAGGCTGACAGAAGCGTTTGTAGCCACAATTCGACGAATGATGTACTTGGCAGGCGCAGAGAAAATAACGATCTGCTGATCCGCAGTGGAGTTCATGTTGGCGCTAATCAATTGCCCCAACAGGATTTGTCCAAACCTATTGGGTAACTGGGTACCTACACTGTTAGCGTCCATGATTTCTCCTTATGCGTAGGTTTCGCCAGCAGGCTCACCACCGTTAACAGCCACCACGGAGACGTTAATGTTGCCTGCGCCACCAAAGTTATTAAGGCGCACGTTAGTACCGTCAGAGATAACCAACCCGCCAGCGTTAGCAGCGTACACGTTAGCAAACGCATTTCCGTTTGAATTATTGTTAACCTGAATCACCACGTTGGAGGTCGGGTACACATAATATGCACCAGCGTCCAACACGGTAGAAGAGGCGTTGGCAACAGCAATAGTCTCGGCCTGAAAATACGCACCAGCGGTGTTTGCGTTAGCGTCAGCGAGAAGGATTTTGTTAGTTGCTAATGACATGATTCCTCCTTACAGGCTAAGTGAGTTATAGCCGGTAATCTTCGTCATGGCTTTTGGCTTGGTGTTGACGAGTTCAGCAATCATCAGCACGGCACCAACATAACCAATTTGGAAGTTCGGCAGGGTGGACTCAAACCCAGTGAACGCAAACGATGCTTGTTCATGGATGTAGAGCGACATGTAGTTGCTGTTCAGAAAATACATAGTACCTTCTGGGCAGTAAGGGTCTGGATAGATAGGCACACCAGCAACCATCAGGGCGCGGAAAGCAGCCTGGGGGCCATTGGCATCACCGTCAAAACCCGATCCTGGGGTAATCATGTAGTTCTCTTGACCCACATAGTCTTGGGCCAAAAGGGTCCATGTACCAAATCCGCAGACACCAAAAGTAGGCACTTCAGCGCCGTTCTTCACAGTGCCGGAGATGTACTGAAGGACGTTCTGGCGGGTCGGGTTTACAGAGCCAGCAGCGTACTGCTTGGATTTCCACCAGGTTTCAGTAGTACGGTTGATGTTTCCGTAGGTTGCAGTGCCCGTACCATCGTCAATCGCTGCAGGCAGTCCAATAAACTGCTGCTGATTGCTGGTATTGGTATACAAGGCAGTTGCCATCGAATCCATCATCACGTTGGTCGCATCGTTCATGCGAGCCTCAATGAGGGGGATGATCGCGTAGTCTTGCTGCACTGCACCTTCCATTCCGAGGAACGGAACGGGGGAGACAAGCAACTTGAGGTTAAATTCAGCCTGGTATGCACCCTGCTGAACAGAAGGTTGTGCAAACGAACCCGAGTAGTCAGACCACTGAGCGTTTACAAACTGGGAACCCTGGACGGGGACTGATACTGAAGACACACCGCCAGAAGCGGTTTGGCTGTTAGCGATCAGCGCCGCCATAAGGGGCGTCGAGTTGTAGATTTGTACGACCAACTTCGGGATAAATGCGCGCCGAGTAACATAGGTTAACTCGTTGAATTGACTTGTACCCGAAGCCGGAAGGATGCCGCCACCAATAGGCATGATTTACCTCCGAAGTTTCAAAATAAGCCCCATACCAAACTACAGGCCAATCGGCTTGGGATTCTTGCGAAGTTCTGCAAGAGCCGCCGCAGCGTTTTCACGCGCTGCACCAACTGGGTTTTTCATATAACCCTTAATGTCAAACCGAGACATAACGGGTTGCGGGAAACCATTATTAGCCGTGGGAACCGCAGTCTCACGTGACTTTTGCCAGTAATCGGCAGCCGTCTCATGGTTAGCAATGCCTTTCTCGGTCATCAATTTTTCGATTTCCAAGATTTCCTCATCGGACTGGACATAGCCTTTTTCTTTGAGGGAGTTGCGTCGCTTCATCAACTCATCACGAATCTCACGCTGTTTGAGTTTGGCTTCTAGTTGAGCCACTCTCTCTTCAGCAGCAGATGCGCGCTGATTGACTGCCTCTTCCATTTCAATCTCAGGCACGGGCAGGTCAGGATGGACTTTCTTAGTTAGCCGCAAAAACTCTTTGCGGGTAGAAGGGTCTTCCGACAAACGCTTGGAAAGCGCAGCCAGTTCGGAGATTGCTTCTGGTGAATAGTTCTCAAGACTCATGGTTTAGCCCCTTCTGTTCTTAATAAACTTTTTTCGTGTCACCGGGCTTGCTCATGGTCATTTTGTTTTTTGACCCTGTTTTAGCCGCGTTGGACAATCCACCCATTTCAGAGAAACGGGGAGTGTTAACGATTTGACCATTGTTCTGCGAATTGTCGGTGGGACGACGAGGTTGCAGCGCACCTTTAGGTTTGAAGAGTTCCATATCTGCTCCTAGATGGGTAAGGGGGGTGAGGTTGCACCCTCAACGGGTGCCATAGCCGCTGTTCTTTGACCAGGCGTGGCACCACCCGCCTGTGGCAAAGTCTGGATCATCTGCAGTATTTCAGCAGGGATGAGTTGTCTGGTATCGGATTCACGCTCACCAAAGCGGCGCGTAATGTCTGCAACGACCTTCTGGATCGTCTCATTCTCAGGGCTGTCTGGCGCAAAAGCGCCAATGGCAGCCTGCAACATGTCGAGGGCCATCATTACATTTAACTTGGCCTTTTCTTGCTCACCCTTCTTTTCCTCGGGTGTACTCATGGGAGATGCCATCGGTGGCGTAGCAGCACCCTGCTCGGAGGGAGGCAAAGTGGGGGCCATGGCGTCTTCGCCCTGGTCCATCTTCATCATCGCCATTACATCCTTCTGCTCTACAGCCATGCATTTCTCCTATGACTAATGCACACTAAATACAGTCTAACTATCAAGTCAAGTATAAAAAAGGGGCAAAATGCACTGCCCCCCTTGTTTACTTGCGCTTTCCAGTGCGCATTGGGTTCTTTTTCATCGGTGGTTTGCCGTACATAGTCAACTCCTAGAGGTGGTGCGGCCCGTAATATTGCGGCCTGGGTTCTTGTTAATTCCATACCGAACATACGATATGGAGGCGGGTGACCGCACCTCGGAGATGCTTTTCTCAGTGGCACGGGGTTGATCGCCAGACTTAATCATGGTCTGGGCATTGGTCGGGGTGACGTTCTCAGCCATTAGATTGCCCTCAATTGTGGGATTAGACTTGTTTCTGGTGCGGCAGGTTCACCTTCAGGCGCTGGTGCCGCTGCCTCTGGGGAAGCAGGGATCATGGCCTGGGCCGCTGCAGCCGCTTCATCGGCCTGTTTAATGTCATCAAGCAGCAACTCTTTCATGGGTGGCTCCATCAGTTCGATCAGCCTAGACTTGCTGATGGCACCTGCATTGAAGAGGCTAAAACCCAACTCCCTGCTGTCTTCCATGAAGATTGGGCTATTGGAGTGGGCATCGACCTTGACCACAAAGTCAGGGGTAAATTGGGCAGGTACAAACTTGTTGCCGTCTGTATCCACCAGCACCGTATCGTCATACACCTGCATCATCTTCAGGTACAGGGTAGCCATCTTTTCTAGGCTGTCCTCAATAACCATGGCGCGCTTTTTGGCCCTGCTAGAACCGAGCCTAGCCAACTGGCTTGCATGGCCTTGGGAGCGCACCCCAGTCTCACCACGGCCTGCTAGAACGCTGGTAATACCAGAGGCTTCAGCAAACATAGCGTCAATCTCGCCAAGTTCGCGGAACAGGTCATTGGGGATGTTGGGGGTAAATTCTTCGACCTTGGCGTTTGGCATGTCAGAGGCCAGCAGGCCACCAGCACGGTTGAGCGCAAAGTTCTTCTCATCCAGTATGCCGGTAAAACCCATAATTGCTTTGGGTGGGCTTACCTGTTTGTCTAACAACTCAAGAATCTGGCCTTGGCGTTTGTTACGCATGTCTTGTAGGAAAACAAGGCGCTGCACCTCGGATTGCCCCCAGTAGTAGTCGTACTGTGGGTTGGGGCAGAGTTGAACGAATGGCTGCTCACCCTTGAGGAATAGGCTCTGTGCAGGGCGGTCATAAATAATAATGTCTGGGTCGGCAACCGTGATGCACTGGTAGTCACCCACTTCGTCGTCATAAACCCAAAGTTCACGCATTTTGACCGTTGGCTCGGCAATGCGAGGCGTGTAGGTCATGGTGCCAGCCAGACTCATCTGCACGTTTCCGAAGATGGTTGGGTCAATGGCTGACGTAACCAGGCGCTCTACACCCTGCGGGTATTGCTTGGTTTGCTGCTCTGCAAGGGCAATGCGGTTAATGATTTCATCCCGCTTGGGATGGGACCAGAGGCGCGAATAGAGTTCGCTCTTGGTCATGTAGTATTCCTGCGCCATCGCCTCTTGGCGGTCTGTGTAGGGCGTGTCTTCCCGCAACACACCAAAAACGCCAGGTTCGACCATGTACGGGTGGATGCCGTTGCGCCAAACCAGTTTCACAAACGTGGTGTTGTAGCAAAGGGACCAGTTTAGAGCCTGGGCAAATACCTGATCGGCGTTTGAATTGATCCAGTAGTCATGCAGCGCCTTAGTAAGCGCCGGGATCATCTTGTGATACGACTTGGGTTCAGAAGCACCAATTTGAATGGAAAACCTGGTTGTCTCTGCCGAGTACATAAAGGAAGACAACTGGTCAATGTGCGGGAAAATCTTATTGAAGTGGGCAGGCGCTTCGTCCATGCCAGAGCCAAAGAGGTAGTAGGAGCGCAGCATGGTGTAGACGGACATGCGCTCGGACTGCGAAACCATGCATTTGTCCATCATGTCAATGTAAAACTGCTGACGGTCTACTGGGTCTTTGGGTATTCTCATGGCGTGATCTTCAGATTTTCATGGTCGGCAATGTAGGAGCCAACTTTGGGGCCAGCCAAGGATGCGCCTGCACTTTTAACCGCTGCCATGCCAGAAACCGACTCGTCTGCAACAGGGCGCAGGTTGTACTGGCCTAGTTCGCCAGGGTTTCCCCATCGTGGAGCAAATGGGTTGTTTTGTTTAGCAAAGCGAGGTGGTTGAGCCTCACCTTCCCGCGCAGATTTAATGTCACCCATCTTGAAATCCAATGCAAGTTGGTTGAGTGTCTTGTCATTATGCTTGGTTCCTTCGCTTTTTACACCAACTGGCTTTAAAAATACAACATGTACATCGGTACAACCAGCCGGACAGACCGCCTTATTAGACTCAAAATAGCCATGAACCGGACATTTGTAGTCATGCAATACACCCATATTTAGCCCCTTCCTTTCTTTAACACGCTCTCTCGTGAATAATCATACTTATTCACTGGTTTAACACTCAAACTAAATCCCTCATTGGTTTTAACTATCGAAGTTCCTCTTTTGATAGTTGGTTTTACTTCATGTTGAGCGTGGTAACCCAGAAATTTGCGGCCTGCAATGTCCATTCGGATGCCAGCCTCGCCCATTTCCAGGGCCAGAAGAGCGCGGGAGAGGCGTCTTTGGCTGGTTTCGGTCATCCGCATGCTGCCCTCAAAGATCATTTTCTTCATGTTGCGGTAGTCAACGCAGGCAAAACGGGCAAATTCCTCCATAGGAAAGCCTCTTTTGCGGTTAGCGTTCATGTTTTTGATGCGCTGTTCTATAACAGCCACGGTTAAAACGTCGATCATTGGAACCCCAGTGCGCGTAAGTAGTTGCCGACCTGCTTTCCGACCTGTGCTTGGCCTCCATTACCGGCCTCTTCGTCCTGTACCACCTTCTTTTCTCGCGTCAGACGCATTTGAATGAGCCTTGGTTGCACTTGTTCAGCAAAAGCAGCCGCTGCTAGGGCCGCAGCCATAACCCGATCATCCTTTGCCCTGCCCATGGCGGCAATGGTGCCTTGGTCACGCACGATTCCCTTCATCTCATCAATGCAATCAGTGCTGTAGACGTTCAACATCCCCCTCTCAAAATAATCTTTGAGGTAGTTGAGCATGCGTTCTTTGCTGCTATGGGTTGTTACCCAGCCGATAGAGTTGCTGATTCCAAAGGAATCGTTGCGCCGCCAAAGGTAGTGCTGCATATTTGATAGCACATTGGTCAGTTCTCGGCCCTCATTACCCGGCAACGTGGTGGCTTGGCGTTTTAAATTCCTCATTTCCTGGATAACCGCTTGTCCTGGGCCATTGACCTCAAGGTTGAGGGTCGAATTGACGTATGCGCCTGCCAGATAGCAGATCACCCAGGCAAATTGGAAGGTATTGAGTTCAGAAGTGGCAAATTCAGCCACTTGGTCCATGCCATCGGCGTAACAGCGAAAGACTTGGATGCAAAAGCGGTCTGCCCAGTCAGAAGAGCCGTATGCGGGGTCTGCGCCGATCACATAGTAGGCAGTGGAGACGGGTTCTTCCCATATTTTGAGGGTCGCTAGGCGTTCTGTGGATTGCAGCAACTGGGTATCTTGGAAATTGGCCCCCATGGAGAAGCGGTAAGAGATAAACGCCTCTTTTTTGGCTGCTTTCATGGCATCGGTACACCGAGCCGTCGAAAAGAAGGAGGTTCCCGTCATTACAAAGGCGTAATCCTCTGTGGGGGGAAACTCTTGGTACATCATGCCCTCGTCTTTGAGGCCCTCATGCAGTTTCCAGCGCCACCAGGCGATTTGGCGGCTGTTGACCTCATAGTTGTAGACCTTTTTAATGTCTTTGGTCCATTCCTTCTCTTCTGGGCTTAATTTGCCGTCCCAGTAGACCTTGTATATGTCGCTCTTTGGGTCTGCAGAGTAAAACTGGTTGCGCCACCAGCCCACGAAGATGGCCTTTTGTGTCCTGGCGCGCTTGGCTGTGGTCCACATGTCATGGAACATGTTAAAGCCTCGGGCGGTCGACTCGAACATGTAGTAGCGCAGGGGGTTGGTTTCTGCAAGGGAGGCAAGCAAAGAAGCCAGTCCTTCCTCGTCACCCCAAGAAGAAGTCTCAGTACCGTGCAGAAACGTAATTCCTTTTCCGCGCCCAAGGCCACCTTTTGCTCGGATACCTGCAACCTGATAGAACAGGCGTGATCGGTTTTTGAGAACCATTTGGTTTCTGTTGTGAGACATGAGAGGAATTTTGTATTCCTTGGGCAATCCGTCCATGTACATCTGAAGGGTGCTTCTAAACTGCTCACGGTTTTCCTCTGTGTCCGTCGTTAGCGTCCCTTGCATGCCTGGGTGGATAAAGTGCCAGTACAAGTCCATGGCAAGACTGATTGTTGTGATACCTAACTGACGGCCTTTTAAGACTACAAAAAAGTGCTTGTCTTCAGCCAAGCCTCGGGCTACCTCATCCATGACATACGTCTGGGTGCCAAGCAACTGTTCGCCAAGGATACGCAGACCCTGCTCCTTGGTTTCAATCTTCAGGTGCTTGCAGAAGTGGTAAAACTTGGCTCTGTCAAAGTTCATTTTTGAAACTCAAATATCAACTCATGCCGCCACGGTGTATGGGGGTTGGCAGCAATCATTGCCTCTCCCAACTTCTTAAACGTCTCAGGTGCCATATTGCCCAAGCCATCTTCTGAAATTCTGTAGTTGCAAGTGAATTTGCCTGTGCATCCACCTTTAAGTTTAGAAGACACTAGGTAATTAAACGCCAAACGGTCCATCCACTTCTGAATAATCCAATTCGGAGCCATTTTCTGCCCAATTTCTCTTCTAACAGCCATGCAAGACGTATCAACGTGGTACATCCCAACGTAATTTTTTAGCAGGGCCAAAGACTCAATTTCATCGTGGCAAACAAACACACCCTCGTTGTCCACAATATTCCTTAAAGACGCTCCCCAATCTAAGTTATGCCTCTCGACCAGATCAATGACCGTTTCAACATGGTTGTCTTCAAACCAGTTGTCATCATCCAAAAACATCACCATGTCCTCAGAGGCAATATAAGGGGCCATAGCGTTGATATGGCTACAGGTGTACATGTTGGCACCCGTGTTGTTTGGCAGGCTGATGATGACCGTATCAGGGCGCATCTCGCACTGGTTAATTACGTCTCTAGCCGCCTGCTCATACTTTGGGCCGTCGATGAAGATGTAATGTCTGGCCTGCCGGGTTTGTTTGTAAACGCTCTCAATGGCCTGTTTAAGGCATGGTCTACCAATAGTGCTGGTTACCACTGCGGTGGTTAATTTCATACCAGCGTCCCGTAGTCTGTCACTCGACGGGTTGTGGCTGTTTTCTCAAATGGGCTGATCTGAATTACTTTGCGCTTTTTCTTCTCTACCGACTTCAACGCCAAGTCTGCGTTTGTCTCTGTATAAACGTCCACCTCTTCATTGTCCTTGCAGGGCTTTTCTTTGGCAGGCACCCCGCAGCCAGGACAGAACCGTATCACCTGATCCCTCATCTGATAGATATGCTTTTTCCACCACCCGTCCTCTAGGGGGTATCCGTGGTCCTCGTTTCTCGCCAGATCGAATGAGGCAGCCACCTCACAGAAGTAGTAACGCAGTTCTCCTTTGTTTTGCACGATGGAGGCCGACCACTCTTGGTTAATGTCGCACTTGCTGATCCTCTCCCACATCTCTGCCTCGGGGTACAAATCCTTAACAGCAGTTAGCAGGGGCGCATGGTCGGCGTAATCAACATAGTTCCAAACAATGTTCTTCGGGTCTTGGCGCATCTTTGTCGCTAAGTCCGTCAACTGCTCTGCCGCCTTAGTCTCCCCATGGGCGTTCAAATTAAACGTGCCAAAAGTCTCTTCAATCACTTCCCGATGCTTGAAGTAATTATTTGTCCACAATCCCCTCTGCTGCTTATTAGGCACCTCTTGCCTAAATATCTCGCACAACTTCTCAAAGTTCCTGTGCATGCAGGGGTTTCCCCCAATCATTGCCACAATGCCTCGGTAGCCATGCAAGGAGCGCAGGGCACTCCTAAAGTTATCTGGGGTCATCTCCCAAAACGCATCTTGGTTCTCCAACAAGCGAGTGCAGTTAGAACAGGCCAGATCACATTTATTGGTCACATCCACACAAATAATATGCATTTGGGCAGGACTACGCATCCTCCATATCGCCGTCTCAAAATTCATTTCTTGTTCCCCTCTTTTCACTGCCAGAGCAACAACATCTCATCCCTCAGTCTTTGCATTTGTTTTTCCCCTCGGTTCTCCCTCACCTTGCCCAAATACTCCTGCCTGGTGCGCCTACTCCTGTACTTCTTCAACACCCACATGGCCTCGTTATACAAAAACCAGTCAGCAGAGTAATTACCCATCTCCCTACCATCCACAGTCCTCACTAACCGAGCCGCCTCATGCACCTCACCACAGGCATAACACCGCAACCTCTCATCAACTCCCCCATCAGCCACCTCATTAGGATTCATTCACAACTTCAACATCCCGCCACTCACCCTTGACCATATGACTAGGACCCATCTTCACAGCCTCGGCATTACTCCACCACTGCTGCAACACTAAATCACTCTCCTCATCCCTCAGTAACCACCTCAACTTAGTCGTTGGCGTCATCACATCTGTACTCATCTCACCCTCCATACACGTATCCCATTGCCCTCTTTCCTACACACAAACTGACGGTCTAACTTCCTACCCTTAATCCGGTTGTAATTACACAATATATTCATGTTGCCACTAGGCACAAGAAAACTCTCACCTACCTGCAACTGCTCATGCGGGTAATCATGCTTCACCTTCTCTCTCGGTAACGCTACACCTTTATCTATCTTGTACATACGCACTCCTTTCCACAAGTGCATAGAGATTAACACGGGAAACCGGAAATTTCTTTGGGGCGGGGAGCGGAAAGGTGCACCGCCGCGAGGGGGGTCGAGGCCCTTTGTGCCCAAACAGACCCGACCGCCCAACCCTGGCGCTCTCGCACCCATGGCACGCATGGCACGCGGGGAGTGGGCGCGCATGCCTCTTCCCTTTTCCCCTTCCCGATGGTGGCCCCTGCCCCTTTGCGTTGCACGGGGAGCGCGAGAGGATGCAGGCCCCCCCCTTCCACCCATCCATCCCATCCCTATAGTCTCTCTCTATAGGTTTACGTATACCCATAGAAATAAATATATATAGATATATGGAACCGTTGCCCCTTTGTGTTAATCTCTACACGTGTGCATCTATAGATGCGCACATTCCTACACTTGAAAGGGGTTAACCATGCAACAAGAATTTTCAACACTACGCGAGAAAATCGCGCACGATACAGCACAGCGCCACTTGCGGAATGCTGGCTTCGCAGCCCTCGCAGGGGCTGCACACCGGGCCGGGATTGAAGCCGGTCGGAATTGCCGACCGATTCCCATGGTGGTGTGTACATCCACCGGCAAACCGATAGAGCAACTTGACGAGGGTGCCTGTGGCTTTGCGTGGATCGAATTCGCGGGGAATACCGCATGGGGCCGGTGGGCTAAAAAAACCGGGCTTGCTCGCTCTCATTACCCTTCGGGCCTGTGTGTCTGGGTGTACGAATTCGGGCAATCAGTGGATAGGAAATCCGCCTATGCCGGTGCCTATGCTCAGATCCTGCGAAACGCAGGAATCGAAGCCCATGCCAATTCGCGCTTAGATTGAGAGGGGGCAGACAATGACGCATGCATTATTCGTTCGAGAGTCTGCGAATGCGAAAACCGGGAAAATCCCGGTAACGTACAGCGCACGCAGCACATGCCCACCATCGTGCCCTCATTATCGTGCATCGTGCTATGCCGAGGGCTATCACACATCCCTCGCGTGGAACCGTGCAGCCGATGGCCTGCCATGGTCGGAATTGTGCGAAAAAATAGCCGCTCTACCGGCTGGCACACTGTGGCGACACAATGTGGCGGGGGATCTACCGGGTGATGGTGAAAAAATCGACGCTAAAGCCCTCGCAGCCCTTGTGGCTGCGAATAAGGGCAAAAGGGGCTTTACGTACACCCACAAGAAAAGCGCGCAGGCCATTAGATCCATTCGCGCAGCCAATCGGGCCGGGTTTACCGTAAATTTAAGCGCCGATGATGCAGGGGAGGCCGATAGACTGGCAGAATTGCAAGCCGGGCCGGTGGTCGCTATTGTGCCAATCGACACGCCGGAAAAATCCTATACACCAGCCGGTCGGCAGATAGTGGTGTGTCCTGCGCAGACTCGCGACAATGTCACATGCAGCACATGTGGGCTTTGCTCACGGGCCAATCGGGAAACCATCGTGGGCTTTTTAGCCCATGGCACACGTGCGAAAATGGCCGACGCTACAGCGCGCCGGGTGATTCCACTAGTAAAAATCGAAGGGGGCAGAAAATGAGTTATTCGCAGCCAATCGAAAAAACCGACGTATTCGTATTAATGCAATTCCGCGAAGCCGTCGCGCCACTGCGCGACATGCCATTGTCCGAAGCCACCGCGCAGATGGGCACCATTGGCAGGCCATTCTTAGATCAATTGAAGGCTAACGGGCACGCATTCCCCGATGCAATCGGGCTTCTGCGCGCTGTGTGGGTGGATATCAAAAGGGGGCAAAAATGAACCGATGGGAAAAGAAAATAGAAGAAACCATGCAACGCGGGGGCATAGGTTTCTGGATTCTTTGCGTAGTCTTTGCGGTGGGTTTTTATGGGTTGCTTTGGTTTACCATGGCCCTAGGGATTGCCTTCGGATACTAGGCAACCCCCTGAAAGCCCTTAAAGCCCCTTCGGGGGCTTTTTTATTGCCTTTTGATCCCTTACCATTCCGACGGTGGGAAACCCTTTAAAAGCCCGACTAGACCCTTTTATGAGTGGCCCCCATCGAAGCGCAACCCTTCGACCATGGCAGAGCATACCCTAGAAGACCACTAAAGGCCCCGCCATGCCTTTTCTCCCATCCCTCTATCTGGTAGCCCTATCTGGTGTCCTCGCGCCCGTGTACGCGCCCCTGAGAGGTCAGCGCAGGCCCCTCAAAGGCCAAGCGCATCGACGACCAAAGTTGACCCTTTTTATGCCCGTCGATCAGTCCAGGGGACTGGCGCAGCCCATGGCCCCATCTGACCACAAGTGTCCCAAAGTTATCCACAGGACCTATAGAGAGACGTTTTCTACTATCATTTTTTTTATTTATCTAAGTATCGTATACGGTCTAAGAAACCGTATAGACATATAGTATACAGTAAACGTATAGATAGATGGTCGATCCCAAAAGTTATCCACAGGTTATACACAGGTTATACACAGACTTATTCACAGGCTTATGACCATGAATCAACCTTAAAAGATAGGGGTTATCCCTAATGTACAAGTGTATTTAGATGTGCTATAATGTAGTTGTAAGGTGGTAACTCACCTTGCACTCGTTCTTTAACAATCCTAACTGTGGAGAATTTTATGAGCAATTATTGCGGCATTGTGTTTGTCGGTGGTGGGTCATCCTGGGCCTATAACTCGGATCGAGATGAGGCGGTCAAACGGGCTGCTAAACAGGCCAAGCGAGACTGGAAAGACTATCACTCATTTGGGGAAACCATTAAGGTGGTGCTGATCGACATGACCAACCGAAACGGCTGGTACGCAGATCACAGTGGCATCTTCGAGTACGAAACCAAGAAAGAAATCACCGACTTTGAGGTGGTAACGGTTCAGGTGTAAGAGACGAGGGGGGGCTATGGCTCCCCCTGTTGACACAGTTAGAGTTGTTGAGGTAATGTGTAGTTGTAGTGTTTATCCGGGCCTAACTTATGAGGGAGTTAACCATGGAAACCAAACCAGTCTATGACTACGAGTTAGTCGATAGCATCCGTTTGCTTGAGCAGCAGTATGAGCAACAACTAGAGCAAGCCAGAGCATCTGTGCAAGCCTTAACCCGTAGTGTCAATGCGTTACGCAACCGCCGTCTGGAATTAGAGATGGTGGATTGTGATGCGTAAGGCTATGTGGGCTATTCAGTTACAAAGAGGTAGCCTAGTTGAACATGAGTATTCCGACCATGACTTCAAAGTTGCACTATTTAAGACCAAAGCGAGGGCGCAGTCATGGTTAGATGACAACCCATTTTGGCGCTCTCGATCCGCCAAAGTAGTGAAGGTAACAATCAAGATCGAAACAATGTTCTAACTTAATGAGGGGCTGATATGACAACGATTGACATTCACAATGTCACAAGGGTTTTCGTTTTGGATTCACAGGAAACCAGCCGTGACAGCAGTAGACGCACCATCCTGATTCTCACTGAGGATGGCACCCACAATTTAGAAATCACGGTCTACGGCAAGGTTCCAAGCATCCCCGTAATTTTGGGAGATTGCCCAAATGAGTGACTTCACGCCTGAAGTACGCAACAACGCACTGTGGTCTAACGATGTTCGTCGGTTTGTAGAGGGCCGTGGTGGAGAGGTGGCAGCAGAGAAATGGGGGGTCAAGCCGTTAGACGACCTATCCAACGTCGAGGTGGTGCAGATGGGCCTGGTTATGCAGGAACCCATTATGCGAGAGTTCGCCAGACGCAATCAGATAGCGTTTAAAGACGCTGACTATGCCCTCTATCATCCCAAAGAAACATGGATGGCAAGCCACTTTGACTACATCAGCGAGGATGGCAAGACCCTCTATGAGGTCAAGAACCTGGGCGCTCACCAGCGTAAAAAGTACGGTGACAACGGTTCCAGCGACGTTGACCTGGGCTACAGGGTGCAATGCTTGCATGAGGCCACTGTGCATCAGATTGAGGCTGTGGTGCTGGTTGTCTGTTTTGGTGGGCAAGAGATTGTGGGTTTTCCGTTGCAATTCTCTGCTGACCAAATGGACCTGCACATCCGAACGATGGCAGAGTTCTGGGGCCGTATCCAGGCACGTTCCTTTGATCCTGAAACTATGGGAGACGCTGCCCGTCTGGTCTACCGCCAAGACGATGGCAACAAACTCATAGCCACTCAAAGCCTAGAGCATGCAGCCATGCAACTCAAGGCGCTCAAGGCACAGATCAAAGACCTAGAGGTTCAAGAAGAGAAGTGGCAGTCGGCTATCCAGGGCTACATGATGGAAGCCGCAGAGTTGGTCACAGTCGATGGGCACGTGCTGGCTACATGGAAGACCGCCAAAGCGTCCAAGCGTTTCTCTGCTGACCTATTCAAGTCCTCTATGCCTGCAATTTATGAGCAGTTTGTGGTGGAGCAACCAGGGTCAAGAAGGTTCCTAGTCAAATGAAAGACGTACTGATTAGAGACATGGCAATGATCTTCATTGGCTCTCTGCTAACGGTGGGCGTGATCCTATGGACTCACGTTCCGCCCGAAGACGTAGTCAAAGAAGCGTACCGACAAGGGTGGAAGGCGGCACTCGATGTTACCCGTCCCCACGATGACCTGGAATTTGCCTGCGCTGGTCTTTGGTTTGGCAAAGATGGTCCAATCTTTTACAAAATGAGGGAAGAATATGAGCAACGTAAAAATGTTAAATGAGGTTGCAGGGGCCGTGGTGGGCAAGGATGTACTGGACCCTGCCATACAGGAATCCATCGTCCTACGGGGCGATCTGAGTGGCTTAAACGAGCAACAGAAGAAAAACTACTACCTGTTTCGCTGCAGGCAAGTAGGGCTTGATCCTGCTGCCAAACCCTTTGATCTTTTGAAACTTAACGGTAAGGAGGTTCTGTATGCCAACGCAGGAGCCACGCAGCAACTCTGTGCAATTCATCGACTGTCAACTCAGATTACGCACAGAGAAAGGATTGATGACATATACATTGTCTCGGTCAGAGTTACTGCGGCTGATGGCAGAGTTTCGGAGAATCAAGGCGCAGTCTCCGTCGGTAGCGCCCGAGGTGACGCACTTGCTAATGCAATTCTTAAAGCGACTACGAAAGCCATTAGAAGAGCAGTCCTAGCCCATTGTGGCCTGGGCATGCTCGACGAAACAGAAGTAGAAACCATCCCAGGCGCTGTACGTGTTGCTCCGATGGTCGAGACTCAAGAGGTGCAAGCCATAGAGCAGCCGGTGGTGGGGATCGTCTTCATGGTGCCTGGTGCCAAAGAACCCTATGCCAAGTACGCCAACAATGAGGATTGGGTCGACGGGTTCTTGACAATGGTGGACAAGATCAATGACTCTAAAAAGTTCTCTATCGCTGATAAGTTTGCAAAGATCGAAGCCCTATATGAGTGCAATGATTTCATCATCGGAATGATTAAGGAAGAGAACAGGGGCCTCTATGAGGTTCTTAGCCATGGGTTAGGAAAGGTCAAGCAAGAGTTAACTTTGGCGCTCAGAGAAGAACAGCGATGACCAGCATGGACCTGTTTGCTGACGAACAGGAATATCTAGGCAGGCTTAGAACGTCATGGAATCAGACCATTGAAGGCGAGGGTGGGCACTGCCCGTGTTGTGGGAAGTGGGGCAAGGTTTATAAGATCAAACTGAGCCAGCACCTAGCCCTTTGCCTAAAGTGGATTATTGACCATGGCAACCCTGCTGACCCCTGGGTGGACGTACAGAACAGTGCGCCCAGGTGGATGCTCAAGAGCAAGACATATCCACTGCTAGAGCATTGGACTCTGATCGAATCTAAGGGCGCTAGAAGCGGGATATGGGCAGCAACCAACCGAGGCATTGATTTTGTATACCGAGGATTGGAGTTACCCGAAGCGGTTTACATTTATGACAACCGGCGTTGGGGGTTTGACGAAAAGGTGGTGCAGTTCCGTCGGTGCTTTGGCAAGCACTTTGACTTCGATGAGTTAATGAGCGCCCAGTTTAATTGGGCAAAACTGAGAAAGGAGCAGTAAATGAGTGAGTATCAACAACGAGAGC